>Ga0302320_10012304_pt1 | contig 18009 bp, 12 predicted proteins | sample Bog_T0_3_FD_202130 | JGI IMG/M metagenome (GOLD analysis project Ga0302320, IMG submission 202130) | Peat permafrost microbial communities from Stordalen Mire near Abisko, Sweden - Bog_T0_3 | ecosystem: Environmental > Terrestrial > Soil > Wetlands > Peat | place: Sweden: Abisko, Stordalen Mire...
GTTTCCTTGGATTTGGCAGGGCCGGGCTTCCGCAAATTACCGGTCATGTCCGAAACCTGATTCATCGGCAGGCAGACATACACCATCGCCTGATAACCGACGGCGCGCTGCTTCTGCTTGAGCTGTATTTGCACCGAACCGTGCGGCGTGGTCTTGGTGAATTGCGGCAGACGCTCGACTGCGCTTTGAAAGCCATTCGCCGCCGCGTTGGTTGATACTTCGACTTGCACCGGCTGACTTTCCTCGAACTCGGACGGCTGGATTTTCTTCAAGGCTTCGACTTCCCGAATCAGATCGTTTGTCGAAAGAACGCCGAGCCTCACCGCTTCAAGAATGATTTTGGAAAGCTCGTGGCCGTATTTTGTCTCGCCGGCACGGATAAATCTGATTTCAGGAACGAGGCTCGGGCTGTTCGTGTTTGGGATGTCGTAACCGATTTGCCATTCGATATAATGCTTTTCGCCGAGTGAAACCTTGGATGGCGCGACAGGCAGGCCGAAACCGTCCGTCGTTTGCTCCTTCGCGCGCACCTTGCCGGTCACATCGGTCAACGGCAGGCGGACGCGGATGGAATCGCCGTTTGTGAAAACAAGCACCTCCTTGTAATCCGCATCGGCGCAAATGGCGCGCAACGCGAACACGCAAAAGACAAGCGCGATAACGATGGCTTTCCGCATAAAACTCTTTAGACAGGATTAACAGGATTTGCAGAATTAGTTCAGGGCCAATTTTGTTAATCCTGTAAATTCTGTCTCAAACTTTCTCCGGCTTCACGATGGAAACCACAAACCTGTCCGGCTTGAGATATTTTTGCGCGGCAACTTTGACCTGTTCCAGCGTGACGGCCTCGTATTTCGCGTCATCCAATTCCGCGTGCTGCCAGCCGAGGCCGTAAAGCTCGTCCAGCGCGGTCAGCGACGCGAGGCTGCCGAGGTCCTGCCGCGCGATTTTTTTCTGGCCGATGATTTTGGCCTTGGCGCGCTTGAGTTCCTCGGCGGTCAAACCTTCCGTGCGCAGTAATTCCGCTTCCTTGAACAACTCCGTTTCCACCTGTGCTGCCTTGGCCGGCTCGGTGCCGGTGTAAAACGCGAAGTAGCCGGGCGCGAGTCCGGCCAGATTCTGCGCGCCGACGTAATACGCCAGTCCGAGCTGTTCGCGGATGCGCAGGAACAACCGCGAGCCGAGGTCGCTGCAACATTCCTGCAAAACATCCAACGCGTAACGATCCTCGCTGTCCATCGTCGTGCCGACAAAGCCGATGACCAGCACGGCCTGCTTTTTGTCGCGGAATTCTTCTACTCTTTTGGGAAATGTTCCCCTCACCCCGTCCCTCTCCCCATCGGATGGGGAGAGGGTGGCCGAAGGCCGGGTGAGGGGTTTCCAATTGGCAAATGCTTTCTCGACAGCGGCCCGGACATCGCCGGACTTCACGTCGCCGTAAATCGCCAGCACGCAATTGTTCGGCACCGCGAGCTTTTGGTGGAACGCTCTCAAATCGCCGGTGGAAATCTTCCCGACGGATTCCTCCGTGCCAAGCGTGTCCAGCCCGTAGCCGGTGTCGCCGAACAATCCGCGCCGCATCGCGACGCTCGCGCTCTTCAGCAGATCATCCTTCCGAGCGGATATGCTCGCAATCTGCACCTCGCGTTCGCGGTCCAGTTCGTTGACGGGAAACGTCGGGTTCAGCACAACATCGGCGAGCAAATCCAAGCCGGTCGCGAAATCGCTGCTCAACACCTCCGCGTTCACGCCAAAACTGTTGTTGCCGCCGTAGCTGTCAATGCTGCCGCCGACGGATTCAATCTCCGTGGCAATCTTCTCCGCGCTGCGCGTGGGCGTGCCCTTGAGCAGCGTCTTGGCGAGCAGTTGCGTGATGCCGTTGTTCGCGGTCGTTTCCGCCAGCACGCCGCCCTTGAACGCCGCGCGAAATTCCACGAACGGCAGCCTATGATTCTCCTTCACCAGCAGGCGCAGGCCGTTCGGCAATTCAAACTTCTTGACCGGCTGGTCGCTGTTCGTTTCAACCGCCGCCGAAATTTTCGGCGACGTGCCGTTCGGCAACAGCGCGTAAAGCGTGCGGTTTTCCGCCGTGACATATTGGCGGCCGACACGCTGGACATCGCCATGCGTCACGCGCTTGACGGCGGCGAGGTAGCGCTCCGAGAAGGTGAGATTGTTCGCCGCGAGCCAGCTTCCGCCGAGATCGTTCGCCTGACCTTCCATCGTCTTGCGCGTGGACAGCGTGGCGGACGTGAATTGCTTCACCGCCTTCTGCACCTCGTTGGACGAAACCGAAATGGATTTTATTTTCTCGATCTCGGCCAGAATCGCGTCGCGCGATGCGGTGAACTTGTCCGCGTCCACAATCGCGCTGATGCCGAAGAGTCCGGGATTGCCGGGGCTGTAAGTCCACGCGTCCACATGATGCACGAGTCCCTGCCGCTCGCGCACCTGCTGGAACAGCCGCGAACTGCGCCCGCTGCCGAGCAACACCGCCAGCACGTCCAGCGCCGGCACGTCGGGATGGCGCAATTCCGGGATGTGCCACGCGAAATGCAGATGCCCCAGCTCTATGGGCGCTTCCTCGACGATTTCGCGCGCCGCCGTCTGTTTCGGTTCCTCGGGCAAAACCATCGGCGGCATCGCCTTCGCCTTGCTCTGCGCGTAAGCCTCGCGGATTTGCGCCACCACCTCGTCGTTCTGGATGTCGCCGGTGACGACGTAGAAGACGTTGTTCGGCGCGTATTTCTCCGTGTAATAACCGCGGATGTCGTCCGGCTTCAGTTCGTTGAAAATGTCCGGATATCCGATGACCGTGAGGCGATACGGACTGCGCGTGTAAGCCGTCTCAAACAACCGCCGGCTCGCGCGCCGGCCCGGATCATCCACGTTCATGTCCATCTCGCGGCGGATCACGTCCATTTCCTTGGTCAGTTCATCCGGCGGCAGCGACGCGTGCTGCATGATGTCGCACAGGATGTCAATCGCCGTGCGCGCGCCCGTGTTCGGCACGTCAATATGATAGACCGTGCGGTCGAAGCTCGTGTAGGCGTTCATGTAACCGCCGGCCTCCTGCACCTCCTGGTCAATCCGGCTGCCGGGCCGCGTGGTGGTGCCCTTGAACAGCATGTGCTCCAGCACGTGCGACAACCCCGCGCCGAGCCAGCGGCCCTCGTGGATGCTGCCCGCCATCGCCCACGCCTGCGCGCTCACCACCGGCGCGCTGTGGTCCTCGCGCACGATGATGACGAGGCTGTTGTCCAGCGTGGTGAGCTTGACGCCGGGCGGCAGGGCGGCGATGTCGTTGGCGGATGAATGTGTCATGTCAAATCAGCGTGCAATTTAATTTCAATAAACCTCGTCATGCGTTCCAACCGCCAATAAATGAATTTCAATTTCGCCTGTGGTTGGATTTTTCACAAAATCGAAAACAATTCGCAGGTCGTAACTCACCGAACAGGACCAGGTGCCGGCCAGTTCACCCTTCAATTTATGAGTCCGCAACGAAGCGTGTCTGGGATCGGCGGCCAGTTGTGTCAGCGTCTGCCCGATTTCGGAAAGCAACTTTTTGTCGCGTCCGACGACCCGTTTGACCGCGCGCGTGAATTTTGCGCTCCAAACGAGATTCATCGCGCGCTCAACTGGGAAATGAAATCCGCCGCCGTGCCGCGATGCACCTTGCCCCGGCGATAATCATTTCGGGCTTGGCCGATTTCCTTTACCAGTTGACGCCGCCGCATGGCCGCCACTCGTTTGGTCACGACTTCGGCGAGAATGGCTTGGTCATCCGTCGGCAGGGATTCGACGGAAGCCAAAACCGCTTGAAAACGGGAGGTTTTAACCGCTGTCATGATTGCGCTCATAAAATCAATCTTCATTTCCGTGGCAGCCCGTGGAGATAATGGTCGTGGTTTCTGGCGAAATCGGCGGGCAATCCCTCGATGTGCGCGGCGATTTTCAAAAGGCCATCCGTAAACCGGTCAGCTTGCGCTTTGGAAATGGATGCATCACCGCCACCGCCAGGAATCCATTTGGAAGCCTGGCGTTTGTTCGGCAATTTGGCCGGTGCGGCGAGCGTTTTCATGGCTTGAAGCTAACACATGGCCAGACGCGAAGCAATCGGTTTGACCGCGCGCGTGAATTTTCGGTCGTGATACACTAGATTGTTGATGTTGCTTCTTCAATCAGCCTTTCGATTGTCCACGTTTCGGTTGCTAATTTCAAACCTACCGCTGGCGTGCAACCGAGCGTGGTGTGAACCTTGCAAAAGTTGTATGCCGCAATGAACAGGCTGATTGCGTGCTTGTGGTTTTCCAGCTTCCGCGACCAGCCCAAGCCCAATCGGGCAAACCGCTTGTTAAAATGCCTCACAGACAGGGGGGGGCGCTCCACAAACGACGTGTTGATTCTGTCCTGACGCGGTGCGCCAGCCTGAATCCGAACCTTGACGCCCGTGCAGCGTGGCGGGCTGTAACGCCGTATCGCCTCACCTTACCGGGGACGTTGTCCCCGGCTAATTTCCGTCCGTCGCTCCGCGACTTTTGCACCATAGGTTTGCGGATTTGGAGTGCGCGGTCACGTCCGCGCTTTCAAAGCGGCGACATGTCGCCGCAGTCCACGATCCCGTGGCAGCCGGCGTGAGCCGGCTCAAACTCCTCCCGATGAAATAATGCGCTGACTCGCGTCCGCTGCCACATTAATACGGAACCGGGACACCGAGCACAAGACCTCCGGCGAAATCCGGGTCTGCATCAGCCACAATCACGTTGAAGATCCCGTGGCCGCCGCGCAGGCGGAATTCCCGCGCCTGGGCATGAACAAGTCGCCGGGACGGAACGGCGTGCTGATTTTTGTTGCGCCGCGCTCGCAGAAATTTGCCGTCATTGGCGATGAAGCGATTCACGCGAAGTGCGGGGATGAATTCTGGCGGAAGCTGGCGGACGTCGTGAGCGGTTACTTTCGGAAAGCCGAATTCACGCCGGGCATCATCCACGGCGTGCAAAAGGCCGGCGAACTGCTGGCGGAACATTTCCCGCGTCAGCCCGGTTAACCAGGAGCGATTTGGTGTAAGATGGTTAAGTCCGGCTTATGTCCATTCATCAATGGCCCGCCAGGTTCAGCAAATGCCGGGTTTCAAACAGAAAAATCCACCACCAGACCAACAGCACGCCGCCGCGCAAATAGAACGAAACCGCCAGAAATCCCATGACGATTTTGCCGGTCAAGACTGCGGCAAAGAGCGGCGGCGGGAGCGGCGTTGGGAGCGACTGGATTCTCAACACCAGCAACAAAGCTCCGAACAGGACGGTCAGATTGGTTGCCACCCAACGATTCTTGAACAGCCGCATGAGCCAATCAAAGGGGGCGAAGAGCAGGAACAATTGGTTGATGGCGAGTGAAAACAGCACAAATGCGAACCAATGCTCCAGATCAGCCGGATAATCCTGCGGAATTTTTGAACGGAGCAACGGGTCAAGCAACAGATCGAACACCGCCGCCGCGATGACGGCAATCACAGTCGCCGCGATGAATGGTCCCGCTTCCGGTTTGAGAATAAAAACGGGCCGATGGGTGTATTGCGTGTGCCACGCAAAGACAAAACCCCAGAGGACGATGCCACATAAAAAGATTGTGCCTTCCAAATACCAGACAGGCTCGGAACGGTCCAGCCAGAGCGACAGGCGGGGATAACAAGCCAGCGTCGAAGCCAGAGCGGCGCTGACCGCCAAATTCAGAACCCGTGGTTGGAGGAGGTGGCGCACGTTTTGCCTGACAGTTGAGGGCGCAGATTATGCTGTTTGGCTGGGAGAGCCAAGATGCTTCTTTCTTTCCAGGCCGGTTGGAAATTTAAGCCGCCGGCCCGAAGCGTCAAATCAGGACACCGCCAAATATTCCAGTCAAATGTCACTTGCGTTTTGTGCCAACGAGTCGTATAGAACCATGGAACCCAGAAATCGAGGCTGACATGTCCAATTATCTTTATGAAGCGGTGGATGCCGGCGGGTTGAGGAGCCAGGGCGCGCTGGACGTCATTGATCAAAGTGAAGCATTGAAACGAATCCGGGAAATGGGTTTGTTTCCAACAACGGTCAGGAAGGCTGCGTCTGGCCAGCCACAGCCGCATTCGTCAGCCGGCCGCACAACGTTCCAAATCCCGCGCTGGATGTCCGAGGGCAGAATCAAACCCGCGGTGCTCGCAGTGTTCACCCGGCAGTTGGCAACATTGGTGGATGTGGGGATGCCCCTCCTGCGCGGATTGCGCCTGTTGCAGGAACAAGAGGAAAACCGGACGTTGAAGCGCGTCATCACGGAGGTGGCCAAAAACGTCGAAGGCGGAGGAACATTGTCCGAGGCGCTGGCGGCGCATCCCAAGGTGTTCAGCCGGCTCTACGTCAACATGGTCAAGGCCGGTGAAACGGGCGGCATCCTGGAATTGGTGCTGCGGCGTCAGGCGGAGTTCATGGAGAAGGCGCTCAAGATCAAAGGCAAAGTCAGGGCCGCCATGTTTTATCCGGTGGCCGTGATGATCGTGGCGGCGGGAATTCTCTCGCTGCTGCTGGTCTTTATCATCCCACGCTTCCAAACGGTCTTTGAGGGATTGCTAAATGGAAGGCAGATGCCAGCCTTCACCCTCGCGGTCTTGAAGATCAGCGACGTGTTCAAGAGCCACTTTTTGGCTGCCGGAATGGTGCTGCTCGCCCTGATTGTTGCGTTCCAGTTTTGCCTCCGCACCCGGCTTGGCCGGCGGTGGTTCGACAAATTCAAACTGGTGGTGCCCGTTTTGGGCAAGGTTTCCCGAAAGGTGGCGCTTTCACGATTTGCGCGGACGTTCGGGACGCTGCTCGGCAGCGGTGTGCCCGTTCTTCAGTCGTTGGCCATCGTGAAGGAAACGGCCGGCAACGTCATCGTGAGTGACGTGATTTCCAATATCCATGACAGTGTGAAGGAGGGCGGAACCCTTGCCGAGCCCCTGAAGGAATCCCGGATTTTCCCGGCCATGATTGGCGGCATGGTGGACGTGGGCGAACAAACCGGCGCCCTGCCCGAAATGCTCTTGAAAATCGCCGATACCTGCGACGAGGAAGTGGACAACGCCGTCACGGCCATGACATCGCTGCTCGAACCGGTCATGATTATTTTTCTGGCGGTCGTCGTCGGCAGCATCGTGATCGCCATGTTCCTGCCACTGATTGTCATCATTAACGACCCGGGCTTCGGCGGCGGCGGTGGTAATTGAGGCGTTGCGCGCCGCCCCGCATTTACAATAAATGGGCACTGCTGGAGATGGCGCACATCAATCTGCAAGCGAAGCCTCCGTTCACACGACAAGGGGAAATGATTTTGGATTTGTTTGAAGAGGAAAAGCTGTGGAAGACTTCATGGTTGTCCGCTGTTTTCCGCCAGCCAGGTCAACACCCGCGGAACAAGGTCGGCAAAAAAATATGTCACCGCTTCGTGCGTTGCATCCGGCACCACAATCAATTCACTTCCGGGGGCCGCCAGCGCGTGTAATTGTTCCACATCGGCCACGGGTGTGATTTTGTCCTTCGCTCCGGCTACAAAAAGCGCGGTCACCGGACGCCGGGCCAGTTCGGTTGTGGTATCGAGTTCACCGGCGGGTATCTCCAAAACGGCAGGCAGTTGTTTCAACCCGGCCTTGATCAACGTTTTCGGCAGCCATGCGGCATATTCGTGTCGAAGGTTCAAGACGGCATTGGACAATCCCGCGTAAGGCGCGACCGCCACCACCGTGCGAACGCGCGGTTCGACCGTCTTCCATCGCAATGCCAGCGCCGCGCCATAGGATTCCCCAAACGCCGCCACCGGTTCTTTCAACTGGCCGTCCTGCGCCAGTTTGTCCAGCAACTGGCTCAAGTCGTTCGTTTCCCGGACACCGAAATAAATCTGGCTGCCCGTGGATTTGCCGTGTCCGCGCAGGTCCACCAGCACACATCGCCAACCTTCCTGGGCCAGCCGCAACGCCCAAGGCGCCATCGAAAACTGGGCCAGCCCGTAACCGTGCAGCAACACCACCGTGCCGCGCGGGGCTGACGTCCAGACATTCGACCTGCCAGGAACGTCGGCATGGAAATCGAACTCGAACTGTTTTCGTCCGCGTTCCAGCCAGTTGGTCGAGGAACTTATCAGGTTATAATCCGCCGGCTCGACGACGCGATAACACAGCCGCGCCGTCGGCGGCCCTACCGCCGCAAATTGTTTGGAAAAGTTCGTGAGAAACTTCGGACTGAATGCCAGCGCCACGGGCGCCTTGGGCGCGAACCACGTTGGATATGTATTCGGCGCCTGTGCCATCCGACGAGCCATGAAAGTGCCGCAGCCCGCCGTGCTCAAAACCAGCAGGACGGGCAGAAGCAACCGAAACAACCTTTGCCGCATCACCCTGATTGCTTAACCTGTTTCCGTCCATTTGCCAAAAAAATCTTCATAAGAAATGGTGCCGACGGAGGGGGTCGAACCCACACATCCTCACGGATACTAGATTTTGAGTCTAGCGCGTCTGCCAATTCCGCCACGTCGGCCACCAACGTTATCAAGAATTTTCGCAGCTTCGTCACTCTCGTTTTTGTCCATTGATTCCCGGAAATTCCAATCGTAATCCTTACAGGATCACCAGCAGGATTCCCGGAAACTCAAGGAACACTTGCCAACCGACGGCAAGTGCCGCTCATTTCCGAAAGTGCCGCGTCTGCTGCAATACATTATCAGCGGAAACTGTTTTGGGAAAGTTAAAATCACGGAAAACGGGCCGGCCGAACTTGCAGACCACGGTGCGGAACTCCGCGCAATTGCGGCTGAACGATTTTTTGAAGGGGCATCGAGAAAACCGGCTGCGCGATGTGCATCAATTTTGTTCCGGGTCGGACGAAGCGTGTGGGCGTTTCAATCCCAGAATGCTGATGAAGAAACTCCACAGGATGGTTTGAAAGCCGAGCGCGGTTAGCGTCATGCCGGGTATCACCCGGCGCATGGTGACGGCGTAATCGAGATGGCCGAAGTGAGCCTCCTTCCATTGCCACACGGAGTCGCCGAGCAAGATCAGTCCGGCCAGCAAGGCCAGCGCGCCGATGGCCAGCCCGCGTTCAAGATAAATCAATTGAAAAAAACGCTCCAAGTGCGGGTCTTTCGGCAGCAACCTCTCGTTGACGGCAAAAGTTTTGGCGCAGACGGCGAATAGAATGGATTGATACCCGAGCAACATGGCGAGGCTGGAAAACAAAAGCGTGTGCGCGTCAAACGTCACGCCGTTAATTCGCAGGCCGGGCAGCGCCACCGCGTAACCGATGGCTCCCAGCGCCGCCAGAAGAAAACCAGGGATTAAAAAAAGCCAGCGCGGGCTGAACACCAAAAAAAAACGCAGCGTGCGCCAGCCATCGCGGACCGTTCGCAGGTGCGGCGCGTGCGCCGTGCGCCCGCCGGGATGCAGCGTGACGGGGATTTCCGCGATGCGCGCGCCGTGCAGGCTGGCCTTGATGATCAACTCGGTGGCGAATTCCATGCCTTCGCATTGAAGTTCCAGCCGCTGATACAATTCCTTCGTGAAGCCGCGCAGCCCGCAATAAACGTCATGGATGGGCGCGGCGAACATGTGACGCGCCATGATTGAAAACATCGGATTGCCCAGCCACCGGTGCGAGAACGGCATTGCGCCCGGCATCACCTTCCCGCCGCCGGCGGGCAGGCGGCAGCCTTGCACCAGATCGAACCCCTCGCGCAGCTTGGCCACAAAATTTCCCACCTCCCCAAAATCATAACTCTCATCAGCGTCGCCCATCACGATGAATTTTCCGCGCGCCGCCTCGATGCCGCCGCGCAGCGCATTGCCGTAGCCCTTTTTCGTCACCGCCACAATTCGCGCGCCCTCGCGCGCGGCTATTTCCTGCGATCCGTCGGTGCTGCCGTTGTCGGCGACGATGATTTCGCCGCGCACGCCCGACCGCTCCAGTCCGAGTCGCGCCTGGCGGATGCAATTGGCCAGCGTCTCCGCCTCGTTCAGGCAGGGCATGACGATGCTGGATTCAACGGAATCGGCCACGGACACATTTTATTCAAATGCCACGGCAGTTGGCGAGGACGGGTTTTAATGAGGCGCGAGAATGTGGGTTTAAGCGCGCGGCGAAGACCCGGCGCTTTGGATTGTTTGCAAAGTCATAATCTCGATTGATTTTATTGAAAATTTCCGCCACGGTTGGAATCCGTGGCGAAGAAAAATTCTGTTTATCGCAAGCGCATTCCTGTGGGCAAAGGCGCGGTGGCAATTACTCCCGCCGGTGTCCGTCGGCAGAATCTCGCCGCCGGAGTTTTTCTCGTTCTGCTGGTGGTTGCCGTGTTTGGGCAGACGGTGCGTTTTGGGTTCGTCAATTACGACGACGACGCGAATGTGTATGCGAACCCGGTGGTTCAAAGCGGTTTGACTCTGAAGGGAATTGGCTATGCTTTCACCCAGCCGCAGGTCGCCAGTTGGATTCCGCTGACCACTCTTTCCCACATGCTCGACTGCCAGGTCTTCGGGGTCAACGCGGCTGAAAATCATCTGGTCAATGTTTTGCTCCACGCCGCGGCGGTAGTCCTGCTGTTCCTGGTGTTGCGGGACATGACTGGGAAATTGTGGCGAAGCGCTTTTGTAGCGGCGGTTTTTGCGATCCATCCGCTGCGTGCAGAATCGGTGGCGTGGGTGTCCGAGCGCAAGGATGTGTTAAGCGCGTTTATCTTCATGCTGATAATCCTGATCTATGTCCGCAATGTGCGCCAGCCGTCGCGCACCCGATACGCGGCGGTGATTTTGTTGTTTCCATTGGGACTGCTGGCCAAGAACACGCTGGTGACGCTGCCGTTTGTGTTGCTGTTGCTGGACTGGTGGCCGCTCAAGCGAATGCAGCCGCCTACAGGCGCGATGTTACGGAAATTGGCGCGGGAGAAAATTCCGTTGTTTGCGATTTCAGCCGCAGCAAGTGTGGCGACGGCTTTGATCACGGGAGACATACCCGTTGGCCATCAACTTCCGGCGTGGGTGCGGGTTGAGAATGCCTTGATCACCTACGTTACCTACATGGGCCAGATGGTTTTCCCGGTGGGTCTTGCTTCACCCTACCCTTATCCACCCAACGGCGCGTCGTCCTGGCAGGCGGCGCTGGCGCTGATCCTGCTGGCCGCGATTTCCGCAGGCGTGTTTGTGTGCCGGAAAAAACTTCCGTTCCTGCTGGTGGGTTGGCTTTGGTATCTGGGAATGCTGGTGCCGTTGATCGGGCTGATGCAGATTTCCTATTATGCCCATGCCGACCGCTACACCTATTTGCCGGGAATCGGACTGGCCATTGCGGCCACATGGGCGGTGGCGGAGTGGAGCGCCGGATGGAAATTCCGGCGGGCGGTTTTGGGCGGCGCAATGGCTGTCATCATCGCTGCATTGATGATTTGCGCCCGCAAACAAACTACGTATTGGAAGGACAGCGTGACGCTGTGGAACCGTGCCCTGTCCTGCACTTCCGGCAACAACTTCGCCGCCTACAACATGGCCATTGCCCTGCATGACCTCGGACGTTTGGATGAAGCCGTCGTTTATTATCAACAAGCTTTGAAAATGAACACCAACGATTTTCAGGCCGAGTGCAGCTTGGGCACGACTCTAATGGAACAGGGACAGTCGGACAAGGCCATCGCCTGTTTCCAAAAGACATTGGAAATCGAACCCAACTATGCCCAGGCTCACTGCAATCTGGGCAATGCGCTGTTGCAGCGGGGACAAACGGGTGAGGCGGTCATTCATTTTCAAAGAGCGGTGGCCATCCAGCCGGACTATGCCAAGGCCCGCTACGATCTGGCCAATGTGTTGTTCGATCAAGGACATCTGGATGAGGCCGTCGGGCATTACCAAAAGGCGTTGGAAACCGAACCCGGCTTCGTCGAGGCCCGCTACAATCTGGGCAATGCCCTGCTCAACCTGGGGCGCTTCGACGAGGCCATCGCGCAATTCCGGACAGTTTTGAAAATGAAACCTGATTATGCGGGGGCGCGCAACAATCTGGGCGCGGCGCTTATGCAGTCCGGGCGGGTTACCGAAGCGACGGATGAATATCGGAAGGCGCTCAAAAGCCAGCCCGAAAATGTGGATGCGCTGAACAATCTGGCTTGGGCCCTGGCCACCTGTCCGCAGGCGTCGCTGCGCAATGGCACCAACGCCGTGGCGCTGGCCCAAAAAGCCGTCCAGCTTTCCGGCGGGGAAAATCCCCTGATGCTGCGCACGCTGGCGGCGGCTGATGCGGAGACCGGACAATATGCCGCGGCGATGGAAACGGCGCGGCAGGCCTTGCAACTGGCGACACGGCAAAAAAATGACGCGCTGGCCGCGACGCTGCAAAAGGAGCTCGAACTTTACCTAATGGACACGCCAGTGCGCGATGTGAAGCCGTGATGCGATTCAGAGCATGATCCCATGCCTTGAAGATGAGTTTTCAACTGCACAAGAAAAACCGCCTTAAGCTTTGGAAGAAAATCTGGCTTGTGCCACCGGCCAGGCTAAATCTGCTCTGCTCCGCAAACTCGAACTTGTCACCGAAGCGAATTGCGCTCATCCCACAGCGCTGATCCGCACTTCGACTTCCATCGTCCGCTCGAGCGTGCCGCGATAATTGCCGCTCACGGGCGGCACGTCGGCGTAGTCGCGTCCGTGGCCGATCTTTACGTAGGTTTCGTCAATCTGGCGGTTGTGCGTCGGGTCGAGCGCGCGCCAGCCGTGGCCGGGAACGAAAGCCTCCATCCATGCGTGTGTGGCGCTGGCGCTTTCCGTGGCGAGATAGCCGCTGACATAGCGGGCGGGAATCTTCAGCGAGCGGCACAATCCGAGCGTGAGGTGGGCAAAATCCTGGCAAACGCCGCGCCGGTCCTTCATGACTTCGTTCATGTGCGTGTGAACGTGCGTGGACCTCGATTCGTATTTGAGAAAGCCGTGGACGAATCTCATCAAAGCCAGGGCCGCGAGCCATGCGTCGTCAACACCGTCGGTCGCGTCGAGCGCGAGTTTCCACGCTTCGGGCGAGAGTTCCACGAAGCGGCTGGCCTGCAGATAATCGAAGCAGCGTTCGATGTTCGGCGCTTCCTTCATCTTTTCGAAAGAGCAAAGTTTTTCCGCTGACAACGGCGCGGGCGGATGCGTGACGACGCGCGATTGCGCCTCAATCATCAGATAGCTGTGCGGTTCGATGATTTCAAAGTGATTGACCCAGTTGGAATAAAAATCCTTGAAGTGCGTGAGGCGCGCGGCGGGCAGCACCTTCAGCAAAAAAGATTCGACCGTCTGCTCCGGAATCGGCATCGGCTGGAGGCGCACATCGTTGAAGCTGTCGCGCACGGGCGAAGCGTAGGCGTAACGGGTGCGATGCAGGATGTCGTATTTCATCTGTCAATTCAAAGGCTCGACATCCACCGACACCTGAACGTCATGTTTGCCGCCGCCGGTGAGAATGCCCGCCACCGGGCTTACGTCGCTGAAATCGCGGCCGTAGGCGACGATGATATGTTCCTCGCCGGGCTGGACGTTGTTGGTCGGGTCGAAATCCACCCAGCCAGTGCCGGGGCAGAAAATCCGGAACCAGGCGTGGCCCGCGTCCGCGCCGATGCGACGCGGCTGGCCTTCCGGCGGCCGTGTGCGCAAATAGCCGCTGACATAACGCGCGGGTAATCCCAGCGAGCGCAGGCACGCGATGCCGAGATGCGCAAAGTCCTGGCAGACGCCGCGTCGCTTTTCCAAAACCTCCTCCAGCGGCGTCGCGACGGTCGTCGCCTTCGGGTCGAATTTGAAATCCTCGAAAATCCGCCGGGTCAAATCCGCCGCGCCGACGAGCAGGGGAGTATTTTTGCCAAAGCTTTCGCGGGCATAATCGAAAAGTTCCACCGATGCGCGCACCTGTGGCGAATCAAAAACGAATTGATACGGCTCGATGACCTCCGGCGAAACAGGGTCGCAGAACAGGTTGACGACCTCCTCCCACGCGGGCGTAGCCTCGGGCGCGGGCAATTCCCGGGCATTCACTGTCACTCGGCTGGTGGTGGTTATTTCGAGGCGCTGGTGCGTCTCCTGGATGCTGAAAAAACAGAGATGATTGCCGAAGTAATCCTCGCGCACCTTGCGGACGGTGGGGTTCGGCAGGATTTTCAACGTGAATTCCTCGCGCTGTTGTGCGGCAGTCGCACGCGGTTCGAGCCGCGCGACATGGTGCGAGACCGTCACCGGCGCGGCGTATTCGTAAAGCGTGCGATGGACGATGCGGTAGTTCATAGCTCCGTGCCGCGGCCTGTCCGCGAGATGTCCGAGTGCGCGAAGAAATTCGCGGCGATGGCATCGGAGATTTTCGGCAGGTCGCGCAAGGTCTGTTGGATGACGCGGCCAACCTTGCTGCCGGGCAAATCGCCTTTCAACCCGGCGAGTTCGCGAGTGTCGCATTGTTCAAGCCGGGCGGCGCAGTCGTTGAGAATTCCGCGCACGGTGCCGGGCCGGCTGGCGTCGCGTTCCTGCGGCAGGCGCTCGAAGTGCTGCTGCAACTGGTGGATTTGGAAATAGACCGAGCGCGGATTCTTGTCGTCGAGCAGGACGAGGTCGAACACGGCGGCGAGTTGCGGCAGCAAACTGTAGCGTGAGCGGTAGGTGATGGAGCTGTCCGCCACTTCTAGCACGGCCTCGAGCACGCTGGGATTGTCGGCTTCGTTTTGGCGCAGCGTGCCGTCGAGCAAAGTGCCGAGGTAAATCGCGCGTTCGATGCGAAGCCCCATGTCAATGAACCGCCATGCCTGGGCGCGCGTCATGTTCTCGCGCGCCAGGCCGTGAAACGCGGCAAGGCTCTGGAGAGTTTCGTTGATGACCCCGACAGCGTCGCCCGCGAGAACAACGAGACTGGCGGTCGGCGTGGCAAGGCGGTCGTTGAGCTTGCTGATGACGCGCCACATGTCGTTGGACGTGCGGTCGCGCACCTGGACGCCGAGCCGGAACAGGTTCTCGGCGGTGCTGCGCAGGCTGCCGGGCCGGCCGGGGTCGAAAATCGCGGCGAGCAATTCGGCTTCGAGCGCCTCGGGGTTCTCGCGCAACTCCGCCTTCTCCATGATGCCGGGCAACTGGACCTGGACTTCGAGGCTGTGCAGCAGCGGCGATAACTCGGGCAGCGAACTGCCGGTGCGTTCGGGATTGAACCGCCGCAACGCGCTCCGCAGCAGGCGTGCGGTGGCGTCGGCGCGCTCGGAGTAGCGGCCGAGCCAGTAAAAATTGTCGGCAAGGCGCGACGGCAGGTTGTTGCCGGTGCGGCGCAATTCCACGCTCTGGCTCGACGCGTAAAGCAACGTGGTTTCCTCAACCGGCGTCTCGGAAGTGATCCAGGTGTCCTTGCTGCTGCCGCCGTGTTGCATCGAGATGAACGCGCCGGTGTCGGGCGAGACGCGCGCCAGTCCGCCCGGCATGACGGAATAGCCGCCGCCGCTCGACACGAGATACGTCCGCAGTGCAACCGGTCTCGGTGTGAGCCGGCCGGCATCCCACGCCGGCGCGGTGGAGAATTCGACACGTTCCTGCGCGACGAACAAATCGGGATCGAATTCAATCCGGCGGCGGAGTTGTTCCAATTCCGCTTTGCTTGGCGGCTGGTGGAGATCGGAAATGCGGTGCGGCGTGCGGAAGGCCGGTTTCATCACGAGCGAATCGAGATGTTCGAGGACATAACGGCGCGCGGATGCCTGGCCGCACCACCATGTCGCCACCGAGGGTAGTTTCAATTCCTCGCCGAGGATGTGCTTGCATAGGCCGGGCAAGAACGACATGAACGCGGGACTTTGCAGCAGTCCGCTGCCGAGCGCGTTGGCCACGGTCACATTGCCGGCGCGCAACGCCTCGACGAAGCCGGGCACGCCGAGCATCGAATCGTTCCGCAATTCCAGCGGGTCGCAGAAATCGTCGTCCACGCGGCGCAGGATCACGTCCACTTTTTCCAGGCCGTTCAGCGTTTTGAGATAAACGCAATCGTCACGCACGGTGAGGTCCTGTCCTTCAACCAGCATGTAGCCGAGGTAACGCGCAAGATACGCCTGCTCGAAATAGGTTTCGTTGTGCGGCCCCGGCGTGAGCAATACGACGCGGGCGGCACCACCGGCTCGCGGCGCGATTTGCGCCAGTGTGCGCTGCGCATCGAGAAAAAATCCGGCTAGCCGGTGCACGTGGTTATCGCGAAACGATTCGGGCAGTATGCGCGAGGTGACGAGCCGGTTCGCCAGCGCGTAACCGGCACCCGTGGGAATCTGCGTCCGGTCGGAAATCACCCACCAGCGGCCGTCGGGTGAGCGCGCGAGGTCGGCCGCGTAAAAATGCAGAAACAAATCTTCCGGCACGCGGATGCCGTGGCAAGGACGGAGAAAATCCGGCTGCGCGAACACCAGCGCCGGCGAAAGCCAGCGGGACCGGATGAGTTCCTGCGGGCCGTAGCAGTCGGCAAGGATTTTATTCAGCAACCGCGCGCGCTGGATGAGTCCTTCTTCGAGCGTGCGCCATTCCTCCGGCGCAATGACGAGCGGAACCGGGTCGAGCTGCCAAGGGCGTTCCATGCCGCGCGGGTCGCCATAAACATTGTAGGTGATGCCCTGCTCGTGGACGAGGCGGCGGCAGGTTTCCGCGCGGCGCTTGAGTTCTCCGGCACCCAACTGCTCCAGTGCCCGGAACAAATCCGCGTAGTGCGGACGCGGCTCGCCTTCATCCGTCGTGAATTCATCAAACGCGCCCGTGGCCCGTTTGTAATCGGCCAGCAAACCCGTCGGCGCGGCCTTTGCGGCGGCGCTGGTTTCGCCCGTCATGGATTGGGACTGGAACATTTGCGGTTGGTCGCGCTGTGTCTTCTCTTTTTCGGCGTCAGACATTGCGCAAATCCAGCGTAAAAGGAAAGTCGCCGTTCAAAGTTTTTGGCGGCGGCGTGAACTTGCCCTGCTGGTGGCCGTGCCGGAAAAATCTTGAAAGCCGCCGCGACTCCGCTTCGTAGCTGTTCACCGGGAAGGTGTCGTAGCCGCGACCGCCCGGATGCGCGACGTGATAAGTGCAGCCGCCGAGCGAACGTTTGTTCCAAGTGTCATAAAGATCAAACCGCAGCGGCGCGTGCGACGGAATCGTCGGTTGCAGGCAAACTGGCGGCTGCCACGCGCGGTAGCGCACGCCCGCGACGCCTTCGCCGTTCGTGCCGGTCGGATGCAGCGGCACGCGATGACCGTTGACCGTGATGGCGAAGCGGTCACCAACCAGGCCATTGGCCTTGACCTGCAAACGTTCGAGCGAGCTGTCCACATAACGCACCGTGCCGCCGCCGCCCGGTTCCTCGCCGAGGACGTGCCACGGTTCCAGCGCGGTGCGGAGTTCGAGTTGAATATCGCGCTGCTCCAGATCGCCGATGCGCGGAAAGCGAAATTCAAAATGCGGCGCGAACCAGTCGAACTCGAACGGATAACCGGCTTCCTTCAAATCGCCGATGACGTCGCGAAAATCCGTTTCGCAAAAATGCGGCAGCATCCAGCGGTCATGAATGTCCGTGCCCCAGCGCACCAGATCATTTTTGTAAGGCTCCTTCCAAAATTTCGAGACCAGGCCGCGCAACACCAGATGCTGCGCGAGGCTCATGCGCGCGTGCGGCGGCATTTCAAACGCGCGCATCTCAACGAGACCGAGGCGGCCGCTGGCGCTTTCGGGCGCATAAAGTTTATCAATCGAAAACTCGGAGCGATGCGTGTTGCCGCTCGCGTCAATCAGCAGGTTGCGGAACAGTCGGTCCACCATCCACGGCGGCGTCTGGCCGAACGCGCCGATTTGCCGATCCATTTCCTTGAAGGCGACTTCAAGTTCGTAAAGCGAATCGTTGCGCGCCTCGTCAATGCGCGGCGCCTGCGAGGTCGGGCCGATGAACAATCCGCTGAAAAGCCAGCTCAACGACGGATGATTCTGCCAATACGCCAGCAGCGAGCGCAGCAAATCGGGCC
>Ga0302320_10012309_pt1 | contig 18001 bp, 13 predicted proteins | sample Bog_T0_3_FD_202130 | JGI IMG/M metagenome (GOLD analysis project Ga0302320, IMG submission 202130) | Peat permafrost microbial communities from Stordalen Mire near Abisko, Sweden - Bog_T0_3 | ecosystem: Environmental > Terrestrial > Soil > Wetlands > Peat | place: Sweden: Abisko, Stordalen Mire...
CGCCAGCTTCAAAATCGTCGCGGGAAAACATTTGCCGCCGTGACCGAAGAGCCAGGAAGTCCGCGCGATACATACCTGCGGCAAGATCTGCAAAAGCCCGACTTCAGCTTCGGCTTTAGTCTCTCCATAAACGCTCGCCGGATTTCTCGCATCGGAGGTTTCGTACGCTGAGCGCTTGCTGCCATCGAAAACATAGTCAGTGCTCACGAACAACATACGCGAACCGGCTTCCCGCGCCGCTTCCGCCACGTGAATCGCTCCATCCCGATTCACCGTAAACGCCAGATCGCGATTGGATTCGCATCCATCCACATCCGTGTAGGCGGCAGAGAGAATGATCCAATCAGGACGCGCTTCGCGAACCACATCGCGAACGCGAGTGCGGTCGCGAATGTCGGCATCTTTCGACGACAGGGCCGTTAGCTCGTCGTGAGCCAGTTCTCGAACCAATTCCTGGCCCAGTAAACCCGAAGCGCCAAACAGTGTGATTCGCATACTGCCATTGTAAGACCTCAGATGTCGGACTATAAGCTATTAGACTTGGCAACTGTAAAACGCAGAAACCGGGAAACTAATTCGTCCAGATCGGCAAAAGCCATCCTTTATGCTGCGGATTTACTGCGGCTCAATCTCGGCCACTTTGGGCGCCCGCGCCCGCAGCCGCAGCGCATGCAAGATCAGAGATCCGCTGATGCCGAAACAGACCACTGCAGCAAACGCCGTCAGATCAAGTGCCCGACGCGTTAATCGAAGATAGTCCGCAAACAAGGAAACCATGGCGAAGAAGATACCGAGCACATTCAGCCACAGCGGAGAACTGATGTTCGGCAGGTCACGCCGAAACCACACCTGCAATAACACCGCAGCCAGCCCTATCGCAGCCACGACCACCAATGCAACCGGACTATAAAACGCATTAGGGCCCGTATAAATGACCACCAGAGCCAGCGCCAATAGTAGGAGACCTGAGGCGATCACCGTCCAACGTCGCGCCACACTCGAACTGGATTCGGAATCAGGATTGGGTCCAGAGGTAGACATTGGTTCGAATTGCGCTCATTCGGCGGATCGGATTAACCGCAGAACCTCGCCGCGCTTCTCCACCTTCGCATTGTATCCGTCCAGCTTACGGTCTGCGCTCATAACGGCAGTCGGAATCCACTCCGAGGTTCGATGTTCTCCGTGTGACATGGCATAGAGCACCAACTCGACTCGGCTGGAAATCCCGACTTTGTCGAAGATGCGCAGCAGGTATTTCTTGATGGTGTGTTCACTGAGACCCAGTTCGGTCGCCACCCCGCGGTTGGTCAGTCCGTCCGCTACCAGCGCAACCACCTGCTCTTCTCGAGGCGTCAGCAGCGATCTTCCGGTCGAATTCACCACGCGCAAGGTCGGCACTTCCGACAAAGCGTCGAGCGCATAGTTCATCTGTTGGCTATTCAGCCAGATTTGATCACGGAAAACACAATCGATGCACTTGCATAGCATCGCAAACGGAGTCTGCGTGAATAGAAATATACCCCGCGCGCCCGCCCGCAATGCATTCACGACGAGATCCCGATCGTCACTCTCGGCCAGCAGGATGGAAGCGGCTTTGGGATACGAAACGCGCAACCATCGCAGCAAGCCGAAGTCCGGCAAGTGATTCGACGAAACCAATATTACATCTGCGGCGCTCGACTGCATGAATTCATCGATGGCAGCAGTGTCAAGAGCGACTGCGGAAACCTGAAAATCCTTCCTGCACTTCAGGGCTCGGACCAGGAGTTGCGACTGGATTGGCCCCGAATCGGCTACCAGAACGTTCACGATTTCAGTTTGGTTGGGCTCGTTATTGGTGGGCAATTTCGCGGCGCGCGCTATTCTCACAACCCAATCATGCCCGAAAGCGCCATGAACGGATGTAGGTCTCGTCACATCAGTTTGGTGACGTATTCCGTTCTCAGCGTCTACTTTTGAGGGTCTACTCCGGTGCACAAATGTTCGTGACAACAATCCTCCGCTTGGCGAAATTGCGCTGTCGAAATACGAGTGTTGGCAGCCTCTCTGACGATTTCATCACCGTCGCGATAGCAATAACGTGCCCTGTACGCCAGTGGACAGTACTTTGCACGTCTTGTTGTGTTTGATCCCTGCCGATAGATTCCTCAAATCAGCCCAAAAAAAAACGAGCTGGTTAGTCGCCGCTCTGAGCAGCGGTCAAAGTTGGAGAGATGAATGTAAACCTTACACGCGTACTATTGGGGACTGCGGGCGCGCTCATCCTACAGTTCGGCGTGGTCAGTGCCACCCAGGAAACGTTGCCGCCTGCATCGGTCCCCGTATCCTCTGCTCCGTCGTCCGGCAGGATCGCGCCGGCGGAGAGCTCGCAGAGCCAGGACCGCTCCGACACACCTTCCGCCAGCAGCACGACCACACAACCCGGAATAGCGGGTGGCCAGGGAGATCCTGCATTCGGAGGGGAGCGCCACCCGCTTTATCGGTTGTCGAAATCCGACATAATCGATATCAATTTCACTTTTTCTCCTGACTTCAACCAGACTCTCACCGTTCAGCCCGATGGATACGTCGCGCTGAAAGGTGCCGGCACGCTCGTTGCCGAGGGACTGACTGTGTCGCAGATGCAACTCGCGGTCCAGGCAGCCTATCGTGTGTTCCTGCGCGACCCGGAAGTAACCGTAACTCTGAAGGACTTCGATAAACCTTACTTTCTGGCTTCTGGCGAAGTCGCGAGGCCAGGAAAGTACGAATTGCGCGGCGACTTGACGGTAAACGAAGCCGTGGCCATTGCAGGGGGATTCACGCAGCAGGCCAAACATTCGCAAGTTGTGCTATTCCGGCGAATCTCCGCCGACATCGCCGAATCGCACGTAATCGATCTGAAGAAGATGCTGGATTCTCACGATCTTCACGAAGACCTTCACCTCCAAGCCGGTGACTTTATTTATGTGCCGCAGAGTCGTATCTCAAAGATTCGCAAGTTTGTACCAACCAACTCGATGAGTTGGTATATGAACCCACTGCAGTTCTGACCAACGTTATAACTTCAGTTTTCCAGACTAGTTTCTTATTTCTTGCAGAGTTTCTTGCAAAGAGGAGTAACGGGGTTTTGCATCCGTCGGGCAAGCTTTCTGCCACTTCCTGGCCTGAACACCTTCGTCGATCTCATGTCCATTGAAGCAACCGCAACTCCGAATCCGTCGTCCGGCCCAACCCCTCGAGAGGTCGCAGCCACCCTGTTCCGGCATCCCCGCCTCGTCGCCGCCTCCTTTGGTCTCGTTTTGCTCAGCACCCTGCTGCTGGTTATGTTTTCGGCCCGCTACGAAGCTCACTTCAAAGTGCTCTTGCGACGAGGCCGATTCGACCCCGTGGTTTCGTCCCAACCCGCTAGCGCCATGGACTTCACCCGCCCCGACATCACCGAAGAAGAATTGAACTCGGAGGTTGAACTACTTCGCGACGAAGACCTGTTGAAGCAGGTGGTGCGAATCGCGGGCCTCGTCCCAGCCGACGCGAAGAGTTCTGAAATCGCTGCCGAGACCGAACACGCCGCCCGCAAGGTTGGACGACGCTTGGATGTAGAGGCCCTGAAAAAATCCAACTTGATCCAGGTCAGCTACAGAGACACGGATCCAGACCGGGCGGCTCGTATCCTTTCGGCGCTCGCGACCGTCTATGTGCAACGGCATACGGATCTGCAGCGGCCTCCAGGCGAATCTCAGTTCTTTGAAAAGCAGACCGAAGAAGACGAGCGGCGCCTGCGGCACTCGGAGAAAGATCTCGTCCGCTTCACCCGCGATCGAGGAGTTTCGTCGGCAGCACTCGAACGCGATATCGCCCTCCAGAAACTGGGAGAAGCGGAAGCCGTTTACCGTCAGACAGATCAAGATCGTATCGAGACTGAGCGCCGCGTCGCTGCGCTCGGCGAGCAACTCAAGTCTTTTCCGTCGCGATCGGTAACTCTCAACCGCTGGGCGGATAATCCCGAGGTTCTCGAGAAGATGAAAACTCACTTACTCGAACTCCAGCTCAAGCGCACCGAGCTTCTGACCCGCTTCGAGCCCTCCTACCGCCTCGTGCGGGAGGTTGAACAGGAGATTGCTGAAACTCGCACCTCGATCACCGCCGAAGCGCTCACCCCAATCCGAGATGAAACCACTGATAAAGATCCGAACTACGAATGGGCTCGCATGGAAATGGAAAAAGCGCAGGTACAGCGCGACGGTCTACAGGCACGGCAGTCGGACGCCTCGGCGCAGGTAGCGTCGTTACGAACTCTTGCACAGCAGATGCAAGTCGATTCAATCGAGCAGCAGGACTTGCTGCGAACCGCTAAGATCGCCGAAGACGACTACCTGCTCTATCTTCGCAAGCGCGAAGAAGCACGCATCGGCGACGCGCTGGATGATCGCCACATTCTCAACGTAGCCATCGTCGAGTTGCCCGAAATCCCTGCATTGCCTACACATCCTATGATTCTCTACTTCTTACTCGCTTTCGGTTTGGCCCTCGCCTTCAGCATCGGCATCGCTTTCACCGCCGAATATTTCGACCCAACCATTCGCACTCCTGACGAAGCTTGCGGATTGCTAGGCGCTCCAGTCCTCGCGTGGCTCCCGGTGCGCGAGTCTCCCCTCCCGAGTTTTCCCATGCGGCGCAACGGACCGGCCCGAGGGGTGACCTCGTGACCATGCTCCGTGAGATCGTTTTAAATACGCGAACCTCGAATGAGGCTTCACACGCCACTCCCCTTGCTGAACCGCTCCGACAGATAACCTCTTCCACGGCAGCCCCTTCCGCCGCCGCGGCCGTGGAGAGAGATCAGATACGTGCTCTCGTGCAGCAGCTTTTTTTCCCGGACGAATCAAGACCGATACGGCATGTGGCATTTGCGCCCCTGGAAGACTCAACCGCCACAGCAAATTTGTGCCTGGAAGTCGCGACCGTCTTGGCTGAGAAGCACAACTACGATGTTGGACTGATCGATGCCCGCACACAAACTGTTTCTTTGACGGAAGAGTTGCAGGTCTTAGGACCGGCGAGCGCCGAGGCCACGTGGCCGATTGCGCCCAGACTCTGGATGGTTCCGCGGCTAAATTGGCTTCCAGATGACCCGGGAACAGTGACCGATCAGAGCCTGTCGCGCCTCCGTGAACTTATTTCCGAATTCGATTTTTCTATCCTTTGGTGCGACCCCGTGTCGTGGCTCACGACCAGCGTTGCCCGCACCTGCGACGGTGTCGTGCTCGTACTAGCAGCTAACAAAACCAGACGCATCATCGCCGAGCAAGCCAGAAACCATCTGCAAAAGGCTCAAGTTGTGTTGCTGGGAAGCGTGTTGGTCGAGCGCCGTTTTCCCGTTCCTCAAGGCCTCTACCGTAATCTGTGAATCCTATGAGTCAATTAGCCACAACTCGAATCTGGGACATCGGCCCTAAAGATTGCGCTTCACAATTTGCTCGCATGATCCTTGGTAGTTCAGCCGCGACCTCCTCACACCCCCTACCTGTCCGTGACACTCCCGCCATGAACCCTGCCACCCGACCGGATGTGGTCAATGCCAGCCACGTCCGGGCCCGTCCTCCCACCCGGCAGTATTTATCCTATCCCTCCGTCGATCGGTTCACGCTTTGCCAATTGGTGGCTGCGGATTTGATAGTGCTCCTCGCAGTATGCGGCGGATTATCGCTGTTCTCTCCGGCCTGGGGAGTTCCGTGGTCCTCTCTACCAATTTTTGCCGTCCTGATTATCCTCTTTGGCTTTTGCGAAGGGCTCTACAAACGCGCCGGCGACCCATCTCCCCCGGGAATCGTCTCCGCCCTCGCACGTTCCACGCTCATCGCAATCGGACTCATCTTTATTGCCGCCTGGGGCGGAATGAAACCCCTCGCGGCGTGCAGAATATTTGCCACGAGTCTGGCCGCCCTCGCCCTCTTGCGACGGTTGCGGCAAATGGAATGGAAGCGGCGGAGGCGGGCCACTGAAGTGCGCAAGGTATTGATCGTCGGCGCCGGTCCCGTCGGCCGCTCAATTGCCCAGACCCTGCGCAACGATCCAGCCCATCGTTCGACGGTCTCCGGCTTCCTGGATGACGATCTTCCCCTCTCCCCAACCGTGTTGGGACGAATCGCAGATCTTGACTGGCTTGCTCGCGGCGAGTTCATCGATGAGGTGATCCTCGCGCTCCCCGGTAAGACCGCTCAGACTCGAGTGGCTGCCGAGGCCGCCTTCCGGAACCATCTTGACATCCGCGCCGTACCCGAGCTGCCGCCGGGTCCCTGGCCAGACTCAGGAATCGATCGTATTGGAGAAGTACCGGTGATCACCCTTCATACCGAGACTTCACCGAGCGCCCCTTTATTTCTGAAGCGGTTACTGGATATCAGTGGCGCCACTCTCGGCCTGCTCTTGGCCAGTCCTATTATGGCGGCCGTCGCCGTCCTGATTCGCTTGGATTCGCGCGGCCCAATCGTGTACGCCGCCGAACGGACGGGGGCCAAAGGCCATCGCTTTCATTGCTACAAGTTTCGGTCGATGGTGTCGAATGCCGAGGATTTGAAAAGGGAATTGCGCTCCCGTAACACCCGTCAAGGCCCAATTTTTAAAATTGATGGAGATCCAAGAGTCACTCGTGTCGGCAAATTCATACGCCGCTACAGCCTCGATGAACTCCCTCAACTCTGGAACGTGCTCTGCGGTGAAATGAGCCTGGTCGGGCCACGGCCGCACCCGATTGACGAGGTTGATCATTATGACCTGCAACATTACCGCCGTTTGGACGTGAAACCCGGCCTCACCTGTCTCTGGCAGATCACGGCGCGCGATTGCCCTTCGTTCGACCTCAACATGCACCTTGATCTCACCTACATCGAGAACTGGAGCCTGCAACTGGACTTGCGCATCCTCGCAAAAACCGTCCGCGTTCTGTTCGCGCCCGAAGGAGCCTGACCGTAACCATGAGCAGTCGCGCACTAAGTTGGTACCACCACGAGAATCAGGTTTGGCGCATCGCGGGTTGGACCCTTCGTCCTCTGTATCTGGGATTGACGTTTCCTTCCGTCCTCTATGTCGCAGCGATGGCCGTATTTCTGTTCCGGCCGCCTGATCTTTTTTCGTTCTATGCCGACAGGATTGCCTTTGGCGTCCTCATTTTCTTCGTCGCCTTGCGCGTGATGACGCGCCGGGAAACACTGCCCTTCTTTGTGGGACTGAGTTTGCCCATGCTCGGATTAACCGCACTTGCGGTGTTTCGCGCCTTGCGCGATCCGTTCGACGCTCAGATCTGGAGCATTATCGCCAGTAAATATATCGTCCCCTTTACGCTATTTCACGTTGCGGCTCTAGTCTTTCGCGGCGCTTCGCAAAGAAGGCATTTTGAAGTATTTGTTCTCTTTTCGCTCGTCTATCTCATATTCATAGCCATTGCTTTTCTGGTGGATGCCCGCTCGCTCATCTTTCCCCGCTTCATTCTCGACGAAAGTCTGGGCTTTCATGCTGATCGCGCACGCGGACCGTTTCTGCAAGCCGTGGCCAATGGCCTTTCGCTAAATATGCTCGGCATTCTCGCGCTCGCCTTGCCGTCAAAACGCGGACCGTTGCAAATACTGCTCTGGCTCACTCTTCCGCTCGCGATACTCGCAACCATGACGCGAGCAGTCTGGATTGCATTCGCTGTTTCTACCATCGTTCTCGGATTCCGATTCATTAAACATCATGTGCTAGCCTTCTCGGCCGTGCTTGCCGTTATGGCAATTGTCGGGGGACTGGCAATCGGCTTTAGCAACGCCTCGCTAAGAAGCTCTCTCTCCGATCGCACAGAAGAGCGCGGCCCCGTGGACGCTCGCCTGGCGGTCTATGACGCTGGCTGGGCCATGTTTCGCGAGCGCCCTTTCACCGGCTGGACTTCCGGTGGCATGTATGCCGAGCTCGCCCGGCGCATGGAGGGTTACCACCTGCGGATTTTCTACGTACACAACACCTATCTCGCCCTCTTGGTCGAATTTGGCGTGCCCGGTCTGGCTCTCTATGCCATTCTCTTCTTCAACCTCTTTCGCCTCTCGTGGCACGCCCCGCCCGGAGAAACCGGCGTTGTCGCTGCCTTGCGCAAAGTCTGGCCGCTCTTGCTCAGCGTTTATCTGTTCAACGCTTTCTTCGTTGATATGGCCTATCAATTCGTCATCGGACTTCTGTTTACCGTCGCCGGCATGTTGTGCCTCGCAGAGGAACGTGCGAAATGACTACCGTGGCTTACATCGCCAATCAGTTCCCATCTCCACTTGAACCCTACGTGATGGATGAAATCGCAGAACTGCGGCACCACGGATTGCATGTAGTCTGCTGCAGCGGCAAACAGGTCTCTCCCAAAGATCTCAGCCTGGCAGAGCGCGCACTCTGGAAAGAGACGCGATACTTTCAGCCGCTTTCCGATGATGAAGTGCTGCGCGCGATGCACCGGCTTGCCTCCAGTCGTCCCCAGTTGGCGAAACTGTTGCGCCCCTTGTTATGGGAGCGCGGAACCCCAGTCCATCGTCGCATCCGCGCAGTCGGCCACACCGTAATGGGCGCTGCACTTGCGGAGCAACTGGCGCGTCTTCAGGTCGAACACATCCATGCCCATCACGGGTACTTCGCCTCTTGGATGGCGTTGACTGCCGCGCGACTGCTTGGCATCAGCTTCAGTTTCACCTTGCACGGCTCCGACCTTCTACAACGCGCTGATCTGCTTTCGGCGAAATTGCGGGAGTGCAGGTTCTGTGTCACTGTCTCGGAGTTCAACCGCCAACATATTCTCCGCAACTATGCATCAACGCCGCCGGAGAAGATTGTCGTGCAACGCCTGGGAGTAGATCGCGTCACACCTTCCCCGCAGACCTACGATGAAAACCATTCTGGTCAGTTCCACATTCTTTCGGTGGGGCGTCTCCATCCGGTGAAAAACTACGGCTTCCTTATCGAGGCTTGCGCCCGGCTTCGCGACCAGGGTTTCGAGACGCTATGCTCGATTGTCGGAGATGGTCCCGAGCGCTCCGCCCTCGAAAAGCAAATCGTTGGGTTGCGGCTGCAAGGCCGTGTTCGGCTGATCGGACGGGTTCCCCGCTCGGAGCTCGCGAACTACTACCGGCAAGCCGACCTGGTCGTCCTGACCAGCAAGAGCGAGGGGATTCCCGTCGTGCTGATGGAGGCGATGGCTCACCAGCGAATCGTTCTCGCTCCTGCGATTACTGGCATTCCGGAATTGGTTGAGCATCAGCGAACGGGGTTTCTGTACCAACCGGCCTCACTGGCCAACTTCGTCAGCGCCGTCAATTGGATTCACGACAACAAGTCGTCTCTGTCTGACGTCCAGCGGGCGGCGGCGGCCAGTATTGCAACTTCCTACAATCGTCAACGAAATCTCCACAATTTTGCGGAAAATTTTCTAAACCGTATTTCCCGATCGGAAGGCAATCATGCGGATTCTTTATGCGAACAAGTATGACTATCCGTTTAGCGGCACCGAAGCATACCTCTTCGACCTGATCCGGCAGATGGACCGGCGTGGCCACGATACGGCCCTGTTCACCATGGATCATGGACAGACTCCGGCCTTCGCCGGGCGCGCCTATCGAGTTCCGCGAATCGATTTTAAAGATCCGACTGCAGGTTTGCTGAAGAAAGCAAAGATGGCGGCGCATGCCATTTATTCACCATCAGCGCGACGCGCGATGCGCCGTTGCATCGCGGAGTTTTCTCCCGACGTGGCCCACATTCGTGGAATTTACCACCATCTCTCGCCTTCGATTTTGTGGGAGTTGCGACGTCAAGGGATTCCGGTCCTCTATCACATGAACGATTTCAAGATCTTGTGCCCAACCTACAACTTTGTGGCGAAAGGCGAGGTTTGCCAAGAGTGCCGAAACGGCGCCTTCCGTAACGTCATCACGAAGGGCTGTTATGCCGGATCCCGCTCCAGTACCGTCGTTCTGGCTGCTGAGGCTTACTTTCATAAGTGGCTCCGAACCTACGAGCGGTGCGTAGACCTGTTCCTGGCGCCCAGCGAGTTTGTTCGCGAACAATTAATCTCTGCGGGCCTGGCACAAAAAATTGAAGTGTTGCCACACTTTCAAGCCCTGCCGCGCGACCAAGATCTGGTTGGTAATGAAGGATATGTCCTGTACTTCGGAAGGCTGTCTCCCGAGAAGGGTGTTTATGAGTTACTACGCGCCATGGTTCAGGCCCCTCACACTCCTCTGGTGATTGCCGGTGACGGCCCCGAACGCTCGCGACTGGAGGCCGTGGCGAAAGACTTAAATCTCGACCGGGTCCTCTTCACCGGAACACTCCATGGCGAAGAGCTTCAAAAGCTGATTGCCGGTTGCAGTTTCTCGATCTTTCCGTCCCATGCTTATGAAACTCTAGGCAAGTCAATCCTCGAATCCTACGCTTGGGGACGGCCAGTGATTGCATCCGATCTCGGGTCGCGCCGTGAATTGGTTCACCATGGTGTAACCGGCTTCTTATATGCAGACGGAGATCGCGAGCAACTCGCCCATTTCATCGGGTTTCTCTTTGATCGTCCGGATCTGATTTCGAGGATGGGCGCGGCCGGAAGAAATCAAGTGCGTGCCAATCACGATCCTGACCGGCACATGGAAAAGTTGCTGGAAGTTTACCGGCGCCTCTCTTCCGCGAAAAGAGTCCTGTCGTTCCCGATTTTGCCCGAAACTCGGCCGCCGCAGCGTGGCGTTCGCGTCGCTTTCATCGGAGGTCGGGGAGTTGTCTCAAAATACAGTGGCATCGAATCCTACTACGAGCAGGTAGGACACGAACTGGCGAAACTCGGGCACGAGGTTACGGTGTATTGCCGCAGCTATTTCACTCCTCCCATGGAAACCTACCAGGGTATGCGTGTGCATCGTTTGCCGACGATACGTTCCAAACACCTTGAAACCGCCGTGCATACGGTCCTGAGCACGATTCATGCAATGGTGTCGGATCACGATGTCGTGCACTATCACTGTCTCGGGCCTGCACTATTTGCCTTTCTTCCCCGGCTTGTCGGGAAAAAAACAGTGGTCACCGTGCAGGGTTTGGACTGGCAACGGGGAAAGTGGGGTCGAGTCGCAGCCCGAGTGCTGCAATGGGGAGAAGCCGCGGCAATTCGCGGACCCAATGCCACAATGGTCGTGTCGCGCACTCTGCAACGGCATTTTCAGCAAAGGCACGGACGAGATACCATCTACGTACCAAACGGGGCCACCCCAACCGTGCGGCCAATGCCCAGAAAGTTAACTGAGTGGGGCCTTTCGCCCGATAACTACGTACTTTTCCTGGGCAGGTTCTCACCGGAAAAAAACTGTCATCTATTGATAAACGCCTTCCAGAAACTTGATACCACCATGAAGTTGGCGTTCGCCGGAGGTTCGAGTCACTCCGATGCCTACGCTCAGGCCTTGCTGAGCCACGAATCCGACCAGATCCGATTTCTCCCCTGGGTTTCAGGCGCGGAACTCGATGAACTGCTCTCGAACGCCGCGCTGTTCGTGCTTCCGTCGGAACTCGAAGGTATGTCGCTCGCGCTCCTTGATGCGATGGCGGCCGGAGTTTGTGTTCTAGCCAGCGATATTCCAGAAAATAATGAGGTCGTCGAAGGCTCTGGCTATAGCTTCAAGCGCGGAGATCAGGCCGACCTCGAGCGCATGCTCGACTTGCTGATTCGGAATCCCGAACTTCGCGGGCAAGCCGCAATCCGAGAACGCGCACGGATTCAAACCGAGTTTCTGTGGCCGCGCGTAGCTCAATCGATCGAGACCGCCTACTACAATGTATTAGGTTGGAGTTCGGATGAGCGGCGCGATGGCGCCCGAACCCGCACTTCCGTCGCACGGTAGTGACCCGAGGGGCTCCATTCTTTTCTTGTCTTTTTCACGAACCACTCGCCTTTCGTGTTATTACCAGCCGCATCCAGCGCGAGGTTACTAGAATCTCAATAGCTGGGATCACCTCCTCGGGTGCACCTTTGCCACGGAGAGCCTGTTCGTGATAATCAACGCACAGTCCACATCCGTTGATGGCGGACACCGACAGCGCTGCCTGGAGGCGACGGCTTGGCGGCCTTTTCTACGCGGAAGCCGTGGCGCCGAGTACGACGGCGATTGCGACCTAGAAGGTTCCCGCCTGATAGTGATGGCACTTAGTTAGAAACGGGCCGACTCAAGTAAGACTTCATCGTCGGCTTTCGATTAGAATCAAGATGCGGCATTTCTCGACGTGGCACTTATCCCATGGAAGATTTGATTCTAGTCACCGGCGGCGCTGGATTTATTGGCTCGAACTTCGTCTTGCAATGGCTTGGTTCTGAGCGCTCGCGTATTCTTAACCTCGACAAGCTTACCTACGCGGGAAATCTCAATAACTTGCGGTCGGTCGAGACACATCCGCACTATCGTTTTGTCCAGGGAGACATAGTCGATCGCGACTTTCTTCAGGCACTGCTGGGGCGCGAGCGGCCTCGAGCCATCGTTCATTTCGCGGCCGAAAGCCATGTCGATCGCTCCATTCACGGTCCCGACGATTTCGTTCGTACGAATGTGAACGGCACCTTCGGATTACTGGAAGAAACCCGCTCCTACTGGTCAGCCCTTCCCGAAACCGATCGTGCGGCTTTTCGCTTTCTGCATGTTTCGACCGATGAAGTTTATGGATCGTTGGGGGCTTCTGACCCGGCATTCAGCGAGACGACTCCTTACGCGCCCAACAGCCCATACTCGGCGACCAAAGCGGCTTCCGATCATCTGGTGCGTGCCTATCACCACACCTACGGACTTCCTGTTCTTACCACGAATTGCTCCAATAATTATGGACCGCACCAGTTTCCGGAGAAACTGATCCCGCTCATGATTCTGAACGCCTGCAATGGCAAACCGCTTCCCGTCTACGGAGACGGCAAGAACGTTCGCGACTGGCTTTACGTGGAAGACCACTGCCGCGCTATCCGTACCGTGCTTGCCCGGGGTCGCGTTGGCGAGACCTATAACATTGGTGGACGGAGTGAGAAAAAAAATCTCGAAATTATCGCGGAGATCTGTCAACTTCTAGACGAATTGCGTCCGCATGACCCTGTGATGCCGCACAACCAACTGGTCACGTTCGTGAAAGATCGGCCCGGCCACGACCGCCGCTATGCCATGGACACGCGCAAGATTGAAGGCGAACTCAATTGGCATCCGGTCGAGACATTCGAAAGCGGAATCAAGAAAACCGTGCTCTGGTATATGGAGAATCCAGACTGGATTCGCGACGTTACGAGCGGCACCTACCGTCAGTGGATGGCCAAGAATTACGCCGCAGAACGCTAGACAATTGAACGCAGAGCGGCTGAATGCGTGACAAAAAGGCCTTCGAAGGTTGAACCCACCATGAAAGAAACCGTACAACCCAATTACAAAGGCATCATCCTCGCGGGCGGATCTGGAACGCGCCTCTACCCTGTCACGCATGTGCTTCCGAAAAGTCTGCTGCCCGTCTACGACAAGCCGATGGTCTATTACCCCTTGTCAACGCTGATGCTGGCGGGCATCCGCGACATCCTTCTCATCTCGACACCCGATGACCTGCACCGCTTTCAACATCTGCTGGGCGATGGCTCGCGCTTCGGTGTCCGCTTCCAGTACGCGATGCAACCAAAGCCGGAGGGCATTGCTCAGGCGTTCTTGATCGGCAAGGAATTTATTGGGTCCAGCGGATGCGCGCTCGTGCTCGGCGACAACATTTTCTACGGACACGATCTGGTTAAGGAATTACGGGAAGCGACGGAGCAGCCAAAAGGGGCGCGCGTTTTCGCCTACCCGGTGAACGATCCCGAGCGCTATGGTGTCGTCCAATTCGACGCGCAAGGGAAGGCGCTCAGCATCGAAGAGAAGCCTCAGGAACCAAAATCGCGCTACGCCGTCACCGGACTTTATTTTTACGATCAGCAGGTGGTGCACATTGCCGCGAATCTGAAGCCGTCCAAACGCGGCGAACTTGAAATCACCGATGTCAATCGTGTCTACCTCGAGCGCGGTGAACTTACCGTATGCGTCATGGGGCGCGGCACGGCGTGGCTGGATACGGGCACACATGAAGCCCTGATGGATGCATCGCTGTTCATCCAGACACTGGAAAAGCGGCAAGGTTTGATGGTCGCCTGCCCTGAAGAGATTGCTTATCGATCCGGCTACATCACCGCCGCGCAACTGGACGCGCTCGCGCAACCTATGCGGAATAACGGCTACGGAGCCTATCTACTGCAGCTATTGCGCGAGCCCATTTTCTAAGCAATCTAGAACCTCATGAAAAAACTTGCCACGACTCTTCCTGGACTTCTGCTGCTCGAGCCCCGCGTATTCGGCGACGATCGCGGATTTTTCCTGGAAAGCTACAACCAACGAACTTTTGCGGACCTCGGAATTACCGATCCTTTTGTTCAGGACAATCATTCCTACTCCCAAGAGAATGTTGTGCGCGGATTGCATTACCAGATTCTGCAGCCGCAGGGAAAACTGGTGCGCGCCATCACCGGCGAGATTCTGGATGTGGCGCTCGATCTGCGGCGCCATTCTCCCACGTTCGGGAAATGGGAATCATTCTCGCTGTCCGGCGAGAATAAACGCATGCTATGGATACCGCGCGGGTTCGCTCACGGCTTCCGAGTCGTCTCGGCTACAACGCATGTTCTCTACAAGGCAACCGATTTTTACGCACCTGAACATGAGCGCTCGGTATTGTGGAATGATCCCGCGTTGGGCATCGACTGGGGATTTACGGGCGAAACGGCCGGCGCCGCCATCGTCTCAGGAAAAGACCAGCTCGGTATCGTGTTTCAGGAAGCCGAGAAATTTGAATCGTCAGCCTGGGGTTAATTAGACTGCTTAATTAGCCTGGCTAGTTAAGCCGGAATTCCACCGCGATTGTCGTCTCCACTTCGACTGGCTTGCCGTTCGAAAGATACGGCTCAAATTTCCAAGACTGTACTGCATCTGTCGCAGATTTCACCAGCAGATCCGGGCCCGCGATCGGTCGCAAATGCTTCACGCTACCATCGGCAGCGATCCTGGCGTCCAACACGACGAGCCCTTCAGTCGCGGCTTCGCGCGCCGCCTCCGGATACACCGGCTCGACTTTCGTCAGAATCCGTTTCTCCATGGTTTCGGAAGAGACTCGTACGCTCGATTCAGCGGATCCCTCGTGCCTTTCTAATTCGTTCCACGAGCGTTGCCACTGCCAAACCGCCAAAGCCGCCAGCGTCAATAGGGCTGCAACGAGCAGGAAGAAACCACCGCGACCAAACCGAATTTTGCGCTTCGTTGCATTCGCCTCCCTCGCCGGAGCGGAAGCCTCGATCATCGCAACTTCTTCTTTTTTCGCTTCTACTTCTACCTCGAGCGGCGAATTGAATGCAGCACGGTAAATCCAATACCGAATCATCTCGCGTTGTTCCACCGAGAGCCCGACAAACTCGATGCCGCAGCGAAATCGCGACTGGTAGCGCACCACAGCCCGCGCCCGCACCGGCACACCAAGGTTCGGAAGTCGCAATTCCACTGCGACTTGTTGTCCGCTCGTCAGTTCTCCAGCAACTACCGCTCCCAGTCCTGCCTCGCTTATATCCATACAACGTCCGGGCAGATTTTCGGGAACGCCAGAACGAAGCACAATCAAGTCCAGCGGTACGTGGATCGGGTGCCGAGGGAAGCCGCGCTGCGGCGTTGCTTCGAACGCCAGCGATGGTGCTGCACTCATCAGACAACCTCCGCAAGATCAAATCTTTCTCATGCGGCTGGATTTAACGACGAACGCGGCGCTTGTTTGGAAACGTGAACCGAGTATAGCGGAAGGAAGCAAAAAAGAAGCTGAAATATTTCCGGAAATTGGAACTCTGCTGAAGCTTTCTCACGCCCTCAGCGAGCCGATTTTCAAGTGCTGTTATTCAACGCCACGGTTATTCCAAGTCACGCCAGTTCGGGCCCACCCCGATTTCAACGAGCAGCGGTACTTCAAGGGCATGCACGTTCTCCATATACTCGCGGACGAGCGGTTTCACGATTTCCACCTCGTGCTTCGGCACTTCGAATACAAGTTCATCGTGAACCTGCAAAGTCATCCGCGACTTCAGCCCGAGCTTCCGAATTTCGGCGTCGATCCGGATCATCGCCAGCTTGATCAAATCCGCGGCCGTTCCCTGCAGCGGAGTATTCACCGCCGTGCGCTCCGCAAACCCGCGCTGCGTGGCGTTCTTGCTGTTGATGTCCGGGATGGGACGTATCCGGCCAAACAGTGTTGTCACTCTTCCCTCGCGCCGAGTCTGTTCGAGCGTGGCATCGATGAACGCCCGTACCCCCGCATACTTTTCAAAATATGCATCGATAAATTTTCTGGCCTCACTCGACTCGATCCCTAAATTTTGCGACAGTCCGAATGCAGACAGGCCGTATACGATCCCGAAGTTCACAACTTTCGCCGCCCGACGATGTTCCGCCGTCACCATCAATGGAGGAACTCCAAACACCTGGGAAGCAGTCAGGGTATGAACGTCGTCCCCGCGCCGAAAGGCCTCAACCAACAACTTGTCTTTCGAATAGTGCGCCAGCAGACGCAATTCGACCTGCGAATAATCGGCTGCCAGCAACACGTAGCCGGGTTCCGCGATAAAGGCCGCCCGAATTTCGCGTCCCAGTTCCGTTCGAATCGGAATATTCTGCAGATTCGGATTCGCGGACGAGAGCCGACCGGTCGCGGTACCCGTCTGTCCAAACGTAGTATGCACCCGCCCGCTATCGCGCCGGATAAGCGCCGGTAACGCGTCCACGTATGTCGATTTCAGTTTCGTGAGTTGCCGGTATTCCAGTACCAGACGCGGGACTTCGTGCTCCGCGGCCAAACCCTCCAATACGTCGACCGCCGTGGAAATCTTTTTGCCCTTTCCGTATTTCACCGGAATCGGCAGCGCAAGCCGATTGAACAGCACATCTCCTAACTGCTTCGGCGAATTAATGTTGAACTCGAAATTGCAGCGTTGATAAATGTCGCGTGCTTTTGCGCCCGCTTCGCGCTGCAACTTGATCGACATTTCGTCGAGAGCCGCTAAATCAATTTTCACGCCCGCATTTTCCATGCGCGCGAGAACTGGGACAAGTGGAGCGTCGATCGTTTCGTAGACCGGTGTCAGCTTTTGCTCGTCGACTTCCCGGCGAAGTAAAGTCGCCAGTCTGCCGGTGATATCGGCAGCCTCCGCCAGGTTGCCGCTCAGCTTCATATTCAATCTTCGCAGAGCAACTTCCGGCAAAGCATGCGAAGAATAAGTCGGATCGAGCAGGTAAGAATACAACATCGGATCGTCGGTCACTCCAGCGAGTGCAATCGGCCCGTCCGAAAATTGGTCTGAAAAATAATGCAGCGCAGCTTTCAGGTCGTGGATCGATTTCGACGCCGCCGCATCCTCCAGCAATACCTTGACTCGCTGCGCAAGTTCCCGATCTTCGAGCGCGACCATCGCACCAACTCCCGCAGCATTCGAAATCGCGATGCGCTTCGAAGCCGCGACAGCGCTCTCGCTTTCCGCTTCGCCAGGCCCTGCGTCCGGAGGCCGCAAATCCAAGAGTCCCGACTGAGCGGGCTCAGGCTTATCCTCTTCCGCGCTTGCGTCGCCTTCGACATCTGGGCTCAGCGAGGGGTCAATTTCAATCGCGAACGCCAGCGGCGCCGCGTCAACATTTCCTACATATTCGTCAAATTCGGCGCGCGTCTTGATCTCCCGGTAATCACCATCTTTGACTTCAGTCACGGGGAGAAGTTCTTTCAACAGCGTAGTGAACTCGAGTTCGGCGAATAGTTCTCGCAGAGCTTGTTGATCCGGCTCACCCACCCTCATGGCCGACACATCGAATTCAACGGCCACATCGGTGTCGATGGTGACCAGTTGTTTGCTGTACAGAATGTTGTCCCGATTATTCTGCAGCGACTCGCGGTAGGTCTTCTTTTC
>Ga0302320_10012310_pt1 | contig 17999 bp, 23 predicted proteins | sample Bog_T0_3_FD_202130 | JGI IMG/M metagenome (GOLD analysis project Ga0302320, IMG submission 202130) | Peat permafrost microbial communities from Stordalen Mire near Abisko, Sweden - Bog_T0_3 | ecosystem: Environmental > Terrestrial > Soil > Wetlands > Peat | place: Sweden: Abisko, Stordalen Mire...
CATACAAATAATGGTATCCCGCTTGCGTCTACCTGAAATTTTACGACTGACATGTAGTAGTCATTACATTTTTGTAATATTGGTTCAGTTCTTGTCTCTTCAAATGATGCTAATTTTGAGCTTCCATTTTGTGTTGTTCCTGATATAAATGCATCATAATATGTTATATCTGGTGAGTATTTGCTATTTCTCAAATTCATCTTTATATTATATAATTAGAAATATATATTTTAATAAATTATTATGTTAATATATAATATGTCTAAACACATTAAAGAAATTGACGATGACAAATGCAATTATATTTTGAAATCTGAAAATAAACAACTTAGTGACGTTATTAAAAAATATAAAAATATCATTAAAAATGATAAATCTGATGTCATACAATCAATTAATACTTCTAATTTAAATGATCACATGAAACAAACTGATATAAAACATTTAAAACTTATTAGAGCTATGAATTTGACAAATCAAATGAAGCAAACTGATCTGGAACACAAAAGACTTATTAAAGCAATGAATTTGACTAATCAAATGAAACAAACTGATCGAGAATATAAAAAAATTATTAAAGCTTTCAATCAAAAATCTAAAAAAACAATTGCCAAAAAAAAAGTTCCTAGAAAAACAATTGCCAAAAAAAAAGTTCCTAGAAAAAGACAAATTAAAAAAATATTTTCAAAAATTAAAGTTGATGAAATTCCAACTGAATATTTCCCAAGAATTAAAATTACCAGAGATCGTAAAAAAATTAAACCTGTTATTATTCCTCAACATATTGAACATATTGATGATAGCCTTAATCGTAAAATAATTCAAGAATTAGATCCAGAAAGAGCAAATCAAATGAAAATAAATGAAATTGATGCAGAAATTTTAATATTAAGTGAAGAATTAAAAAATAATCAAATTCCAATAAATGAATTACGTGATGACACCATTAAATCATTTGAACTTCAAAATTTTGAACCAAGTAATATTGATCTTGAAGAAGCTATTGAAAATACAGCATCTCAACTATCCAATAAAGATCTCAAACAAGTTGAAAATGATTTATCAAATATATTAAATAAAAATATTGAAATTATTAAAGCTACTAATTTGCAATATGATCAAACTAATGAAGAACATAAAAGGCTTGTTGAAGCTATGAATCTAAATAATCAAATAAAAAAAACTAATGAAATTAAAGATATGGAACTTGATGATGAAATTAAAGATGTTGAATCACAATTATCAAAAAAAGAACTTAATGAAGTTATTGATGATATGGAAAAAATTATTTTATCACTATTGACAAAAAAAGAAGTTAATGAAGTTATTGATGATCTTGCATTAGATATGCAAAATAATATATAAATAAATAAATTTCTACATATATAATATATGTATATATACGATCATAATACTAATATTTATTATTATTATCAATGCATTAAAGATTTCATATCTCATTCATTTTTCATACATAGTTAATAATGTCACTAATTCATCATATGTTAATTTAAATTCTTTCTTTAATTTTGTCATTATATCATAATAATCATCAAGTTTTATGTCTTTTAATTTAATTCTCATTGCAACATGTCTTCCACAGGTTTTTATATCATCTCTATGTTTTTGAAATTTATAATCATTATATTCAACTGGATATCCTGATTCATATAATAATTTTGTTAAATATGGATAATATTGATTTGATTCTTTTCTAAATTTCATATTTATTTGTTCTAATTCATCATCTGGTTGTGAATCCCCATAACTGTCAAATACTTCTATTCTATCATTATATTTTATACAACATGTCCAATGTCCGTATGATTCTTTTGTTAAATATAATAATACAAAACATCCATGTGGTCTTAATACATCATCTATATTCTTATATTTTGTTAATTCTGGATATGTTAATACTCTTACTTTTTTATCTAAAATATTAAATACATCATAATTTGATAATGAAATTTCTTGATATTTATCTAATAATTTTTTATTCATATAAATATACAATGTTTTTTTTCTCTTCTTATTATAAATTTGTCATAATTTAAATTGCCATTAATTTATATTTATTAATTGTCATGTTTTATTCATCATATTATTATTTAATCATATTTATAAAATAGTTTAATTTATAAAATATTTTATAAAATAAATATCTCATATAATAATATAAATGTCTAAAAAATATAAATATGTTCTGGAAACTGATGAAGTTTTAAATATTGAAACTGGTGATAAATATAAATTTTATGTCAAAAATTTTATTGATGGTGATATATATTATTTTAGAAAAAATATAAAAAAAAATGGTGATGTCTCTGTCTACACTGTTAAATATATTAAATATGATTATAAAGATATCACAAAGATTAATAAAAGTACTTTGTATAATCGTATAAGATCATGCAATGAAAATAAACTTAAAGAAATTCATGAATTCTTTAATCAAATTCAAATCTAAATTTAATATTCATATATTAAATTTATTTTTTATTAAATTTGCGTTATATTGACTGCAAATGGTTGTAGCTGAACAGTTGAATTTGATCCGCTCAACGTCATCATTGTTATTAAGAAGGTTATCTGGCCAGAACTTGGAACATCTATAATTGTACATACTGTCATTCCGGCATATGAATTAGCATTGCAGGAGCAATAGCTCGTCCCTCCTGTGACTGTGCTACCATTTAATTGTGCTTCCATCTTGAAAGACGATAAGCCAGTGCATGAAAAACTTTGTGTTGCTGTGACTAAAACAGTGTTCGAGGACCCACTTGAATTCACTATTGCTGGATTGACAGCCCAATTATTTGAATTGCTATTTGTATATGCATTTTGATTATATTGAGATGTTGGATTCCAATTTGTTAAATTTACAACTCCAGTTGTAGCAAATATATAATTTAAGCTACTGACCGTTCCTGTTGGTCCTGTTACTCCTTGAATTCCTTGAATTCCTTGAATTCCTTGAATTCCTTGAATTCCAGTTGGTCCAGTTGGTCCAGTGGGTCCAGTGGATCCAGTGACTCCTATTGTTCCTGTCGGTCCAGTAAATCCTGCTGATCCTGTAGGTCCAGTTACTCCAGTTGGTCCAGTTGGTCCAATATTTCCAGTTGGGCCAGTCGGACCAGTTGCTCCCGTATCTTGTGGTATAACCGTATTGATTGAGTAACAGTATAGAACAAAATCGTTTGGTTTGAATAGTGAATTTAAACTCATATATATATATATGAATTTAAATTATTTTTATTTATGTGTCTAATATTTCAGTAATATTAAATGAATAATTTTGAACTGCCACAATAAATGTTCCTGACGCCACACCCAATGTATATTGTGCATATACAGATAATATATCATTTGTATTCATCGCAACCATTACATTTATCGTATTCTGTGTATATTGATTCGATACACAATAATTATATGTTCTTGCTCCTGATATCTCAGATCCATTCAACAATATGGTATAATAAAAGTTGGAATTCCCGTTTGCAGACCATGGAACTGTCATATTTATCAAAAAGGATGAGCCTTGGCCAATATACTGAACACCTGATGATACTACATTAAAATTATTTCCATTTAATTTTGTAAATGCTTGCATTGTAAAATTTGAACCAATAGTCGTTGATAACGTATAATTTGTTTGTGGGAATGAACCAAAAAACCAATCATATAAAGCAATCTCACCAGTTGGCCCAGTAACACCTGTTATTCCAATTGGTCCAGCTGGTCCAGTTGGTCCAGTAGGTCCTCCACTTGGCCCTGTGGGACCTATCGGTCCAGTGAATCCCTGTGGGCCTGTAGGACCACTTTGTGGTATTTGTGTCGTTATAGAATAACAATTTAATTCGTAATCATTAGGCTTGAATAGTGAATTTACTGACATTTATTATATTATTATTCTATATTTTAAATTTATTCATTTAAAATTTATGTATTTAAAATTTGTGTTATATTTGCTGAACAACTTTGCGTAATAACAATAAATGTCCCAGATGCTGAACCTAAATAATATTGTGCATAAAATTGTAGTATATCACCACTACTTAAATTTACCATTGCATTTATTGAATTTTGTGCATATTCGTTCGCTGGACAATAATTGTATGATCTTGCTCCTACTATTTCTGACCCATTTTTATATATTGTCATAAAAAAATTGGAATTACCGTTTGCCATCCATGGAATTGTTGCATTTACTAAAAAGAGTGATGCTGGACCACTATACGCAATACCTGATGCTGTTGATGAAAAAGTGCTACTGCCAGATGCTGTCACAAAATTTGAGATATAATAATTTGATCCAACTGTTGTTGATAATGTGTTTGATTGTTGTGCATTTATTCCATACCAATAATTGTAATTTGCCACAACTCCAGTTGGTCCTGTTGGTCCTGTTGGACCTTGATTGCCTTGAGGTCCTGTTGGTCCAGTTGCTCCCGTAGATGCACCTGTGATTCCTTGAGGTCCAGTCGGTCCCATTGGTCCTGTGTATCCAGCTTGTGAAATTTTTGTGTTTATAGCATAACAATTTAATGCAAAATCATTTGGCTTGAATAGTGAATTTACTGACATTTATATTATTATTCTATATTTTAATTTATAATATCTCAAAAATATTTACTGAAAAACTTTGTACATTTATCGTTGTTGTAGATGCACCACTCAAATATGTCATTGTAAAGTTTAACACATCATATTCTACCAATTGAACTGTCACATTTATTGTCGCTTGTGTATATTCACTTCCAAAACAATAATTATATGTCGTTGAATTTGGTATTATTATTGCATTTTTTGTAGGATGTATACTAAAAATCGTATTTGTTGGTGTTGACCATGATATCGTTGCGTTTATTTGAAAAATATTTGAAATTCCATTGTACGTTATACCTGATGGTTCTATATTAAAATTATTGCTTTGTACTAATGTATTTATTATTAATGCATTTGATCCTAAACTTAAATTAAATGATTGTGCTGTATTTTCTCCAAAATAATATTCAATTTGTGTTATTTCGCCTGCTTGTCCTATTGGTCCAGTTGGTCCAGTAACTCCAGTAACTCCAGTTGGTCCTGTTGCATCACTTGATGGACCTTGTTGTCCAGTTTGTCCAATTGGACCAGTTGGACCTGTCGTACCAGTTTGATTTGTGATACTGTTTATTTTCTCACAATACAATACATAATCATTTGTCTTAAATAGTGAATTTACGCTCATTTATTATATTATTATTCTATATTTTAATTTATAATATCTCAAAAATATTTACTGAAAAACTTTGCATATTTATCGTTATGTCAATTGGAAATTCTGCATTTGGATATTTTCCAATTATATTTAATACATCACCATTATTTAATGATACTATTGCATTTATTGTCACTTGACTATATTCTCCAGCAAAACAATAATTATATGTTCTTGCTGTTTGTATTTCCACATTATTTTTTGTTAATGACATATATATATATGTGTTATAATCAACTGTCCATGATATAGTTGCATTTAGTTCAAATGTATTTGAAATTCCATTGTATGTTATTCCTGTTGAATTCCCTATAAAATTATTACTTTCTGTCGTTATATTTACTGTTCCAAAATTTGCATTTGGATTTAAAAATACATATGAATATGGTGCAGTTAATCCATAATAATATTCAATTTGTGTTATTTGGCCTGCTTGCCCTATTGGTCCAGTTTGTCCAATTTGTCCCGTTGGTCCAGTTGCTCCTGTTGCATCACTTGATTGACCTTGTTGTCCAGTTTGTCCAATTGGACCAGTTGGACCTGTCGTACCATTTTGAGTTGTGATACTGTTTATTTTCTGACAGTATAATATATAATCGTTTGTTTTCAATAGCGAATTTACTGACATTTATATAATATTAATATATTTTTTATATTATATCATGCCAATTTTTAAAAAAATTGATCAAGACGGTTATTTCTATCAATACGGCCGTAAAGGTCACCACTATTATTTTTATGATGAAAATACACGTAAAATTGCTCGTAAAAAGGCTATCATACAAGGTGTGGCAATTCAATATTCACAAATTAAAAATCGTAAAAAAATTAAATAAATTATATTTTAATTATATAATTTATATTCTATTTAAGGAATTGGAATAGTAGCCCCAACTACATTTGCGATTCGGTCCAATGCTGATTGCAGTGACATTACGTGAGGTGTTGCCCATTTTGCGGTATTTGTACAACTATATTGTAATGCGTTGCTATCATTGAGATAATTTAGTATAGCTCCAGATGCTACTGATACCCCATTTAGAGGTATTGAGTCCGCTGTTGCATATAATATCGATTGGGAACCACTGATACTTAATGTTCCTTGAATTCCAAAGCTTAATAATGTCAATGTGACTGTATTTGTTGAGATATAGGTCGAAATTATGTTTGCTTCAGTACCTCCGCCATAAAAAGTTAATATTGTTGGATTTCCAGCTAATGTTGAGCTATTTAATTGTATGGTTCCTCCATAAAAACTACATGAGCTGAAATAATTGTCACATGCTGTCTGATTGTATCCGTTAAAGAACACTGAGTAGTCACACTCCACTTGATTAATAGCGTTATATCCAATTAATGTTAATGTATTATTAAATCTGCAACCATAGAAATATAGTTTTCCGGCTGTACTACTTTGTGTAGTAAAATCCAGTGTTGTTGCAAGTCCTATTGTGATATTTTGAAACGATGATCTGTTATCATTTGAATTATTCCATGAGGTATCGTTTAAATCAATATTTCCTTCAATGCGTGTTGTTACACTATTTGAGCCTATGATCGCCACATTGGCTTTTATTGAGAAATTATTTGTATAATCTCCGCTTGATACTCTTATCTGTACTCTTTGAGATGATGTTGCAAAAGTGATTTGGGACATGGCATATGAAATTGTTAAATACGGATTATTGATTGCACCGTTTAATGCTGTGTCACTACCACTTTTATCAACATAAACTGTATATGTTTGACTTATTGAATTAAATATAGTTGAATTCTCCCATTTTGAAGCTATTGAATTATATAATAATCCTTGTTTATTTAATGGTAAGCTTATTGCAATGTCTGATAAATCATTTAATTGAGATATACACAGCGATTGATTATTCCATTGCCAGCCACATGTTGATGATTGGATATTCCACTGAATAAAGGAACCTACGTGAGATACACATATTAGTGATACAGAAAAGCTTGTGACTGAGTTATTAGGTACAATAATAGCATTGTAGGCTGTGATTAATCCATCACTGATTAATAAAAATGCCGAATCTGCCCCAGCTTGTATGTTCCATGTTGCATTTGACCAAGATGAAAAAGTGATGATATCGCCTACAGTCGGCGCTCCGTTCAAAGTCATCGTACCTGTTGAAAATCCAGTTCCTATATACGATGTATTGGAATTTGCTGTAAAAGAAGATCCTACAGATACAATCGGAATATTTGGTCCTGTTGGTCCTGTTGGTCCAGTAAATCCTATTGGTCCAGTAAATCCTGATGATCCAGTAGGTCCAGTAACTCCAGTAACTCCAGTTGGTCCAGTAACTCCAGTAACTCCAGTAGGTCCAGTAACTCCAGTAGGTCCAGTAACTCCAGTAACTCCAGTAGGTCCAGTAACTCCAGTAGGTCCAGTAACTCCAGTACATCCTGTCATTCCAGTATCTCCTCGCGTTCCAGCAGGTCCTGTATTTCCAATTATTCCGTTGACATTCGATATTTGATTACAGAATAACGTGTAGTCATTTTTTTGAAACAAAGAATTTACACTCATATAATATTAATTTATATTATAATTTTTTATATTTTGGGACATTATTTGGCATCATTGAATAAAAATTATATTGCTTCTTTGTTAAATATTCTATATTTCCGTTAGTATCAACATATCTTTCTTTTACTATGTCATCCAATGCTTTCGATCTTTCATATTCATGCATTATCTGTTTAAATATTTCTAATGCTTTTTTATATATCTCATGATACTTTGTCTTTTTATGCTTAGAACTATTATATCGTGTATATGATTTATCACATATATCACATTGTATACGTTCATTTCCTTTTACCTTATCCTCATCATTCTTTTTTGGTCTTCCTATTTCTTTCATATAATATACTATACTTATATTAGTATATTATATTATAATTTATTTAATTCTTTTTATTGCATTGACTAAATTTCTTAATGATTTTGAAACCTCTTTTAATTCATCTTTGCTGTATTCCATCATCTTTATGTCTCCTAAATCTAATTGCATTAATTCTTTTGCTAAATTCTCAATTTCTTTCATTTTACTTATTTTTATTCCCATTATTATCATTTCTTGATCTTCAATTATCTTATTTAGCCCTTTTATTAAATTCTCTTCATTAAATTCTGAATCCTTCTTATTGAATAGTTCTTTTGCTTTTTCTTTTGCTTTTTCTAATTCTTCTTTTACCTCTTTCACTTCTTCAACTTCTTCAACTTCTTCAACTTCTTCAACTTCTTCAACTTTATTTATTAAATCTTTCTCCATCTTCATATATATATTATATAGAAAATATTTATTATATTTTTATTTTTATCTCTAAAATTTACCTTATCTCTTTCATTCTATTTTTCTTTTTATTTTTACCTTTTTAAAGTATTTTTATTATTTTATTTAGTTTTTTTAACTATTTTATATCATATTTATATATAATATGTTCTCACTTAAACAAGGTTTGCCTATTGCAAAATTTAAAACTGGCTCTAATGTTGGCCGTGCCACAATTAATATTCTTGATGAAGGAATTGGCGAACTTGGATCTGATGTCCAGTTCAAATCAAAAATTTTACCTGTTCCAAATATTTTAAAAAGAGAATGTGTGTATATATGTGGTCCATCTGGTTGCGGAAAAAGTACATTAGTTGGCGAATACCTCAAAACATTTAAAAAAGCATTCCCACAATACAAAATATATATATTTTCAAGAAAAGAATCAGACAAGGCCATTGACCATTTAAACCCTATTTGGTTTCCGATTAATCAAGATATGGTAAATAATCCAATTGATATTATCAAAGAGCTTAAAAATGGGGCTTGCGTTGTATTTGATGATTATGCAACATTTTCAGATAAAGGAATAAAAAATAGTTTATCTAATCTGATGAAAGATATTTTGGAGGTTGGTCGCGAGCAACAGATATATTGTATCATAACGAGCCATTTGATAAATCCAAATGAAAAAAAGGATGGGAGAGTCATATTTAATGAATGTGATAATATAACTGTGTTTCCGCGAGGTGGTAATACTTATGCTATTACGTATGCTCTTAAAAATTATCTTGGCCTGTCCAAACAATCAATTCATCGTATTCTAAATCTTAAATCACGTTGGGTGTTAGTCTCAAAAACGTTCCCAAATTATGTTTTATATGAAAATGGATGTTATATTGTATAAATTATTTTCTTTTATATTTTTATGATTCGTTATATTATTAAAATTAATTCACTTGTTCAAATTGTTCTTATTCTTGATATTATTTATATTTCCATTTCTTTTATTAAACTTGTTCGTTTAATCTATCCTTTTTAATTATATTTAATTATATAATTAATTAGTTTATCTATAATATTCTGCTTGTGCTTCTGCTATCATTTCTTTAAATGTATATCCTTTTCCTGCTAATCTTTCAAATACTTGGTTTTTCACTGCTAACCATGGATTCTTTTTTGCTCCTCTCATTGATGCTTTATGTCTTTGTAGTTCTGATTCATACCTTATCATTCTTTTTCCTCCAACTAATGCACCTGCTCTTCTTCTACGTCCTCCAACTAATGCAGATCCGACTGCTTTGCCTTCCATTCTCGCCTTTTGGAGATATAACTGTTTTAATCTTTGTTGAATTGCATTCATCTATATATATATATATTCTTATATTTTATTTTAAGTGGATTTTATTTTATTTTTTGAAATTTGATGTCTTTTGAACAAGTCCCAATTAAATCGCGCGCGCATTATATATATTCATTTTTTATTGTATTTTATTGTATTTTATATTATTATTAATGTTATATGTTATTTAGAATTTATAAATTATTTATGATATTTTATTAATATATTTGTAATTCTTTATGAAATTATAAAAAGTATATATGATTCATTATATTTCTTTCATTCATAATTTACAAATATTTTATGAAAAGTCATTAAAAATTTCATAATTCTTTATGAAATTTAAAAAAAGATATGTATTACATAATATTTTTTTTTCATGAAGAATTTCATAATTGTTTATGAAATGGTATGTATATATTTATTTTTTTCCATTAAAAATTTCATAATTGTTTATGAGATTGTTGGTATATATACTAAAATCTATAAAAATGTATAAAATTATTTTAAAATCCGTATACTCCTTGATTTTGAAGAAAAAAAACGTTTCCATTTTTTCATATTTTTAAAGTGATTAAGACACTGAAGTGTAAAAATTATGCAAAATTTATTTTTATTGAAAATATGTATTTTGAAATTCTTCATGATTTTAAAAGTGCTTCATGTTCAGTGTTCATTAAAAATTTTATATTTTTTCTGAATCTATTTCTCAGTTTTTGAAATTTCTTTATTTTTCTCAATATTTTCCAATTTCTTCGATTCTTGCAAATTATATTTTTTAATGAACTTTCGCAGAGTGATGGTTGACGTTTTGAATCTTGTCGCTATTACTTTTAATTTTACCCCTTGATTTATCAATGATTTTATTTCATTACTGTGTTTTTCTGTTTCTGAATTATCAATCCCATCAAGAATCATACGTCTATGACGTCCTAATTGAAATCCTTGCTCTTTTAATGATTGTAATTTTATTTTGGTCCTGTAACTTATGTTGTCTCTTTCTATCTGACTCATATATGCTTTTATACTTAATAAAAGACAGTCTGTTGCTGAATCTGTTTGTGGGATGTCTCCTACTGTGGAATAGATATTTATTTTTTTTCTTCTGCACTCAGCTATAAATTCAACTGACTGATACATATTACGGCCTATTCTCGAATATTCAGACATTATTAAAGTGTCACCTGAATTCATTTTTTCAAAATATTCACCTAATTTTCGTTTGCGCCAATCCTTTCTTCCTGATACTGTTTCTTCAATCCAGATGATATTTGAATTTATCAACTGTTTTTCATTCGCAAATCGTAAAATTTCGTTGATGTTATTACTTGTATCCTGTTTTCCGGTTGATACTCTGAGATAGCCATAAATTTTTTGTTGTTGTATTTCCATATAATATATTGTAGATAATTAATTGGGTTACATTAAATTATAATATTCTTTATATTATAGTTTACATCATTAATTATTTTTGCTATTAGTATTTTATGATAATTTAAAGGGTTGTTTTTTATGCTTATAATGATAAACGGTTGTTCATTTTATTTTCTCTTTTAATTTTCTTTCCTTCTTGAATATCTCTGAAATATAATAATCACACATTAGTATGTTTAACTTTGATAATTTATTTATATTTTGATTCTTGTATTTCTTTATTATTCTTGCCCATAAATGATTATCATCTCTATATTTATTATCTTTATATTTACGTAGATCTCGTTCATAATACAAGAACATGTATTTACATGTAAATGTACTGTTTGTATAATATTCGCATATTATGTCCGCAATATTTTTATTTAATCTATATCTTGCGCATAAAAATATGAATTGGTATTTATTATTTCTTACAAAATCCATCATCGTCTTACATTCTACCATTATCTTTAATTTTGCTTTAGATATTTTCATATAATATATTTATATAAAAATTATTTAAATATATTTAATATTTCTATTCTATCGTTAAACATTTCTCTTAATGTTTCTAAGCTCATATTTTCATATTTTTCAGTGTTTTCTTTTCCATATTTTTGTGAATTAACTTTTCTTAATATTTTTATTATAAAAATTTTTATTTCTAATTTTAAAGATTCAACTTGTTTTATTGTTTCTGCTTTTTTTTTTTCATTTTCTTCTTTTTTTATCTTCTGTTCTAATTCATAATTATTTCTTAATTCTCTCCATTTAATAAATGTTTCTTGATCCATTTTTTCAAAATCTTCTTTATCTAAATCAAATCTTATACATTTTCTAACATGTTCTTTTTTTTCTTCTTCTTTACAACATGAATAAACATTCGAATGAAATTTATTATCACATCTGGCACATCTATGATAACAACCATCATATTTATCATTATCATTAAATGAATCTTTACAATTTCTACAGTAACAATTTTCTTTACATTCATCAGAATCATCATAATCATCGTAATCTTGCATTTTTTATATATTATATATTATGAAAATTTTTTTATATAATTAATATATAGAAAATGCCAAAATTATATGATTTTATTCGTATTTTATACACAGATATTAAAAAAGAAACTCATTGTAGAGATATTTCAAAAATAATATATAAATCTCCAACTGGATTTAAAAATAATAAATTTATCAAACGTGTTAAAGGTTGTAGCGTTGATTCAAAAGATTTATACATGTTGCATCCAATTGTAAATGTCTTAATTGTAAACCTCAATTATATCCAAAAATATTTCAAAATCTTGATATAGATTATATATTAAAATTTAATAATCTTAATGGTATTACAAACGGTTATGAATATGAACAATACAGGTTATCCATTCATTATTTTCAAGAAATCGCATAATTTTTATATATAATATATCATATATATATAGAAATGAGTAAAAAACAAAATAAATTTAAAAATGATGAAGAAGAACAATATCAATCTGATGATAATGATTCATATTCTGATTCACAAGAAGAATATGATAATCAATATACAAATATTGAAATTTTAAATATCAAAAAAGAATGTATTAAACTTATCAGAAACCTCCCAAAATGGAAAGTTGAAAACGCTTATTCTATTTTATATAAACTTTAATAATATCATTTATATTTTTTTCTATAAGTAATATATATAAATGAGTTCTAATTTTAAAAATAGTTCTGAAAATATATGTAGTCATCATTATTGCAAATCTTGCCATAATGATTTTAATGTTACAGATGAATATAATGGATGTCATTGTTATTGTCTTGAATGTGGTTGTAAACTTATTTCAAATTCTTATGATGATATAGAAATAAATAATGATATAGAAATAAATAAATTTGAAAAATATGATAAATTATTTGATCAAGTATATTCATTTATTCAATTTTCAGAATATTATAACCCTCTATCTTCTTATTATGGAGAATTCTCTAATCTTAATGATGTTCGCTATATATCATATGTTCAAAAATATTTTGAACGCGTCATTTGTCCTATTCTTTCTCTTGGTCATCCAATTGTTAAAACTTTTTGTGTTTCTTTAAATGAACCAATAGTGTGCATTGAATTGGATTCTTATTCTCTCAATGATCCTTTTAATTGTATAATTCTAAATTATGTCAATGAGAACAAAAATTCTATAATTAAATATATTGGTGTATCTATTGGCAATAATTGCCTTGGTGAACCTTTCATTAATCATTATCTTGAATTGAATCATGATAAATGGCTTTTATTTGTTAAATCTGTTAAAAATAAATAATATATTATGTGTCTTTCACATATAATATATTTGTTAAAATTATGCTTTATATTATATATTACATCAACATATAATATATATTTATATTTTAAATCTATGAATTACACCATTTTTATTTATTAATGCATATAATTCACCATCAATTATTTCTTCTTCATATAATTTCTCCACTTTCTCAACATCTACCATTATTTTTTTTGTTTCACCTCTCACAATATATATATTATCCAAATTATTTTTTTTTCTCCATTCTATATCAATTTTTGATTTTTCATATTTATCACCTAATTTTAAACCTTGCATGTACTTTTCTGTTCTTTCTTTCTCTTTGTCATCCTGTAATAATCTAATATCAATCTTTTCTTTTTCACAATATTTATTAATCTTACAATGTATTGACTCTATCACTTGACTCGGTGGTTTATTATTTATTATTATCATATGTATGTGTTTTCCATATCCCATATTCTCTAAATCATCACTTCTTTGTTCAAATGTATATGATAGTAATATAAACCATTCTTTCTTTCTTAATTCTTTAACTATCTTTTTTAAATCTTCAATTTCGCATTGCTTTGGTGATATTGTCACAAATAAATATTGTGGTTTTTGTCTATCTTTATATTTACCTCTTGATATTTTCGTTTTTTCTAATTCTTTTAATTCCTTTGTCTGATTATCATATAATCTTTGAATTGTTGGATTATCACTTCTTTTTATACCTTTCTTTATCTTTAATTTATTTATTTTTATTGAATTTGCTTTAAATGCTTTATCTTCTAAAGCTTCTTGAATATTTAAAGCTTCATCATATGTTAGTGTCTTCTTATTTGGCTTTGATATTATTTCTTTATCATCACTTGATAAATCATCTGAATCTTCAGAATCTTCAATTAAATTTAAATCCTCTTCTTGCATCATTCTCTCATATTCTTCTTTTGTTATCACTTCTGATTTCTTTGATTGTTTTCTGATTAATTTTGACATGTTTATAATATTATTATATAAAATAATTTTTCTTATATAAACAAAAATATTAATTCTTATATAAAAATATTTCTTATATAAAAATTTATTTAAATTTATCTTAATCTTTTTTCTAATTTATTTCTTATTTCTTTATTTGTCATCATACGTCCTCCGTTGTCATTATCATTATCATTATATTCATCTACATCATCATAAATATCATCTTGTTCTTCTTCATTATCATAATTTTCATATGGTTCTAATTCACCTCCGCCATATCCTCTTCTCATTTGTTTTACTGCTCTATTTCTTATAACTTTTTTTCTTGCTCCCAATCCCAATAATGGCGCAACATATGGAGCATATTCTAATGCTTTCGACACGTATGGTTTAACTTTTTCATATCCTTTTCTTATTTTTTCATATAAATTATGTCCAAAATCTTTTAAAGATGAAAAGAAATTACCTCCCCCAACTGATCCATATACATCGTAATAACTTGCTCGTGCATGTCCTTCTGTCTGACTGGATAAAATGTCATTAACTGATACAATTCCAATGTCAAAATCGCAAGTACCCCCAAGAATAGTACATACACCGGACTCTACACTAATAACATATAATGTTGGTGTCATTGTCATAACTTGATTAATATTTGTTGCCAAGACTGTACATTGAAATTGAAAATTTCCTGAAAGCCCAGCACATTCACTTTCTGCCAACCCGATATCTGGACCAAAATTTAATTTTAATACTGATCCAATACCTCCAAATTTTTGGGTGAATGAACTAGCTTGATTCATTATTCCTCCCCATTCATTCCAATTTAAGTTGCAATTGTTATTTCTCGCAATTGAATACAACTGTTGTCTACTGCATTGCGAAAATAATCCTGATCTATTATTAAAATTAATTTGCACTTGATCTATTCTTGCAAAAGAATCTGTATAATTTGGTGATGATTGCATTACTTGATTATTATTTCTTATAAATATATAAACTGATTCAGGTATTGAATTAAATGATATGTTATTTGATGTTAATAACTTGGTCACGTTTGGTTCCATTGTTATCAAAAAATCCGTTGGGTATCTTTGTAGCCTTTGGTATGGGTAACTCAACGAGTCTGGTATCACTTGGATAGCAGATGGTGTCAAAAATTCTACCAATAACTGAGGCGATGCAAGCCCATATGAAAAAGTACCACCACCTAATGATTCAAAATTATTAAATGCAATTGCTGATGATGCGATTTGTGCTCCTGCTAATGCACCAGAATATGCTATAGAGACCATTCTTGATGCGGCAGTTGTATAAAATGAGGCTATGACGTCCATATTTTGTAATCCATACAAGGCAGGTGTATATTTATTCCATGCCAATGGAGAGATAAATAATGGTTCTGTAAAAATGAAGTCTATGATAGCTTGATTGGCCGTATTCAAAACTACGTTAAATTCTGGAAATCCACCTCTACCTCCTGTTGCATCGTCTGATGCATCTGAGTAGCCTGATAGAGGACTTTTTATTGATCCGATTAAATCTTCATAATTTGATGATGTATCTAAATAAGATGGTGTTATTGACATTTCATGATTTTTTAACTCAGAATCAAATGTATAACGACATAAAGCGCTGAACATATCACCAATTTCAAGGGATGATGATTTTCCTGCAAAATTTACTTGAAGATTTGACATGGACTGGGTGAGAGGGAATGCTCTTGGTGCGAAATAGTTAGGACGCAAAAGCGGATTCGGATTTACATTCCCAACTGGCGCATTCAATACTATTCTTACGGGAACTCTTTGGTAAATTGTTTTATTTACAAATGTATTAACTGATGGAACCTTAATATTATAAGTAATACTTGATGTGCTTACATTTGTAGTTGTTATTACTTGAAATGTGTTCTCCTTTGCTGATTTTAATATTGCAAATTCTCTGCCATGAACACTAGTTCTCGGATCATCAACGGCTACTGTTTTAATTGGTGTAATGTTTAAACTCATATAATATATATTAGATAATTATATTATTTCTATATTTATAAATTATTTCCATCATTATTAATTATTGTAATTGTGAACTATCATATAATGATTTCTTGAAAAATCCTAATTTTAATGTATTGACCTTTCCATATGAAACAAATAGTGGATGTAGTACTTGGTTTTTATCTTGCCAATATGTCTGAAAATCAACTTTCACTAATGGTTGATCTGAATTTAAACATATTAACCTATAGGGCCCACTAGGAACATATGTAAATACATTTCTTTGTGATCCTGTTACGCCGATGTCCGGTGTAAAATCACTAATAATATTTCTGAATGATGAGCCTGAGTTGTCTTGGCCTGTAATTTCAGAGATAGTTGGGATTGATTCACCAACTATTGGTAATGATTTTGTTATGAATACTATTGATACCAATGAATTCCATGATGAAATTATTGAATATTCTTGTTGATAATATAACCATGGTGGCTGAACAGTGTAAATATCTGTATTCCCAACTATTATATCAGGTGTTGATATATTTAATAATGTCTGATTTGTTATCGGCGTATTTGCTACATTTTCTGGTGTGTATTCATAATTCTTTAAATCTCTAAATATCATCATAAAATTTGGTATTGTTGTTAAATAGGAAATATTATAAAATGATTGAATTGCATCAAAATAACCATATAATTTTGGATCTAAAAACATGTATATTGTTCCTACTGGTTGTGGAAAAATTGGCGTACCTAGTGATGTAAATTGACTTAAATACGGATTTATCCCAGATATATCATAATTTGGTACATACAATCTAATCAATTCAGTTGTTGCATCATATTTATAATATGGTGCTTGAGTTCCTGATAATATTGAATTTGCTAATTGCATTTTATTGAATACTTTTGTAATTGTATCGTTTACCATTGCTATAAATGCATTATAATAATATACATTATAATAAAATGTTGATGTATTTTGTGGTCTTTTAGGTATAGTTGTATTTGAGGGCGATTGTGGTATTGGTCCATTATCATGGGGATAAAATATTACGTTTTGGCTGTATAATACATTATTATATGACATTGACACCACAAATGGTGTGTAATTTGGATCAGTTGCGTCTAATGGATTCGGAATCACTGGGCATACAAATAATGGTATCCCGCTTGCGTCTACCTGAAATTTTACGACTGACATGTAGTAGTCATTACATTTTTGTAATATTGGTTCAGTTCTTGTCTCTTCAAATGATGCTAATTTTGAGCTTCCATCTTGTGTTGTTCCTGATATAAATGCATCATAATATGTTATATCTGGTGAGTATTTGCTATTTCTCAAATTCATCTTTATATTATATAATTAGAAATATATATTTTAATAAATTATTAT
>Ga0302320_10012311_pt1 | contig 17998 bp, 21 predicted proteins | sample Bog_T0_3_FD_202130 | JGI IMG/M metagenome (GOLD analysis project Ga0302320, IMG submission 202130) | Peat permafrost microbial communities from Stordalen Mire near Abisko, Sweden - Bog_T0_3 | ecosystem: Environmental > Terrestrial > Soil > Wetlands > Peat | place: Sweden: Abisko, Stordalen Mire...
CCCGAATTTCCCGGCGAACCAGTCGCCGGATTTTTTGCACGTGGGACAAACGACCCGGCTCCTCTTATTTGGTTTCGCTGGCAATCGTTTTGATGTCATTGACCACATTCGCGGTCTCATCCGGCGACGCCCCGCCGTCGTTCAAAATCTTTTGCACCCCGTCGAAAATCATCTGTTGCTGGGCCGTTGTCAAATGCGAGCTGTTGAAGACGGCGTGGACATATTGCGCGAGCTTCGTCTGCGGCGCGCGGAGCTTTTCCTTCCCGGCAAAGGCCGTCGCCAGATCATCGGCCAGCTTGGAAACGGACGCCGACTGCGGCTTCGCGCCCTGGGCGGCGGCGGCCAGATCATTCGTCAGCGATTGTTTCTGGGTGGCGAGGGACGCGGCGTCCGCCGCGCCGCCGACGGCGGTGAAATCCTTGCGCAAGCTGTCAATGTTTTGCAGCGTGGCCTGGAGCGCCGGATCGGGCTGCGGATTCGGATTGTTTTGCGGCGGCGCGGCGGGCGGCGGATTGTCCAGGAGCTTTTGGTTGGCGGCGGTTTCATTGGCGGCGGCGTTTTTGGCCTGCCGTATCGCCACCGAATAATTAACCCCCTGGGCCAGCAGGCCGCCGGCCATGAACCAGACGCAGGTGAATGCGATGATCGGTTTCATAATTATGGGTTTGCAACCAAACCGGCATTTTTCGACAGCGATAAAATGTAATCCAGAAGAATGCGTTCGGTCTCGTCCAACATCGGGTCCGGTTGCGGCTTGGTGACAACCGTGCCCAAATGCAAATGGCCGGCGGGCGCGTTCGTTTCAAACTTGTTCAGAACGATGCCGACGGCAAATTCATTGTTGGTGGTCATGATTGAAACACTTCCATTTTCATTGGTCGAAGTCAACAAGGCGTTGAGATTGGTCGTGCAGAGCGCTTCGGGCGCCGGCAGGCCGGGCAGGCCGGAATTTTCCACGGTGAGGCCGTAAATGGTTTCGTCCGGCAGGGGGCGAACGGCTTCCTCGACCTCCCGCGCCAGTTTGCGGGCGTCTTCGGTCTGGCGTTGCCGGATGGCTTCCTGCTCGTTTATCGTGGCGGTCTTGTCGGCCTGCAATTTCTGAAACTGCGCGATGTCCTGGCGGACATAGCCGAAATCCACATTGGTGGCGGTGCGCGCCTCCGAGCGCCGGCGTATGTCGTCGAGATAAGGCTGAACGAGGTTGAACTTTTTGAAATTCACGCCGCGGATGGAGTCCCACGGCAGCGGATTTTCGAGATTGGTTTCGCCGATGTCGGTCGAATAATTCAACACGTCGGGCAGCACGATGTCCGGCTCGACGCCCTTCAATTGCGTGGAAGCGCCGGTGACGCGATAAAATTTGCTGATGGTGATTTTGAGGGTGCCGGGATCGTTGGTGGCGGCTGCCCCCGGCCAGATGACCTTGTCGAGCGGCATGAGACTTTGCACCGTGCCTTTGCCGTGGGTGGAAGTATCGCCGACGATCAGCGCGCGGCCATAATCCTGCAAGGCCGCGGCGGCGATTTCCGCGGCGGACGCGCTGAAGCGGTTGATGAGGACGACGAGCGGCCCGGAATACAGCGCGGCGGAATTGCTGATCGTGTCCATCTGGACCTGGCCTTCGGTATTGCGCGCGAGCACGACGGGGCCTTGCTTGATGAAGAGGCCGGTGAACTGGATGGCCTCCTCCAGCGAGCCGCCGGGATTGTTGCGCATGTCGAGGACGATGCCGGCGACGCCTTCCTGTTCGAGCTTTCTGATCAGCTTGGCGGTGTCCACGGAAATGTAATTATGCGCGTCCGAACCCACCGGCGCGTAAAACGACGGAACGCTGATGACGCCGATCCGGTTGGTTCCTCCGCGGTCGTCGGGCATTTCGATGAGCCGGGCCTTGGCTTCCTCGTCTTCCAGCTTGATTTCCTCGCGCGTTAAACGCACTTCGTGACGCGATGTCGGATCGTCCTTTGCCTCGATCGTCAGCCGCACCAGTGTGCCTTTGGGGCCGCGAATCAAATCAACGACCTTGGGCAATTCCATGTCCACGACGTTGACGGGCGGCAGATTGCTTTGAGCGACGGCAATGATGCGGTCATTTCGTTTGATTTGTTTGCTTCGGTCCGCCGGGCCGCCGGCAATCAGCCCGTCAATGGTGCAGTAACCAAAATCCTCCTTCAGTTGCGCGCCGATGCCGCCGAGTTGCAGGCTCATGCTGATTCGAAAATCCGCCGTGTGCTGCTCGTTGAGGTAGTCCGTGTGCGGGTCGTAGGCGTGCGTGAGCGCGTTGAGATAAAACTGCAAGACATTGCTGCTGTCCCAATTGGTGAGCGTGTGCAGGGTCCAGTTGTTGCGCTGCTCCAGCAGGCTGGTGATGTCCGCGTTGGCGGTTTTGGGCAGCGGCAAAATGGTGCCGCCGTTGGTCCGCGAGAATTCGTGGTCCAGTTTTTCCTGCAAATAGTCGTAGCGCAACTGCTGGCGCCACAGCGCCTGCGCCTCGGCCAGATTCTTCGGATACGGCGCGTGGCGGCGGTCAAGCGCGATGTGTTCGTCGGTGTTGAAACTGAACCGGTCCTGTTTGAGCAGTTGGTTCACGTATTCCGTGTGCTGCTGGAGGCGCTCCAAAAACCGCTCGAAAATTTCATACGCGGGCGTGAGGTCGGCCCGGCCGTTGCCACCGAGGGTGAGCGTGTCGAGGTTTGTCCGGTAGTGCGCGAACCCGTCAATGTCCGATTGCAGGAAAAGTTCGCGGCGCGGGTCGAGCGTCTCCAGGTATCCGTCGAAAAACTTTTCGGACAGGTTCTTGTCGAGCAGTTGCAGGGAATAATGCCGGTCCTCCAGAAACCGCGCGGTCCAGTAGGCGATGCGCGCGTCATTGGACCCGGGCGTGAGGGGCTTGAGCGTTTCCGGCGCGGTCGCGGTGGACACCGGGGTTTTGGGCGGCACACACCCGGCGGCGATGAACAGACAAAACGCCGCCGCAAACGCGCTGACCGCGCAGCTTTTAATTTTCATGCAATCCATGGATTTGGCACAACTTCGACCCAATATAGCGTGATTCGTTCAGAAAGAAACCTTTTTACGCAAGCCGGGGCGCCGCGCCCGGTGACATTTTCTTTGCATGAATCCAGCCGGTCATTTAGCATCCGTATCGCTTATGGGATTTAATTCATTCTCCGCCGGCTCCAAGGCAACCTGGTTTTTGATCATCACGCTGATCGCCGCGTGTCCCGGTCTGCGCGCCGCAAACGCGCCAGCCACCGATGCCGTCACCAACGCTTCCGCCGCCGCCGCCGTTTCCGGCGCCGTTGAGAATTCGGTGGTGAAGATTTTCTCCACGGTGCGTTATCCCGATCCTTACCAGCCGTGGACAAAACAGCCGCCGGAGGACATCACCGGCAGCGGCGTGGTGATCGAAGGCAAGCGCATTCTGACCAACGCCCACGTCGTCAATTACGCCAGCCAGGTGCAAATTCAGGCGAACCAGGCCGGCGATAAAATTTCCGCCACGGTGGAGGCCATCGCTCCGGGAATTGATCTGGCCGTGCTCAAGCTGGATGATGCCGCCTTTTTCGACACGCATCCGCCGCTGGCGCGGGCCAAGTCGCTGCCGGGCGTCAAGGACGTGGTGATGGCCTACGGTTTCCCGGAAGGCGGCAACAGTCTTTCGATCACCAAGGGAATCGTTTCGCGCGTTGAGTTCACCCCGTATAACTTTCCGGCGCAAGGCCTGCGCATCCAGATTGACGCGGCCATCAATCCCGGCAACAGCGGCGGTCCGGCAGTGGTGGGCGACAAGATGATTGGGCTGACGTTCAGCCATCTGGTCAACGCCGAAAACATCGGCTACATCATTCCCAGCGAGGAGATAGATATGTTTCTTCAGGACATCGCCGATGGTCATTATGACGGCAAGCCCGCCATGTATGACGTCCTGCAGACGCTGGAAAATCCCGCCTTGCGTTCGTTCCTCAAGCTGCCGCCGGCCGTCGAGGGCATGGTGGTTCACAAACCCTACAAGGATGATCCGGCCTATCCGCTGAAGGAATGGGATGTCGTCACCAAAATCGGCGACACGCCGGTGGATGACCAGGGCATGATCAAATTGGGCGACGACCTGCGGGTGCGCTTCCAATATCAAATCCAGCATGTCGCCACCAACGGGACCGTGCCGCTCACCATTATCCGCGCCGGCAAGGAACTGAACATCACCCTGCCCGTTTCGGCGGATTATCCGCGGCTGATTCCCGGACTGAACGGCGCCTATCCCTCGTATTTCATTTACGGGCCATTGGTTTTTTCCGCCGCCACGGAAGAATATATTGGCGGCCTGGTGCAGTCGAAATACGGCACGGCCATCTTCGCGCGTTTGAGCGACTCGGCCAGTCCGCTGATCACGCGCATTTCGGACCAGCCCGCGTTTCCGGGTGAAGGCCTGGTGGTTATTGCGTCGCCCTTTTTCCCGAACAAGCTGGACGAAGGCTATGGCGATCCGCGGTTGCAGGTGGTGAAAAAGGTCAACGGCATCCCGGTCAAAAACCTGAATCATCTCGTGGAAATTTTGCGGGACGCCAGAGACGAGTTCATCACCATCGAATGCGACAGCCGCTTCAGCGAAACGATGATTTTCCCGCGGGCACAGATGCTTGCCGCCACCGATGCAATCCTGACCGACAACGGCGTCCGCTCGCAAGGTTCGCCGGACACGCTGGCGATCTGGGACGCCAAACCTTCCAAGTAAGCGGGTCAAATGCCGGCAAGAAGACGGACGAATCTCCTCGTCGCTTGCGCTTTTTTGGTTCCGGCATATTTTGTCCCCGGTATGGACAAAAATTCGACTTCCGCTCCGCATTTGTTTCAACCGCTGACCGTCCACTCCATCTCGCTCCGCAATCGCATCGGCGTGTCGCCCATGTGCCAGTATTCGGCGGAGGACGGCGCGAACGACTGGCATTGACCGGCGCTCCACATTGTATTTGTTGCAACACCGTGAGTTTATCCGGCATTGCCGGAACGGTTCATCAACTGGGTTTTGAATTCGGTCAGCAGGTTGTCGTAGTAGTCAACGGCTTTGGGCGTGGTGGTCACCGTGGAATCGAAGTTCACAAGCGTCACCAGGGTGCTGTAGGTCTCGGTGTCATGCAGCGGCACCACGGCGCGGATGCCGCCGGCCGGCCCCAGCCGTGAGTAGCAGTCCTGCTCGTGGATTTGGTTCACCATGATGACGCGATAACCGAGCTTCGCCAGAAACATCAGGTAGGCATTCGTGGTGACGATGGCCGCCTGCATCACGGGCACGGCCATGCCGAGATGGTCGAAGACGGCCTTCAGCGGTTTGAAGTGCTCGCGCAACAGGATGCGCTCGAACCGCTGCGGCTCGGTTTCACTGGCCGACGGCTCGTGGGTGAGCGGCGCGGGCGCTGGTTTTTTGGTCATAAATTTTTTGGTCGGAAACGATCCTTTGAACCGGCTTGCTGGGCGGGAACACAGCCATTGTCGTTCAGGAAGGCACTAAAGTCCATGATTCATTTGCCGGCGGCGCCTTCTTTTTTTAACACCTCCAGTTGCTGCGTTAAAAATCATTCCGCGCGCTTGAGCATTTTCGCGATTTCGCGTATTTCTCGGTCATGCTCATTGCTCATGTTCATGTTCGTGTCAAACCGGATTGCGTCGAGGCGTTCAAACAGGCGACGCGGCTCAACGCGCGCTGGAGCCTGCTGGAACTGGGCGTCCTGCGCTTTGATGTTTTGCAGCAGCAGGATGACCCGACGCGGTTTGTCCTGGTGGAAATCTACCGCGACGCCGGTGCCGCCGCCGCGCACAAGGCAACGGAGCATTATCCCGTCTGGCGCGATGCCGTCGCGCCGATGATGGCCGAGCCGCGCCAGAGCGTGAAGTTCAACAAAATTTTTCCCGATGATTAAGGCCGTCAATGAATCTGAAATTTGAATTCACGACCGTCCCGCGCATCCTCTTTGGCGCGGGCGCGGTCAGGGTGGCCGGCGAGAACCCAAAAGTTTTTGGCGCATGCACGCTCGTCGTCACCGGACGCAACCCGCGGCGCGCGGAACAATTGATCGCCGATTTGCGGCGGCGCGGCACGGGCGTGGTCACGTTCGCCGTCGCGGGCGAGCCGGAGATTGCGACGGTGGAACAGGGAATCAAATTCGCGAAGGCGGAGAAATGCAACTCCGTCATTGGCTTCGGCGGCGGCAGTGTCATTGACGCTGCCAAAGCCGTCGCCGCCCTGCTGACGAACGAAGGCGAATTGCTCGACTATCTTGAAATCATCGGGCGCGGCCAGACGCTCAAGAAATGGTCCGCGCCGTTCTTCGCGATTCCCACCACGGCGGGCACCGGCTCGGAAGTCACGCGCAACGCGGTGCTGGCGTCGCCGGAACACAAATTGAAAGTAAGCCTGCGCAGCCGCCTGATGCTGGCGAAAATGGCGATTATTGATCCGGAACTCACTTATGATTTGCCGCCGGCATTGACGGCCAGCACCGGACTCGACGCGCTGACGCAATTGATCGAACCGTTCGTCTGCTTGCGCGCAAACCCGATGACCGATGGTTTGTGCGTTGAAGGAATCCTCCGCGCCGGTCGGTCGCTGCACGCGGCATTCGCCGACGGCAAAAATAAACCGGCGCGCGAGGACATGGCGGTGGCGAGCTTGCACGGCGGGCTGGCGCTGGCCAACGCCGGCCTCGGCGCGGTTCACGGATTTGCCGGGCCGATTGGCGGAAGTTTTCCCGCGCCGCACGGAGCGATTTGCGCGGCGCTGCTGCCACAGGTCATGGCCGCGAATATCCGCGCATTGCGCGAACGCGAAGCCGGCGGCGAGGCGTTGCGGCGTTACGACGAAGTGGCGCGTTTGTTATGCGGCAAGACCGGCGCGACCGCGGATGACGGTGTGGACTGGGTTCGCAAATTGGTTGCTGATTTGCAAGTTCCGCGTCTCGGCAATTACGGCATCCGCGAAGAACATGTTGCGGATTTGGTCGCAAAGGCCGCGAACGCCAGCAGCATGAAGGCGAATCCGATTGCGTTGACAACCGATGAATTGGCCGAAACACTGCGGCAGGCATTGTGAATTTCAAACCGCCAATCCCCGCTCATTTTCGCTGATGCAAATTGAATGGCGCGAATTAGGGAAGTTTGGCTGTTAAATCTCATAATGGATGCGATTTGGAAAACTGATTTTGTCATCGCGCACACGCGGGTGCTCGCGCGCAGTTTCAGAAAATGGACCGGACGCGATTTGCTGCCGGGGCTTTTCAATCCGGCGGGGCTGGCGCGATCTGTTTTTGAAGCGCCGTTCGTCCTCGTCTCGCACGGCACGGAGGCGGATCCGGTTTTGAACTACGGCATTGCCGCCGCGCTCGCGCTTTGGGAAATGTCGTGGGAAGAATTGACGCGCACGCCATCGCGGCTCACCGCCGAGGCGCCGAATCGCGAAGAGCGCGCCAAATTATTGGAGGCCGTGGCCCGGCGCGGGTTCATTGATGATTATTCCGGCGTGCGGATTTCCAAAACTGGCCGGCATTTTCGCATCAGCCGCGCAACGGTCTGGAATTTGCTGGCGTCGGACGGCAATCCTTGCGGCCAGACGGCGATGTTCGACCGCTGGGAATTTATTTGAACCGGATGGACATTGGACGCCGCCGGATTATATTCATCCCAAGGAGATGCAATCGTCCGGAATCATCAAAATCGCGGCGACGCTGCTGCTGCTGGCGGCGGGCGTTGTGGCGCTGACGCGCAACGCGGGCCGCGCGCAGCCGGCTGGTGATTCCGAGGTTTCAACCAATCAATTTATGGATGCGAAAAATTTTAAGAAGCCAAGCGAGGCCGAGTTGAAGAAAAACCTGACGCCCGAGCAATTTGCCGTCACGCAGCAGGCGGCCACCGAGCCGGCGTTCAACAACGAATATTGGAACAACCACGCGCCGGGCATTTATGTGGATGTGGTGTCGGGCGAGCCGCTGTTCAGTTCGCTCGATAAGTTTGATTCCGGCTGCGGCTGGCCGAGCTTCACCAAGCCGCTGACCGGCGGGCTGCTTGACGAGCGCACCGATACTTCCTTTCTCATGACGCGCACGGAAGTCCGTTCCAAGACCGCCGACTCGCATCTCGGCCACGTTTTCGACGACGGCCCGGGGCCGACGCATTTGCGCTATTGCATCAACTCCGCGTCGCTGCGGTTTATTTCGCTCGACAAAATGGAAGCGGCGGGCTACGGCTCGCAACTTGCGCCGTTCATCAAGGCCGGGCTTTACAAACCCAAGGCCGCGCCGGCGTCCACCAATAATCCGGCGGCGAAATGACTAATTTCTAAATCCGAATGATTAAAGAATGACGAAACTCGAATGACAAAATGGGTGGCGGCGATTTGCGATTCGGCATTGGGATTTAATTGGTCATTATGGTTTAGTCATTCGTCATTTTTCCCGCTCACCTTTTGCGTGCGCTGAATGGAAGTTTGTGGTTTAATCCTCCAACTCTGATGGACGACACAAATTCACTCATCGAACAGCGCCGGGCCAAGCTCGCCGCGTTGCGCGCAAAGGGCATTGACCCGTTCAAAAACAAATTCACGCCCGGCGAAACCTGCGCCGACGCGCGGAAAAATTACGTCGAAGGCCGTGAAGTGGCCGTGGCCGGTCGCATCACCGCGCATCGCGAAATGGGCAAATCCATGTTCCTCGACGTGCGCGACCAGTCCGGCCGCATCCAGATTTACGCCCAGAAAAACGCCCTCGGCGACGAGCAATGGGAAATCTTCAAGCATCTCGATTTGGGAGATTTCGTCGGCGTGCGCGGCACGCTGTTCACCACCAAGACCGGCGAGATTTCCATCAAATGTAGCGCAGCCGTCCCGGCTGCCGCAGGCGAGACGCCTGCGCTACCTTTCGTGATTCTCGCCAAAGCCCTGCGCCCGCCACCGGAAAAATGGCACGGACTCGAAGACACCGAAATCCGTTACCGCCAGCGCTATCTCGATTTGATGGCGAGCAAACCCGGAACTTCGCGAACTGGATTTGAACCCGGCTCGCCCGGCGACGTGCTGCTTTTGCGCAGCGAAATCATCCGCGAGATCCGGAATTTTCTGCACTCGCGCGGCTTTGTGGAGGTGGAGACGCCGATGATGCAGGCGATTCCCGGCGGCGCGGCGGCGCAACCCTTCAAGACGCATCACAACGCGCTCGGCTGTGATTTTTATCTGCGCATTGCGCTGGAACTTTATCTCAAGCGCCTGCTCGTCGGCGGCGTGGACAAGGTGTTCGAGATCGGCCGCAACTTTCGCAACGAGGGCCTCTCGCGCAAACACAATCCCGAATTCACCATGCTCGAAGCGTATCAGGCGTTCGGCGATTATGAGACGATGATGGAACTCGTGCAATCGCTCATCTGCCATGTCGCGCAGAAAGTCTTTCTTGAAAAGAATATGCGTTTTCCGAGAAAAGATAGTGTTAGGGTCATAGGTTTATTGCGTAATGCTTCTGATGCGGTGAGTAAAGCGGCAAACCAAATTCAAGGAGTGCATGGATTGTCCGGGATGGAAATTATCAACCGTTATTTTGCTGAATTTACTGCACTCTATCCGAAGCCTACAGATGATCACGCGTCTTGTGTCAATCAAGTCATCGCCAAACTTGATGCTGCAAAAGAGGAATTGAATGTTTTTTTTGATAAAACGCAGCCGGAAAATGGAGTGACAAAGGAAACTGTGTTTGTTGACATTGATCGTGCCCGGCTTGGACTTGAATCTTTGCTTCGAGAAGGCTTCATCATTGATCTCACGCCAAAGCCTGATGGCAAATGGGAAACGCGAAAATACAAAGATTTAATCCGCGAAAAAGCAGGAGCGGATTGGTTTGAAGTCACTCCGGAAGTCCGCCGCCAGCGCGCACACGATCTCGGCGCGGAAATTACCAAGGACTACCGGGATTTTGAAGTCACCGGCGCGGTGTTTGAAAAATTGATCGAGCCGACGCTGATTCAGCCGACGTTCGTCACGCACCTGCCGAAGGAACTCGTGCCGCTCGCCAAACTTTCGCCCGACGACCCGACGACCGTTGAGGTCTTCGAGTGCTGCATCAACGGCCAGGAAATCGCGCCCGCCTACACCGAGCAGAACGATCCCATCGAGCAGCGCGAACGCCTCGAACATCAGGCCGGCGGCGAACAGCAAAAGCTGGACGAGGATTTTCTCGTCGCGCTCGAACATGGAATGCCGCCCGCCGGCGGCATGGGCATGGGCATTGACCGCCTGTGCATGATGCTGCTCGGCCAGGAAAGCATCCGCGACGTGATCCTGTTCCCGCAGTTGAAGCCGAAATAACGCGGCTTGACTATCGCAGTCGCCGCCTTAACTTGAAACCATGGTTGACCAAGACCGCATCGTGATTGACCCGCGCATCCGCAGCGGCAAGCCCTGCATCAAGGGCACGCGCATCGCGGTGGCGGACGTGCTGGATTATCTCGGCGGCGGCATGACGGCGGCGGAAATCCTAGACGATTTTCCCGACCTGAAGGCCGAGGACATCCAAGCCTGCCTGACTTTTGCGGCGGAACGTGAACGTCGTCTGACGGTGGTCACATGAAGTTGCTGTTTGACGAGAATCTCTCGCCCAAATTACCGCATTTAGTGGCTGCGTCATTTCCCGAAAGCCAACATGTTCGTGATGCTGGCCTGACAGGTCTAGGCGACGACAACATTTGGACTTACGCAAAAGCCAACGGATTCAGCGTGATTTCAAAGGACAAGGATTTTTATGAACGCGCGTTGCTCTACGGTGCGCCGCCGAAATTCATCTGGCTCCGCCTTGGCAATTGCACCCGCGATGATCTGCTGGCTTTGATCCAGGGGCATGAGCGGGATATTTCCGCGTTCGAAACCTCGCCGGAATCGGTTTTGATTCTGTCGTGATTTTGTTCCCGCAGTTGAAGCCGAAATGATGATTTGACAAAGGTGGGAATTCCCACCATACTAAAACCATGCCAACACTGACATTGGAACGCCCGAAACAAAAGCAACGCCTCACGGTCGTGGAAAATTACGACGTTGCCGCCGATGCCAAGAAGCGCATCAGTTTGCGCAGTGCCAAGACGAAGTATTTTCACGTCAAGGCGCTGTCGAACGGCTGTTTCCTGCTGGAGCCGCGCGTGCTGGTGTCGCCCCGGGCCATTTCCGCCCGCTCCCTGAAGATGCTGGACAAATCCGTGGCCAATTTGAAAAGAGGGCTGGCTTCAGATGATCTCGCCGTCATGCGCCAACTGACCAATGAGTTTGACGCGAAGGAATGGCGATGGTGACCGAGCGATTCAATGTTTTTCTAGTCCGACTCGATCCAACTGCCGGTGCGGAGACCGCCAAAACCCGTCCGGGCGTGGTAGTTTCACCCGACAAACTGAACCGGACCGTTTCCACGGTAATTATTGCCCCGATGACCACGGTTCGTCGCGGCTGGCCGACGCGAGTGAATATCACTTTCCAGGACAAGACCGGCGAAATCGCCTTGGATCAAATTCGCGCAGTGGACAAATCACGTCTTGTCAAACAACTGGGCAAATTGGATTCCGAAACTGCGAAGTCAGTTCTCGACGCGCTCGGTGAGTTGTTCGCACCGTAATTCACCGGCAATTTCATTTCAGCCGTTACCACTTTTCATCATGCTCACCGTAGCCGGACTATCCAAATCATTTGGCGGGCGCGAATTGTTTGACGACGTTTCGCTCACGCTCCAATCCGGCGAGCGCGTCGCCATCGTCGGGCCGAACGGCGCGGGCAAATCCACGCTGTTCAAAATCATCCTCGGCAAGGAGGAGGCGGACGCGGGCGACGTGACGCTCATCCGCGGCACGCGCATCGGCTATCTGCCGCAGGAAAGCGAGCCAGCGGGCAACGAAACCGTCCTGGAAATTGCCGTGCCGCACGAGCACGAGCACGACGGCCAGTTCGTCGCCAAGGCCAAGCAGATTCTCGACAGCCTCGGTTTCAAGAACACGGATCATACGCGCCCGGCGCGCGAGCTTTCCGGCGGCTGGGTGATGCGCGCGCATCTCGCGCGGTTGCTCGCCGAGGAACCCGACCTGCTCCTGCTCGACGAGCCGACGAACCATCTCGACCTCGAAACACTGCTGTGGTTTCAGGATTATCTGCGCCACTATCCCGGCGCGATTCTGCTCATCTCGCACGACCGCGAATTTCTCAACCGCCTTTGCACGCACATCACCGAGTTGCGCCAGTCGCGCCTTTTGCGCTACACGGGAAATTACGACGCGTATCTCGAACAACGCGCGTCCGCCGAGGTGACGATGATTGCCACGGCGAAATCGCAACAGCGGGAGATTGACCGGATGCAATTGTTCGTTGACCGCTTCCGCGCGAAGAACACCAAGGCCGCGCAGGCGCAGAGCAAGATGAAGCAGATTGAGCGGCTCAAGGAGGAAATGGTCGGGACGCCGGACGGCGACGGGCCGACGGTCGGCTTCCGTTTTCCGCAACCGCAGCGCAGTGGCCACCGCGTCATCACGCTCGAAAAAGTGAAGTTTGGCTATGGGATGGAGCGCCGATCTCCGGATCGGCTCGATGTGGGACAGAAACACGCCGATCAGGAGATCGGCGTTCCGATCGCCCCCGCCAAACTCATTTACGAAAATTTGAATTTCGAGGCCGAACGCGGTCAACGCACGGTGCTGGTCGGGCCGAACGGCGCGGGCAAATCCACGCTGCTCAAACTGCTCGCGGAAGTTCTCAAGCCGCAATCGGGCGTGCTCAAGCATGGTCACAACACGAAGTCCGGCTATTTCGCGCAGCATCGCGCGGCGATGTTGAATCCCAAGCACACGGTTTTGCAGGAGGCGCTCGACACGCCGCAGCGCGTGACCGAGCAGGCCGTCCGCAATGTGCTCGGCAGTTTTCTGTTTCGCGGCGATGATGTGTTCAAGCCGGTGAGCGTATTGAGCGGCGGCGAAAAAAGCCGGCTCGCGTTGGTAAAATTGCTGCTCAATCCGCCGAACCTGTTGCTGATGGACGAGCCGACGACGCATCTGGATCTCGCGAGCGTGGACGCGCTCATCGAAGCGTTGAAGCCCTACGAAGGCACGCTCATTTTCATAAGCCACGACGTGCATTTCATCCGCGCGCTGGCGAATCATGTTGTGCGCGTCGAAAACGGCCATCTCCGGCATTTCACCGGCGGCTACCAGTATTACCTCGACAAAACATCACAGTCGGCGCGAGCGGCGCTGACATCCAGCTTCGGAGGGACGAGTTATACGAGTCCCAATAATAATTCAGGGGCTCGTGGAACTCGTCCCTCCGAGACCGTTGATCGCAAGGAACAGAAGCGGATGGAAGCCGAGCAGCGTCAGGCGCGTTCGCGGAAGCGGCAGGAAATCCAAAAACGCATCGCCGCGCTGGAAAAAGAAATTGCGGAACTCGAAACGAAGGAAAAAGAACTGGCCGCTGAATTAGAGAAGCCCGAAAGCTACGCCGGCGGGCGCGCGATGCAGATCAACCGCGAGCTGATGCACGTCCACGACCGCCTGCCGCTGGCGACAGCGGAATGGGAGGCGGCGGGGACGGAGTTGGCGCAATTCGAAGCCGAAGCATCCGCGACGTGATTTTGTTCCTGCCGTCAAAGCCGAAATGACGCGGGACTGGCTGAAAACTTCCAGTCGGAAACCAAAAGCGGCGGCCCTTTCAACACGCCGCTGCGAAAATAATTTATCGTTCAGGCCTGCACATTGAGCGTGCTGCCCGTGCTTGAGGAACCGGTCGTCGAGTCCGTGTCGCTGCTCGATGAAGTCGTGGCGGCGCTGGAACTCTGGGCGTGATGGTGATGATGGTGACGGTGCGCACCCTGCGTTTTCATCGCGGTCTGCATGTCCTGGGTCAGGGTTTTGAAAGCGTTTTGGGCGGCGGCGGGATCGTTCGATTGCAACGCGGTTTGGAGCGCGGTGAGATCGTTGCCCAGCGTGCTGTTGTTGCTGAAAAGCTTGCTCAACGGATTTTGCCCGTTGCTGTTTTGCAAATCGCTTTGAAAAGTGGTCAAGGCGCTTTGGGCCGACGTCAAATCGCCGGATTGAATGTCGCTGCCAATGCTTTTGAAGTCATTGAAGAGCTGTCCAAAACTATTCGTGGAGGAGGTCTGATACGCAGACGTGTTTGAACCAACGCTTGATACTGTCATAATGTTCTCAAGTTATGCCAACCGGCTTTTTGCCGGTCGCAATTCCAATCATCGGATGAAATGGCCGCAACTTGAGCAATTTTTACAGCCACCCTTTCAGCCGTTCCCGCAAAAGCTGGCGGGCGCGATAAAGCCTCGATTCCACGGCCTTCGGCGTCGTTTCCAAAATCGTCGCGGCCTCGGCCATGCTGCGTTCCTCCCATTCGCACAGCACAATTGCCTCGCGCAAATCCTCCGGCAATTTCCCGACGGCGGCGCGCACGGCGGCGGCGCGCTCGGTGGCAAGCACCTGTTCATTCGGCGCGGGAGCGTCGGCTGGAAGCATGCTGCCCAGCGTTTGTTCCGTTTCAGCATTTTCCGTTTCGAGCGAAATGTTCGGATGCCGCGAACGCCAGCGGAAATGATTCCGCGCGAGGTTCGCGGCAATGGTGAACAGCCAGGCGGAAAATTTCTCATTCGTCCGGAAACTGCCGCGCGATTTGAAAACGCGGACGAACGTCTCCTGCGCCAGATCGTTCGCGTCATCCTCGTTGCCGACCATGCGGCAAAGGAAATGGAACACCGGTGTGGCGTGGCGCTCCATTAAATCGTTGAGCGCCGTGTCCTGTCCGGCGATCAGGCGCTCCATATCCGCGCAGTCGCGGGCATTGCTGTCAGTTTGTTCCATGTTCGTGGCCGTTGTGGTCAGACATGGATTGCTCGATCTCCTCGTGGGAACCGAGCGTGAGCTTTTTCATTTCCGCAAGATAACGCCGGCCTTCCTCCGGCGGCATTGCCTGGCTGACCTCGATGAAATGCCGGAGCATCTGCGCCTGGCATTGCGCGCGGAGTCCGCCGAGTTCGGTCAGTTTCTGCTGCGCCTCGGCGGTCACATTGGTTCCGCTGCCGAGCGCGGCCTGGACCTCGGCGTTCTTGGCCGCGATCAGCACGCACATTTTGGCGCATTGCGGCATATAACCCTCGTGCAACTGCCGGACGCGCGCCATCTCGGCGCCGTTCAAATGAAACTCGTCGTGCAGCCAGCTTAAATCATCCGCCGAACGCGTGATAGCACAGGCGCGCTGGCTCACAAAGTAGGAGCCGGCAAAAATCGCCGCGCCCAAGGCCAGCACGCCCAGCAAAATGACAAGCGACCGGTTCATTTAACGCAATGAATCCGGGGCGACGGCGGCAAGATAGCGTGCCTGCTCGGTCTGTCTGGCGGTTTGCGCGCCTCGATAAGTTCCCAGCAACACGCCCGCCAGCATCAGCGTGGCGATCGTGGCGTAGGCAAATCGCGGGCGCAAAACCAGCGCGATGAGCGCGTCGAGCCGCGAACCGGATTTGACCGGCGCTTCGGAGTCTTCGATCCGCCGCCAGACATTTTCCTGAAAGCGCGGCGGCAGCGACGGCAACGGGCGCACGGCGCGCAGAACTTCGCGGAGTTTGTCGTCGCTCGCCTCGCCGGAACATCTGTTGGAGCCTGGGTCTGGATTCATGTTTTCTTTCATCAGTTCATGGGCGACGGGGTTTGAATCCGCCGCCCACAATCTATCGTATTTGTTGCGCCTGCACAATCCGGCTGGCAACCAGCTTTACTTCGTTGTCGCAGCGGCGCAGCAGGCCATGCCGGCGGGATTCGCGGCACAGGCTTGAATTGCCTTCGGGCTGCTGCCCGTCATGTTGCGGCTGCATTGCGTGGCCGGATTCACATCGTTCGACTGGCCGGCGACGGTGACAATCTGATTGCCCGCGGCGCGTGGTGAAATGGTGGCAGTGCTAGGAGACGCAAGGTTCGCGGCGCCGGTCGTGCCGGAAACTTGCTGAATCTGGCCGCCGGCGGCGCGCGGCGAGAGCAGCGCATCGCTGGCGGTGACGTTAATGGTGATCGCAGCGAAGGCGGCCGCGCCGATGGTGATGAGGAGATTACGTGTTTTCATTTTTACTTTTTCTTTTGTTTGGGTGGCGCTTCATTGCCCCACCCGTTTGCTGTATCTGTCTTACCCCGGCCAGCCGGAAACCCCTCAACAATCTGCATTGCCCCGCGCGAAGCCGGAAGTGACGCTGCCAGATTTCCGGCGCAAACACCGCGCATGGCAAAGAAATCTGCTGCAATCGGAGGAACGGGTTCCACGAGTCCAAAATTAAAACGCGCAGGAGCAAGAACCATGCAATCCACAGCGGCCTGATCGCACGAACGAGTCCCCGATCAAGCCGATTCTGTCCGTGACCATCCGCAAAAGCTGCCCGCAAATAATGCGACGCTCCAACGAAAAACCGCAAAAAGGTCACTTCACCGTGTTGACGAGTGGCGCGAGACCGTGAACCCGCACCCCGTCACTTGTCCAGCCGGGGAAGGCCGATGAGCTTACGGCGCAAATCTTCCCGCAACTTCTGAAGTTCCGGCGGTGTCCGGCAATCCAAATGGTCTTGGCATTGACATTGGCTTTGTTGGTCAGCAGCAATTCCACCATGTCCGTGGAGCCTCGCCACGCCGCCACATGCAACGGCGTCGCGCCCAGCTCTTCTTTGGCATTGACCTCGGCATTGCTGGCCAGGAGCGATTCCGCCACAGCCATGCGGTCATTTAACGCGGCTTCGTGTAAAGGCATCCAGCCGGCGCTGCCAACGTGGAAAACGTAATCAGGCTGGGCAAAGACGGGGCTGCTCCAAGCCAGCGCAGTCAGCGTGACGACGGCGAGGCGGAGAGTTGACGCATTGCAGCACCGGTTGAAGAATGAATTGAACTTCATGGTTGTTTGGTTTGGGTGTCAAAAGTTTTCTTCATAACGATATGACACTTCAGCCGCAGATTTATTAGCGGAATTCTGAAAATGGCAAACATTCTGATTTGCCGGAATGTCCGCCCTGCTCACTTCACTGTGTTGACCAGAGGCGCGAGTCCCTGAATCCGCACTTCCAGTTTGTCGCCGCTCTGGATCGGGCCGATGCCGCTGGGCGTGCCAGTGAGAATGACATCGCCGGGCAGCAGCGTAAGATTTGTTGAAATAAAGCTGACGAGCACGGCGGGCTTGAAGATGAGCTGGCTCGTGTTCGAGTTCTGGCGCAACTGGCCGTTTTGGAAAAGCTGGATGTTCAACGCGTTCGGATCAATCGTCGTTTCCACCAGCGGCCCCACCGGCGTGAAGGTGTCGAATGACTTCGCCCGCGCCCATTGGCCGTCGGCTTTCTGGATCGTCCGGTCGCTGATGTCCTGCGACGCAGTGTAGCCGAAAATGTAGCGGTTCGCCTGCGTGGGCGAGACGTTGCGGATTTTGCGCCCGATGACGATGCACAGTTCCGCCTCGTAATCCGTGCGATGTTCCGGAAACGGAATTTCAATTTTCCCGCCTTCGGGCAGCAGCGACGTCGTCGCCTTGAACCAAATCAACGGCTCCTTGGGCAGCGGGTTGCCGGTTTCGCGCGCGTGATCGGCGTAATTCGAACCGACGCAGATGATTTTTGACGGCACCACGGGCACCAACGTTTTAACACCCTTGCGTGGAGTCGGCTTGCGGTCGAAGGACGGCGCGCCAAAGACGTCGCCGCGCAGGCGGAACAATTCGCCGTCCACAACCTTGGCGTGGAAAATTTCCTCGCCCCTTTGAAATCTGCCAATCGCTGCCATAATGGTGAAAGCAGATTAACAAACACTATTCCGCTGCCGCAAGGCCAAAGCCAGTTGCAGCGTGGGCGGTCCCAAATCATTACGAAGTGATTGAGGTTGACGATTTGCGGACATGAGGTCATGGCGGCGATCGAGGCGCGGGATGGTTTGGCCCTGAACGTGGAGGTGGGGAGAGTGGCGGCAAGTGATTTGGGTT
>Ga0302320_10012313_pt1 | contig 17995 bp, 16 predicted proteins | sample Bog_T0_3_FD_202130 | JGI IMG/M metagenome (GOLD analysis project Ga0302320, IMG submission 202130) | Peat permafrost microbial communities from Stordalen Mire near Abisko, Sweden - Bog_T0_3 | ecosystem: Environmental > Terrestrial > Soil > Wetlands > Peat | place: Sweden: Abisko, Stordalen Mire...
CCAATTGGCAACATAAATCAGGCAATCGTAATTGCCAGTGTTGCGACTCCATACAGGGAAGCGCAGGTCGTAACAAACCAGTGGACAAATTTTCCAGCCGGCCAATTCAACAATTAGTTTCTTATCGCCACTAGCGTATGTTTTATTTTCTTCCGCCATGCGGAATGTGTGCCGCTTATTGTAATATTCGTAAGTACCATCAGGGCGCATCCATATTAGGCGGTTATAGAATTTCCCATCGTCCTTAATAATACAGCTTCCGGTAATTACAGCGTTTTTTTGTGCAGCTATTTTAGCCATCCATTCTACTGCCTTTCCATTCATGGGTTCGGCAACAGCGCTTGCATTCATGGTGAAACCGGTAGAAAACATTTCCGGCAGCACAATTAAGTCAGTGGAGGAAGGCTCTAAACTTTCAAGCTTTTGGGAGAATGAAGAAAGATTGGCATCTACATTTTCCCAGGCGAGATTTGTTTGGACTATTGTTACTTTTAAATCTTTTGTCATTTTACTTTACATAGTTTTTCAGCAGCCTGTTCAAGGGTTTCTTCGGTTTTTGCAAAACAAAATCGCAAAAATTTATTATCTACCTGTTCATGGTAAAATACCGAAACCGGAATGCTTGCCACACCTGCCTCTTTAGTAAGACGTATAGCATAGTCGGTATCCTTTTCGTTCGTTATTTTACTATAATCGAGCAATTGAAAATAAGAACCCGATGCAGGAGTATATATGAATTTGGAACCCTTTATCAAATTGATAAAATAGTCCCTTTTATTTTGATAAAAAGCCCCCAATTCTAAATATTCATTTTTGTCTTTCATGTAATCGGCAAGGGCATATTGAAAAGGTGTATTTACCGTAAAAACAATAAACTGATGCACTTTGCGGAACTCAGCCATCAGCTTTTCGGGAGCAAGCACATATCCCATTTTCCAGCCGGTGGCATGATAAGTTTTACCGAATGAAAATACCACAAAACTTCTTTCGGCAAGCTTGGGAAACCGGCATACGCTCTGGTGTTTGAGCCCATCAAAAATAATATGCTCATATACCTCGTCGCTTAGAATAATGATGTCCGTACCGTTGGTAATGTTTTCCAATTCTTTCATGTCATCCTCTGTCATCACTGCTCCGGTTGGGTTATGCGGAGTATTGATCATGATCATACGAGTACGGTGCGACATTTTCTTTTTTACTTCATTCCAATCTATCGTATAATCGGGTGCAGTAAGTTGAACATACACCGGTATACCGCCCGAAAGCTCAATAGCAGGGACATAACAATCGTAGGCAGGTTCAATAATTATTACTTCATCCCCTTCGTTTACTACGGATGTAATAGCTGCATAAATGGCTTCGGTTCCCCCGGCCGTAATATTAATTTCTTTTTCAGGATTATACTTGGCCCCGTATAATTCCTGCATTTTTTCCGCAATGGTTTCCCGCAAAGGCATAATACCCTGCATGGGGGCATACTGGTTAAAGCCCTTTTTCATGTATTCATTTATCAGGCTGACTAACTTGGGTGAACATTCAAAATTCGGGAAGCCTTGAGAAAGGTTAATAGCCTTGTACTCATTCGCCAGTGCAGACATCACAGTGAAAATGGTTGTGCCTACATTAGGCAACTTACTTCTTATCATTCCGTTAAATTGAGGCATAATTGTATTCTGTAATTCTTAACAAAGATAAGGAATTGAAGAAACCTGGAATGATTCTCACAGCCGAACATACTATATTGATAAAAAATCCGTTATATTTGGTATTAACCAAAAACGAGAAATATGAAAAACTATTTCCTTCCTATATTTATATTGTTTGCCTTTGCCTGTAAAGGGCAGGATTCTGCTAAACATTTAAGTAAAAGTTCCATTTCAATTGGAGGAGGTATTAATATTTCCTATCCGACTACTATCACTATACCCGGTGGCCCCTGGGGTGGAGAACCAGTCGGTGGCACAGGAACATACTTTACATTGGGATATAGCTATTCCCTTCTACATTCTAAAAATATTGAATTTGGTTGTAAAGCCGGTATGGATTACACCCAATATCGTTACAACGGCAAATTTGCTTTTGAAATAGAATATGGCCCACCTATTTTAATTGAGCAACTAAATGAAGGGGAATTATTCACAGGTATATTTACAAATACAACCATATTTAATATTGGCTGGTATAATGAACTAGATATATGTGGCAGTGGCGCAATAAGTAATATATATGGTACAGGTTTTGGTGTGGATGATAATATTCAGTATTCAAATCTGCCAAATGGAAAAGATTTTGATTTATACCTTCTCTATCAAACAGGCCTATCCTTCCCAATAACAAATAATCTTTCCCTGCTACCATTACTTAGTTTTCCATTAATAAATTTCTCCAATTCTAATCCTGAAATCTCACAAAATAATCAGGTAAATGCCTTTTACAGTTTTAGAACCGTGATAATGGTGAGGTATAAATTCAGTAAATAAGCGTCTCAATCCTATAAATACATACATCCATATCATGCTAGCTGTCCTGCGTTTCTCTGCTCGTCCTATGCGGTAAAATGTAATTATTCTTTAGGAGACTCCGCTTGTTCGGGTTCCTGATGACCAAACACTTTTGCCGGATCGTTTTTGGAATCGGTAAATTCGCTTCCTAAAAAGTAGCCGATAGCTTTCGTTCTTGGCCTAAGGTCAAGCAATAATTTTAAAATAGCCGTTAGTGGTATGCTCAATAACATTCCCGGTATTCCCCATATCTCTGCTCCTATCAGCAAAGCAACTATTGCTACAAAGGGATTGACACTAACTTTAGAGCCAACAATTTTAGGAGTAATGAAATTCGATTCGAGGAACTGTACGGTAAGAAATATCCCCAGTACTCCCAAAGCGGGCCAGGCAGAATCTCTTGTTAAAAGCACATAAGCAAATGGAAGAGAAGCCCCGATAAATATCCCGATATAGGGAATAACCGTTAACATGGCAGCAAAAAATGCAAAGAACAGGGCATGTTCAACCCCAATTACTAATAGACCTACAAAGTTACAACTGCCTATAATGAAAATAACCGTTAACAATCCAAGCAGATATTGTTGAACAAGTTTTTGTATATGGCTGATAATGGTAGTGGCTTCATCGTGGCGCTCGTTGCGCATTAAGGCATAGGCAAAATCGTGAAAAGAGCGGTTATATAACAGAAAACAAAACACATATACTATAATAATAACCAGCATTCCCATAAAACCGGTGGTAGAATTAAACGCTCCCGATGCTATATCTCCCACACTGTTTAATAGCTTATTTTTCAAATTAGTGAGCCAGCCGGTAATGGTAGAATCATCTACGTTAAAATGGACCGCTATATAGTCGTGCAGGGCTGTTATCTTTTCATTTATTTTACCTCCCGAAGTATATACATCACTTATCACAAGACTGATCTCTTTGCTTATTATCAAGGCTGTGCCAACAATTACTACTACAACAACCAACATGGTTATAAATACCGCTAAAACAGTTGGCAGTTTCCATTTTATAAGTTTTTTAAATACAGGGTATAGCAATATGGAAAGCAATCCCGCCAATATAATGGGTAATAAAAAGTCTTTAGAATAAATAAGTATAATTACACCTAATACTAAGCTTAGCAAGTAGCAGGGTATCTTAATAGTAAGCGGAAGTTTTGACATGATACAAAATTAGATTCCTGCACAAAGTTAGGAAATTGGCCGGAAGCCAGGGAGGCAATTAATAATTAGCCAATGTCATTCTCATTCATTAGCCCCGTCCTTTAGGTCGGGGGCAAATATGTCCAACATTAATTCAGAGGGCTTTAGCCCTTACATATATACCAGGCAAGGGCTAAAGCCCTAAAATCATTGTATTTATTCATACCCCGCCATAAATGGCGGGGCTAATGAATGAACGTCTCCATCATTAATTTGCGAATATTAAAGAGCTCAAGCAATTGAAAATACAAATAGTTTTCAATCTAACCTATACTATCTTTTTGCAGCAAGATTACAATAGTAATTATTCCAAAGGCTATTGCTCCAATTCCCTGAATAAAGTAAGTTTTTCTGTTAGTATTCTATCCCATGGTGATGCCTTTGGATCAATGGATTTTCTCCACAATTTAAGTAAGTATATCCCCAAAATAATAAACCCTATTGAAGCAAGATACCAAGGATCTTTAAATAGTTTATCCATTATTCTTTTCCTTACAGCGCACTCGCCCAATTCAACCTGTCCGATGCCGGAAACTGCCAAGGGGCTCCGTTGTTCTCAATATTATTGAGCATCATGGCCAGCTCTTGTGGAGCGGCCGATTGTTCCATGACAAGGAAGCGGCGTATATCTACAATAATAGAAAGCGGGTCAATATCTACCGGGCATTCCTGAACACAGGCATTGCAGGAAGTACATGCCCATACTTCTTCAGCAAGAATATAATTGTTGAGGAGTGATTTTCCGTCATCTACAAACTTGCCGTTTTTGGCAATGTTCTTTCCAACCTCTTGAAGGCGGTCCCTCGTATCCATCATTATTTTGCGGGGAGACAAAAGTTTGCCCGTTTGGTTTGCCGGGCAACTGGAAGTACATCTTCCACACTCGGTGCAGGAGTATGCATCCATTAACTGTTTCCAACTCAAATCAAAAACATCTTTCGCACCGAAACGTTCAGGCGGAGCAGGAGTTCCTGCATCAGCCGGAGCCGATTCAGGATTTAGCATCAAATGAATTTCCTTGGTAACCGATGCCAAATTGGTAAATTCTCCTTTGGGTTTAAGGTTGGAATAATATACATTCGGGAAAGCAAGTATGATGTGAAAATGCTTAGAATATGGCACATAATTAAGAAAAGCCAATATGCCTATGATGTGGAACCACCAGCAAAAATGTTCTGTAAATTCCAAGGAAGAAATGGAAGAATTTGCCAAAAGCGGAGTAAGCATATTGCTGATTGCAAAGCCTGCATATTGTGGATTGGCATTTCTTTGAATGAGTGTGTCAGAAGTATCTAACAGAAAAAAGGCGGTCATCAATAATATTTCGGTAATAAGAATGATATTCGCATCAGACCTCGGCCAAATGGTCATTTCCTTCGACCAAAAACGTTTTAGCTTTGCTACATTTCTGCGGAGTAAAAAAGTGACACAGGCAAGGACTACACCAACCGCCAAATATTCAAATGCAGAAATAAGAAAAGTGTAGAATGAACCCAGGAAAGAAAATATGCGGTGGGTTCCCAATACCCCGTCAATAAGTATTTCCAGCACTTCAATATTGATGATAATAAACCCCGCATAAATAAGGATGTGCATAATTCCCGCCAATGGACGCTTCACCATTTTACTCTGCCCTATAGCTACCATAAACATGGTCTTCCATCTTTCCGAAGGATTGTCTGTGCGGTCTATTGGCCGGCCCAGATTAATATTTTTGCTAATTCGGCTAACCGCCCGCCAAAAAGAAACAATGGCCACACCAAGAATTACTATGAATATTATTTGCGAAATCAAACCGAAGTGTATTAGTCTTTTTTACCAAAAACAGAGAAGTGTACATAGCGTTTTGGATGTGCCTTAAAATCTTGTAATAGTTTATCCAAATCATCCGACGACCTTGACAAACGCATGTACAGGGCCGTATCTTTGGAAAGCATTCCCAGCGTGCCCTGTCCCTTATTTATTCTACCCATAATTTGAGAAGTGTAATATAAAGCGCTGTCCGCATTTTGAAGGGTTCTATGGATATTGGCTTTGGCAATGGTATCGCTTATATTGGCAAAGTTAGTAATGATCTTAGTAAGGTTTTTGCTGTTGCTGGCAAGTGTAGTTGAAATTTGGTCAACCTTGTCAAGGATGGAAGCAATATGCGTTTTTTCACTTCCCATTAATTGATCTACACTTACGGTTGTATTTTCAATATGTCCTAATGAAACGCGAATGCTTTTAATACTTTGGGTAAGGTTATCGCGGGTATCTTTGTTGAAAATACCATCTATAATACCAATAGTGGTATCAAGCGAGGAGATAAGGCTCTCCACTTTCTTTTTTAGGGGCAACACTTGCTTGTCTACAGTTTCCTTAATGGTTTCTTCCACGCTGGAAGGAAGTGTATCTCCATCCTGAATTAATTCAGGAGCATTTCCTAAATCAAGTTCAATGGCTTTAGAGCCCAGAAAATCGGAACTAAATATTTTAGCAACAGAATTCTTTGGGATTTTTACATCCGTATTTGTAATCTGTATGGTAACCACTATCTTCCCCGATGTGTTGGGTTCTATCGCAATCTTTTTTATCTGCCCCACATGAAAACCATTTACTACAATCGGGTTGGAGGGAACAACCCCCTGCACATCGGTATAAATTGCATAAATTGTTTTAGTATGTGTGAACAGGTTGATACCTTTTAAAAAGTTCAGCCCGAATATGAGCATACTAAGCGCAACTACTACTACTATACCTGTTTTAACTTCTTTCTTTAATGCCACAATTGTATTGTAAAGATGACAAAGGTAAGGATTATAGAATAATCCGGTCTATTTGCCTGTTCTTTCCATTCCATTTGCCTACGTTTTGTAGTTTTTTAGACCACCGATTTCATATTTACATATCTTTACCATTCAATAAATATTTTAATTATATAATCACATGGAAAAAGTAGTAGAAAAGAAAAAGGACGAAACAAAAGAGGCAAACAAAGAAAAGTTAAAAGCTCTCCAACTTACGCTGGATAAGATTGAGAAGACTTACGGAAAAGGCACCGTAATGAAAATGGGCGATGCTCCGATAGAAATTCAGGAGGTAATACCTACCGGTTCGTTAACGCTCGACATTGCGCTTGGTATTGGTGGATTACCCAAAGGAAGAGTAATAGAAATATATGGTCCGGAATCATCCGGAAAAACCACACTCGCCATACATGCCATTGCCAATGCACAAAAAGCAGGCGGCATAGCAGCTATTGTGGATGCAGAACATGCATTTGACATGAACTATGCGCAGAAATTAGGCGTGGATATCTCCAATCTTTTAATTTCTCAACCCGATAACGGCGAACAAGGCTTGGAAATTGTAGATAACCTCATTCGTTCCGGCGCCATTGATATTATAGTAATTGACTCCGTAGCCGCCCTTACTCCCCGCAGCGAAATAGAAGGAGAAATGGGAGACTCTGTTATGGGATTGCAGGCAAGACTTATGTCCCAGGCATTACGTAAACTCACAGGCACTATCAGCAAAACAAAATGCTGCTGTATTTTCATCAATCAATTACGGGAAAAAATTGGTGTTATGTTTGGCAATCCGGAAACCACCACCGGTGGAAACGCACTTAAATTTTATTCTTCCATCCGGCTTGATATCCGCCGTATAGGCCAACTGAAAGAAGCAGAAGCAGTAGTTGGCAACCGCACCCGTGTAAAGGTAGTTAAAAACAAAATGGCTCCTCCATTCGGTGTAGCGGAATTCGACATTATGTATGGTGAAGGTATTTCCAAAGTAGGTGAGATAATAGACATTGGCGTTGAAAAAAATATCATCAAGAAAAGTGGCTCCTGGTTCAGTTATGGCGAAACCCGTTTAGGACAAGGCAGGGATGCAGTAAAACAAATTTTCCTTGATAATCCTGAATTGGCAGATGAAATTGAAACTAAAATAAAAGAAGCGCTTAGCGTAAAACCGGAATAATCGTACATTGTCAATTCTTAATTGTAAATGTTCTATGCCAAATTCTTTTCGATTTACAATTCACCATTTACAATTCACCATTGTTTTTATAGCACTTGGCTTTTTAGTAGCATCCTGCCATAATAGCAATACAAAATCAACCCAGGGGGTTGGAGTAGCTGATTCTGCTTCAAAGCATAGCGATACAGTAGCGGCCAAAATAAACTATTATACCGGCATCATTGCATCGCATCCAACCGATGCGAGCGCCTATTGGAACCGGGGTAAATTGGAAATACTGAATAAAAGCCTTGCTCCTGCATTGAATGATTTGACGAAGGCTGTGCTCCTTGATAGTACAAAATCAGACTATTTCTACAACTTAGCCGATGTCGAATTTTTGACGGGACATACCCACGAAGCCAGAGATGCATTTCTTACTTCCATCCGGCTTAACCCGAAAAATACCGATGCTATGCTGAAATTGGCAGAGCTCTATTTATACGTGGAAAAATATGAAGATGCCATTACCCTTATTAACCAGGCTATAAAAGTTAATCCGTATATAGCGCGGGAATATTTTTTAAAGGGCATGATTTATATTGAAAAGCGTGATACGGCAAAGGCCATTTCAAGCATACAGACAGCCGTAGAACAAGATCCGAATTATTTCGATGCATACATAGAGCTGGGCTTGTTATTCGCCAACAGGGGTAATCCTATTGCACTTTCCTACTATGACGATGCCCAAAAGGTTGAACCTCAAAATCCGGAATCATACTACGATAAAGGAATGTTTTACCAGTTTGGCGGAGATTTTGATGACGCCATAAAAGTTTATCAGGAACTTTTAGTGGTAGACTCTACGTATAAAAACGCCTATTATAACCTGGGCGTTATTTATGACGAACAAAAAACGGATTATAAAACAGCGCTTACCAATTTTAATAAAGCTATTCAATGCGATACGGCTTATTCCATGGCATATTATGGAAGGGCCAATTGTTATGAAATGCTAAAGCAATATGATAAGGCGACAGAAAACTACGCCCATGCCTATCGCATCAATCCGCAATTTAAAGAAGCGGAAGAAGCTTATAAAAGGGTAAAATCAAAAACGCATTAATATAGAAGATACATGAAAATACTCTGCATCGGAAGAAACTATTCCGAACACATAAAAGAAATGAAAGCGGAAAATCTGGGCAGTCCTGTATTCTTCATGAAAGGGGAAAATGCTTTGGTGCGCAATGATGATCCGTTTTTTTATCCCGATTTTTCAAAAGAGGTCCATCACGAAGTGGAAATTGTTTTAAAGGTAAGCCGCACCGGGAAAAACATTGAAAAACAATTTGCTCATAAATATTTTGAAGAAATAACAGTAGGCATTGATTTCACCGCCCGCGATCTTCAGGCTGATTGCAAAAAGAATGGGCTTCCCTGGGAAATAGCCAAAGCCTTCGATTATTCCGCTCCTGTTGGCAAATTTTTACCCAAGACTGATTTTGTGGATGTATATACTATCCCTTTTCATCTGGATATAAATGGGCAGACTGTGCAGGAAGGCAATACCCGTGATTTGCTTTATAAGTTTGATACGGTGATTGAATACATATCCAAATTCGTTACCCTTAAAATGGGCGATTTGATTTTTACCGGAACACCTGTAGGCGTGGGACCTGTGTCTATCGGAGATAAACTGGAAGCCTATATAGGCCATGAAAAATTGCTGGAATGCAACGTTAGATGAAAAAGATATTGATCATTGGAGCAGGACGTTCCTCATCGTCTTTAATTGAATACCTTTTAAAGGTTGCTGCGCAAAATAATTATGAAGTTACCGTTGCAGATGCTTCGCTTGATTTAGCCCGGCAAAAGACAAATAATCATCCCAATTCCAGGGCCATATTTTTAGATACGGGTGATGAAATAAAAACCCACGCTGAAATTAAAAATGCTGACATTGTAGTTTCTATGCTGCCCGCATTTTTACATCCTGCTATTGCAGAACAATGCGTAAAGTTTAAAAAGTCTTTGGTTACGGCTTCCTATGTTTCTCCGGAGATGAAAGCATTGGATGAAGATGCCAAAAAAGCGGGAATACTTCTGATGAATGAATCGGGGTTGGACCCGGGCATTGACCATGCCTCTGCCATGAAAATTATTGACGCCATTAAATCAGAAGGTGGCAAACTGAACGTATTTAAATCGTATACCGGAGGATTAATTGCTCCTGAATCGGACGATAACCCTTGGGGATATAAATTTACCTGGGCTCCGCGTAATGTGATTTTAGCGGGACAAGGAACTGCCCGTTATATGGAGAATGGCAAGTATGCATTTATACCATATACCAAACTATATACCCGGACCGAGAAAATACATGTTGATGGATTAGGAGATTTTGAAGGCTATGCTAATCGTGATTCTTTGAGCTATAGGTCTATTTATGGAATAGAAGATGTGCAGACTATTTTGCGTGGAACTTTGCGTAAAGCGGGTTATTGCGAAGCATGGAATGTGTTTGTACAACTGGGAATGACAGATGATTCTTACATCATTCCTGAATCGGAAAAATTAAGCATACGGGAAGTAGTAGAATCATTTTTACCCAATGGAAAAGAAGATATAAAAACACGTTTGGCAGCTTATGTTGGCATTCCTGTTAAAGGCGAAATAATGGCTAAATTAGAATGGCTGGGCTTATTTGAAGACAAGAAATTAAATGTAAAGAATGCCTCTCCTGCCGTGATATTGCAAACCTTGCTTGAAGATAAATGGAAACTAAAAGAAGGTGATATTGATATGATTGTTATGCAGCACCAGTTTGAATATGAGTTGAACGGCAAGGCCAAAAAACTGCAATCCTCCTTAGTGGTAAAAGGAGATGATGCCATACACACCGCTATGGCAAAGACTGTCGGCTATCCTGTTGGAATAATTACCAAACTAATTTTAGAAGGCAAGATAAAACTCACGGGAGTTCAAACTCCTACCGTGAAAGAAATTTACGAACCTCTATTAAGCGAATTAGAAGGATTGGGAGTGAGGTTTGAGGAGAAGGAGGGGTAACAATGAAAAAGCTGATAGTTAATATAGTTTTTATTATCACTTCTACAATTACACTTGGAAGAGAATTTGCAAATTTACTTTTCGGAGTATTGGGAAGAAATCCCAATTTCCCAGAATCACCTTTCCAATTTTGGTTTTTGAATGCAATTCCTAGTTCTATTTCATTTTTCATTAGTTTAGGTTTTATAATAATTGCGATTTATAATATAGCAAATAGACAAAGTTTAAATATTTCCAAGAATGTCTTAATAGGCATATGCTCCCTCCTATTAATTTTATCTATCTATGCGTCTCTTTGGAATATAGATGATTTTTACACCCACTATTACTCTTATCCTTTTAGATTTAGATCTTCTGAAGGGTTTGGAGTTCTAATAAATGATTTTCTAATCATAGTCCTTTGTCTATTCGCATGTTTCTTTTCTGCTAGACGTTTTGTGCTAACATTGAAAGCACGAAATAACCAAAGTTGATGTTCTTTGTGGGCGAATAAACTCCAAATTTTAATCATAAAGTCATTGACTTTCCCAAAAACCACTTTTCAATTTATTATATAGCTTTTGGCTTCGCAAATTAATGGAGGAGTCTATTCATTCCTTAGCCCCGCCATGAATGGCGGGGTGCGAATTGATACCATTGTTTTAGGGCTTTAGTCCTTTAACCATATACCTGTTAAGGGCTAAAACCCTCAGAATTTATGTTTTGCATATTATACCCCGCCATAAATGGCGGGGCTTATGAATGATAATGATGGGACTAATGAACCGCTCACTTTTTTGAATTGTCCGTCGGGCTCCGACCTCCGACCTAATTCGGTCCCACTACTTAGTGGATTTGGTATTTTTTATCAGGCTCCGCCTGTGAAACTTTTTCATTCTTAAAGTCATTGACTTTTTAGAAAAACACTTTTTCATGCATTATCTTTGTTGTATGAAAAATAAAATAACTTTTCTGCAAGCAATTTTAGTCCTCGTTTTTGCCCTGTTTATATTTAATTTATATTATTTAATAATAAAGAGCGAATCGCAAATAAATGCAAAAATACATTTTTCAAATCTTTGCATAACACTTATGGGTTCTACGTTTCAGCCCTAATAACTGCCAAACTCCATCTTTTTCTCTTGCCTCAAATTTGCGGTTTTTTTCATCGTTTTGCGACTAATCATTGCGACTTTAAATTAGTATTGATATTTGCTATCATTAAACTTATTAACAACAAAACGACTATGAAAAACACTTTAATATATAAACATAAAACTAGTTTTGGAACGGTATTTCTAAAAAGCCGTAAAAATGGCTCAAACCCCGAAAGCCTGTACTTGGAAATTTATTTAAAATCGACCCAAAAAAGACATTTGGAATTTTTAGGTTTGCTTTTTACTGGAAATGAATTAACAGACGCGAAAATTAAACAAGAAGCGATTGGCAAGTGTATTAACTTTGTATTTACTGAAAAGAAATCTGAAGATCAGACATTTACTGGATTTTGTGCTGAACAAATCTCGAAGATTGACAAGGTTCAAAGCCGTCTTAACCCGTTGGCTGCAATAAAAAAGCTGCATCAATTTGCCAAAACAGATACCATTCACTTTAGACAAATAAATGAGAGGTTTTTATTGGATTTTAGGGAATGGCTTTTAAAAACAGCTACCTGTAAATACGGGGGTAAAGCAATGAAACAAAACACGATCGATCAGTATTTCAAATTTGTTAAGCGTTCTGCCAATCGTGCTCAAAGAAAGGGGTTTATCTCGCAAAATTCGTACTCATCTATCGATATACCGATAATAGGTATGGTGGTAAATCCTCCTATATCTTTAACGGAAGACGAAATAATAAGTCTGCAAACAAAACCATACCCACAAAGGGAAATTTGTAAAGCTTTAATGTTTCAGTTTGCCTGTGGCCAACGTTGGGGAGATGTTAGAGATATGACTTGGGAACAAATATTATTTGAGGATGGACAATATAAGATTGTTTTAAAGCAAGAAAAAACGGATACTATTTTACCATCCTTTATAAGTAAGGATTTAATGAATTGGGTGGGAAAAGGAAAAGAACGAAAAGGCAAAATATTCCTTGACCTTCCTATAAGTCATAAAACTATCAGAGACCATTTGCAAAAATGGTGTTATACAGCGCACATATACAAAAAAGTAGGTACTCATACCATGCGCCGGACTTGTGCCACGCTCCTTTATAAAAAGGATGTTGAACTGCTTACCATCAGTAAAATACTTGGACACAAAAGCACTGAAATGACCAGGCGGTATATTGGCATTGATGAAAAGGATATAAAGAAGGGATTAGATAAGTTGAAAGAGGTAACAAATCGATTTAATTTTGGCAAAGCTGCATAAAAGAGAAAAGATAAGCCCCATAAAACTTGGGGCTTATCTTTTAAAATAATCCTCATTTCCATAGAACCCTTTTTAAGGGTGTTTGATTTAATTTCTTACCAAGCTTATCTTTTAGGTTGAAGATATCCTCCTCATCAGTACATATAAAATGGAATGTCTGGTCTTTTTCACAAAGCTTTTTGTATTCACTTTCTTTTTCCGCTCTTTTTTTATTATAATTATCTTCGTCCATACCAAAATGTTCAATTATTATATTATTCCCTCTTAGATCATCAATTACAAAATCTGGTCTAAACTCCTTTTCTAGTGAAAGCGTAGGCTCATATTGAAAATTAACACCATTAGCAGATAAGAAGTAACAAATTAGCAGTTCGCTTTTCGACTTAACCTTCTGTGAATTGAAGTAAAACTTTCCTTCAAATTTTTCTTTAAACTCAATTTCCTTTTTGGTCTTTACGTAATCAATACTCTGTAACTTTCTTTTTCCCTCATTTTTTTCAATCCAATGAGGCTTGCAGAGTGTATGACCTTCAGGAATTTCAACACCACAAACTTCACATTTTGGTTTTTGCTTTTCTTTCTCTGTGCATTCCCAGCATAAATGGAACCAAGGCTTTTTAGGCTTTCCGCAATTAGGGCATATTGTTTTATCCATAAGATTTTCCTTTTTTGAATTGATATAAAAAATCAGCGTGAGCTAATTGCTTACTTGTATCTGAGGGATTCGACACCCTTACCTACAGAGTAAAGCAACGCCCACGCTTTGCGTGAGCGTTTGCAGAACTTCCAGTAGGTATTTGAATGTCGAATTTTCAGATACAGGATTTTTGCTAAACGCAAATTTGATATGTCGCTGTTTTTATTCTATAGTTTTGAATTAATAAGGCAAATGTAGAGAAAAAAGCCCCGTATTTCTACGAGGCTCTATTTATTAGGACTTAATGAATCTTAATGCAGCAGCTCTTTTGGCTTCGGTTGTAAGCTTTGTAAGCCGTTCATACTTAAATTCAAGTTGGTTGAGTGTATGAAAGGCTTTTAATAGGTTACTTACTCTTTCAGGATTAGCGATACATCTTTTACTTGCCTCGATTATTACATCTTTAACATCAAGTATTGTTACGAATGGAATAACAGAACCTTTAATATAAGGGTGGAATAGTTTTGCTTGCCAGGCTGCAAATGTTATCCAGTAAAACATCTCCATTTCATCGGGATTATCCGCAATGAAGGCAAAGCTGTTTACAAAGGGTTTTGGATGAGGCCTTCCGCTGTTCATACCTTTATTCAAGATGTAAAAGGTGTTTAATCCTACTTCTGCAGAACTACGGTAGGTTTTCAATGTGAACTGTTTCATGTTGCTTTTTGTTTTATGCAGACTGCGAGAATGCAGTACTGCGGTTATCCGCAAAGCATAAAGGCAGGGCGGTTCTGTCACCGGATTTCATGGCTGTTATCCGGGAAACCGGACTGTGGAATAAATTTATGCCGAGAAAATCCATTGTTACCCTCTGTATTTGGGCGGTAATAAAATAGTCTGTGAGGGAATGAAGTTAATGGAAGCTGAGCAATCCATTAGCGAATGGATGAACAGTCTATTTTAGACCGTTCCGAAGCTGAAGTATTTATCCGGCTCAGGCAAGGAATGACTATTGGAAAGCAGGCAATCTTTGACTGTGCCGGTTCAGCGAAGGAATAACAACGGAGGAATTGGAATAAGTTTATGCCGCAAAAGCCGGTTGACGGGTTCGGCTGTTTGCCCTGCCTTTAAATTTGTGGAGAATCGGAGTAATCTTTAGATGTGGGAATAGTCTTATTTCTCGATAACTAATTTTCCATTTCCAACCAAGTTTCCGCTTTCTTCTATAACCCTGTAAAAATAAACCCCGCTTGGCTGACTGATTAGGCTAATAGTATTGTTGCTTTGGTTTTGAGGGAGGGTTTCTGTAAATACTTTCTCTCCCAAAATATTGTAAATTTCTACATTACATGTTGCATTAACATTTGAAAGCGACAAAGTAAAAGTGCCATTACTTGGATTTGGGTATACCTTCACCTCTGCCTTGTTTGTGTTTGTTATTATATTATTTATCCCAAGCGTGGCATCACATTCTTTCCAACGAGCGACAAATGGAACAGCTCCAACATTCTCGTATGGATATATGGTATCACTTCCAAACACACCAATGGTTTCGGCCGTAGCTCCAAAATATACAAAATTTCCTGAAGTATCAGATGTTATTCCATTCCATTCATTTCCATTTCCACCACATATATTAATGGAAGCACATAAAACCTTCCCTGAAGAATCAAATTTCACAACAAAGCTGGGAATATCAATATTACTGGTGTCGTTTGCAGATAGAGTATCATTCCCAAAGCATATTTTACATAACCCTGGGCCTCCTCCTTGTCCGGACATAAAAATTTCCCCTCTTTTATCCGAAGAAAGAGCTGTCGGCCCCCAAGTATTATTATCCAAAACATGGGGTGCAATTGCCCATTTCATATTCCCATTTGAATCATATTTTACCAAAAAGATATTATCTTTTATTGTTACTAATGTATCATTTCCAAAAATCAAAGTATCCCAATAAAGGCCTGAAACATAAACGTTTCCAAAATTATCGGCTGCAATACCTCGCTGGTCTGCAAAGTTACGTGAACTTGGAATAATCCCTTGTTTTGCCCATTTCACATTTCCATTAGAGTCATATTTTACTATAAAAACATTCCCATCTAAAGTAGATGGGCATCTTAATTTAAATGAATCAAATGTTACACTATCATAAAAATCTCCTGCAACAAATACATCGTTCATAATATTCACTGCAACACCCTGTCCTCTTGAGCCGGAATGGCTATGTCCGACAGATTGTTTTGCCCATTTTACATTCCCGTTATTATCATATTTTACAAGAAAATTATAAATAGCACCATTAATTATACCTATTAGGGATTTTCCTCCAAAACTAACCGTATCAAAAAATACTCCATTGACATATGAATTTCCATTTTTATCTGTTGCTAAAGAATTTCCAACACCTCCACTATAATAACTTGGTATCTGAGGTTGTCTCGCCCAAACTACATTTCCAGAAGGATCGTATTTTACCAGGAAGTTGTCTTGGAAACCCGTTCCTTGGCTTGTTAATATATAAGATTCAAACGATATTTTATCCATAAAATTTGCCATAATATAGGCATTGCCTATTGCATCTGTGGAAACTACATACCCATTCGCGTTTGCCTGGTTACCATTTTGTGTAGATTGTTTTGCCCAAAGCACATTTCCATTCTGGTCAAACTTGGCTAAAAAAATATCATAATAAAGTGTCGAGCTATTTAGTAAAGTATAAGAACCAAATTTTATTGTATCATCTATCAATACTCCGGTATAAAAGCAATTCCCTGAATTATCGGCAGAAACCATATCCTGGCCCCTGCCTGTAGTTATCCAACCATTGTTTCCATGACTGGCCCATAACCAACTTCCATTCTGTGCATAAAGAAATGAAAAGTGAAAAGTGAAAAGTGAAAAGAAAATAACTAATCTTATCTGCTTTTTCATGGTATAGATATACTTAGCGAAAATATGAAATTATACTTTAGTTTTAATAAAAAAGCCCTTATGTTTTCGATAAGGGCTTTTTATAGGAGTCAAAAAATATTATTTCATAATGACGATTTTACCGAACTTAACAATATTATCATTGTCATATAACTGGTATATATATACCCCATTACTAAGGCTATAATTGGTAATATTCATTTTTCCTTCCGATTGATTCAACATATATTCTCCTACTTTCTCACCTAATGTATTATATAAGCAAACCTTACCTATATCACCTTGATTTAATTGGTACTCGATAGTAAAGCTGCCGTTGGATGGATTAGGATAAACAAAGTTATCGTTTTCTGTAGCGTTTATTGTGCTAATCCCTGTCCAATTTGCACAATAATTAGAATCTGTTGAAACACAAATATCATCTATATAATAGTAAGCAAGGGTATCATTTGATTTAAAAAATACCATTTTGCTTATGTTTGCGTCAGTAAAAAAATTACCAATAGCAAGGTATTTATAAACTGAATCTGCAATAAAAGAACCACTTATTGTTGTCCAATTTAAGGTATCAGAAATAATAGTATTAGTGTAAACTTGAGCATAATTATTAATAGGGGCAGGGGAATTAAAACTATATTGAACAGTTGAAAATAATGCTCCTATCTTATTAACGGCAGCATTTGTTCCTAAATTACTATCAATACTACATAAACTTACTTTAAAGGATACATAATATTTTGTGCCTTTTGCAAGCGGAGATAATAGTGTAGTGCCTACATCTTCTTTATCTTCAATCCCTCCGGCAGGAAAGTAAAAGTATCCTCCTCCATAAGCATTACCTGTGGCAGCATACTGGAATCCAGCGCTATTATAAGGAACCCCATAGCTAGAAGAATTGGCACATGAATTCAAATAATCTATACAAGTTCTATAAATACTCCATCCTGTGGCATATTGTATTTGGCAACCAGTATTATTTGGGCAAGAATCATAAATTTCAAAACTTGGATTATAAACGAGGTTTTGGGCCTTCAGAGGTGAAAGGAAAAAGGAGAAAGGGAAAAGTAATATGAGAAAGAGTTTTTTCAAAGTTTAATTGTTAATAATTAATTTTTGATTGAATGTTTGATTAGCTAGATTAATTGATAGAATGTAAATGCCGGAGGGTTGATCGATAAGGTCAATAGTATTGTCACCCTGAGTGGAACGAAGGATTTCTGTATAGACCTGCTGCCCCAATACACTATATACTGACAGAGATTGCTTCGTTCCCCGCAATGACGAAGAAACTAAATTGGATTGAGCATTAATAGGGTAGGTAATTAAAAGTTG
>Ga0302320_10012314_pt1 | contig 17993 bp, 17 predicted proteins | sample Bog_T0_3_FD_202130 | JGI IMG/M metagenome (GOLD analysis project Ga0302320, IMG submission 202130) | Peat permafrost microbial communities from Stordalen Mire near Abisko, Sweden - Bog_T0_3 | ecosystem: Environmental > Terrestrial > Soil > Wetlands > Peat | place: Sweden: Abisko, Stordalen Mire...
TCTGGATGTCGCCTACCAAGCCGATGTCGGTGGGCACCCCGTCGACCATGACGCTACGCCGCGTCGCAGTGAACAATTGCGCATCCTCACCGGTAATACCCACCGCGTACGGGCCGTGGGCGTTGATCAGGTTGACCAGTTCCCGGCCGACGTGGCCGAACAGCACCATCCGTGCCACGTCGAGCACCTCGGGAGTGGTGACCCTGAAGCCGCCCTTGAATTCACTGGGGATATCGAGCCGCTTGAGCATTGCGCTGATCTGTGGTCCCCCGCCGTGCACGACGATCGGTCGAATGCCGCAGTTACGCAGGAACACCATGTCGGCGGCGAACGCACGCCGCAGGTTGTCATCGATCATGGCGTGGCCGCCATATTTGACAACCACGATCTTGCCATGGAGATGCTTGAGCCACGGCAACACTTCGGCCAGTATCTCGGCCCGGTCTTCGCGGGTGATGGTGGCGGCCGCGGTCACGGCGCTACCCCCACAACGGACAGCCCGTCTGTTTCCGGCCAGCCCAGCGCGAGGTTCATCGACTGCACGGCCGCTCCGCCGGAGCCTTTGACCAGATTATCGATTGCGCAAATGACCACCAGCGTTTCGGCTTCTTCGTCGACTGCGACCGCTATCTGCGCGGTGTTGCTGCCGATTACAGCGCCGGTCCGGGGTAGCCGGCCTTCCGGCAACAGGTGCACGAATGGCTCTCCGGCGTAGTGCTTTTCGTAGGCGGCGCGCACCCGCGATAGTGGTGCGACACAGCGTGCGGTGCAGGTGGCGAGGATGCCACGGGTCATGGGGATCAGCACCGGAGTAAACGACACAGACACATCGCGATCCGTCACCGTCCTGAGGCCCTGGGCTATCTCAGGAGTATGGCGGTGCACCCCACCGATGTTGTAAGCCCGCGCAGATCCGATGATCTCCGAGCCGAGCAGCTCCGTCTTGGCCGCGCGCCCGGCGCCCGAGGTACCGCTGACCGCCACCACGGTTACTGAAGGCTCGGCCAAGCCTTCGGCCACCGCCGGCACCAGCGCCAGGAGCGCGGCGGTCGGGTAGCAACCGGGCACGGCGATCCGGTTCACACCACGCAATCGGTCACGAGCGCCGGGCAGCTCGGGCAGACCATAGGGCCAGGTGCCCGCGTGTGTGCAACCGTAGAAGCGCTCCCAGACGGCGCCATCGCGCAGCCGAAAGTCTCCACCGCAGTCGATGATTCGCGTTTCTTCTCCGAGCTGTGCAGCGAGGCCGGCGGACTGGCCGGCCGGCAACGCCGTGAACACCAAGTCGCTACCCGCCAGCACGTCGGCGTCGGTGGGTTGCAGCACCCGATCGCTCAGTGGCAGTAGGTGCGGGTGGTGTTCAGCCAGCGTGGTGCCGGCACTCTCGGCGGCGGTCAGCGGGCCGATGGCTAATCGCCCGTCCCGGTATGCCGGATGCCCCAGCAGCAGACGCAGAATCTCTCCGCCCGCATAGCCGCTGGCACCGGCAATTGCGACCGTCGTGTTGACACCCATTCGTGTTGCCCTTCGTGTTATTCAGACTTGTGCCAAAGGTATGAGTGAATCTCGCTACTGCATAGGGCCATTCGGCCTGAGCGGGCCCGACTTTCGGCCCTCGGCCGAGTACCGGCTCGAAAAGCCGGCCATCAATACCATGTCGATGCGAGAAACGCACCGCGCGGCTCCGAATATAGGCCGATCGTCATGAGATTCACCACAACGAACACCCGCAATCCATGGGCCATGCACCACCGCAGCAGCTCGGTGTTACGCATCGGGACAAGAAACCCAGGACCCGCGAATGACTCGGCGGCGCCGATCAAGGCCTGCAGGTCATCATTGGTTTCAGCCACCGAATGCCCGTAGAAGCTGATGCCGGTCGTGTACCCCGTGATGCGACCGCCGCGTTCGACCACCCTGGCCTCACCGTAGGTGAGCACGCTGCGCAACTCACCGCCGCGGTCGTGGCCGTGCACGCGTAAACACAAGGCGTTGCATGCTTCTATATCACCCGTTGTGGCAGTGCGGACCTCGTATCCGGGGATGTGCAGCGCCACTGGATCGCCCTGCATCGCGGCAAACGGCTCCCGCACGTCGAAGCCGAGTTTGGCGTACAGACTCATCGAGCGGTAGTGATAGGCGGCCTGCAACAAGCGCACGCCCGGTATCCGCCGGTGTTCGCATCGCTGCAGCACCGTACCCATGAGTGCCCGGCCTATTCGATGGTCCTGCGCGTCCGGAGCGACGGTGACGTGACCTATCCCGGCGATCGCCGAGCGCTCGTCAAGAAAGCTGGTTCCCACGATTCGCCCGTCGCACTCGGCGACCACGCTGAAGAAACCGGGATGCGCTATCAACCCCGACATCAACCAGTTCGCGGCGTCGATCGACGCGACATCGGGCGGAAATCCGTGCTGGGCAGCGATTGAAGCGAAAGCGTCGTAACAGATACGGCCAGACCCCGGCACATCGGCTGGGCTCGCCGGACGTATTGTCAATACCACGAAGGCTTTCCGTTCTCTTGTGCGTTCACCCGATGCCAATCCTGTGTCAATCTCGTCGCAGGTAGCTGAAGGCGATTTTTTTGAGTGCATCGAGCCCATCGAACAGCGCACGGCCTTCGATGATCCAGTCGGTGAATTCGGAGTGGCGCCGGGTTGGCTGCCTGGCATGCCAGTCCGCCAAATATATTTGTTGACAAGAGTATTCGGTCATTAGTGCCTGCAACGCCGGATTGGCGACCAATGCCCGGTCTGACACTGAAGAGAGCAGGGCGGACAAATCGACGAAGGCAGGCGATGCATGGTGAGCCATGTTTGATCAGTTTCCCCTTAAGGTTCGTCGGAGCGGCCCCGCTGCTACGTGCCCAACAGTTACGCTTTATTGCGGTCCACGTTGACGGGCCGCGGACACCCTCTAGATCAAAGGTCTTTTCATGCACTTTGCCGAAATGTGGTCATCTCGATCGGCGCACTCGCGCAGAAATGCGAGGCCGCTGGATTGATTCCGGCGCGGCGCATTGGGCGTGACGAGCACTCACCGCTGCCGATAAACGCCAAGCGAGGAGACCCGTAACCCGGGCCAATCCCTGCGGCAGCGGTTGCGCATCGGCGGTCGGCATGCGCGTCCTCTACCGCCCAGTCGATGAAATCGGCGGCTACCCAGCCAGCGGCGCACAGCGCCAACGCGACACCGAATTCAAGCGGCGAACCAGCGACCAGAGCTACCAGGGCACACGTGCCGGACACGACAGCGATCGTTAATGCGCTGGCGTGCAGGGCGGTCACGCGTGCGTCTCTGGCCTGTCGCGCGATACCAGGGTCGACCATCGCTCCTTACCTTTCTTTCTCAATAGCTCAACTCGAAAACCAAATCGTGACTTCGATGTTTCGCTACCGAGACAACGCAAACGACGGCCAAACGGCACGGCTATTGGATGGCGTTGGGCCTCGAACAGGAGGCCGAAAGTCCCAGAAAGGTAACCAGATGTGCTGTTGTCTTGCTGTTCAAGGCTCGTGTAGCAGGCATCCGTCTGCGTGGTCCGTATCGCAGCCGCAACAGAAGTTTGGGTGCCGCCACCAGCCGACCGCCTCCGCGATCGGACTGATCGGTGCCGGAGTTTTGCCCATCGGCACGTCCGAACCATCTATCGCGTCGCCCGATGGCCATATCTCGCGCGCGGCGGTTTTGGGCGAGGATTCGTATGGCAGCTCTGCATATAGCTTTCACCGCCAGGCCGCCGACGAGCGTTCAGCGTCCTACGAGATGCAACCTGGCCACGTGATTCCCGGAGGCACCGTCAGCAACCTGCAATCGGTCAGCAAGATCCGACAGAGCGCGTGCGGTCGCCAGTCTCTGACCGCCTTCGTCCGTCAGGCAATCGGCCGGGTGCCGAAACGCAACTCCGCACCCAGCCAGGGTCTCTCCGGCCCAGCGCAATTCGACCTTGGCGTCAGTCCGTCCACCCGATTTCTTGACCGAGATACTCATCGTTGAATCTGCCCCGTCGCGAGAGGGTGGATTGCTGCGGTGCATCTTGTGCCTCCAAACGCGCTGTCGTGGATAAGTCCTGACGAGTCAGGGCGGCCGCGTCTAACTTCGAGCCTAAAGATGCCCGCACCGGCACCTAGGGTCTTTGGTCACCACTGGCGCATCCATTGGGCATAAAGCGGAGCTGGCTTGGTGACCCGGCGAGAAGTGGCGTCGGTGGCGTTGTTTTCTGCTTCCCGCCACTGATGACCACGAGGGCACGCGCCAGCGACCAGGTTGCCACACAACCCGGGTAAACCAACGGGGGTCACGTCACATGGCTCAGATAATTGCGTGGGCGCGATCGAGGGCGTTTGGTATCGGGCCGTACCGTAAGAGTGTGAGCCGTCCTGAGCCGGAAACCGTCAGCCACGACCGCGAATCCTACGACCGCCTGTACCGCGGAGAATCCGCATTCCCGGGCGCACCCGCCCCCGACGCCATCCCTTGGGACATCCGGCATGCCCAGCCTGGCCTTATGGAACTCGAGGCGCTCGGCGCGATCAGCGGACAGGTGCTTGACGCTGGTTGCGGACTTGGCGACAACGCAATCTACTTGGCCGGCCGTGGCTACCCCGTGACGGGCTTCGACAGCTCGCCGACGGCGATCGAGCAGGCGCGTACCCGCGCCGCTGATGCCGGTGCTGAGGTTCGTTTCGATGTCGCCGACGCCACAGAACTGACCGGGTTTGACGGGCGCTTCGATACCGTCGTGGACAGCGCCCTCTACCATTGCCTTAACGACCATGAGAGACACGCTTATGCTGCTGCGGTCCACCGCGCGACTAGGCCGGGCGCGCGGTGGTTTATTTATTGCTTCTCGGATGCCAACATCAACGGCGTCACCGCGCCAATGGAGGCCGTGACTGAGGCCGACATCCGCGACACCCTGGCAAACGCCGGCTGGCGCATCGACTTCCTCGGACCCACAACATTTGTCGGCAACGCCGCGGGCTTTTCGGGCAGCTTCGGGAAGCTCCCGGAGGCGGTTCTGCTACGGATGCCATCCGGGCAGGCCGAACGAATGCGCCTGAGCGCTGAACGGATGGCCAGCATCCTGCCGCTTATCGATGGCGCGCGAGTTCATCTGCCCTGCAACGTCGTCCACGCCACGAGGGTCGAGCTATAGCGTGACCGTCAACACATCGGCTAGCGGGCGGCGCGGGGTTGGCGGCGGGGAATGTTCACCTTCAGGTGCGTAGCCGATGCGGACCAGCACCTGCGGTAATGGCCGTCCAGTCACGTCTTCGACGAGATGCCGGCTGGTCGACAACTCCGTTAAGTGGGTCAGGGTGCACGTGGCCAGCCCGGCCACGGTGGCTTCGAGCAACACCGTCGATAGCGTTTCTCCGCAGCCGAGTTTGTCGCGCCGGGTGTCGTCGTGCGCGGAGATAACCACGATCGTGGAGAAATCGTTCGGCACCTCATCACGTCGCTCAGGGTGATGGGTCACCGGGAACGTACGCCCCACGTCGACACGGTCCCCCTCCGCCGCCGTTACCAGCGAGTCATACGGAATACCCTCGCTCGCCTCGAACGGGGCCGTCCACCGCTGCAGTGCTCTGAAGTATTCGGTGTCGTAGAACCGCAACGCGTTGGTCAAATCGGTGGCCTGAACAAGTCGGTGGCGGTCGGCGTCGCTGACGACATCCACTAGCGCCAGGGTGTCGTCGAGCCGGCTTCGCAGCACGGTTTCGAAGCCAGCCCAGTCCGTGACCGGACCGAAGGCCAGCCGATCGGTGCGGCGCGTGAGGATAGCCTCGGCGCAGCGTTGACTTTCGTCGGTTACTATGGGCATTTCGGTGAAGCCGATAGAGGCGAGATGCTCGGTGTTGTCGGCGTCGGGAAAGCGATCGATGTGTGCGCTCCAACCGGCGGCTGCCATCGCGATACGCAAGTGATCGAGGACCGCTCCGCAGCTGATGAGTGCTTGGCGCTCGTCGGGGTCCGTCTGCACTAGCCGACTCGGATCCAGATAAAGGTGCAGCCCGCCGCGGTCGGCGACCCACCGCCAGGGCTGGCTGTTGTGGTACGAAGGGGCCCGGCATGCCACCGCCACCCCGCGCGCCAACACATCCGTCGCCACCATTGTCGTTGACATCACCAGGTTCTCCTATCAGGTACTGATTGATCACCGAGCCTGCTTTAGTTGCCGACGGCGCGGCAGAGTCCTTGGTCCCTGATACCAAATGATGGCTTTAGACGCCTCGGGCGAAGGCCGACGCGCCATCAAATGCGTGGGCGAGAGCATGGTCGCAAGCTATCTCACGCATGTCTGCCGCATAAGTTTTGGTTTGCATAGCGACTCTTTCCGAACCGGCGTTGCCTAATTGTGCGCAGCCTGGAACCAGACATCGTGAGCACGCAGCACGGAGTAGTCGAGCCCCCGGGTGGTGTCCACGCGGTAAGCGGTTTCCCAGCCGTTGTTTTGGGCGGCCACCTCCAGCGCGATTTCCGAGGTCACGTCTGAGTTTCCTGGTCGCCGCGCTTTTATTCTGGTCGCCGCCACATCGGCACTGGCTACACACATCAGCTCGACCAGTGCCGAGTGCGTCTTCGCGGCGAGAATGCCTGCTTCTGCTCGCATTTTCGGATCACGCCAAGTGGCATCCAGGATCACTGATTGTCCATTGCCCAAAAACGTATGCGCCCGCCGTAGGGCTTCCTGGTAAACTGCCGCGACGCTGTCCGGGGTATACAGTCCTGCGTCCAAAACACCCGGATCTCCGGTGATAGCGCCCGATTCTCGTAGTTCCCGGCGCACGTCGTCAGTCGAAATCACCTGCGCCCCTGTCTTTTCAGCGAGTGCACGCGCAAGGGTCGACTTTCCGGTACCGGGGTTGCCACCGATCAGCGCGAGCCGAACGGCCCCGTTCTTTAGGTGTTCGAGCGCAATGCTCAAGTGTCTGGCGGCATCCGTTTTAGCCTCTGATGTCCCTTGCGACCATCGGACGCAATCGACCTTGGCTCTTACGACCGCACGGTACGCGATGTAGAAGTCTCGCAGTGCTAGGGGCGCCGTATCCGCCGAGCATGCGACATACTTTTCGAGGAAATAGTCGCCAAGATCTTTGCGGCCCAAGAACTCTAGGTCCATCGCGAGGAAGGCCGCGTCATCGACGCGGTCGACGTAGCGAAGCTTGTCATCGAACTCCAGGCAATCGAGCACGGCCAGTTTGCCGTTCGGACAGAAAATATCGTCAGCGAGTAGATCGCCGTGGCCGTCGAGGATGCATCCTTCTTCTGTTCGGTTCGTGAGCAAAGCCGTCCGGCCCGAAATGAATTCGGCGACAAGATGCTGAATCCGCGATAGAGATCGACTCGATAATTCCGTAATCGAAGTGGCCGCATACCGGTTGAGTTCCGACAGGTTTTCGTGCCAGCGTCGCTCGATCGCAGCGGGCTTGCCCTGGGCACTGATTACCGGACTTCGCTCGGCTTTTTCATGAAAGCGAGCCAGCGCCCCGGCGATCCGGTCCAGAACGCCGTTGACCGACTGTTCAGGCTGGTCGCCCGTCACTATGGACGTCAGCCGCTCGTCATCACGGTACCGCCGCATGACCACGATCGGTTCCGCAGGACCTCCGCCGGGATCGGTGAGATGCGCTACCCCAAGATAACTATCGGGAGAGAGTCGGCGGTTTAGCTCGACTTCGCGCTGACACGCACGCTCGCGCTGCTCTGGTGTGCGGAAATCGAGGAAGTCGGTCAACACCGGTTTCTTCGATTTGAACGCCCGATCACCGGTGAGCACAACTAAACCCGTGTGGGTTTCGTGCACCTCGACGTAGGGGGTCGTCGGCGTCATGGCTGGCTGGGCAAGCCTGTTGGTCATGGTCGCGACCCCGGGTGACTCTAACTCCGCGCCGGTGATTTCGCCCAATGCCCTCAGGACGGCCGCGCCACGATCACCGGCATGCGAACCGCGTGAACGACCGCATTGCTAACCGAACCCAGCAGCATGCCAGTCACCCCACCGCGACCATGGCTCCCCACAACAACCAGCTGGGCCGATTCCGACTGTTCGATCAGCTGTCGAGCCGGCCGGTCACGAACAACGATGCGCTGCACCGTGACATCGGGGTAGCGCTCTTGCCAGCCCGCCAGACTCTCGGCCAAGCTGCGTTCGGCTTCAGACTTCAACGTCGCCCAGTCCAGCCCAGGAAGTTCGAGCACCTGGTCGCTCCAGGTTTGCAACGCCTTCAGTTCGACACCACGACGCGAGGCTTCGTCGAACGCAATTGCCGTTGCCAACTCCGATGCCGGCGATCCATCGATTCCCACCAGCACCGGAGCGTGCTGCGGATCAGGCATCAACGGGTCCTCGTCGCGGATGATCGCGACCGGGCAGGCCGCCCGTCGCACCACACCAGAGCTGACCGAACCCAGCAACACCCGGTCTACTGCTCCGCGACCGTTGCTGCCCACCACCACCATCTCCGCCTCATTCGACATCTCGGCCAGCGTCGGAACAGGGGGCGAAGGCTTCAGCTCGCTCGTCACGTCGATCTTGCCGTGTGCCTTCGTGGCATCCTCGGCGATCTTGACCGCCTCCTCGAGAGCCCTTCGGCCGTCGTCGGCCTGCCATACCCCAACCCCGCTCGGCATTGGTATCTGCGGCAACGTCGGCACGTAGGTGCTGAACGCGTGGACCAGGGTCAGCGGGACATTTCGCATAGCCGCATCACGCGCGGCCCAGCAGACGGCAAAATTCGACGCAGGCGATCCATCCACTCCGACGACGATGCCGTGTCGCTTCGCGGTTGTAGACATTTCGTGCTCCCTTATTAGTCGGTCACTCAACACGCTATTGACCCGACGGTCCTCGGTCATGAGGCTTTAGTCCCCAACCGCACGGCCCTGAGACCTTGTTGGCTTGTCGTGGGGTCGGTCGATCCAGGAATGCTCCCGCGCAGCCCCATAAGTGAGCGTTTACTGCAAGTCGAGGTCATACGGCTCTGGTGGAATAGTCTCGGATGGCCAGCCCGACGATTGCCGCGAAGCGTTGTGCTGCTATCCGATTCGCTCCGGAGCCCGACGCGGAACTTTAGCGGACACCGCCGGTAAGCACGGGCACAGGTGTCTCGGCACCTGTTCCACCGGCAATCTGACCGGTTTGGCTGTTGTAATCGAACAATTCAGCGTATCGGCCCCACCCGATGGCGATGTCGAATTGCCGTTGTGCGTCTTGGGTGCCGAATCCCTCTTGGAGGATGTCGAGGAAGAAGTCGGCCCGTAGGGTGCCGTCCGGGCAGTCGTGCAAGGCACCGCAGATGGTGCGCACCAGCGGGGCGCGGGTGCGTGCTTGTTGGGCGAAAATTTGCTTGCTTCTTTGAATGTCGGCGGTGGTGAAATCCTTTCCGATCGTCGTAAGTTCGAGGTCGCCTCCGCTGACGCGCACGAAGTCGAGCAGGGCTGCGGCATCGATCAGTGGCAACAGCTCTTTGGCATCGATGCCGAGGTCCGCGGCGATATCCGGGATGTCGACACGCCCACCTTTGCCGTGAACGATTTCCACCAACCCGGCCAGCCCTCCGACAGTTGCGTGGGGCAACGGATGACTGGTGGGGGTGGCGGTGGCGAATTCGACTGCGGTGGTGGCCGGCCCGGTACCGGTTAGCAGCTCATAGAATTCATCCACCAATGCCTCAAATGCCGGCGAACGGCGGTCACGTGGCCGTTCCAGCTCGATGGGCAGATCGGCCAGGATGCGACCGGGGTTGCTGCCCAGCACGACGATCCGGTCAGCCAGCATTACGGCTTCTTCGATGTTGTGGGTGACCAGACAGATGGCTTTGGTTGGGAAGTCTTGGGTGGTCCATAGCGTCATCAGTTCGTTGCGCAGGTTTTCGGCGGTGAGGACGTCAAGCGCGGAGAAAGGCTCGTCCATCAGCAACAGGTCCGGTTCGAGCACGAGCGCCCGGGCGAATCCGACGCGTTGGCGCATCCCGCCGGAAAGTTCTTTCGGATAGGCGGATTGGAATCCATCCAGTCCGATGAGGTCGATCGCCTCCAGCGCTCGTCGACGTCGCTCGGCAGGGGCGACTCGGTGCGCTTGCAGGCCGAGCTCGACGTTTTTCTGTACGGTCAGCCACGGCATCAGGGCGAAGTTCTGAAACACCATGGCGGCACCAGCGTTCGCGCCGACCAGTTCCGTGTTGCGGTAAAGCACCTTGCCGGTAGTGGGCGCGATCAGTCCGGCGATGATGCGCAGCAGCGTTGATTTGCCACAACCGGAGCGCCCAAGCAGCGCAACAACCTTCCCGGCGACGATGTTGAGGGTGATGTCATCGAAAACCAGCAGCTGACCACCGTCGGGCTTGTTGAAGCTCTTGCTCACGTGGTCGAGCTCGATGAGCACGTCGTCGGTCATGGGAACCTCCGTTCGGGGTTATCGTTCAGGACAGGGAAAAGCGCCGCTCGGATAGGGCGTAAAGGCGTTGCCACAACATCACATTCGTTCCTACGACGTAGAAGCTCATGATGATGACGCCGAGCAGAAGGCGCGGGGAATCACCCACCGCGGTGGCCTGCGTGATGTATGCGCCCAGCCCTTCGGCGGTCAACGTGGTGCCGTGGTATTGGACGACTTCGGCGACGATCGAGGCGTTCCAGGCCCCCCCGGCAGCGGTGATACCGCCGGTGACGTAGCTACCGAAGATGCCCGGCAGAATCAACGTGCGCCAGCGAAGAATTGTGGGCAGCCGAAAGCTCGCGGCCGCCTCGCGCAGCTCGTTGGGGATCGCACTGGCGCCGGCGATGACGTTGAAGAGGATGTACCACTGCGTGCCAAGCGCCATTAGCAGTATCCCGCCAAAGTTCAGGCTGATTCCCGTGGCCAGCAGCAAAGCGGTAAATATCGGAAACAAGAAGTTGGCGGGAAACGACGCCAGCACCTGCACCACCGGTTGAGCCAGGCGAGAGACTTTGGGATTCAAGCCGATCCACACTCCGATGGGAACCCAGATCAGCGTCGAGACCACGACTACAACCACCACCCGGGCAAAGGTCGCTAAGCCCAGCATTGCCGCATGGCCGACTTCGGTGAAGCCGACGCTGTGCGCGATGTAGGCGATCACCTGGACGGCGCCGTAGCCAAGGGCCAATGCCACGGCGAGCGTGAACACCGCGTCGCCGACGCGGCGGCGCACCGCAGAGGGTTTCAGCGACTGGCTGGTCACTCCGAAAACGGCCATCACGCGGTCGATCGGATCGATCAACCGGCCCATCGGAGCACCGATCAGCCCGGGGACGCGGGAGCGTCGCAGAACGTCCAACGTCACACTGCGTGGCGCTTCAACGGATTCGGACTCCTCGATCCGGAAGCGTTCGGCCCACGCGGTCAGCGGCCGCCAGAACAATGCGTTAACACTGAGGATCACCACGATCATCATCGCGATTGCCAACAGCACCTTGGTCAGGTCGCCCTCTTCGCTGGCCGCGGCGACATAGGCGCCGATGCCGGGCAGGGCAAACTTATGGTTGTTGACGCTCAACGCTTCCGACACGGTAAGGAAAAACCAGCCGCCGCCGAAGCTCATCATGCCGTTCCAGACCAGCGGGATCATTCCGCTAGGCAGGTCGACCCGCCAAAATCGCTGCCAACGCGACAGCCGCAGCAGTCGTGACGCCTCATCCAAATCGTGCGGCTGGGAGATGAGCGACTGGTACAACGCGAAGGTCATGTTCCATGCCTGCGAGGTGAAAATTGCGAATATCGAGGCGCATTCCAGGCCCAGCAACGAGCCGGGAAACAACGCAATGAACCCAGTGATGGTGATTGCCAAGAACCCCAACACGGGTACCGACTGCAAAATGTCCAGCAGCGGAATCAGCACCCTCTCGGCGCGGCGCGAGCGCGCCGCCGCGGTGGCATAGACAAAGGTGAACACCAACGACAAGCCCAACGCGGCGAACATGCGCAGCAGCGATCGCATCGCGTAATACGGCAACTCGAAAGGGTCAGTGGGCACCGCCGACGGTGCGCCCGCCACCGCCCACGGCGTGGCCATCCCACCACCGACACGCACCACCAGCCACAAGATCACCGCGGCGCCAACGAAAACCGCGAGATCGGCAACCCGGCTGCGCTGCGGGCGCGACGCTACACCACGGTTGGGAAACGTCCCGACCACACTCATAAAGCACTTCACCCGGCTTTCAGAGTCACGACGCTATCGTTAGATATTGACGGCACCATACCCAGTGCTAAGGGCCACAGGAACCGCTGTCAAAAGTCCCTGTTGTCGACAAGCCGGCCAACGACGACGGTACGGCCCTAGGCCGCCACCGCGCTCGACGAGATCGGCACGGGCCGCCGCCACGACGAGCTGGCCTGCGACGGCGTTGACGCGTTCATCTCGCAGTCAAGTCGGAAACAACGCGTGTTCATCTCGACCGTCTTCGATGAGCATGAGGATGCGCGGGTACCGCGGGATCAGGAGAGATTGATGTTCCCCAAGATAACGTTCACCGCAGTGGTCGCCATGGCTGCTGCGAGTTGGCTGACCGGGTGTGGAAGCACCAGTGGCGGTGGGACCGCCAGCAGCACGCAGCAAGCCCTAGCGGGCCAGGTTTGCGGCCAGCAGGCGGCCGCCAAGCCCGGCTATCCAAGGACGATCGCAAAGATCGACGGCGGTGCGACCAGTTTGTCGGGCGCCGGGTCGACGTTTGTGGCGCCGGTCATGTCGGTATGGACCAAGAACTACTCACAATCCGATGGAGTGCAGGTCGCCTATCAGCCGATCGGTTCCGGTGGCGGTGTGCAGCAGGTCATCGCCGGCACGGTCGACTTCGGCGCCTCCGATACCCCGATGAAGGACAGCGAGCTGGCCGCCGCGAAATTCGGCCCTGTCCTGCACATCCCGTTGACACTGGGCGCCGTCGTACCCACCTACAACGTCAAGGGAGTCCAGACCGGCCTGAAGTTCGACGGTGACACGTTGGGCAAGATTTTCGCCGGCAAAATCACCAAATGGAACGACCCGGCGCTGGTCGCGCTGAACCCGGGGACGAGTCTGCCCGACCAGCCGATCGCGGTGGCCCACCGCTCGGACGGCTCCGGCACGACCGCGGTTTGGACGGACTTCCTGACCAAGGAAAGCCCGACCTGGGTACAAGCCCTTGGCGGCCCCGATAGGAGCTTCGGCAAGGACATCGCGTGGCCGGTGGGCATCGGCGGTAAGGGCAATGAGGGCGTTTCCGGGGTGATCAACCAGACCGACGGAAGCATCGGCTATGTCGAGTTAGCCTACGTTCTGGCGCAGAACCTCAATTACGGTGTGGTGAAAAACAAGGCGGGCAACTTCATTCAGCCCTGCGTCGCCACCATCACCGCGGGCACCCAAGGCCTCGCGTACCCGCCGGACCTGCGGGTAAGCCTGACCGACGGTCCCGATCCCAACGCGTACCCGATCACCGGCACAACCTACGCACTGGTGTATCAGAACCAGACCGATGCGGCGAAGGCAAAGGCACTGGTCAACTTCTTCTCCTGGACCCTTTCCAACGGTCAGGACGATGCTGCCAGCGTCAGCTACGCGCCGTTGGGCAAGGAGTTGCAGGGTTTGGCAATGGGGATAGTGCAAAAGATCACCCTCAACGGCGGCCCGGTCACAAAATGATCCGGGACGCCCCAAAGGGGAAGTTTTGACCGCGGAGCTGCTATCCCCGCCTGACACGTCGGAGGGATCGTCGGACGGCCGGTTCACCGATGGGTTGTTCCTACGGGTGATGGCCGCCGCCGCGCTGACCGTGATCGCGGTCTTGGTGGCCACGGCAGTGTTCCTGCTGATAAGGGCGTGGCCGGCGCTCTCGCATTACGGGCCGTTGAGTTTTTTTCACGCTCGCTGGGCGCCATCGGAGGCAGTGGCCACCTCATCCACCCCCAATCCTTACGGAATCCTCCAATTCATCTACGGGACCGTGGTGACCTCGCTGGTCGCGATGGTGATCGCGGTGCCGGTCGCGATCGCGGTGGCCCTCTACATCACTAATCTGTCGCCAGCGGTGCTCCGCCGACCATTGTCATCGTTGGTCGACCTGCTGGCGGCGATCCCCAGCGTGGTCTACGGCTTTTGGGGGGTGTTCGCGCTGATCCCCGCACTGGGGCCGATCGGTCGCGGATTGACGTCGGTGTCGGGCATCCCGGTGATCGGCTGGTTGTTCCAGGGCCCATTTTTCGGATATTCCGTGTTCGCGGCCGGCGTGGTCCTCGCGATCATGGTGTTGCCCATCGTCACCGCCATTTGTCGGGAAGTCTTCGACACCGCACCGGCCGCCGAAAAGGAAGCCGCGCTTGCGGTCGGCGCAACCAAATGGGAGATGCTGCGCATCGCGGTGCTGCCGCGGTCGCGTTCGGGAATCATCGGCGCTGCGATCCTGGGTCTGGGCCGCGCGTTCGGCGAAACGATCGCGGTGACCATGCTGATCGGCAACAACGTGCTGACCATCCCACACGGGATAATGCGCGCGGGAGCCACCATGCCGAGCGTCATCGCCAACGAGTTCACCGAAGCCAACCAGCCCTTCCATCTGGATTCGCTGTTCGTGGTCGCCTTCGGGCTGCTGTTGTTGTCCTTGCTCGTCAACATGACCGGCAAGCGCATCGTCGGCAGGGTTTCGGAGCACATCGCATGAGCACGACGATCGACGAAGAACCACTCAAAGAACTGCCCGAGCTCGACACGTTCCCCGGGGAGCGCCGCCGCCAAATCACCAACGTGCTCATGCACGCCGTGCTGCTACTGGTCATGATCGCCACCGTCGGCGTGCTGGTGTGGCTGCTTGTCTACGTCGCCGGACAGGGACTGAAGTACCTGGGCCCGGAGTTCCTCACCCAGACCCCGCCCGGCAATCCCAGCCAGCCGGGCGGCGGGTTCCTCAACGGCATCATCGGCAGCCTCATCACCACCGGCATCGCGACGCTGCTGTCGATGCCCATTGGTATCGCGGCAGCGATCTACCTCGTCGAATACGGAGGCCAACTGGCGCGGGTAACACGGTTTCTCACCGACATCCTGGTCGGCGTGCCAACGATCGTCACCGGCGCACTGGTCTACGCGATGTGGGTGGTGTTCTTCGGGTTCTCCGGCATCGCCGGAGGAATAGCCCTCGGACTGGTCATGCTGCCGCTGGTGATCCGCTCGACCGAGGAGATGCTACGACTCGTGCCGCGCGAACTGCGGGAAGCCTCGTTCGCGCTGGGCGCTAGCAAGGCAGGCACCATCCTGTCGATCGTACTTCCGACCGCCAGCTCAGGAATCATCACCGGTATCATGCTCGCTTTCGCGCGCGCCATGGGCGAAACAGCGCCGCTGTTGCTGACGGCGCTTGGCAACGACTTGTTCATCGAACTCAACCCAACCAAGCGCATGTCGACACTGTCCTTGCAGATCTTCAGCAATGCCATAACCGGTTATAAAGCCGCCCAAGCCCGCGCCTGGGCGGGGGCACTCACTTTGGTGGCGATAGTCCTCATATTCACCTTGGCCGCCCGATGGATCGCCAGCCGGACCAGTGTCGGTCGCGCCCGTTTGACCGAACCCCGAGCATGAGAGACCCTGGCTTCAGTGTGTTCACCGTGGCGCACACGCGTGGGCCGAAGAAGCCGCCGGTCCTCGTAGCGCGCTGTTGCCCGTACCCGCGATCGGGCTGTGCGGTTTCGGCCAACTTACGACAACGCAGGTCGGCCCGCCGGGTCTGAACGCGAACGACATCACAGGAGGATCCCGTGATACACGACGTCAACGCGACAACGGCAGCCGCGGCGATCGGTAGTCCCGAACACGCAGCCCCGCAGGCACCCGCAGCGGTGGACCCGGCGCGGGATCCTGTCCAGCGCCGAGGCGCGAAACGGGTGGAGGCTCGAGATCTCAACATTTACTACGGCTCGTTCAAGGCGGTGGCCGATGTCAACATGACGGTCAATCCGCGAAGTGTCACCGCGCTGATAGGACCGTCCGGGTGCGGCAAGTCCACCGTTCTGCGGGCCCTGAACCGTCTCCACGAGACCATCCCGGGGGCCCGGGTGGAAGGATCGGTATTGCTCGACGGCTGGGACGTCTACGGCACGCGGGTCAGCGCGGTTGGTGTCCGCCGCATTGTCGGGATGGTGTTCCAGCGACCAAACCCCTTTCCCACCATGTCGATTCGCGACAATGTGCTTGCCGGATTGAAACTGCAAGGGATACACAGCAAGAAAAACCTCGACGAGCTCGCCGAACGATCGTTGCGCGGGGCAAGCCTATGGAACGAAGTCAAAGATCGGCTGGACGCGCCCGGCGGCGGCCTGTCCGGTGGCCAGCAGCAGCGGCTGTGCATCGCACGGGCAATCGCCGTCTCACCTAGCGTATTGCTGATGGACGAGCCCTGTTCCGCGCTTGACCCCATCTCGACGCTGGCGATCGAGGAACTGATAGCCCAGCTCAAGCGCGACTACACGATCGTCATCGTCACCCACAACATGCAGCAGGCAGCCCGCGTTAGCGATCAGACAGCGTTCTTCAACCTGGAGGCCACCGGCAAGCCCGGACGGTTGATCGAAATCAACGACACCAAGAAGATTTTCTCCAACCCCGACCAAAATGCCACTGAGGATTACATTTCCGGCCGCTTCGGGTGACCACGTGGCCTGGACTCCTACCTGAGGAAACGCATTGTTGAGGAGTCTCCCAGTCCCTATCCGCCGGTGAGTGCGGGATAGCCAACGGATTGAGCAAACAGAACGCGCTGTCCCGTGTTCAATCCTAGGCGCTTGGCCAGGCCCGCCCTGTCACAGTTGTGAAACCAGGCCGCGAGGCCATGGGCGGCAGCGAACAGATAGACATTTTGCGCGATTAGGCCAGTAGCGACGTAATAGTAGGACTTTTGGACCTCCGGATCATGAAGCCCGGGCTCTTCAAAGCCCACGGTGTGTGTCAGACGATGAATATCGACAACGTAGATCAGCTGAACAGGTGCTGCGGCCGTGACGTCGCGCTCGCCGGGCGTTAGTGCGAGGGCGCGCAGATCACCTTCCGTGACCGACGCCAAGCGGCAGGTTGCCGCGTCATAGAGATAGGTCCCGTCGGCAAGCGCAACATACAGATCGATCTCTTGCGAGTTGCTGGCTGAACTGGCCGTCCGCCCAGGCGCTCCGAATGGGCCCACCTTGCGATTTACCCCGAACGCCGCCCAAAGCAGGTTGGAAAGCTGCTGCATCGATAGCGGAGTCGGGCGGATGTCGCGGGTGGTCTTTCGCCGCTCGAACACGGCGAACAATAGATCGTCGGAATCCCTTGTCGGCGCGGGCAGTTGCAGGCCGGCGTCGGCTGGCGCCATATCAGCCATCATTCTGACCGAACGACGAAGTCGCCTTCACTGGGAGTTGTAGGTATGACGCCCGGGACCCTCCGGTATGGACGATGTGTCTGCCACGGTTGTCGGGGACCACTGTTGCGAGATTCTGGGGTGTCGCGGAACCTGTCGAAAGGTTCGGCATCACACCGCCCAAGAGGTTATAGCCGGTGATGACGAGCCGCAATTGCTCACCGGCGCGGAATGCCAAGCCGATGGGGAACATGTCTATTTCGACTGGGACGATCTCGCCGGGCTTGAGCTTTTCAACACGGTCGAAGCTGTGAGCGGGTATGGCGTCCGTTGAGGTCGATTCGTCCAGCCGTCGCATGGAAGCACGCAGCCGTCCGTTGGAACCCTTGTATTTCAGGATCGCCGCTCCATCTTGTGTCAGGTGCTGCAGAATTTCCCCGTGGTTGGGAACGTTGAATTGCTCAAGGTGTCGCCCCTCAGCATCAAGCTTCTGGGCGAAAACGAACAAGTCCAAGTCGTCCCAGCCCTCTGATTCGACCCATAGCCGCACCTTCGGATAGCCGACGAGTTCCGTTTCGTTCTGGAAACGGACAACGAAGGAAATCCCTGCTCGGTTCGACTCCGCGTCGTAGCTCGTCGGCACGTCGCCCGCGGGT
>Ga0302320_10012315_pt1 | contig 17993 bp, 14 predicted proteins | sample Bog_T0_3_FD_202130 | JGI IMG/M metagenome (GOLD analysis project Ga0302320, IMG submission 202130) | Peat permafrost microbial communities from Stordalen Mire near Abisko, Sweden - Bog_T0_3 | ecosystem: Environmental > Terrestrial > Soil > Wetlands > Peat | place: Sweden: Abisko, Stordalen Mire...
TGGACCTGGAGCGTGTCGGTGTGCGAGGCGCTGAAGAAAACTCCCTGGTACCAGCTCTGCGAAGCGTGGACCTGGAGCGTGTCGGAGGGGGGACTTGAACCCCCACGCCCTTGCGGGCACTAGCCCCTCAAGCTAGCGCGTCTGCCTATTCCGCCACTCCGACGTGGTTGCCAACGAAAAGCTCAAGGCTGTTTCGAGGGCGCCTCGTACTGTAGCGCAAACACCCTAGACGCCATCTTGGGTGAGCAACCACGACTACAGACGCCTGCTACCCGGCCGGGGTGGTCACCTCGATGACCCAGTCTTCGGCATCCCACATCGGGCCGACCGAGCTCGGACTTTCGCTGACGTTGACGATGTCAGCCTGCTGAACGAGGCTAATTGGCTCCTGGAAGAGGGGAAGCGTCGCCATGTTGCGCGTCAAGAGCTCATCCAGCTTGGTCAGCCGTACGATCTGAGTTTGCGTATTCAGCTCCACCATGACCCCCCCGAATCTGCGCGATACCGCAGGTACGTTGAGTCCGGTCACGTCTCGAGTGACACCGCCGGCAGTGACTGCCCCCGGCTCGGTGCCCGGCTGTGTCTCCACGTCCCACAGCAAGGCCGTCCCGGTAACGGGCGGCGTCAACGCGGGGACGATCGAACCCACGTGCAGGCTGAGTGTCGTCGGGGAAAGCGGCGAAGGCATCACGGGATCGGTGTAGTCGAGGGCATCCCAAGTCGGGAAGGCGGGCATCACATATGGAGCCAGTGCTAGCTGGAAGCCGCCTTGGGGCAAGACGCGGCTCAAGAGGTCGGTCATCGATACGTTGCGGATGACGAGGGTGACGCCGCACGCGGCCCACTGGGCTTGGAGCTGCAGCTCGATGTCGTATATGACGCTGTCGCCGGTCGGTCCGCTGATGCTCAGTGTGAGGGGGGCCCCTATGGCGTTGTCACGAAGGACGCCGTTCGCGTCCGGGAGATAGCCGAGCGTTGCAAAGATCGAGGCCGCCCTAATGGGGTCGTAGCGGAGAGAACCCATGTCGGTCCCAGGTCCTGGCTCGCCTTCGGCAAAGAGGCGACTGTCCGCGGAGGTCGTGCCAGGGTCGTCGAAGCCGACCGAATCGGCGACCAGCTGGTCTCTGTTGGTGATCTCTGCCAAGGCCTCGCGCATGAGCGAATTGTCCAGTAGAGGATCATTGATGTTGAAGGTGAGCTGCCAGAGCGTCGGTGAAGGGTCGGTGTCGATTGACAGTTGTGGCGCTACGACACCACCTTGGGCCACCGTTGCATTGAGCGAGGCGCTCGGCTGAAGCTGGGCAATCGAGACACTCCCGTTCTTTAATCCGGCCAGCGTGGCCCGCTCTGAACGTTCGACTAGGAAAACGATTGTCTCCAGGTGAGCGGGTATCCCCCAGTACTTGGCATTGCGAGTCAGCACGAGCCGCTTGTCCGGCGTCATGGAGCTCACGATGAACGGTCCACCCGAAATGACCTCGGAGGGATGAAAGCCGTTGAAGGCCGCCGCCCATCCAGCACGCTCGGCTATGTGGGCGGGGACGAGATTGGCGAAGAGTCCCTCCCAATCCGTGTACGGCGTCTTGAAGACCACCGTCACCGTCTTTCCACCGTCACTACCGGAGATGGACTCGATGTCGCGATAGCCGGCGAGCTCCCCGATGGGGGCCAGTTCCGCTCCGGCCAGCAACCGTTGCTTCCAGTTGTACTCGAAGTCTGCGACGGTGATCGGGTAACCGTCCGACCAGGTGGCCTTCGGGTCGATCGCGTAGGTGACAGTCATGGGACGCAAGCTGACCACCTCGGCGCTGTCGATGAAGCCCTGGGTTTCCTCGTCGAACTCGGGGTCAACTACGAAAGCCTGCGGCCAGACCTGCGCCATCACCATCTGGGTAACGCTGTTTGCCCCGGCGGGCGTAGACGGATTGAAGTTTCTCGGCAGGTAGGGCACGGCCACTGTTGCAGTGCCGCCGGCGGCGAACACCGAGGTCGTCGGTGGCGTCTGGCTTGTACCGCTAGCGGTCGGAGGTGAGCTGCTGCAGGATGTCGCGAGGAGTACGACGCCCCCAAGAACGGCGAGAGCGGACCGCCTCAGCTCCACCGAAGTGACAGCGCGACAGTGACGAACGCGAAGACCAGCACGAAAACGACCGTTATCCGGTCGAGGTTGCGCTCAGCTACCGTCGAGCCGGCCGCGGCCGAGCCAGTGGAGGCACCGAACATGTCCGAGAGCCCCCCACCTCGCCCGCTGTGCAACAAGACGAGCACTATGAGCCCGAGCGCGACCAGCATGTCGATCACGACGAGAGCGTCGGTCAGCACTTCGGACAACCTCCTTTAGGTCCCACCGCCGGCCAGCAGGTTACCACCACAAAGAACAGCTCCCGGGCTCGGGGCACTCGAGTTTTGACCTCTTGGCCAGGTAGGGGCACCTATCGGCAGCTGTTAGGCGCCCGAACGGGCGATCGACACGAGCTTGTCGGCATCAAGGCTGGCCCCGCCGACCAACAGCCCGTCGATGTCGGCACAAGCGAGCAACTCGCCGGCGTTGTCTGGGGTGACAGAGCCGCCGTACTGGATGAGCATCGCGTGCGAAACCTTCCCGCCCAAAAGCTCGAGCTCACCGCGGATCATGGCCGACATTGCCTGGGCGTCATCAGAGCTCGCCGTCCGGCCCGTCCCGATCGCCCAGATCGGCTCGTAGGCGACCACGATCGACTCGAGAGCCTCCGGACCGCGTTCTTCGAGGGCCGCCTTCAGCTGTCGCGCAACTGTCTCCTCGGCCACGCCCGACTCGCGTTGGTCGAGCGTCTCGCCCACGCAAAGGATCGGGGTCATGGCGTGGCGGAGCACTGCGTCCAGCTTGAGCCGCACGATGTCGTCGGTCTCACCGAAAAGGGCCCGGCGCTCGGAGTGCCCGACGATCACATAGCGGACATTCAGCTTGGCGAGCATCTCAGCGCTCACCTCGCCGGTGTAGGCGCCGCTGTCTTGGAAGTGGCACGTCTGAGCCCCTAGAGCGATCGGGACAGAGTCCGACTCGAGGGCTGTCTGAACAGAGCGCAGAGAGGTGAAGGAGGGGTGCAGGGACACTTCTGTGTCATCTGGGAGTGGAGTCGCCCTCAAAAGCGCAGCAAGCTTTTGCACGACCTGGATCGCCTCGTAATGGGTGTGGTTCATCTTCCAGTTGCCGCTGACGAGGATCCGCCGGCCGCTGTTCTTGGCGCTCATAGGTGGCTACCGAAGCTCATCTGTACCCCACTCCTACTCTCTGGCCGCGGTGGGCCTCATCTCGTCCGCTTTAACCCTGGGCGCGGGGATCGAGCTTGGTGTTCGGGGCTTCTCGGAGGGCTTCGAGGCCCGGCAGGTCACCGAATTCGAGCAGCTCCAACGAAGCGCCGCCGCCTGTTGACACATGGTCGATCTTGTCCTCGAGTCCGAGCTGGGAAACAGCAGACACGCTGTCGCCCCCGCCGACGACCGTGCTGCCCGGGCAGTGAGCGACTGCCTCGGCAATGGCCTTAGTGCCGGACGCGAACCGATCGTCTTCGAAAACTCCCATCGGGCCGTTCCAAAGGACGGTGCCGGCCGAGGCGATCACCTCGCCGAAGCGATCGATCGTGGCGGGGCCGATGTCGGCACCGCGCCAGCCGTCTGGTATCTCGAGACCAAACACTTCTACTTCAGGCCCGTCGCCGGGTGCCGCCGGCTTGTCGTCGCCCGCCGGGCCTTCCACGCTGAGCTTTCGGCCCGGAGCGAGCGCCACCGAGTCGGCAGGAAGCATCAGATTGCCCGGGGACCGCAACAGCTCGGCGCAATCGTCGAGACGGGTCAGATCGACAAGCGAAGCCCCGATCGAATGCCCGAGCGCCTTCAAGAAGGTGTAGGCCATGCCTCCGCCGACCAGTACCGTGTCGGCCTTGGCCGATAGCGACCGCATGACGCCCAGCTTGTCTTTGACCTTGGCACCGCCGACGATGACCACAAATGGTCGCGCCGGTGCATCGAGAAGGCCGGTGAGGACCTCGACCTCGCGAGCCATGAGGCGCCCGGCGGCCGAGGGCAGGTACTTGGGCGGGCCGACCACCGAGGCATGCCCCCGGTGCGAGACACCGAAGGCGTCGTTGACGTAGAGGTCCTGGCCCTCGATGAGCTCGAGAACGAACTCCGGGTCGTTGCCCTCCTCCCCAGGCGAAAAGCGCAGGTTCTCGAGCAGCCTGACGCCGGGCAACAGCTCTTCGAGCCGCGCCCGCACTGGGCCGAGGTCATAAGCCGGGTCGGGCTTGCCCTTGGGACGGCCAAGGTGCGTGCAGGCAGTGATGATTGCCCCGTGATCGCGAAGCCACGTGAGTGTCGGCAAGGCGGCCCGGATCCGGAAATCGTCGGCGACGACCCGCTCTCCCTCCGGTGTCTTTGCTATCGGGACGTTGAAGTCGACCCGTACGAGGACGTGCCTTCCATCGATGTTGCCCAGGTCTTCGAGTAGGGGGACGCCGCGGGTCACAGCGGCCCGCTCAAGCCGCGCCGATGATCTTGGCGAGGTCGACGAGGCGGTGCGAGTAGCCCCACTCGTTGTCGTACCAGCCGAGCACCTTGGCAAGGGTGGTCGAGTCGTCGATGGCGACCGTCATGGTGAGCGTCGAGTCGAAAGTGCACGACGCGGAGCTGCCGACGATGTCGCTCGAGACGATCTCGTCGGTGCTGTAGACGAGGATGCCGCGCAAGCGGTCGGTCTCGGAGGCGGCCTTGAAGGCCTCGTTGATCTCCGCGGCTCCCACCTTGGCACCGAGGATGGCCGTCAGGTCCGTGATCGAGCCATCCGGCACCGGCACGCGCAGCGACTGGCCGTCGAGCCGGCCCCTCATCGCCGCCAGCACAAGACTCGTCGATCGGGCAGCCCCGGTCGTCGAGGGAATGATGTTGACAGCGGCGGCCCGGGCCCTGCGCAGATTGTCGCGACCGAGGTCGAGCACGGACTGGTCGTTGGTGTAGGCGTGCACGGTCGTCATCAGACCCTGGCGGAGACCGAACGCGTCATCGAGCACCTTGACTATCGGCACGAGGCAGTTGGTCGTGCAGGAGGCGGCAGAGACGACGAAGTCATGTGCGGCGTCAAAAGTGTCGTCATTCACGCCGACGACAAAAGTATTGTCCGCCTCTTTGCCCGGCGCGGAGATGATCACGCGCTTGGCTCCAGCCTCGAGGTGGCCGCTGGCGGCCTCACGACTGGTGAAGCGACCCGTCGACTCGATCACGACGTCGACGCCGAGGGCACCCCAACCGATCGCCTTCGGGTCTCTTTCCTCAAAGACCGTTATCTCACGCTCGCCAACGCGAAAGCCCTTGTCGGTCTTGGTCACTTCGGCTCCGAGTCGGCCAAAGGTCGAGTCGTAGCGGAGCAGGTGCATGTTCGCCTCGAGCGAGACGAGGTCATTGATCGCGACCAGCTCGATGTCCGCGCCATTACCTGACGCAGTCTCGAGCTCGAGGAGAGATCGCAGGAAATTCCTCCCGATCCGTCCAAAGCCGTTGATGCCGATACGAACGGTCAACTTGATCACCTCTCTAGCAGTCGCTCTTTCGAGTCGGACTCTGGGCTGCAACAACCACTCTCTCGCACCTGGCGACGGCTCCGCAAAACGTCGTCACCTTGAAACGAGCTGGGAAAGCTCCTTGCCGAGCAAACTCGGATCGTGCTCGCGGAGCCCCGCCGCGGCCACGTTTGCCACGACGAGGTCGATCCCGTCGGGAATGTTGCCGAGCGCCAAAGCAACCCTATCGGCCACTACGACATCGACGGGCACGCCGTGGGCGCTGAGCGAACGAAGAAGGGCCGAGACATCAAAGTCTGTTGTCTCGGGGGTCTGCTCGCGCAGGTTCGCGACATAGACGCGCTTAGCTCGCGCCGAGCAAAGGGCCTCACGGATCTCCGGCACGACACAGGCGGCCAGCACGCTCGTAAAGAGCGACCCGGGGCCGAGGACAATCTGGTCCGCAGCCGCGATCGCCTCGATGACAGCGACCGGCGCAGCCGGGTCAGGCGGTACGAGCGAGACCGTGTCGATCTCCGCGCTCTTGTTGACCATTGCCTGTCCGATGATCTCTCCCGTGGCCGTGTGGGCCTTGAGCACGACCGGGAGCTCGGTGGCCGGCAGCACCCGGCCGACTGTAGCGAGCAGGCGGCAGGCGTTCTCCACCCCGGACACGAAGTCGCCGGTAGCCGATGCCATGGCCGCGATGAGCAGATTTCCAAAGGCATGTCCGGCAAGCTCGCCTGCTCCGAAGCGGTGCTCGAGGGACTCCGCCAGCAAAGATCCCTCGGGCAACAGGGCGCTCATGCAACGTCGCAGATCACCAGGAGCCGGAATGCCGAGCAGCTCGCGCAGCCGGCCGCTCGAGCCACCGTCGTCGGCCACCGACACGACCGCAGTGAGCTCATAGGCATAAAGGCGAGCCGCCTTCAGCGTTTGCGCGAGCCCGTGGCCGCCCCCGATAGCAACGACCTTCGGGGCGCCTTCGGGCGCCCGCGCCGTCATCGATCGATATCCCGATGGTGAACGATGGGTGTGTAGCCGCGCCTGCGCATGAGCTCGGCGATCTCGTCGGCGAACACGACCGAGCGGTGTCGCCCTCCCGTGCAGCCGATGGCGATCGACAGATACGACTTGCCCTCCCTCACGTAGGCAGGCAGCAGGAGAGCGAAGAGATTGTCAAGGCGCTTTAAGAGCTCGATTGCCTCCTCGTTGGCGAGCACGTAATCGCGCACCGGCGCGTCTAGACCGCTCATGTGGCGCAGCGCGGGTATCCAATGCGGGTTGGGCAGGAAGCGGCAATCGAAGACAAGGTCGACGTCAAGGGGAATCCCGTGCTTGAACCCGAACGAGACCACGGCTGTCTGCATACCCGCTTCGGTGCCGACTCCGTCAACGAGCTCGATCAGGCGGTCACGCAACTCGTGCACGTTCAATGCTCCGGTGTCCACGACGACGTCGGCCTCGTCGCGAAGTGTGCTCAGCATCGCCCGTTCTTGCTGGATGGCTGCGAGCACGCTGTCGGCCTCCACCGGGTGGCGGCGCCGCGTGCCCTCGTAACGACGCACGAGCACCTCATCGGCCGCATCGAGGAACACGACGCGCACGCGAGCACCCGTCGACCGCAGTTCGCGGATCTCCGGGGCGAGCTCGGCGATGCCCTCGTAACCGCCACGTCCCGCCACCAGGCACACCCGCTCGTACTCGGCACCCGCCTGGCTCGTGAGCTCGGCGATCTTGCCGATCAAGGCGGGAGGCAGGTTGTCGATGACGAACCAGTCCCTGTCTTCAAAAGTCGCCGCCGCCGTGGACCGCCCGGCTCCAGAGAGCCCCACCAAGATCAGGTACTCAGCCATTGCAGCTATCTTCCCATCCCGCGGGGCGCGAGCCGCTCGAAACGGAGCAGCAAAAGGCGCGGGATGGCGGACTCGAGCTCGAGGTCCACCGACCCCTCGAGGAAAGCAAGTGGGGGTTCGGGTTCTTCGAGCCGCGTCAGCACGCAGCCGAGCGCGGTGACCGGGTTCACGTAGCGAGACAGGGGACGATGGGCAAAGGGCAGCTTCACGCCGGGGTCGACCTCTTCGAGAACGACCTCCTCGTGTAGATACGGGCCTACCCGCCAGTAGTGCTCGCCGAGGATCTGGTCGTCGACGAACCCACTCCCTGTGCCTTGGAAGAGAGGGTGGTTGACAAGGAGAAGGAAGCGGCCCCCGACGGCCAGCACGCGTACGGCCTCTTTAAGGACGGTGTCCGGATCAAAGGCGTGCTCGATCACGAGACAGCACACGACGGCGTCGAACGAGCCATCCCTGAAGGGGAGGCGCTCCCCAACTCCGCGCACATAGCTCGGGCCGCCCACATCCGTTTCGGCGCAGTCTTTTCGCGCCAGAGCACCGGCGAGCTGCGCGGAGGAGGGCTCGAGGCCAACGACGAGATCCGGCGCAGGGGCGCCTCTTGCCACGCGCCGAGCGAGGTGGCCCTCGCCGCTGCCGAGGTCGAGCACACGAGCCGCTCCTGCGAGATGCGAAGCTGCCAGGGGAAGGATCTGCAGCTCGTACTCGAGATCAGCTCCGTTCGTGAAGGTCTCGGCCCACCAGGCGGCATGGCGCTCCCAGGGGTCGTCAGTCCGGCTCATCCGGCCTTCGATGTCCTTCGGGCGTGCAGATGGTCGTACACGGCCCGCCCGACGGCTTCGGGCAGCCATCGGAGAGCCAACAGGTCGTCCAGGGACGCTGCTTGCACCGCCCGCACTCCCTCCATCTCGGAGATGAGCCGCCGGCGGCGTGCCGGGCCAAGGCCCGCGACACCGTCGAGGGCCCCACGGGTCATCCGACGCCCGCGCAGTTCGCGATGGAAGCTGATGGCAAAGCGGTGAGCCTCGTCACGGGCCTGTTGCAGCAGATAGATCGCCTCTGAATCACGCGGGATCAGAACTGGCGCCGGGCGCCCGGGAACAAACACCTCTTCCAGTTGCTTGGCCAGGGAGGCAACGGCGACCTTGTCGGTTAGGCCCAGTTCTTCTAGGACGCGCACGCCGATAGCGAGCTGGCCCTTGCCCCCGTCGAGGAGGAGGAGCTGGGGTGGGTAGGCAAAGCGCGGCTTTGGCCGCCGCCGCCCGTCAAAAGACGCCTCGTCATCGCCAGGGGGAGCGGTCGGCGCCTCAACAACGCCCGGCCCGTCTCCGTCTCGGGTCCGAGAAGGAGCCTCGGCTTTCTCCCCGAGGCTTGGAACCGGCTCCAAGAGGCGACGGAGACGACGGGTGAGCACCTCGTGCATGGCCCCGTAATCGTCGTTGCCCTGCACGGCGGAGACCTTGAACCGCCGGTAGTCGCTGCGCTTGGGCAGGCCGTCCTCGAACACAACCATCGAGCCGACATAGTCGGTGCCCTGGAGGTGGCTCATGTCGTAGCACTCAATGCGAAGAGGAGCTTCTTTAAGCCCAAGGGCGCGCTGCAGCTCCTCGATGGCGACCGCCCGGCTCGTTAGGTCCGTGGCCCTGCGCAGTCGGTGGCGCTTCAGCTGATCTTCGGCGTTCTGGCGCGCCGTGGCGACGAGCTCACGCTTTCGGCCCCGCCTCGGCACGCTTAGGGTCACCTTGCCTCCGCGCAGGCCCGCGAGCCAGGCCTCGTAGGTCGCCACGTCCTCGGGCAGCTCGGGAACGAGCAGCTCCCGAGGGATCCCGATCGGGGTCTCGGCATAGTGCTGCTCGAGCACTCGCCCCATGAGCTGGGCAGAAGTGAGGGGCTCCACCTTCTCAACGATGAAGCCGTGCCGGCCTACCACCCGGCCACGTCGGATATGGAGAACCTGCACGGCGGCGGCCAGCTCGTCCTCAGCCAGAGCAAGGGCGTCGAGGTTCTCCGGTGTGTCGGTGACCATCTGTTGGCGCTCGACGGCGAGCCGGACCGTCGCCAGCCGGTCTCGAAGACGCGCTGCCCGCTCGAACTCGAGCTCGGCGGCTGCCTGTCGCATCTCGGCCTCAAGACGGTCCACTACGGGCTTGGTGTCCCCGTCGAGGAAGGCCATCAGCTCGGAAACTAGCCCGGCGTACTCCTCGGGCCCGACAGCTCCTACGCAAGGGCCCGAGCAGCGTTCGATGTGAAAAAGCAGGCAGGGACGCCCGAGCAGTTGGTGGCGCCGGAGCTTGGCATCAGAACATGTCCGGATCGGGAACGATCTTAAGAGCAGGTCGAGCGTCTCCCTGATGGCATAGGCGTGCGCGTAAGGACCAAAGTACCGGGTGTCCTTTCGCCTCGCCCCCCGCATGACGGTGGCTTTGGGCCACTCGTCGCCAATGGTCACGGCCAGGTAGGGATAGCTCTTGTCGTCGACAAGGCGGATGTTGAAACGGGGCCTGTGCGCCTTTATCAGGTTGTACTCGAGCATGATCGCCTCGACGTCGTTCCCGACCACGATCCACTCGACCGAAGCGGCCCGCTCCACCATCTGGGCCGTGCGCGGGTGCAGGTGAACGGGGTCCTGGAAGTAATTCGAGAGGCGGCTGCGCAGCGAGCGCGCCTTGCCCACATAGATGATCCGGCCGCTCGAGTCCTTGAACTGATAGGAGCCCGGGGCATCGGGAACAGACTGTGGGCGCTGTAGCACTAGAGTGCAGGTTACGGCCGGCCTGGTACCCCGGCTGACATACTCGCTTCGTGGCCGACACACCCGCGGTTGGGCGACCAGGCTGTCCCCGCCGGCCAGATTCGCGAAGCGTCCTATAGGGGGTAGCCCAAAATGTTCCGCCTACAGCCGCCGCTTCCGGACGACTATTCGACGGCAACTGCCGATGAGCTGGTCCGACGCGTCGCCGCGGCCAAATCACGCCTCGGCAAGCGCCTGGTCATCCTCGGTCACCACTACCAGCGCGAGGAGGTCATCCGCTTCGCCGACATGCGGGGCGACTCCTTCGGATTGTCCCGCTTCGCCGCCGAGCAGGACGAGGCCGAGTACGTCGTGTTCTGCGGCGTGCACTTCATGGCCGAGTCGGCCGACATCTTGACCGGGCCTGACCAAAAGGTGATCCTCCCGGATCTGAACGCCGGCTGTTCCATGGCCGACATGGCCGATCTCGACGGCGTGGAGCAGATCTGGGCCGAACTCGCCGAGGTGACCGATATCCAGGCAATCGTGCCCATCACCTACATGAACTCGGCCGCGTCGCTCAAAGCTTTCGTGGGGCGCAGTTCCGGTGCGGTCTGCACCTCCTCCAACGCCCGCTCCATATTGACCTGGGCGCTTGGACGTGGTCGTAAGGTCTTGTTCTTCCCCGACCAGCACCTCGGTCGGAACACAGGCTTCCAGCTCGGTTACCAAGCCTGCGATATGCAGGTCGTCGACCCACACCATCGTCTGGGGGGATTGCAAGACCGCGAGGTGAAAGAGGCCACCTTGCTCTTGTGGAAGGGTCACTGCTCGGTTCACCAGCGCTTTTCCACCGGCCACATCGAGGCGTTCCGGGCCGCCCATCGAGACGGGATCGTCATCGTGCACCCCGAGTGCAGCCACGCGGTGGTCGAGGCCGCCGACGAGGTGGGGTCCACGGACTACATCATCGGCGCCGTCGCCGCCGCCCCCGCGGGCTCGTCCATCGCGGTCGGTACCGAGATCCACCTCGTCGACCGGCTCGCCCGCGAGCACCCTGACAAGACGGTGGTCTCCCTCGACCCCCTCGTTTGTCCCTGCTCGACGATGTTCCGCATCGATCTCCCCCACCTCGCCTGGGTGCTCGACGGTCTCGTCGAAGGCGAGGTACGAAATCGCATCGTCGTAGATGACGAGACAGCAAAGGACGCCCGCGTCGCCCTCGAGCGGATGCTCGCGATTGCGTGAGCTGACCCCCGACTGCTGAGCTGGGCGTCATGGAAGAAACGATCGAGTTCGCCATAAAGGGCAGTCGCGAGGCGACCGGGCGCCTGTTCTCCACCCTTGAGCAGATCGACCAGGCCGTGGCCGTACGCCCGAGCCTCTTGCCCGGTTGGAGCATCACCCATGTCCTGACCCACCTCGCCCGCAACGCGGACTCGTTTGTGCGCATCCTCCGCGCCGCAGCCGAGGGTCGCGAGGTGCGTCAGTATCCAGGCGGGGACGCCGGGCGGAACCAGGACATACAAGAGGGTGCCAAGCGGCCAGCCAAGGAGATCATCGACGACCTACGCGCCTCGTGCGTGCGTCTCGACGCCACCTGGACCGAGACGCCCGACGAGGTGTGGGAAGGCCGGGGCTTGCGGAACAACGGCGCCCCTCTCCCCTGCCGGGTCTTGCCCATCGGGCGCTGGCGCGAGGTCGAGGTGCACCACGTCGACCTTGGGCTCGGCTACGGCGTTGCGGACTGGCCGCCCGAGTTCGTCTCGACAGACCTCCCCCACGCCTTGGACCGCCTCCCTGAGCGCACCGAGGATGCCGGACAGAAAGCCGCCTTCTTAGCGTGGGTCTACGGCCGCGGCGAAATGCCCGCCGAGCTTGTGCTTCGCCCCTTTTGACTAAAGCCGTCAGCCCAACCGTCGGGGACGTCCCGTGCTGGTCGGGCCTCGATGACCTCGATCCTGTTGTCGAAGGAGCCCCTCACCTCTAGCAACGGCGCACGCCCACAAGCTCGCTGTCTAAGGAGATGGCCTGCCCCGCTTCGTCGAGGGCGGCGACCAGGCTTCGAGACACTCGACGACGAGCACCCGATGGGAGATTTCGACGGGACGGAACTCCTCGTGATGCCAAGGTGCAGCTTCACGTTTCCATTTTCGAACCAGCGACCACCACGCTTGGCGAGCAGTTCGGGCTCAAGGCGGACGAGCAAACCGGCGATCCCCGCGTAGAAAGCCTCTGCCTCCTGCTCGCGACCGCGCAACGTGGCCAGCACATGATCAAGGCGAAGGACCCGAAAGCCTCTTCTCGTCATCGGCGGGGCTGTGATCAGCCGAGTCGATCAGCTCTCAGGCTCCATGAAGGCCCAGATAGCCGTCAGGCGGCGACCGCCCGGGGCCCCTCTACTTCGACGGTCCCGTCACGTCACAACCCGAGGAGAGGGGCAAGGAACCGGCCCGTGTAGCTCTCGTCGGTCTTGGCCACCTTCTCGGGCGTCCCCTCGACCACGACCATTCCCCCTCCATCCCCACCCTCGGGACCGAGGTCGATCACCCAGTCGGCCGACTTGACGACGTCGAGGTTGTGCTCGATGACACAGACCGTGTTGCCCTGGTCGACCAGTCGCTGCAGCACGTCGAGGAGCTTGCGGACGTCCTCGAAATGGAGCCCCGTGGTGGGCTCGTCGAGGATGTAGAGGGTGTGCCCCGTCGAGCGTTTCGCGAGCTCCGAAGCGAGCTTGACCCTTTGGGCCTCGCCCCCCGACAGGGTCGGAGCCGGCTGGCCGAGACGGACGTAGCCGAGGCCCACGTCGACGAGAGTCCGCAGGTGCCTTGATAAGACGGGCTGGGCGGCAAAGAACTCGAGCGCCTCTTCACAAGACAGGTCGAGCACCTCTGCGATGCTCTTTCCGCGCCAGGTCACCTCCAGGGTGTCGCGGTTGTAGCGCGCTCCCTTGCATACCTCGCAGGGGACATAGACGTCAGGGAGGAAGTGCATCTCGATCTTCAAGGTGCCGTCGCCCGAGCAGGCCTCGCAGCGGCCGCCCGCGACGTTGAAGGAAAAACGTCCCGGCTGATAGCCGCGAAGGCGCGCCTCTGAGGTCTGGCTGAAAAGCTTGCGCACGTTGTCGAACATGCCCGTGTAGGTGGCCGGGTTCGAGCGCGGCGTGCGCCCGATGGGCGACTGGTCGATGTCGATCACCTTGTCGATGGCCTCGAGCCCCTCGATCGTCCGATGCCTTCCCGGCACGACGCGTGACTTGTATATGCGTTGCATGAGAGCCCGCAACAAGATGTCGTTGATCAGGGTCGACTTGCCCGAGCCTGATACCCCGGTCACCGATACGAAGCAGCCGAGAGGGATCTCGACGTCGATGTTCTTCAAGTTGTGCTCGCGGGCGCCCCGCACGACGAGCCACTCCCCCCGGGGCTCGCGGCGCATGGCCGGCACGGCGATGAAGCGGCTGCCCGAGAGGTACTGGCCCGTGATCGAGGCCGCGCATTTGACGAGATCGTCCAATGTCCCCGCGCACACGACCTCCCCGCCGTGCTCGCCCGCCCCAGGCCCGATGTCGACGAGGTAGTCAGCGACCCGGATCGTCTCCTCGTCGTGCTCGACGACAAGGACCGTGTTGCCTATGTCTCGTAGACGGAGCAGGGTCTCCACGAGCTTGCGGTTGTCGCGTTGGTGCAGACCTACCGATGGCTCGTCGAGGACGTAGAGGACACCGACAAGACCGCTTCCGATTTGGGATGCCAGACGGATCCTCTGGGACTCACCCCCGGCAAGGGTGGCCGCTGAGCGGTCGAGGCTCAAGTAGTCGAGACCCACGTCGACGAGGAACTGGAGCCGGGCGCGGATCTCCTTCATCACTCGGGCGGCGATCATCTCCTCGCGCGATGTGAGCTCCAGGCGCTCCAGCAGTTCGTGAGCCGACCTGATCGAGATCGCCGATAGCTCGGCGATGCTCCTCCCCCCGATCTTGACAGCGAGTGACTCGGGCCGAAGCCGTGACCCACCGCACTCGGGACAGGGGACCTCGCGCATGTAGCCCTCCACCTGCTCACGCACCCAGTCCGAGTCGGCGTCGCTGTGACGGCGCTGCAGCCAGGGCACCACGCCTTCGAATTGGGTGTCATAGCTGCGCAAGGTGCCGTAACGGTTGCGGTACTGCACATGCACGCGACGCGTGCCGGCGCCGTAGAGGATGATCTTGCGCTGGGCCTTGGTCAGCTTGGACCAGGGCTTGTCCATGCTGAAGCCGCTCGTCTCGGCCACCGCCTTGAGCACGCGGGAGAAGTACTCGGTGCGAGCCCCCGCCCACGGGGCGATGGCACCTTGGGAGAGGAAGAGGTCCGGATTTGGCACGACGAGCTCGGGATCGACCTCGAAACGGGTCCCTAGCCCGTTGCAGGAGGGGCAGGCACCAAACGGTGAGTTGAACGAGAAGCTCCTCGGCGCCAGCTCGTCGAGCGAGATGCCGCAGTGCACGCAGGCCAAATGCTGGGAGAAGGTGAGCACCTGCTCGCCGTTGGCATTTTCCTCCTCGTCAGCCAACCCGTCCTCGTCCGCCAACCCGTCCTCGGCCACATCGGCAGCCTTGGCCGCGGCAGCCTTGGCTGCGGCCGCCTTGCTGGGCGCTTTCTTTGCTGCGGCTTTGGTTGGAGGAGGCGGAGCGGCCTCAGCCATGAGCAATATCTCGGCTATCCCCTCTCCGAGGCGTAAGGCGGTCTCGATCGAGTCGGTCAGCCGGCGCTCTATGCCTTCGCGTCGCACGAGGCGGTCGACGACGACCTCGATCGTGTGCTGCTCGTAGCGGGCGAGCTCCACCGAGGAGCGATCGGCCAGCTCGATCAGCTCACCGTCCACCCTCGCCCTCGCGAAGCCCTGCTTGGCAAGGTCGTCGAGAAGGGCGGAGTACTCGCCCTTGCGGCCACGCACGACCGGGGCGAGAACTTGGAATTTGCTGCCCTCGGGTAGATCGCTCAAGCGATCGACGATCTGCTGAGGGCTCTGGCGCGTGACGAGACGGCCGCAGTTAGGGCAGTGGGGTTGGCCGATGCGGGCGTAGAGCAAACGCAAGTAGTCGTAGATCTCGGTGATCGTCCCGACGGTCGAGCGAGGGTTGCGCGACGCCGACTTCTGGTCGATCGAGATCGCCGGCGACAACCCCTCGATGAAGTCGACGTCCGGCTTGTCCATCTGGCCCAGGAATTGGCGGGCATAGGAGGAGAGGGACTCCACGTAGCGCCGCTGGCCCTCGGCGTAGATCGTGTCGAAGGCGAGCGACGACTTCCCCGAGCCGGAAAGTCCCGTGAACACTATGAGGCGATCGCGCGGCAGCTCGATGGAGACGTTCTTCAGGTTGTGCTCGCGAGCCCCGCGGACAACCAGGGTATTGGGCACGGGCGGAGACTATCGACTAGTCGGCGTGAGCCAACCGGTTCCAACAAAGCCATCATCATGGCAACAGGCCCACAAACGGCGGCCTTTTCCTAGGTGGCGACCGCTAAGAGTTGTCACCCCACCTCCTTGAGCTCGCGGCGCAGCGAGCGGATCTCGTCGCGCAGCCTTGCCGCGTACTCGAATCGCAGTTCGGCGGCGGCAGCTTCCATCTCCTGCTCCAAAGTGGCAATCAGCCTGCCGATCTCGTCGCTGGGGAGCTCATCGGCGCTCCCGCGGCGCGGCAGGGAAACCTCAAGCAGATCCGCGGCCCGCTCGACTGCCCGCCTCCCGGCCCGGCGCGACCTGTCCGACCCCGCCCGGCTGGGCAATGGCGAACCGGCACCAAAACCGTCGCCACCTGCGCCCGCCGCTCCGCGGAACTGGGCTACGAGGTCCGTCACCGCCTTGCGGATCGTCTGCGGGTCGATCCCGTGCTCGCGGTTGTACTCCTGCTGCAGCAGCCGACGGCGCTCGGTCTCGGCGATGGCACCCCGCATCGAGTCGGTGATGACATCGGCATAGAGGACAACGCGGCCCGAGACATTGCGGGCGGCTCGGCCCATGGTCTGGATCAACGATGTCTTGGATCGGAGGAAGCCCTCCTTGTCGGCATCGAGGATGGCGACGAGCGCCACCTCGGGAAGGTCGAGGCCCTCGCGGAGCAGGTTGATCCCGACAAGGACGTCGAACTCTCCGAGGCGGAGGTCTCGGACGATCTCGATCCTCTCGATCGTGTCGATGTTCGAGTGCAGATAGCGGACCTTGAGGCCAGTCTCGAGCAGGTAGTCGGCCAGGTCCTCGGCCATCTTCTTGGTGAGCGTCGTGACAAGAACGCGCTCGCCCCGGGCGATGGTGACGTTGATCTCGGCGATCAAGTCGTCGATCTGGCCCTTCGTCGGCTTGATTACCACCTCTGGGTCGATCAGGCCCGTCGGCCGCACGATCTGCTCGACCACTTGGCTCGAGACCGAGATCTCGTAGTCCGCGGGCGTCGCCGACAAGAAGATGCACTGATTGATGCGGGCTTCGAGCTCCTCGAATCGAAGGGGCCGGTTGTCCTTTGCCGAAGGAAGACGGAAGCCGTGCTCGACGAGAACGTCTTTTCGGGAGCGGTCGCCGGCGAACTGGCCGTGCAGCTGGGGCACGGTCACGTGGCTCTCGTCGATGACGAGCAGCCAGTCCTCTGGGAAGTAGTCGAGCAGCGTGTAGGGCGGCTCGCCCGCGGCGCGCCCATCGAGGTGACGGCTGTAGTTCTCGACACCGTTACAGCTACCGAGCTCGGCGAGCATCTCGAGATCGTGCTCGGTGCGCATGCGCAGCCTTTGCGCCTCGAGCAGCTTGCCCGCCTCTTCGAGCTCGCGCAGGCGCTCCCCTAGCTCGACCTCGATAGAGGCGATGGCATTGCGAGTCCGCTCGTCCCCGGCCACGTAGTGGGTGGCGGGGAAGATGATGAGCTCCTCGAGGTCGCCGAGTATCTCCCCTGTCAGCACGTCGAAGCGACTGATGCGCTCGATCTCGTCACCGAAAAGCTCAATGCGCACCGCGTACTCCTCGTAGGCGGGATGCACCTCGATCGTGTCGCCCCGGACGCGAAATCGCCCCCGGACCAAGTTGGCGTCGTTGCGCTCGTAGTGCATGTTGACTAAGCGAGTGAGCATCGCCCTTTGGTCGTGGGTCTCGCCGGGCGAGAGGACAAGGATCTGGCCCCGGTACTCATCGGGCGAGCCGAGACCGTAGATGCAAGAAACCGAGGCCACGACAATGACGTCCCGGCGCGTGAGCAGGCTGGCGGTGGTCGAATGCCTGAGGCGGTCGATCTCGTCGTTGATGGACGAGTCCTTCTCGATGTAGGTGTCCGACGCGGGCAGATAAGCCTCGGGCTGGTAATAGTCGTAATAGGAGACGAAATACTCGACCCTGTTGTCGGGGAAAAAGCCGCGCAGCTCGCCTGCGAGCTGCGCGGCCAAGGACTTGTTAGGGGCGAGCATAAGAGTCGGTCGCTGCACCTTTTCGATCGTCCAGGCGATCGTGGCGCTCTTGCCGCTACCGGTGATACCGAGCAGGGTTTGGAAGCGGTCGCCTCTCTCCACTCCGAACGACAGCGCCTCGATGGCGGCCGGCTGGGCACCAGCAGGCTGGAAGTCGGAAACGACACGAAAGGCAGGCACTTTGGCATGGTACCGAGAGGGGGCGCGCTGACGAGCGGCGCGCCGGCACGGACGAGTCGTTCAGCGCGAAGTTGTCGATTCGACCTCGAGCACAGCCGTCAGCGTCACCGTCACCGCGACGCTCCGCTCACCGAGCTCGACAGGTAGCGATTGCGCCGTCTGCGCCGCCGCCATGAAGCGGGGGGACCGGCTGCGGCCCATGTCGCACGCCCTCGGTGAGCTCTAGCGCGAGTTTCCTAGATAGCTCGAGGAACATTGACGTTTCCCC
>Ga0302320_10012318_pt1 | contig 17988 bp, 5 predicted proteins | sample Bog_T0_3_FD_202130 | JGI IMG/M metagenome (GOLD analysis project Ga0302320, IMG submission 202130) | Peat permafrost microbial communities from Stordalen Mire near Abisko, Sweden - Bog_T0_3 | ecosystem: Environmental > Terrestrial > Soil > Wetlands > Peat | place: Sweden: Abisko, Stordalen Mire...
CAATCGAGTGCCTTGGGTTACGGAGGTCATCTTCCTCTCAAAGGTTCTACAGCCGCCGCGTATCGATCCTGGGACAGCGCGCAGAGTGTTCCTGCGAGGTAACCCGCGTGGATCGTCTGACACCGGCATCATCGCCGCGCTGACGGGCACGCTGGATACCGAGCTAGGTCGACCCAGATCAGTGGACTCGAATATTGCGCGCGCAACTGCGCGATCGATCGAGCAAGCAGGTATTCGACCGGCCGGCCGCGATCGGCGGGTTGGTGACTACCTCCTCGGCGCTCTACTCGGCGAGGGTGATGGCTGGCAGGATTTTGTGGCGAAACACGCGAGCCTCGGAGTGGCACGCCGCGTCAGGGTCTATCCGTATGCGCGTGCCGCGTCCCCTGATGAGCGCGAACGTCTGGGCCGCATGGCCATGCGCGAGTTCCGCGTTCTTGAGGGGATCGATCATCCCGGGATCCTCAGGGTACTCGACTTCCGTGAAACGGAACTTGGCCCTGCGCTTGTATTTGAGCATGACCCTAATTCGATCAGGCTCGACCGCTTCCTACGAGAAAAGCTATCGGACCTGACGGCGGAAGCGCGTCTGGGGCTTCTCCGTCAGTTGGCCGAGGCGCTTGGTCATGCTCATGGCAAGCGCCTGTACCATCGCGGCCTGGCGCCGCAGAACGTGCTGGTGCACGGCGTAGCCGAGGGACAACCCCGGCTTCAAATCATGAACTGGCAGGTTGCTTCCCGTGCCGAGGGGAGCCAGACCGCCATTCCCGTCACGTCGGGCACCCGCAATATCGACGCCCATTTCGGCGATCCGGCAAAGGTCTATCTCGCACCCGAAGCACTCAGCGGCGGCGAAGCTGGCGCGCAGGCGGATGTCTTCTCGCTCGGCGCCATCGCCTACCACCTTTTCACCGGTCGCCCACCGGCGGACAGCCCACTTGAGTTGCCGGCGAAGTTGCGCGAGGGCGGCGGGCTGCGGCTTGCCGAAGCAATTGATGGTATCGGCACCTTCCTCGAGGACCTGGTCCGCGCGTCAACCGCCCCTGTTGTGCGCGACCGGATCGCTTCCGCCGGTGAGTTCCTCGAATATCTCGCCCTGGCTGAAACGGATGCGCGTGCGCAAGACTCCACGACGACCGTTGATCCCAGCATCGCGAAGCGGGACGACCAGCTTGAGGGTGGATTCGTTGTTGTCCGCAAACTCGGCCGCGGCGGCACGGCCGACGCATTGCTGGTCCGGCGCAACGGCGAGGATGACGAACTAGTCCTCAAGGTCGCCGTGGACGAGACGCACGGTGATCGCCTGCAAGCCGAAGCGGCTGTCCTGCGTCGGCTGCATCACCAGAACATCGTCCGCATTATCGACACGCTGACGGTCTCCGGTCGTGCCGCCATCCTCATGGAAAAGGCGGGCGATCGCACCCTCGCCGAGCGGTTGCGGGGCGATGACATGCCCTCGCTCGATCTGATGCGCCGCTTCGGGGAAGATCTTCTCCAGGCGCTCAATCACCTTGAAGAGCAAGGCGTCGCCCATCGCGATATCAAGCCTGACAACATTGGCATCGCACCTGCCGGCGGGAGCGGCCGTCTGCGCCTTGTCCTGTTCGATTTTTCGCTCACGCGCACGCCGCCCGAGAACATCCAGGCCGGGACACGGCCCTACCTCGATCCCTTCCTCGCCTTGCGGCCCCAGCGCCGTTGGGACCTGCATGCGGAGCGATATGCCGCGGCGGTCACCCTGCATGAACTCGTCGCCGGTGTCCCGCCCACCTGGGGCGATGGTGCGACTGAGCCGCTTGTCACGGAGGACGAGGCCACGATCGCGACGGACCGTTTTGATCCTACGTTGCGAGAGGGGCTGCGGGACTTCTTTACGCAGGCCCTGCGTCGCAACGCCGAGGAGCGCTTCGACAATGCCGAGGAGATGCTGCGCGATTGGCGACGGGCTTTCGAGCCATTGGATCGTGGCGCCATCGCCGAAGACAGCATTGAAACCATTGCCCGCCGCCTCGACCGCCGCAGCACGATCGCCGAGCTCGGCTACAGCGTCGAAGCGCGTGACGTACTCGATCGCATGGGCGTGCATACCGTCCAGCAATTGCTCGCCGTGGATCGCATCCGGTTCCGCTATCTCCGCAGCGTCAGCGACAAGGTCCGCCGCGAAATCCGCGAACGCGCCAAGCGCCTTGCCGAAATCAGACCTGAACTGAAACCGGGGGGTGGGTCGGAAGATGCTCTGGCCTGGGCGAGCGTAGACCGGCTTTCCGAACTTCTGATCCCGCGCCGTCCCGCAGGCGATGAGACAGCGGAAGACCGACTGCTGGAACTTTACCTTGGTCTTGAGCCCGCCGACGGGCCGGTGTCCTGGCCCGCTGCCGGGGACGTGGCACGCGAAGCAGGCGTCGCCCGCAGTGCGGTCGCGGCTGTGTTGGGCAAGGCGCGCGATCGTTGGCACAAGAGTCGGGAGCTCAACGAACTCCGCACCGAGTTGGTGTCACTGCTGTCGAGTGCCGGTGGTGTCGCCACAGCCGATGAGCTGGCAGCGCTGTTGCTCGCCGCCCGCGGTTCGGTCGAGGACTCCGAGGTTGATCGCCGCAGACTCGCAAGCGCTATTCTCCGCGCTTCCATCGAACTGGAAGCCTCCGCTAGCGACACCGCGCGTTTTGCTTCGTATGCCGATCTGGCCCCGATCCTGGTGGCTCTCAGCCCTGAACTGGCGGCGCACGCCGTCGCACTCGGTGCCATCGCCGATCGCATGGCGCTCGAGGATCCCCTGCCCTCGCCCGGGCGGGTCGAGGAAGAATTGAATCTGGTCGCGCCGCCAGATGGCACTGCACTACCGCCCGGTCGCACGCTGCGACTCGCGGCGGCCGCCTCCAAATCGGCGTCGCTCTCGGCCCGTGCTGAGCTGTATCCGAAGGGCATGTCGCCCGCCACGGCCCTGCGGCTCTCCCTGGGATCGCTGGCCGGCCCCCGATTGCTGTCCGAGGAAGCCGTTCGGGAGAGAGTCAAAGGACGGTTCCCGGATGCGGCCCAGTTGCCGCCACGGCCGGATCTCGATCGCCTTCTTGACGAGGTGGGCGCGGAGCGGATCTGGCGCGACGATGATCCCGACGGGCGTGGCTATGTCAGCCGCATTGTGACCCCGTCCGACAGGGGCAGCCCTTCCGGAGTGTTGCGCTATGGCACGTTGGCCGCCGCGCCTCAGGCAACGCCAGAGGTGCTGGACGCACGGTCGCTGGAAGAAAAAATCGTCGGCGCTGGCCGCTCAGGGGCCTTCCTGGCACTGACGGTCGATCCGCGCCGTGCCCCGCGCGCCGAGGCCGAACTGCTGCGCCGGTTCGCGCCGCGGGAACGGGTCAGCTTGGAATTGCTGTTGCTGCGCGAGATGCGTGCCGAAGCCGAGGCACGAAAAGTGAAATGGCCAGTGGTTCTGGCCGCGGATGCGGAAGGACATGACGGGAAGGGTTTCCGGAACCTTCTTCGGCTCGCCACCAAAGCGGCTGAACGCGTGCTCGCAACGTTGTTGGCCCTCGACAGACCGGCGCTGCTGGTGAACCCCGGACTACTCGCGCGGTACGATCTGATGCCGATGCTGACTGATCTCGCACAAGCATCCGGCACCAGGGGCGGCCCTCCCAGCCTATGGGTGCTTGTGCCCCAGGCGGATGGGGGTATGCCGATGATTGACGGTGCGTCCCTGCCGGTCATTTCCGCCGCCAACTGGGCACGATTGACCGATCCATGGCTTACCAATGCTCACCGGGCCGGCGGCGCGCGCAGCGCCGCCTGACCTTTCACGATTTTTGAGTTCGGACCCCCTCCTTCATGATCAACGCCGGCAAACTCCTCGCTGACCTAAAGCGCCTCCGAAAGGTGCTCGACGCGGACCTGCGAGCGACCCACGCAGCCGGGGCGCAGCGGGACGCGGTGCAGGCGGAATGGCGGGAAGCGTTCGATCTTGGCCGGACTCGAGACACGTTTGAGGTTTTCCTCGACGGCACCTTCGACCAGGCGGTGGTTCATTGGGTGCTCGGCTGCGTGTTCCTGCGTTTTCTGGAAGACAATCTGCTTGTCGATCGGCCCTTTCTGTCAGGTCCTGGGGACCGCCGGGAGTTGGCGAAAGAGCGACAGGAAGCGCACTTCCGGTCATTGCCGCACGATTCTGACACTGAATATCTGCTCTCGACCTTCGTCGACGCGGCGCGGCTGCCCGGCCTAGCCGGACTCTTTGATCCCGCGCACAATCCGCTGTTTCGGTTGCCGCTGTCAGGCGACGGTGCGATGGCGTTGATCCGGTTCTTTCGTGAGGTTCAGCCGGAGACTGGTGAACTGGCGCACGATTTCACCGATCCCGATTGGGGTACACGCTTCATGGGTGACCTGTATCAGGATCTCTCTGAAGACGCCCGCAAGCGCTTCGCGCTGTTGCAGACACCAGATTTCGTCGAGTCCTGGATTCTGGACCGGACGCTGGAGCCGGCCATCCGCGAGTTCGGCCATGAGCGCGTGACGATGATCGATCCGGCCTGTGGGTCCGGTCACTTCCTCCTAGGTGGATTTGATCGCCTGGTGCGGGAGTGGCGGCGATTTGCGCCGGGGCTTCCGCCGGCGGAGCAGGCGCAACGGGCTTTGAATGCAATAGCGGGCGTCGATCTGAATCCGTTCGCTGTTGAGATCGCGCGGTTTCGGCTGCTGGTGGCCGCACTACGCGCGGCGGATGTGCATCGTATGGCGGCGGCCCCTGGGTTTGTGGTGCACTTGGCCGCAGGCGACAGCCTCTTGCACGGGCGGCACTTTTTCCGTCGGGAATTGGGTGGTGGCGAGGAGGGCTTTCGCCGCGTGGTGCGGCATCATTATTCGTCGGAGGACACCGCAGAAATCGATAATATTCTCGGCCGCCAATACCATGCTGTTGTTGGAAACCCACCCTACATCGCGCCAAAAGACCCGGCGATGCGGGACGCCTATCGTGAAATCTATGACAGCTGCCATGGGAAATATGGGCTCGGCGCGCCATTTGCCGAGCGGTTCTTCGACTTGGCGCAAGCCGGTACGAATGAGCAGTCTGCGGGCTTCGTAGGCTTTATTGTCTCAAATAGTTTCATGAAACGAGAGTTCGGGTCGAAATTGATCGAGGAGGTACTACCTAAACTCGACCTGACGCACGCGGTAGATTGCTCCGGTGCGCCGATGGCCGGGAATGGCACGCCTACAGTTATATTGCTTGGTCGCAACCGCAGGCCAGTTGCTGGGGTCGTGCGAACGGTGCGCGGCATTCGCGGTGAGCCACCCGGGCTACGGGATCTAGCCCAAGGACGGGTGTGGGCGGCGATCGTCGGTCAAACCGACTTGCCGGGCACCACAAGTGAATTCATCAGCACGGAAGACACTCCCCGCGCGACGTTGGCCCGACATCCATGGAACATGGGTGGGGGTGGTGCTGCACAAGTGCAGGAGGCGATCGAAGATGGCCGACCGGAGCTGAATACAATTGTCAGCGAGATCGGCATCACCTCCGTTAACGGCGAGGATGACCTCTACACATTCCAGTCTCGCCGTGCCGCTGAACGCCTGGGCATAAGCCATTTGCAAGCGCTAGTGGTCGGTGACGTTGTTCGCGATTTTCGTGTAGCCGCGCCGATTTGGGCAGTATGGCCACACGATACGAATTTTGACGTTTTGCCCTTGTCAGCGATGCCTGACGTAGCTCGCCATCTCTGGTTGGGTCGCACTACAATCTCAAAGAGGAAGCGTTTTGGGACTCCCATGCTTGAGCGTGGACTAAGTTGGTATGAATTCCAGGAACTCTATCCATCGAAGCTCCGGACGCCCCTTACCATCACGTTCGCGTTCGTCGCGACACACAATCATTTTGTTCTCGACAGAGGCGGTAAAGTATTTAACCGTTCTGCTCCGGTTATTAAGTTCTCTTCATCGGCAACGGAGGATGACTATCTGGGTTTGCTGGGATTGCTGAATTCTTCAACGGCTTGTTTTTGGATGAAACAAGTATCTCACAATAAGGGATCGACCGTAGACGATAGGGGAGCACGTCAACGAACAGACCCGTTTGAGGACTTTTATGAATTCACCGCAACGGGCCTTCTGAAGCTGCCCGTTCCCAGGGGAAATTACCCTCTCGATCTCGCTCGGGCTCTCGATATATATGCCCAACGTCTTGCCCAAAACCTGCCCGCAGTCGTCTGCGCAAATGTTGTTCCTACACGCGAGACTCTCGACGCGGCGCGCGTCGTTACCCAAGAAACTCTTGCGGCCATGGTGGGCATTCAGGAGGAATTGGACTGGCGATGCTATCGTCTGTATGGGCTTCACGACGATCCACCCGAACATACGGATCCACAGCCACTGTGCCTGGGACAACGCGCATTTGAGATCGCGATGGCCCGCCGCATTGAGGCCGGTGAGTTGGAAACTTCGTGGTTTAGCCGACACCACTCGACGCCACGCACGGACATCCCTGCGGGCTGGCCAGAGACCTACCGCGCAATCGTTGAGCGCCGTATCGCTCTTATTGAGAACGACGTTACCATTGGTCTCATTGAACGCCCGGAATACAAGCGCCGATGGGTCATGGAGAACTGGGACGAACTGGAGCGCGACGCATTGCGCCTCTGGCTTCTCGACCGACTTGAGAGTCCACGTTTCTGGTTAGATGGTGAGGTGCGCCTCATCTCCACCAACCAACTTGCCGATCATGCACGCCGCGATGCCGATTTCCTGTCGATCGCGGCGCTTTATGCTGGGCTGTCGCGCGGCACTGGGCGGCCGGATGTGGATATCGAAGCCTTGGTAGCAGACCTCGCAGCCAAAGAATCGGTGCCCTTCTTGGAGACCCTCCGCTACGCAGATGCGGGCCTGCGCAAGCATGCTCAATGGAAAGCAACCTGGGAAAGCCAGAGGCGGGAAGACGCGATCGACGCTGATGTAAGCAACCACCGTAACGAGTTCCGTGTGCAGGCCGAACGGCGAGCGCACGAGCTGTGGCGCGGCGTCAATCCGCGCCGTCCTGGTGAAGAGCCCGAGCCGTATGCCGTCCGCATGCAGGCAGCAGCTGCGCAAACCGTGGAAAAGGCGATCGACAGGCTTGTTGCGGAGGAGCAGCGGCGGCGCAAGCGCGAGGAGGTCGGCGACATTCCCGTGCCTCCGAAATACGTTACCAAGGATTTTCAAAACACGGATTTCTGGCGTCTCCGCGGTGGCCTCGACGTGCCCAAAGAGCGTTTCGTGTCGTTCCCGCATTGCCAGCGGGACGCCGACGGCAGCCTCGTCGTCACCTGGGCCGGCCATAACCATCTCAAGCGCGCCCTGGCGATCGCTGCGTATTACCAGGAACGCAAGGACAGTGATGGCTGGCCAGCCGAGCGCCTCGTCCCTCTGCTCGCTGGCGTGATCGAGTTGGTGCCGTGGCTCCTGCAGTGGCACAACGAGTACGACCCCGACCTGGGCGCCCGCATGGGGGATTATTTCGTGGATTTTGTGCAAACCGAGGCCAGGGCGCTCGGCATGACCGAAGCGGCCGTCGCCGCATGGACACCGCCCGCCACACCCCGTCGGGGCCGCACCCGGAGGGCCGCATAATGGGCGACACGCAAGCACCGCTGCTGCGCGACCTGATCACCATCCCAGAGCGCGTGCATCAGGGCGACTTCGTTCTGAAACTGTCGGAAGGCGTGTCGGACGCGCATGCCGAGGAGACGGTGAAAAATTACGTCGTCACCGACCAACTCCGGAAATCGTTCGACGACGCGTTAGGATTCATCCAGCGCGCTACGGAAGAACGCAAAAGCGCAGCCTGCTACCTGCACGGCTCGTTCGGCTCCGGCAAAAGCCACTTCATGGCAGTCCTGAACCTGCTGCTCGCAGGCAATGCCCGCGCCCGCGCGATTCCAGAGCTGGCGCCTGTGGTGGACCGCCACAACACCTGGACCCAGCAGCGCCGCTTCCTGATGGTGCCCTTCCACATGATCGGCGCGAGGGACGTGGAAAGCGCTGTGCTGGGCGGCTACGCGGAGCACGTGCGCCGAATTCATCCCGAGGCGCCGGTGCCCGGTTTCTACCTGGGCGAACGACTGTTCGAGGACGCCAAGGCTCAGCGCGCGCATTATGGCGATGAGGCTTTCTTTGGCAGGCTCAACCAACGTGCCAATGCTGAAAGCGAATGGGGCGATCTCGAAGACTCCTGGGATGCCGGGTCGTTCGAGTCAGCTATGCTGGAGCCGCCAAGCGGCGATCAGCGCCAACGTCTGGTCGGCGATCTGATCGGTCGGCTCTTCACCGGCTATGCCGACGTGGCACTCGCGAAGGGCGAAGCCTTCGTCGATATCGACACCGGCCTGGCCATCATGAGCCACCATGCGCGCGCCCTCGGCTATGACGCGGTGATCCTGTTCCTCGATGAGCTCATCCTCTGGCTGGCGACGCGCGCCGCCGATGTGAATTTCGTCTCGGCCGAGGGAGCGAAATTGTCGAAGCTGGTCGAGGCCCAGCGTGCGGACCGGCCTATTCCTATCATCTCCTTCGTCGCCCGCCAGCGGGACCTACGTGACCTCGTCGGTGCTAATCAGGCTGGCGCATTGCAGCTCCAGTTTGCCGATACCCTGCGCTACTGGGAGGCGCGGTTCGACCGCATCAACCTCGAAGACCGGAACCTGCCGCTGATCGCACGGCGGCGTCTTCTGAAACCGCGCGACGATGTGGCCGAGATACGGATCGATAACGCCTTCGATGAGTTCTTCAACCGCCGCAAGGAAGTTGTTGAAACGCTGCTCGGGTCCGACGGCGAGCGCTCGATGTTCCGGCAGGTCTATCCGTTCAGCCCGGCATTGGTGCAGGCGTTGATCGCCGCATCGTCAGTGCTTCAGCGGGAGCGCACCGCGCTGAAGCTGATGCTGACGCTGCTGGTCGAACGGAGGGATGAGCTGAGACTGGGCAGTCTGATCCCGGTCGGCGATTTGTGGGACGCGATATCGACCAGCGACCAGCCGTTTTCAGATGGCATGCGGATTCAGTTCGAGAATGCCCGGAAGCTGTGGACACAGAAGCTGCTGCCGCTGCTGGAGCGGACCCATAACGTCACCTGGCAAGACATGGCCGAAGGGCGCGCGGACCCGCGCGCCGCGACCAATTTGCGCAACGATGCGCGCCTGCTGAAGACCCTGTTGCTGGCCGCCCTGGTGCCGGAGGTCGAGGCCTTGCGAGCGCTCACCGCAGCGCGGCTGGCAGCGCTGAATCATGGTAGCGTCGTATCCCCTATTCCGGGACGCGAAGGCGGCGCCGTCCTTGGCAAGCTCCGCACCTGGGCCGCGCAGGTTGGCGAAATCAAGCTGACGGATGACACAAATCCCGTCATCTCGCTGCAGATCACTGGTGTGGATGTCGAGCCTATCCTCGCCAACGCCGCGCACTACGACAACGACGGCAATCGTCGCCGCAAGGTTCGCGATCTTCTGTTCGCCGCACTGGGCATTGGCGATACAAATGGCGGAGAGTTGCTGAACGCGCAGGGGTTCATCGAGGTGCCGCATCTGTGGCGCGGCACGCGACGCCAGGTGGATGTTTGGCTGGAAAGCATTGCCGAGCTGTCCGACGAGCGTTTGCGAGGGCGCGCCGGAACACCGACCCTGCTGCTCGGCCTGCCCTTCGACGCGAACGGCCGGACGATGGCGGACCATAAGGCACGGCTGGCGCGATTCGGCGAGGAGGCTGATACAATTGCCTGGGTGGCCGCCCCGCTGGGCGATCGGGCGCTGCGTGACCTCGGCACACTGCTGCGCATCGATTATCTGCTGGTTGGATCGCGACTGGAGGAAAACTCCCCGAACCTCTCCGCGATCGACCGGCAGCAGGCGCGGTCTCTGCTCCAGAACCAGCAAAGCCAGCTTCAGGGCAGAATGCGCATGGTGCTGGAGGCCGCGTACGGCATCCGGCAGGATCAGGACGGCGCTTTGGCTGTTCAGGTTTCAGCCGAGGATCATCTGGTCTCGCTCGACGGAACCTTCCGACCGCAGCCACCAGTCGGGGCGACTCTCAAAGAAGCGATGGGAGCGCTTTTCGACTCGACGTTCGCTCATCGGTTTCCAGCCCATCCGATCTTCGAACAGGAAGTGAAGAACGCGGCATTGAGCAAAGTGCTCAAGGAGATCGAAGCCGCCGCCGAGGAGCCACAGCAGCGGCGCTTCATCGAGGATCGGGCGGTGCGCCAGATCCTTGGCGGGTTCGCGGGCCCGCTTAAGCTGGGCACGATGAACCAAGGATTGACGCATTTCATTCTCGACGATCATTGGGCCAATCATTTCACACGGCTGGCGGCGCAGCAGGGTGGGGGCGTCATGACGGTTAAGCGGCTGCGGGCGCTGATTGACCAGCCACGGCCGATGGGCCTGCCGAGAGAGGTAGAAAACCTCATTATCCTCGCCTGCGCGGCGCAGGCCGATCGAACGATTTCTCTGCGCGGGGCGCCGGTGCGAGGATCTATTGAGCGGCTGGATGACGACGCGGAATTACTCGCGCAGCCGTTGCCTGACGAGACGACTTGGACGAAGGCGCGTGAGCGCGCGGCAGAAGTGTTTGGGCTCGCGCCATCAGAAGTGCGCAAGGGAGCGACCGTCGCGCGACTGGCGGGGGAGCTGCGGGAGAAGGCACAGGTCGCTCGAGCGGCACTGGCGACGCTGACGAGCGTGTTGCGGACGAGGATGGCGGCTGCGAGCGTAACGCCCGAGAACGCGCCGCGCATGATCACAGTGCTGTCGGCCTCGGTTATTGTGACTGAGTTGACCGCCGGTATCGAGCCGTTGACCGTGGTGCAGTCGCTCGCAACATCAGACCTCCGGACCAGCGAAGCCGCCGTAGGACGATCAATATCCGCGGCATCCGGCCTCGCCTCCTTCCTGGCGTCCTTCGAGTGGGATGTGCTGGCTGCAGCCACCGCTCTTTCGGACCATCGACGCGCGGTGGCCGAGCAGATTGGCCGGTCTGTTGCAGAGGCGCTCGAGGCGGACGAACACGTCATCCCACTTGAGGCGCGGCTTCGTGAAGCTCAGCGGAATGCGTACCGTTTACTGGCGGCAGCGGCGCCAAGTGGCGGCGGCGCGGGCGCGGGTGCGACCGGGCAAACGGGCAACGCAGACACCGGGAATCGGCCGCCCCCAGGCGGCGTAGAGCCTAGCAGCGACTTCGATGGCTCCAGTTCGAGTCCTGAGATCTTGGAGGAGAGGGCCTGGGACGTTCTTCCGATTGAAGATGCAAAGGCGGAACTTGACCGTCTGCAGTCTCGCCTCGGCGCGGAACCCGGCGCGCGGCTGTCGATCTCATGGCGGCTCACACGGGATGGTGGAAAAGGGTGAGCCCACTCCTCGCACCTTCTCGACGCCAGCTTGAGGCGCTTCTCGACCGCGATCCGGAGGCGCGTGTTCTCGGCGTGCGTTCGCCATTGCGCCGCCCTTGGCCGGAATTCATCGAGCGTCGTGGGAAGCAGTTTAAGGTCGCCTGGTGCGAAAGCGTGCTGGAGATCCGGGAAGCGCTTGCCGATATCGAGGATGCCCCTGACGCTCGGCTTCTCCTGATCACTAACCTTGAAGATAATCTACTTGGCGCCGACGTCGTGGCCCGCTTTCCTCGTGGTCGGCTCATGACGGCCAGCCGGTGGGACGCGCTTCGTGCTGCATTTTCCGCGCGTGATCTCGACCCTCGCCTGCGTGGACAGGATTGGCTTTCTGATTTGTTATTGGAACGCCCACCAGCGGCTGGCTATCCGCCAGTCCCTGGCGGAGTGCTGGATCTGGATACCGCTTGGCGCTTTTGTCTCGAACACGCGGTCGGATTGGCGGACGCGCGCGCTGACGTCGGCGCGCTGCTCGCCTGGACTGCTGGCGAAGGCAATTTGGATCGATTTCAAGCGCTGCCTCAGGCATCTCGCGACAAGATCCTCGAGAAGGTTGCAAGTGAGGGCGGCAGCGCCGCTGCTCTGGTGACCAGGGCGGTATCTGCTGGCCATGGGGCCGACGCGCTAGCAATTGGGTTGGTCTGCGGTGTGATCTTCGAGACGTCCGGACCGAGCGACGGCCTGCGTGACGCAGCTGTTCGGCTGGAGGCGGCGTTCGGCGGTAGCAGGGTTGACCCCGACGCGGGGAGCCTGCTGGCCGATGCCGCAGGTCGCGTCATCGCGCGGGTCGATGGCCCTTCCGCACAAAGGCACCAAGCGAGGGCAAACGTTTGGCTGGAGACGGTTCGTGCGACGGAACACGCTGGGTTGAGCCGCGCGCTCACCGCAGGGCTTGAGGCGCGGCTCGAGGCGGCTGCGGAGGCCATTGTCCAAGCAGCGGAGTCCGGTGGTGCGCATGGCCTCGCAAACGCCGCACGGTTGGTACGCCTGACGCTAAACCACGAGCGCGCTGGCGACTATCGCATAAGGCTTGATCGCCTGCAGATGGCTGCCAGGCTGTGCCGCTGGCTCTGTGGGAGGCGCCGGCCAATCTCTGGGTTTGGCAGCGCGGCGCTGGCCTATGCCGAGGACGGCGGCTTTGTGGACTGGGCACGCGCATCGCTTAGAGCGGGCGATGGTGTTCCGGCTGTCGCCGCGGCCTATGCGCGGCTTCGCGAACTCGCCGGAATTCGTCGTGAAGAAGAGAACAGCGCCTTCGCGGCCCTGCTCCGCGATTGGAACGCAGGGGGCTCCGGTGGCGACGAGGCGTTACCGATCGAGCGGGTCCTTGATAGTATTGTCGCACCTCTTGCCGCACATGCGACAGTTCTGCTGCTGGTTCTCGATGGGTTGAGCTTCGCCGTTGCGCGGCCATTGGTCGCCGATATCGGTCGTCAGGGTTGGACCGAGCTCTCCCCTGCGGGCCGAGCTTCGCCCCCTCCGGTTGTAGCGGCCCTACCAACAGTTACTGAGACTTCCCGGACAAGCCTTTTCTCCGGGCGCCTTGTCCGCGGGGATGCCGCATCGGAGCGTAGTGCCTTCGGCGCCCATCAACGGCTGCGCGAGATGTCCCGAGCCGGGAAGCCGCCACTACTATTCCACAAAGCGGACCTCGGCGCCGGACCGGCGCTGGATGAACGTGTTCGATTAGCCTTGACCGATACGGGTCAAAAAGTCGTCGGCATTGTTCACAACGCAGTTGATGCACAATTAGCTGGGTCGGACCAGATCGAAGTCGTTTGGTCCACGGAGGTCTTGCGCCAGTTAGCACCTGTGCTGAGAGCAGCAAGGGAGGCTGGTCGCCTCGTTGTTCTGACCGGGGACCATGGTCACGTGCTCGATGCTGCTACCACCTACGTCCAAGCTGCACCGGGCGACCGATGGCGATTCGGCGGCCGAGCTCGTGATGGTGAGATCGAAGTACGGGATGGTCGCGTAATGTCTCCTGATGGCACGCGGGGGGCGGTGCTGGCCTGGAGCGAACGACTTCGCTACGCCTCAAAGAGGAGTGGCTATCACGGTGGCGCGAGCCCTCAGGAGGTTTTGGTGCCTCTGGCAGTCTTGACCAGTGGAGTCGCGCCACGGGATTGGGTTGAAGCACCTCCCGCTGAACCCGCCTGGTGGAGCGAGGGCGAAGCGCCGCCAGCAGTCCCCAGCGTCGCCCCCGCATCGCCCAGCCGCCGTCGCGATACAAAGCAACTCAGCTTGTTCGAGGTAACACCAGCGCCGGATGCCTGGATTGACTCTCTACTGGCATCGCCGACTTACGCGGCGCAGCGAGGGCTTGCGGGGCGTGGAGCGCCGGACGATCCGGTCATACGAGCGCTTGTCGCGGCGCTTGCTGCACGCGGGGGGCGACTATCACGAACTGCACTGGCGCAGACGCTGCAATTGCCTACCTTCCGTGCCTCTGGCCTCGTCAATGCGACGAGACGTGTGCTCAACGTCGACCAGGCACAGGTTCTCTCCATCGACGCGACTGCCGATGAGGTCGTCCTGGATATACGTCTTCTGCGGCTGCAGTTCGAGATCGGCGGTGGACCATGACCGGCCCCCATCGGCGCGCCGAAATACTCGATGCGCTTCGCCGAGGGACAGTACCGCGAGAGGGCCTCGCCGCTTTCGCGGTGGGGATGGAACGGTTCGAAGCTGCGATTGATGCTGATCTTGCAGCCGTTGCCCTAGGCCGGGGCGGCTTTAAAGCGGTTCGCGGCGAATATGGGAGCGGTAAAACTTTCTTTGCCCGCTGGCTTGAAGAGCGCGCCCGCGCCACGAGCGGCTTTGCAACGAGTGAAGTTCAAGTTTCCGAGACAGAAACCCCCCTGCATCGCTGGGAGACGGTCTATCGTCGCCTCGCGGAACGGCTCGCAACCGCCGACACCCCCGACGGCGCACTTCGATCGATAGTCGATGCGTGGTTTTACACCCTTGAGGAGGATATAATCTCCTCTGGGAATATCGATTCTAGTGACGCGGAGGGACTGGTTGCCGCGACGGACGTTCTCGTTGAGCGGAGGTTGTCGACAATTTCACGTACCGCGCCGGCCTTCGCCGCTGTGTTGCGCGCCTACCGGCGTGCTCTATTAGCCGATGAGGCAGCGCTTGCTGAGGGTTTGATCGCTTGGCTCGGTGGTCAGCCGAACGTCGCGGCTGCCGTAAAGCGTGCTGCTGGCGTGAAGGGCGATCTCGATGCATTCGGGGCAATGCACTTTCTGGCCGGCCTGCTGACTATCCTTCGGGATTCTGGGCGGCCAGGACTTGTCCTAGTGCTTGATGAGGTTGAGACATTACAGCGAATGCGCGCCGATACCCGCGAGAAGGGACTCAACGCCCTCCGGCAGCTTCTCGACGAAATCGATGCTGGTCGTTATCCTGGATTATTCCTTCTCGTGACTGGAACGTCTGCTTTCTTTGATGGGCCGCAGGGCGTTCAGCGCCTCCTTCCCTTAGCCCAGCGCCTCCACACAGATTTTGCAACCGATGCTCGCTTCGACAATCCGCGGGCTGTTCAAATAAGGCTTCCCGGGTTTGATCTCGACGCCTTGGTGCAGGTAGGCGCGCGGGTTCGTGACCTCTTTGCAGAGCAAGCGATCCAGGGTGGCCGCGTCCGCGCGGTTGTCGACAACGCTTATCTTGCAGATCTTGCTCGAGCCGTTGCCGGCCGGTTTGGGGGGCGCATTGGGGTTGCGCCTCGCATTTTCCTCAAGAAGCTTGTCGCGGACGTTCTTGACAGAGTTGATCAGTTTGCGGAATTCGATCCACGGCAACATTATGCGCCAACGATTGATGACCGAGAGCTGTCTGTTGCCGAGCGTGCTAGCGCAGGTGCGACTTCGGTCGACGATATTGAGCTTGACGCGTGACATCATTCGAGCAACTTCACCCGGCCCTTCGATATCACATCGTCAATACGCTGGGGTGGGTTGATCTACGCGCGACCCAAAAGGATGCTATTGCTCCCATCCAAGCTGGAGATGATGTGCTCCTCCTTGCGCCGACCGCCGGTGGCAAGACCGAAGCGGCGTTCTTGCCACTGATGTCGCGCGCGGCAAATCAGTCCTGGAGTGGTCTTTCGATTCTCTATCTGTGCCCGTTAAAGGCATTGCTGAACAACCTTGAACCCCGACTCAGTCGATACACCGGTTTCGTTGGCCGCACCGTGGGCGTATGGCATGGTGACGTCGGCGAGCCAGCACGCAAGCGGATGCTGAGGGATGCACCGGACGTTCTTCTCACCACACCAGAATCGGTTGAAGCTATCTTGGTGTCGGCTCGGATAGACCATCATTCTTTGCTGGGCGGTCTGAGGGCGGTTGTTGTCGACGAGCTGCATGCATTCGCTGGTGACGACCGAGGATGGCACCTACTCGCAATTCTTGCGCGCCTTGAGTGGCTCGCCGGACAACGCCTTCAGCGAATTGGCCTGTCGGCAACAGTCGGAAATCCAGGTGACTTGTTGACGTGGTTTACGCGGAACAGAGGCGGGAAAATTGTCGGCTCGGGTTCAGGGCCACCCACCGGGGACGTTTTAGCCGATCACGTCGGCTCGGTTGAAAACGCTGTGACAGTCCTGTCGCGCATCCATCGCGGTGAACGGAGGCTCATATTTTCCGACAGCCGCGCCCGAGTTGAGGAACTTGCAGCTGGTTTGCGTCGTGCTGGAGTTAGGACGTTTGTCTCCCATGGTTCTCTGTCTGCCGACGAGCGGCGCCAAGCTGAGGTTGCCTTCGCTGCAGAGCCCGACTGCGCAATTGTCGCTACATCGACGCTGGAGCTGGGAATCGATGTTGGCGAACTCGATCGCGTAATACAGGTAGGTGTACCACCATCTGTCGCTAGTTTTCTCCAGCGGATGGGGAGAAGCGGTCGAAGAGCAGGCTCTGTTCGCAATTTTCTATTCCTAGCGACAAGTGATTCCGAACTACTTTTGGCTCTGGGTATCGACCGCCTTTGGCGGGAGGGATACGTCGAACATGTGGAACCGCCGGCTCAACCCGCTCACATTTACGCGCAGCAGATAATGGCTTTGGCGCTGCAAGAAAAGGGAATCGCGGTCAGGGATTTGGACAATCGGCTTGGAGTGACGTTCGAAGCCGTATCGCGGGACGACCAAGCGGATATTGTTGATCACATGATTGCAACTGGGATGCTGAACTCGGATGGCGGCGTCCTTGGGCTGGGAGCGCTGGCTGAGTACGAATTCGGTCGGAGGCATTTCGGCGATCTCGTCGTCAGCTTTAGTAGTCCAATGCTCCTTTCGGTTACATTTGGACGAACCGAACTCGGTACTATCCACCCACTCGCGGTTGCTCCGCAACGGGAGGGCAAACCGATCGTCATACTCTTGGCTGGACGTAGTTGGCGCGTAGTTGACGTTGATTGGCCACGACGTCGCGTTTCCGTTGTAGCTGCTGAGGGAGAGGGCCGCGCACGCTGGCTTGGTGGTGCAAGGCCTGCATCATTCTCAGTATGTCGTTCAGCGGAGGCAGTTATAGCTGGGGCTGCGCCAAGGTGTGGGCTTTCGCGCAGGGCGGCGTCTAAGCTGGAAGAGATTCAAGAGCAGCTTCCATTCGTCGACGGGGCAACAATTCCGATCGTCCATAAGGGACAGGATATTTTTCGTATCTGGACCTTTGCCGGCGGCCTGACGAATGCGGCGCTGGCTCAAGTTATTCCTGGACCCACACCGCGCTCGGACGATTTTTGTATTACGATCAGAGCGGGAAGCCATGCGGCAGCGATAGAGTCGTTATCAAAATTAGAAACCGTTTCGGTTCGTCCGTCATTTTCTTCAGAAATGATAAGGGAACTGAAATTCGGCTCATGCCTTCCCGAGAAAATCGCAACCGCGACAATAGAGGCGCGTCTTCTCGATCGAGAGGGCATTCAAAAAACGCTGACGCGCACGCCGCGGCTATTGGGGTCTGAGTAGGGGTGACTGTCAAATAGCTTCCAAAGGCGACCCCCTTTTCGCGTCCAAGAACGACCCCCCTCGCGGCGTAAGGGATGCGGATAACGGGGTCTGAGTAGCAGCGGAACAGAAAACCTATACAAGCGGGTAACACTTTGAATTCGCATCAAACGTGGGTTTTATGGGATGATGCCGGCACCCCTTGGAAACCACCTAAATCGCGCCGAAAAGCTCACATAAACCCGTCCAACAATCTATCAACAGCTAACCCCTTGACCGAAACAGGCCTATGTCGGTTTTCTGTTCCGTTGCTACTCAGACCCCGATATCTATGCTCGCCTGCGCAAATGGGGATACAGGCACAAAACCGTTTGCCACGCCGACGGCGAATACGCCCGCGACGAGGACGGCGACGGTTTCCACGAGGTCCACGTCAATACCATCGAAGGCGTCTGGTCGTTGCTGCGCTCGTGGCTACGGCCCCATCGCGGTATTTCGCAGGAGAAATTGCCGCTCTATCTCGCCTTTTTCCAGTTCGTCCACAACGCGCGAAAACGCGGCAAAGCGCTGTTGCCAACCCTCGTCGAGGCCCTCCTCGCCCCCGAGATCGGAAGCGTTTGATGAAAGCAATGTT
>Ga0302320_10012320_pt1 | contig 17987 bp, 14 predicted proteins | sample Bog_T0_3_FD_202130 | JGI IMG/M metagenome (GOLD analysis project Ga0302320, IMG submission 202130) | Peat permafrost microbial communities from Stordalen Mire near Abisko, Sweden - Bog_T0_3 | ecosystem: Environmental > Terrestrial > Soil > Wetlands > Peat | place: Sweden: Abisko, Stordalen Mire...
GGGCACCAGGGTGATGCCGAGCAGCGCGGCGAAGCCCATCGCGAAGGTCTTGGTGTAGGCGAGCGGCTTGAAGAGCCGTCCTTCCTGCGCCGTGAGGGAGAACACCGGCACAAAGCTCACGGTGATGACCAGCAGCGAGAAGAAGAGCGGCCGGCCGACGCTACGCGCCGCGGCGATGATCACCTCGACCCGCTCCGCGCCGTCCGGCTCCCGCCCGTGGTTCTCCCGGAAGTGGTCGAGCTGCTTGTGCGCGTTCTCCACCATGATGATCGCCGCGTCGACCATCGCGCCGATCGCGATCGCGATCCCGCCCAGGGACATGATGTTGGAGGTCAGCCCCAGGGCGTGCATGGGGATGAAGGAGAGCAGGATCGCGATCGGCAGGGTGATGATGGCGACCAGGGCCGAGCGGACGTGCCAGAGGAATACCAAACAGACCAGCGCGACGACGATGCTCTCCTCGATCAGTTTCTCCCGCAGCGTGGCGATGGCGCCATCGATGAGCACGCTGCGGTCGTAGGTGGGAACGATCTTCACGCCGGGGGGCAGCGCCGGGGCGATCTCCCGCAGCTTCGCCTTGATGCCGTCGATCACGTTCAGCGCGTTCTCGCCATACCGCATGACGACGATGCCGCCGACCGTCTCGCCCTTGCCGTCCAGCTCGGCCACGCCGCGGCGCAGGTCGGGTCCGAGATGGACGGTGGCGACATTCTTCACGCAGACCGGCGTGCCGTTTTCGACCTTGAGCGGGATGTCCTCGAGGTCGGCCACGCTCTTGATGTAGCCGCGGCCCCGGACATAGTACTCGGTGGAGGAGACCTCGAAAATCTTCCCCCCGACGTCGTTGTTGGAGGCGCGGATGCGGGCGACCACGTCGGCCAGCGGGATGCCGTAGGCCGCGAGCTTGTTGGGGTCCAGGTCCACCTGGTACTCCTTGACGAAGCCGCCGACCGAGGCCACTTCCGCCACTCCCTTGACCGACTCCAGGGCGTAGCGCAGATGCCAGTCCTGGAACGAGCGCAGGTCCGCCAGGCTGTGCTGGCCGGACTCGTCCACCAGCGCGTATTCGTAGACCCAGCCCACCCCGGTCGCGTCCGGGCCGATCACCGGATTGACCCCCTCCGGCAGCGAGCCCCGGACGGAGTTGAGGTATTCGATGACGCGCGAACGGGCCCAATAGATGTCGGTCCCGTCCTCAAAGATGACATAGACGAATGACTTCCCGAACATCGACTCGCCGCGGACGAATTTGACCCCGGGTGCCGAAATGAAGCGGGAGGAGATCGGATAGGTGATCTGGTCCTCGACCAGGTCGGGGGAGCGCCCAGCCCAGTCGGTGTCGATGATGACCTGGGTGTCGCTCAGGTCCGGGATGGCGTCGAGCGCGGTGTGCCGCAGCGACCAATAACCTCCGGCCATCGCCATCAGGGTGAGGACCAGGACGAGAAAGGGATTGCGGGAGCAGGCGTCGATGATCCGCTCGATGAGGGTCGACGGGGCCGGGGAGGGGGTGGACATGGCGGGCGGGGATTTACCAGGACTTGAGCGCGCCCTGGATCTTGGACTCGGCGTCCACCAGGAAATTGGCGCTACTGACCACCCGTTCGCCCGGGTTCAGCCCGGCCGTCACCGCGTAGGACTCGCCGTATTTGCCGCCGAGCTGGACGTAGCGCGGTTCCAGCCGGCCGCCGCCCCGGTCGACAAAGACGATGTCATGCTCGCCGGTGGGAAGCACGGCGTCGCAGGGGATGGTGAGCCCCACCCCGGCGTCCAGGACGAGCGTGACGTCGACATAGGCGCCGGGCCACAGCCGGCCGTCCGGATTGGCGGCGTCGATCCGCACCCGGCCGGTCCGCTTCATCTCATTGATGAAGGGATCGACGACGGCCAGCCTCCCGGGCACGGAGAAGCCGGGGAGCGACGAACTGGTGAGGGTGACGGCCAGGCCGGGCCGGAGGAGCGGCAGCTCGTTCTCATAAAACTCGGCCCAGATCCAGACCGATGACAGGTCGGCCAGCTTCACCAGCGAGTCGCCCGCAGCCACGCGGGCTCCCTGCCGGACGGCGACCTGCTCGACGATCCCCCGGGCGCCCGCGGTGATCCGCAGGTAGGGCGACGCCACCCCGGTCGACTCCAGCGCGTCGATCTGCGAGTCCGGGATGTTCCACTGGCTCAGGCGCGCGCGCGCGGCGGCGAGCAGGCGCCCGGCGTTGTCGACCGCGGAGGGGTTGTGGTCGCCCTGCCCGGCGTCGCGCATGCGCAGGAGGTCGAGGTATTCGTTCTCGGTTGCGACCACATCCGGGCTGTAAAGGTCCAGCAGGACCTGGCCCCGCTCCACCCGGTCGCCGGGGGCGGCGACGAAGAGCTGGTGGACGTACCCGTCCACGCGGGCGACGGTGTCCCATTCGCCGCCAGTCGTCGCGGCGACCAGGCCGACCGCGCGGACGGTGCGCTGGAGCGGCTTGGTCTCCACCGTGGCGTAGGTGACCCCGATCATCTGCTGGCGATCGAGGGGGATGGTGAAGTCGTGCGGCTGGTCGGCGGAGCGGAGCCGGACGGTCAGAGCGAGGAGGCCGCCCAGCAGGCGGACCGCGTGAATGGTTTTCATGGGGAAAATTCGGTCGAATGGGTTTCGTGATCGGAAGCGGGGTCGCCGGCGAGGGCCACCAGGGCGGCCGGATCGCGGGTGCCGGTGAGAAATGCGATCTCGGCGAACATGTTGTTCTGGTCGACCAGCGCCTGGGCGAGCGCAAGCCGGTCGGCCAGGAGCAGGCGATGGGCGTCGAGGATGTCCTGGAAAGGGCCGAGATTGCGCTCCCAGGCGGCTTGGGCGCTCGCCAGGGTCTGCTGGGTGAGCGGGATCAGCTGGTCCCGGTAGAGGAGTGCCTGGCGGCGGGCGGCGTCCAGGGCGATGATGTGATGATGCAGTTCCTCGCGCACGGCCAGCGCCTGGTCGGTGGCGTCGAGCTCGCTCGCCCGCTGGCGTTGCTGGTCCCGCCGAAAATCGTCGTCGTAACGCCCCCGGTTGAGCCAGGGGACGCTGAAGCTGACGGTGAGCATGCCCTCCCTCAGCCCGGCGTCGCCGCTGTACTGGCGCGCCTCCAACCCGAGGCTGACGTCGGGCAGGCGCTCGCGGCGCGTGAGGTCGGCCTCCGCCTGGGCGGAAACGCTTTCCTGGCGCATCACCCGGAGTTGGGGCTCGGCGTCGAGGGCGGCGTCGATCAACGGCTTCGCATAATAGAGTGGAGGCTGGAGCACCGGGACCGCCACCCGCGGCCATGGGGCGTGCAGCGTCCGGTTGAGCAGCCGGTTGAGCGCAAAGGCGCCGTGGCTCCGCTCCTGCTCCTTGGTCTTCAGGTCGTCGCCGGCCATTGCGCGCGCGGTCTCGATCTTGAGCCAGTCCACCTGGCTGGCCTCGCCGACGCGATAGCGGTGGTCGACCGAGGCCAGCGTGGCGTCGAGCCAGCCCAGGTCCTGCGCGGCGATTTCGGCCTCGCGTCCGGCGAGGGCCAGATTGTTCAGGCCAACCTCCAGATCGAGCCGCAGCTTCTCCGCCGCGTAGTCGGCGGTGAGCTGTTCCCGCGAGGCGTCGGCCGCCGCCACCTTGCGCCTGAGGTCGGGCCGGCCATACAGCGGGAGCTTCTGGTCAACCCCGTAGACAAGGTTGCCTTCCTGCGAAGCGGGCATGCCGCGCGAGGTTGGCGCCCAAAGACCGAGAGTGGCGGTGGGGTCGTCCCAGGTGCGGATCGCGGAGACCGCCGCGGTGGCCGCCTCCGCCCGGGCACCCGCGGCCTGGAGCGCGGGACTCCTGCCCTGGGCCTCGACCATCAGCTGGTCGATGAATTCCGGGGTGACGGCGACTCCGGCGGGCGGGCTCGAGGGCGGCTCCGCCCACAGGGCGGCCGGGGGGGTGGGACAAAGAACGAGGAAAGTAAGGCTGACGAAAATCGATTTCATGGCGGAACGGAACTGAAGCAGGGGGGAGTTCGGACGCGGTGACGCTCAAGTCACTGCACGGCAATTGAATGGATATGCCCACGCCACGCGCAGGCACACCCCTGGCCCAACTTCAGATCAGTAGACTGCAATGCGCCCGAAACAGGGGCGCAGGGGCAGCGCGCGGCGCGGGAGCGACCGCGAGGCGACCGGGGCCAAAGGCCACCGGGGCACCAAAGCACATATAGAATCTGTCGCCGATCCGGCGGGCCGCCTTTTCGCCCCGGCGCGCCGGGGCCCGGATCGCGCTGGCGACAGACGCGGCGGTGACCGCAGCGGTGCTCGCAATGGGTTGCGGGCAGCAGCCGGGCATTCCGCAGGCGCCGGGAATCTGGCAGCAACAGCGGGGGCGCGCGTTCAGGGCCAGACCGTCGACGGCCTGGACCTGCGCGATCGTCGCGCCGAACACCGTAAGCAGAAGCCAGACCAGCCGTTTCATGCCCGCCAGCGTGGCAGCGACTCGGCCGCAGCGCAAGGCCGGTCCTTGCGCGCGTCTTGGCATTTCTACACCACTTTTTGCGGGTTGCTCAGGTGTTTTCCAGCACCTCGCAGGCGTGCAGGCAGCCCCCGGCAGTCCAGCCCATCATGGGGGGCATCTTGTACTCGTCGGCGACGTCGATCCGGCCGGTCAGCGCATTGTACTTCTCCCACAGCTGGCCGGTCGTGGCCAGGTTCCGCGCGCAGGTGAGGACAAATTTTTCGGCGATCCGGCGAGCGTCTGCCACGTAGCCGTGGCGGAGCAGTCCCAGGATCGCCACGGTCTGCTGCGGCGGCCACGCGTTGGGTGCGTCCCACTGGTAGGTGTTGGCCGAGGTGTTGCTGCCCTCGGCGCAGGACACGATCCCGTGTTCACGCTCCACCAGGGACAGATTGCGGGCGAGCGCCGCCGCCTGGGCGTCGGAGCAGACGCCGCCCCAGAGGGCAAAGTAGGGAGCCGCGGACACCACCGGGCCCGGGCGGCCGTGGGCCCAGTCGTAGTCGAAATAGAATCCCCGGGCCTCGTTCCAGAGGTAACGATCCATCAGTTCCCGGCGGCGCGCGGCGCGGACCCGCCACGCCGCCTCATCGGCGGCGAGGCCCAGTTCGCGCGCAAAGTCCCCGGCGAGGGTCTCGAATTGGAAGAGCACGCCGTTGATGCACACCGGATTGAAGTCGCCCGCGCGCTGGTCGAAGCGCGGGGTGAAGTCCCACACCTCGCATTCGGACATTTTGTGCCGGAGGTAGATCAGGCGGGCTGTGGGTTCGTCGGGGATGTCGCGCAGGCGGTGCTTGATGACAGGGTAGAAGTCCGCGAGCGTCACCGGGTCGGTGTGGATGCCGCAGGTGTTCAGCCCGTTGGGCGACTGGCGCAGCGCCATCCAGAAGGCGTATTCCTTCGCGACCGCCGCATAGGCCCGGGCCAGCCAGGCCTTGTCGCGGGTGTGCTGGTAAATTTCGGAGAAGAGCACGGCGGACACCGGCGTCTGGGAGCGGCTGAGCGCGATCTTGACCGAGATGTTCGGGACGAAGCCGAGGCGCTCGATCAGGTAGATCACGTTCTCGGCGTTGTTGAGCGCCTGGGCGAAACGCCCCTGGCGCATCAAGCCGAGGTTCGTGAAGTAGGTGTCCCAGTAGAAGAAGAGCCACATCGACGGATCCGTCGAGGGCACCGTGTGCGGGCGCGGCAGGGAGATCTCCTTGGCCGTCTCCTCGCGGGAGACCCGAAAGGTGCTCTCCCAGTTGGCGTCGATGTACTGGCGGGTGGCGCTGATGGCGTCGCTGATTTTCACGGCTGCCAGCAAGGACGGCCCGCCCGCCGGAAGCAATCCCCGCGCGGGGATTTGCCGCGGGCGGGTCGATTCGTCGTGACACCAAACCCCGCGTAAATAAACAGGACGGCTGATGGCGAGTGCAAACCCACAATCCGGAACAGCCCCGTCCGAAGGGCGCGATGCCCGCGGCGAGTGGCGCCCCGCCTATCCCACCCGGTACGCCCCGGTCTTCGTCTGGCCGCCGCGGCCCTGGGCGCTCCTCAAATGGTTCGTGAGCTGGCCGGGCTTCATGTGGCCGGCCAATCTGGGGTTGTTTGCCATCTCGGTGGCTTCGTGGTTCCTCACCCAGCCCGCCATCTCACGCTGCGTCCACTTTCAATGGGGCTGGCTCCTCCAGATCTACGTGCGGAACCTCGCCTTGATCTGGCTCGTCTACGGGGGCTATCACTTCTACCTCTACATCCTCAAGGCCGAGGGGACGAAGACCAAGTATGACGCGCGCTGGCCGGCGACGAACCGGCGCATGTTCCTGTTCAACGACCAGGTCTACGACAACATCGTCTGGACCTGCGGGGCCGGCGGGCTGATCTGGACGGCCTACGAGGCGGTCACGCTGTGGCTGTACGCCAACCATCGCATCCCCTACCTGGGCTGGCGGGAGCATCCGGTGTGGTTCGTGGTCTGGATCTTCGCCATCCCGTTCTGGCGCGAGTTCCATTTCTACTGGGTCCACCGGCTGATCCACTGGAAGCCGTTGTACAAGTACGTGCACTACCTGCACCACAAGAACGTCAATCCCAACCCCTGGTCGGGCATGGCCATGCACCCGGTGGAAATCGTCCTGTACCTCAGCGTGTCGCTGATCCATTGGGTCATCCCCTCCCACCCGTTCCACTTCCTCTTCGACCTGCAGCACGCCGGCCTCGCCCCCGCGTCGGTCCACCACGGCTTCCAGGGCCCGATCCTGAAGGGGAAGCTGCCGACCGGCTCCTATTTCCACTATCTGCACCACCGGTATTTCGAGTGCAATTATGGGGCCCCGGTCTTCCCGTTCGACAAGTGGTTCCACACCTACCGCGACGGCCTGCCCGACGGGGTGGGCTCGAACCTCCAGGAGGAGCACCCGCTCGCGGGCCGGCCGAAGACGATCTAGTGATAGGTGGAGCGCGTTGTCCCCGTTCGACTGAGCTCAGGGCCAAGGCCTAACGCGCTGGTTCGTCGTGGCATGGGCTTCCAGCCCATGTAATCAGCGAACACGGGCTGGAAGCCCGTGCCAGGTCGGATCGAAGCGCGTTAGGGACAACGCGCTCCACCTTCGTCCAGTGCACTCAGATCTCAGGGCGATCCGTCCCCGAACCGCCCGCCCGCCGCTCGGATCAGATCGACCGTGGCGGCGTAGCGCACGCCCATCGTCCGCACCTGCGCCAGTTCGGCATTGAGCAGCACCCGCTGGGCGTCGATGACCTCGAAGTAGCTCATGCCGCCCTCGGTGTAGCTGCGCTGCGAGGCGTCGAAGACCCGCCGGGCGTCCTCGGCGGCGCGCTGGCGGGCCGCCGCCTGCAGGGCGCGCTCCCGGAGATTGCTCAGGGCATCCTGGACCTCGCGGAAGGCGGCGAGGGCGGTCTGCTGGTACGCATCGATCGCCTGGTCGTCCCGGGCCCGGGCCTGCGCGAGTCCCGCGGCGTTGCGGCCCCCGTCAAAGATCGGGATATTGATCGCGCCGGCGATTGACCAGGCATGGCTCTGGTTCTCGAGGAGCTGGTCGGCCTGGGAGCTTTCGAAGCCGTAGCCGGCCCGCACGTCGAAGACCGGGAAGTATTGGGCGCGGGCCGCCTTGACTCCGGAGCTCGCGGCGGCGATCCGCCGCTCGGCCTCGACCAGGTCGGGCCGCTGGGTGAGCAACCCGGCCGGGATGGTGTCCGGGACCGCCGGCGGCGGGGTCTGGTCCAGCGGCCGCGGGGCGAGGCGAAAATCGCCGGCGTGCTCGCCGCAGAGTTCGGCCAGCGCATTCTCGAGTTCGACCCGCTGCTGGACGGCGTCGATCAGGTCGGCCTCGGTGTTGGATTTTTCCACCCGGGCCCGGAGGAGATCGACGTCGGTGGCCGCGCCCCCCTTGACCCGCCGCTCCTGGATCTGCTCGGCGTCGGCGCGCAGGGCGGCGGTGCGCTGGAGGACGGCCACGGCGGAGTCGGCGGCGCGCAGCGCGAAATAATTGGCCGCCACCTGCGCCGTGAGGCTCAGCCGGACGGCCTCGCGGTCCGCCTCGGACGCCTGGGCGTTCGCGTGGGCCTGGTCATAGGCGCCCCGGATCCGGCCAAAGACATCGACCTCGTAGCTGACGGACAGCGGCAGCTGGAAGTCGTCGTAAGTGTTGGCGAGCGCCTGCCCGGCGAAAGTCGCGGGCAGCCCGGAGCCCGAGGTGCCCGCGAAGAAGTTGCCGCCGATCAGCCGAGAGGTGGTGACCGGACCGGTGTTGGTGGTGCGCTGCCGGCTGGCGAGCAGGGGCGCCGAGAGGTTCGGATAGAAGCCGGCCGCGGCGGCGCTGGCCTCTGCGCGCGCCTCCATCACCCGGGCGACCGCCTGGCGGAGATCGCGGTTGGCCGCCAGCGCCCGCCGCTCGAGCCGGTCAAGCGTGGCGTCGGGGAAGACGCTCCACCACGGCCGGGAGGCCGGCGACGACTCGTCGGCCGCGAACGCGGCGGTGACGCTGCAGGCCAGCGCAGCGGCGGCCAGCCAGTTGGAAATTTTCGCGTTCATTTGATTTTGACGCTGACGACGGCCGAGAGACCGGGGCTCAGGCGATCCTCGAATCCGGCGACGGAACCGGCGTCGAAGACGATCTTCACCGGCACCCGCTGCACGACCTTGGTGAAGTTGCCGGTGGCGTTGTCCGGCGGCAGCAGGGCAAACTCCGCCCCGGTGGCCGGGGCGATGCTCGCGACCGTCCCGGTGAACTCATGCCCGCCGATCGCGTCAATCGTGATCTCCACCGGCTGGCCCGGAGCCATCCGCCTGAGCTGGGTTTCCTTGAAATTGGCCGTAACCCAATAGTCCCGTTCCACCAGGGCGAAGAGCGCCTGGCCGATCTGCACGCGGTTGCCCACCTCGACGTTCTTGTTGCCGATCCGCCCGTCCGTGGGCGAGGTGATCGTCGTGTAGGAGAGCCGGCGTTCCGCATCGCGCACCTCCTGGAGCTCCGCCTCGACCCTCGCCTCCGCGGACGCCACTTGCGCCTTGCTGGCGGCGATCGCCGCCGCGCCGACGCGCACCTTGGCCTCGGCCGCAACCTCGGCGGCCTTGGCGGCGACCAGGTTGGCCTCGGCCGCCGCCGCCGTGCTCTGGCTGGTGTCGACCTCGGACTCGGAAATCGTGCGCGTGTCGGCCTGGTAGAGCCGCTGGTCGCGGCCGCGGTTGACATTCGCGAGGCCGAGCTGGGCGCCGGCTTGCTGGACCTGGGCCGCGGCCATCGCCGCCTGGGCCCGGGCCTGGGCGTTTTCCGCCTCGGCCTGGTCCACCGCGGTCCGCGCCCGCAGGACTTCGGCCCGGGCGGCGTCCAGGGCGGCATGGCTGCGGTCGACCGCGATCGAGGCGGCGAGCGGGTCAAGGCGCGCCAGCACCTGCCCGGACGCGACCGACTGGTTCTCGTCGGCCAGAACCTCCGTCACCGAGCCATCCAGGCGCGAGCTGACCATGTGCACATGGCCGGCGAGATACGCGTCGTCGGTCGTCACATAGTCGATTGCGCGGTGCGCGAAATGGATGAGCCAGGCTCCGCCCCCGGCGGCCGCGAGGCCGACGATGAGCCAGAAGCCCGGGCCCCGCTTGTTTTTGGGCGTTGCTTTCGGGGTGGGGACGGAGCCGGAAGCCGGCTTGGTGTGTGACATGGTGGTGAAGGGTTTGAATCCGGGTCGGGTTGATCAGTGGACGGCGGTCTCGGCCTCCATGGCCGCCGCGGCCTCCTCGGTGGAGTCCACCCGGGCCGCCTTGGGCTTGTGCCCCAGCAGCAGGACGAGTGGCAGCGACGCGACGAACAGGACCGCCACGTAGAAGAAGATATCCTCGTAGGCCAGGACCGCCGCCTGGGAGTTGATCAGATGGTCGACGACCCGCAGGGCGGCCTGGCGCCCGGCCACCGCGCTGCCGCCGTGGCGGGTGAAGCCCTCCGCCAGCATCTGCAGCCGGTCGATGGCCGGCTGGCGGAAGGCCGTCACCTTCTCGACCAGCACGGCCCGGTGCAGGCCCTCCCGCCGGGCCAGCATGGTGGTGATCAGCGCGATCCCGATGCTGCTGCCCAGCTGCCGGGTCAGGCTGTAGAATCCCGCCCCCGCGGGGATGTCCTTTTTCATCAGCGGCCCGAGGGTGGCGATGCTGAGGGGCATGAACATCAGCACGCTGCCGAGGCCCCGCAGCACGAGCGGCCAGAACAGTTCCCCCACCCCCGTGTCCGGGTTCAGCCGCATCATCAGGAAGCCGGTGCCCGAGGTGAGGATCGCGCCGACGCAGATGAGGAGCCGCTGCGGCAGGCGGTTGGCGATCTTGCCATAGGCGACCATGGCGATCGCCGAGGCGATCGCGCCGGGCACCAGCACCTCGCCGCTCTGCAGGGCCGTATAATGGAGAAAGTCCTGCACGAATACCGGGACGGCGAACATGATCCCGTAGATCCCCATGCCGAGGATGGCCGAATAAATGCTGCCGCCCACCATGGAGGGATAGCGCAGGATCCGCAGGTCGACCGCGGGATGCTCGGTCGTCAGCTCCCGGTGGATGAAGAGGCCCAGGCCGATCACGCTCGCGACGGCGACGGCGGTGATGAAGCGCGAATCGAACCAGTCCTCCTGCTGTCCCTGCTCGAGCATGATCTGGAAGGCGGCCAGACCGACGGCCAGGTAGCCGATCCCGCTCCAATCGACGGCGGCGTCGCCCCGGGTGGGCGACCGTTCGTCGCGCGGGAAGAGGATGTAGCACAGCCACACCGCCAGCACCCCCAGCGGCAGGTTGATGAAGAAGATCCAACGCCAGCCCAGGTTGTCCGTCAGCCAGCCGCCCAGCACCGGGCCGAAGGCGGGCCCGGCGATCACCCCCAGGCCAAAGAGCGACTGGGCCAGCGGGCGCTCGTCGTGCGAAAAGGCCTCGAAGACCAGGGACTGGGCCTTGGCCAGCAGTCCCCCGCCGGTGATTCCCTGGATCACCCGCGCGAAGATCAGCATCCCGAGGTTCGGGGAGAAGCCGCACAGCAGCGAGGCCAGGGTGAAGCCCACCAGCGAGAAGAGGAAGTAGTTCTTCTTGCCGAAGCGATACCCCAGCCAGGCCGACAGGGGGATGATCACCACGTTGGCGCAGGCGTAGCTGGTGGAGACCCACCCGGCTTCCGAGAGCGTGGCCCCGAGGTTCCCGCGGATGTCGGGCAGGGCGACATTGGTGATCACCGTGTCGATGATCTCGAGGATCGCGCCGAGCGAGGCCGCGAGCGTGATCGCCCACTTCAGGATCCCGCGCTCCAGCAGCCGCCGCGCCAGGGGCGAGAGCAGCGCCGGGTCGGAGCCGTAGAGCCCGCCGGCGGCGGAGGCGGATGGGACGGCGGCGCTCATGCTTCGGTTCAGGGGAGAGAGGGCGGTGTATTTAGGAGTTGCGGAGTCGGACCTAATAAGTGAGCCTATCCTCACGTTTGTCAACGGCTACATGAGCACCCCCTCATTTTCTCCCGCGGCCGGGCGCCGCGTCCCGGTCCAGGAACGCTCCGAGCGGCGGGTCGCGGCCCTCCTGGGGCACGCGGCGGAGCTGATCGCCACGGTGGGCTACGAGGGGGCGACCATGACGGAAATCGCCGAGCGGGCGGGCGCGTCGATTGGCGCCCTCTACCAGTACTTTCCGAACAAGGAGGCGATCGTCCGCGCCTTGCGCAACCAGTACGGCGAGGAGATGGAGTCGCGCTGGGCCCTGATCGAGCACGACATGGACCGCCTCGACGCGGCCGGGCTGAGCGAGCGGATCGTCAATCTCATGGTCGCATTCGCCGAGGAGCGGCCGGCCTTCTTCCCCATGCTCAGCGCACCGGTCAGCATTCAGGCCGACTCCCCCGTGCGCCGGCGCATCCGGGAGCGCTTCGCCCGCATGTTCCACCGGAAGAACCCCGCTCTCTCCCGGGAAGACTCCCTGCGAATCGCGAACGTCACGCTTCAGACGATCAAGGGCCTGAACGTGCTGCTCAGCGAGGCCGGCCCCCGCGACCGGGCGGCCATCGAGGTCGAGTACAAGACCCTGGTCGTCGCCTATCTCCGCCAGCGTTTGGAGTCCCAACCGGCTTGAGTTTCACCGGTTCCACCCGTAGCGTGACGGCATGAGCTCACCCAACGACCCCAGCGGCACCACGTGGGACCGACTTCGCAAGCTGACCCGCCCGCGCCGGGGCCGGGTCATCGGCGGCGTCTGCGCCGCCTTCGGCGAGGCCACCTCGGTGCCCGCCTGGATGTGGCGCGCGGGCTTCTGCCTGGCGCTGGTGCTGTATGGCGCCGGGATTCTGGTCTATATCATCCTGATGATCTGCATCCCGGTTGAACCGGAGGCATCCGCTTAGTCGAGGCCCGCCTGCTTCAGCACCTCGGGCGGCGGACCCGCGAAGAATGGTAACGGAACGTTGCCCACGTACCCGATATCCCGGGTGCCTTCCGGCGTCGTGTAGAACCCGCCCGCCACCAGGTCGCGGAAACGGGCGAAAAATTTTGCCGGCTCGCGCCGGGACGCCTTCGCACGCGGGAGATAGCAAATATCGTCGCAGATCGCCGCGCGCTGGGCATCGGTGAGATCCGCGAAGGCCGCCTGAAACCGGGCGGCCGACTCCCCCTCGATCCAGGTGAGACCGCCCAGGATGAGATCACAGTCGCTTTCAAACGGATAGGCGTAGGGGGCGCTGATCCACTCATCCAGGAAGTCCACCACCCCGACCTGGGAGGCGCTGGGCGAGACGGCGTCGGCCGGGATGATGGTGTCGCAGAGGGCCGCGGCGGTCCGCCGTTGGGCCGGGGTGAAGCTGAGGGGCCAGAGTTCGCCGGGATGATAGGTCTTGAGCACATCGGGGTCCGGCCCGTAACCGACCGGTGGCTGGCCCGCGTCGTCGCCCCGGGCGACCCGCGGGATGACGGGGATTGCCGCGGCGGCGGCGAGGATCCACTTGATCGCGGTGCGGCGATCCATCGGGCGCGAGCGGCCGGACCAGGCGGGAGCGGGGACGGGACTCATGAGAGGTTGCCGCCTTTCAGCCCGGCTGCGAGCTGCTCGGCCGCGCGCCACGCGAGGGCCATGATGGTGAGGGTCGGATTCTTGTCGGCGCTCGAGGCGAAGGCCGCCCCGTCGGCGATCACCAGGTTCGGCACATCGTGCGTCCGGCCCCACCGGTTGGTCACGGATTTTCCCGGGTCGGCCCCCATCCGCGCCCCGCCGACCTCATGGGAGACCGAGCCGCCGGGCGTGATGAACCTGGCGCCGTCGATCTCGCGCGCGGGTGGGCTCGCGCCCCGCACCCGGCCCCCCATTGCGTGAATCACGGCGGCGAAGGTCTCCTGCATGTGCGCGACCTGGCGGAGTTCATACCCGGAGCGCCGCCAGTGAAACCGCAGCACGGGGATGCCCCACCTGTCCTTGGCCGCCGGGTCGAGCTCGCAGCAGGAATCCTCATTGGGGATCATTTCGCCCAGGCCGAGGAAGTTCACAAACGAGCCGTAGTAGCGGCGGGCGTCCGCCTTGAACCTGGCCCCATAGCTGCCCCCGGTCAGCCACTCCATCCCGGCCCCGGTATCGAGCGACGGCATTTTCCGCCCGCCGTACCATTGCAGGTGATACCCGCGGGGGAAGTCGAGCTGTCCGGCGAGCTGGTCGCGGTAACGCCACCACGGGGCATACATGTGGCAGGAGGAGGCGCCGTCCTCGTTGTGCAGGGGGAGCGACTCGAGCAGCGGCACCTGGCCGGTGAAGATGGAGGCCGCCGCGTCCATGATGTACTTTCCCACCAGGCCGGAGGAATTGGCGAGCCCCTGCGGGAACTGGGCCGACCGGGAATTGAGCAGCAGCCGGACCGACTCCATGGCGCCGGCCGCCAGGATCACCGCGCGGGCGGAGGCGTGGCCTTCCCGGCCCGTGACCTTGTCGATGAAGGTCACACCCCTCGCCCTGCCGTCCCGCCCCAGGGTGATTTCCCGGGCCATGGCGTTTGGCAGCAGATCGAGGTTGCCCGTCGCCAGGGCCGGCGGGAGATGCACGGTCGTGGACTGGTAGTTGGCGCGAACCGAGCATCCCCGCGTGCAGTCCGTCGCCCACAGGCACGCTGCGCGCTGCCGCATCGCGTCGCGCACGATCCGCTGGGCGAACGCATTGCCCGGATGCAGCCGGGCCGGCAGATCGTCGGGGTCGAGCCGCTGAGTCAGCACGGCCTTGTGACAGGGCACCACGGGGATGCCCAGGGACCTTCCCGCCTTCCGGATCAGCAGATCGCTCACCAGCGGCTTGGGCGGCGGGAGCAGGCAACCCGGCGAGGAGTCCGGCGTGTTCTCCAGGCCTTCATTGGTGCCATAGACCCCCACGAGCATCTCGACCTTGTCGTAATAGGGCGCCACGTCCGGGTAGGAGATCGGCCAGTCCACGCCCAGCCCGTCGCGGCTGTGGGGCTTGAAGTCGTAGGGCCCGTAGCGGAGCGCCACCCGGCCCCAGTGATTGGTGCGGCCGCCGAGCATCCGCGCCCGCAGCCAGTAAAACTGCCGTTGGTCATCGGCGGAGGCGTTGGTGTAGGGCTCGCCTTCGATCCGGTAGCCGCCGTTGGGGAGCGCATCGTAGAAGCCCAAGGGCCGGTCGGGCGTGGGCCCGGCGCGAAGCGGGGCCTGGCCGTTGGTCTGAAACATCGGGGTCTCCGCGACTGGGTCGTAGTTGCGGCCGGCCTCCAGCATAAGAACCTTGGCGCCTTCCAGCGTCAGCACGTACGCGGCCTGGCCGCCCCCGGCGCCGGAGCCCACGATGATCACATCGTAGGAATCCTTGAGAGTTTCACCGCTGATCAGGGACATGACGAAAACAAACTCCTGCGTGCCGACTCCCCCGCCCTCGTCAAACAAATATGGCGCGGGGCCGCCCACCCGAATGTGGGTTGGGCGTCCCGCCCAGGAACGTGGCATGGGCATCCTGCCCATGTTCTCATGATCCACGGGCGGGACGCCCGTGCCACGCCAAATCGCCTCCATTGCGATCAAGCCAATACACCTTCCCGCCCGCTTTGGGTTCGACTTGCGGGACCAAGGGCGGCCATGCTGCCGTCCGTCCGCCATGAGCCGCCCGACAATCTCGAACTTCCCTCGCCCGAGAGCAACCGGACTGGGGATTGCCCTATTGCTGCCGCTCCTGGCCGTGGCCGGGACCATGGCCTTCGGTGCGCCGCAGGGTGCGACGGACGCCGGGCCCCCGCCAGCGAAAAAGACGCCGTCGCCCTACCTGTCCGTCGTCGCGCCCGACCCGCTTCGTTTCCAAAAGCCCGACACGCAGAACCCACCGGGCAAATCGCCCTCGTCGCAGCCGCCCGCCAAGGCGCCCGGCGCGCACGATCCCAGCGGCGATGTGGTGGTGACTCCCGGACTGCCCGCGCCGGCGGATCGCCCACCCCCGGAGGTCCCGGTCGGCCCCGCCCCGCTTCGCGATACCAGTCACCTGCCTCCCAGCGCGGCCACCTACAACCAGCAGTAGGGGCGCATCCCGGCCCCTCGACCCTCCCCGGGCCGGCTCGGGTGGTTGAAGTCACTCGAACGTAACCGCCGCGCGATGCCCGCGCCACGCCGCGGGAGCATCGTGCCCGCCATGATCTCCGAACCCATTCCTCCCCTCGATCGCCGCCTGGTGGTCATCCTGCGCACGACGGTCAAGGAACTTAATCTCTCGGCCCGGGCTTACTCCCGCATCCTCATCGTCGCCCGCCGCATCGCCGAGTGCGCCCAGGCCAAACGGATTGCGACCTCCCATCTCCTCGAGGCGATTCAATTCTGCACCCTCCGGGGCGATCGCTAGCCGGAGGAGCCCCCCTCCTGGCGAGCTCACGTCGCCCTGGCCGGTTCCGGCAACGCCACCTTCTCCGCCACGAACAGGACCCACGGGCTGAAGGTCGCCAGCGCCCGAAGTCCCAGGCGCGCCTCCAGTCGGGCGAAGACCGGCACCCAACGGCTGTTGCTCAATCGCCGGAATGGGAACCAGCACAGACCTTCGGCGCGGACGACGCACAAGCCGGCGCGGCGAATCCGCCGGCGCCACTCCCGGAATCCGAGCCGGTAAAAGCCCACGCTGCCATGCGCAAAATCGGCGGCCGCTCGGAAGCAGCCGCGCACGGAACTTCGATTGTGGAAAATCCCCAGGAGCGATCCGCCGGGCTTGAGCACCCGCCGGGCTTCCTCCTGAAACCAGGCGCTCTCGAGCACGCCGGGCACCTCGATGCACAGCAGCAGGCTCACGCTCGCGTCCGCCGCGGGCAGGCGGCATCCGCTGCGGGGCACGAGCATGCAGGCGACCCCGGGATTTCTCTCCTGGCATTTGGCGAGCGCGACCGGATCGGTGTCCACGCAGATCGCCTCCCATCCGTGCTTTCTCAGGAGAGCGGTCCACCGTCCTTCGCCGCAGCCGGTGTCCAGGACCAAACCCGGGCGGTGGCTCGAACCCGCGACCTGGAGGATGGCTCGCTCCTCCGCCTGGGCGATGTACCGGCCCCACGACGTCAGGGCCACCCGTTCCCATTGCGACAGGGCGTCGGATCCCCCTGCAGCGAGAATGGCCATGCCATCATAGTAGCCTGGCGGCGACGTCGGTTCCCTGGTCCGACCGCGTCAGCCCGACGTCCGTCAGGCCTGCCCGGGCCGGTGGAAAGGAATTGCGCCGGCGCTGGCGGGGTAGCACGGCTGGGAGCGGGACTTCCCTCATGAACAAGGCCATCTGGCCGGGAATGATCGGCCTGTCCAGCCTGGTGGTGGCGGGTTCCGCCTTCGCGCAGCCCACCTCCCCCCGGGTTGCCAACTTCGGCCTGGAGCAGGTTCGGCTGCTGCCTGGCCCGTTTCAGGAGGCTCGGCAAAGGGACTTGCGGTATCTCCTCTCCCTCGACTCCGATCGGCTGCTGGTGTCGTTTCGTTCGACGGCGGCATTCTACACGGGGGTCGAGTATGGCGCTTCGGGCCGAGGCGCCCGTGGAAAGATCACTGCGCCACCCCTGGAGTTTGCTCGGCCGGTCCGAGACAGTTGCAATTCTCAAAAACGACTGCAATCATGTCTGTGGTTGACCAACCCCCGACGACCTGACCCGTTTTCATCGGTTTGCCTGCACGCAAGCCAACGACAGTCTAACCCCATTGAAGTCCAAGGCTCGTTACTGAATATGCACAACATCTATCGGCCGGTCCCCCTGTTGGTGTCGCTGGTTCTCGCGTCTCTGCTCACGGGCCTCCCCGGGCCCCTCGCGGCTCAGACCAACTATACGCCCCGTCAATTCATCACCATCGCAGGACTGCCCGGCAACTCCGGCTCCGCGAACGGCACGGGATCCGCCGCGCGGTTCCTGTCACCCGAAGGCGTCACGGTGGATGGAAGCGGAAATATTTATGTCGCGGACAGCGGCAACAACACCATTCGGGAAATCGCACCTGGCGGGGTGGTGACGACGATTGCCGGTACGCCCGGCACGGCGGGGCAACCCGGCGCCCACGGCGGACCGACCCTTTTTCGCCACCCCGTGGGCGTGGCCGTGGACACAGCCGCGGATCTCATCCTGGTGGCGGACAGCCAGAACACTCAGTGGCAGGGGATTTCGCCGACCGTGTCAGGCGGGGTCACAACCTGGGTGGCGGCAAATGTGGGCACCTTCTCCTCCTTTAACCAGCCGGGGTCGGCTGCTTCCGCCCCAGTGCAATTGACGGTGGTTCCGATCGGCGTGGCGATCGCCCCGAACGGCAGCATTGGCTATGGCACCGTGGTCGGCACCGGAAGCTCGGGCGCGGCGATGGTGGAGGAGCCTTTTTCCGGCACCTATTCGCCCTTCTTCCTCGCGGGCAATCCGACGGGCGCCAACGGCAGTACGAACGGGAATGGCACTTCCGCCACCTTCAACAATCCCCAAGGCATCGCGGTGGATGCCTGCACCGACTTGTACATCGCCGATAGCGGCAACGACGTGATCCGCAAAATCACGCCGACGGTGGGCAGTCAAGGCACGCAGTACATCGTGTCCAC
>Ga0302320_10012323_pt1 | contig 17981 bp, 19 predicted proteins | sample Bog_T0_3_FD_202130 | JGI IMG/M metagenome (GOLD analysis project Ga0302320, IMG submission 202130) | Peat permafrost microbial communities from Stordalen Mire near Abisko, Sweden - Bog_T0_3 | ecosystem: Environmental > Terrestrial > Soil > Wetlands > Peat | place: Sweden: Abisko, Stordalen Mire...
TGGGGGGGGGGGGGGCGCGCGCGGGGGGGGGGGGGGGGGGGGGGGGGGGGGGGGGGGGGGGGGGGGGGGGGCCCCCCCCCCCGGGGGGGGGGGGGGGGGGGGGGCGCCCCCCCCCCCCCCGCGCTGCGTCAACCGGCTTTCGGAGCCAGTCGAGCGGGCAGGGGGCAACCTCGGCGGCGGCCTCCCCACCCCGCCGGTCGCGTGGCGTTAGGTCATGTCGCCCTTGCCAAGGTCGCCATGCGGTGCGTTGCGGTCTTGTGATGGCTCTCTTCAATCTCGATGCCGAGATAGTCGCGGCCGAGTTCGGCGGCGGCAACCAAGGTCGAACCCGAACCGCAAAACGGGTCAAGCACAATCCCGCCTTGCGGACTGAACGCCTGCACAAGGGGCTTGAGCGAATCCACGGGCTTTTGCGTCGGGTGAAGCCGATTGCCGGTGTACCGCCAGTCGAGCACGTCGGGGACAGGCTCGACAGGGCACGCAACATCGCCTTTTGCCAGCAAATAGGCGGCTTCGTGTTCCGCTTTGAGGAAGCCAATCTTTGAGGCGTACCGCTTGCGAAAAACGATATGCCCCACGGGACGAAAGCCAGCCTTGCGCCATGCTTCCATGAAAATGTCCACCTTGTTCCAGCCGTAGAAACTCACGCAAAAGCTGGCCGGTTTCAGAATACGGAACATTTCGCCGAAGGCAGGGACAATCCAATCGGCTTTATCGTCGTTCGTCACGCTGCGCCCGTTTCTGTCATGGTATCGCGTGATATAAGGCGGGTCTGTCAGGATTAAATTGGCCTCGTTGCTTCGCAATCCGCGCATGACATTGAGGCAATCGCCACGCAAAACTTGGTTGCGGGGCAGGGGTGTTCTTTGCAGGTCGGTCATTGGGTTTTCCCTTCTTGTTTGTTTCTGGGTGCAGCCTTGCGCTGCACCCTTGCCCGTCGGCGAGACTGGGTAAGGAGGGAGCAAGGGGCTTCGCGGGGACCCGAAACGCATTTTTCTTGCGCCCCTTCGCGCAAGAAAAACTGTCGTTTTGGGCGGAAGCCCCTTGCTGGGAACCTTTAGGGCAAAGCCCTATGGTTCCCGCTTCGCCGCGTCTGCGGCGGCATGAGTGCGTTAGGGATGGAAGCCCGAAGGGGCGAGACGCGCCCTTTGCGCGGCTCGATGCGAAGCACGACAGCCCGCCCCGAAGGGAACGCCCAAGGCCGCCCGAGTCAGCCTTGTCTTCGTCGTCGAAATCATTTACATTATGAACTTACCCGCCGGCAGCGTGCTGTCGGCTCAAGGGCCGCTTGGGGTAACTCCCTCGCGGCCTTTGCTTTGTCTGGTCTTCAATCCCTATGCGCACAATCGTCTATGTTGATGGGTTCAACCTCTATTACAGGCTGCTCGACAAGCGGCCCGCGCTGAAGTGGCTAAACATTAAAGCCCTTGCCGCGAAACTTCTCCGGCCATCCAATGTTGTCACGGGGATCCGCTACTACACGGCCCACATATCCGGTCGGACTGACGCTACATCGCCCGCCCGCCAGCAAATCTATCTCGACGCACTCCGCACGATGCCCGAAGTGAGTATTCACTTGGGCGCGTTCCTGCTCTCTGAAAAATTTGCGGCCCTCGCGAAACCACCTAATTTCCGGCCACAACTCGCCTTAACGCCGCCTTGGCCGGACGTTGTGAAGATTGTCAAAGTGGAAGAAAAGGGAAGCGATGTAAATCTTGCCTGTCACCTTTTGCTTGATGCCTTTCAAGGTAATTTAGACGTGGGCGCGGTCATCTCAAACGACAGCGATCTTGTCGAACCAATCCGCATTGTTACACAAGTCCTTGGAAAACCGGTTGGGCTGCTCTCTCCCGTGTCAAACCCAAACCCTGAACTTAGCCGTGTATCGAGCTTTATCCGCCGAATCAGCGTAAGCGACCTCGCCGCGTCGCAATTCCCCGACCCGATCACCCGACCGGACGGAACGCGGATACATAAACCGGCAAGTTGGTCTTGATCGACCGGAATGATCATACACACGACCGACCGGCAAATCATCGAGCGGCTTTTGATTCCGGCCTTAATGCAGGTCGTTCTTGCGGGGCTGGGGCAGTCGCTGGGGAAAGACGCCGCCATCCTTGATCCCGTCACGGCTTTGCTGGGGGAGGCACTGCGAGAACCTCTCGCGGGCCTGCCGCCGGAGCGCGTCGGCAAACTGGTGCGGCGTTCCAAGCGCGTCACCACGCAAGCCATGACGACCGTCACCGATAAGCTGTTCGGCGTCCAGTATCTGACCATCGCCCATTTCACCGCTGATCTGGCCGCGCGGGGCGTGCTCGTCGTCGGCGCGGAGTCGCCCTTCGCCCGAGCGTGGGACATGATGGCCGAGATCATCGGCCTCGGCTGGGACGAACTGGAAAAATGCGATGCCGAAGCCATAGAGTCGGCCCACGAGTTGGGCCGTCTCCTCGCGAGCATGGGGTTCTATGCGGACTGAAGACCGGCGGGACTGGCTGTGTCAAAAGGGTTCGATTTTGCGACACCGACGGCGGCATTGAGGCGAACTCACAGTCACGTCTCAGTGGTCAGACTTTCTGCTGCAAGCCCTTCCTTATGAGTGAAATCAAGTTCGGCACATTCGAAAAAATTCTCTATTCCGTTCATGACAACGCGCAACCACACAAGATCAATCCAGTCATGTGATAATAATGTAGTATTTCCCTTCTTATCTGTGGCGTAGCGGAACACCTGTGCATTTCCGTCAATCTTGGCCAATTCCTCGACGCATACGCCTACGGCTGCGACATCTTCTGTCGAACAATCATGACCAAACGCCGTCGATATCTTTGTAAACAGTGTCCAAAGCTCCGATAATTGATGGTTTTTCTTTTTAAGGGACACATGAGCGAAATTTCCATGGTTTTCAATAATCGCCTTGAGTACCAATTCGATATAATGCCGATAACTGAACAGTGCCGGAAATATTAGATTATCCCGATCATACCGATCTGCCAAAGCGTGTTCGATCAGAATGTCACCAGCCCGTTTGTATCCTCGCACCAATCGATAGTTCTTCTCCCCTGCATCCGACGCCAAAAATGCATCGCGGCCAGATGAAAGAAGTCGATCCCCTGCCTTCGGCCAACGCTCCGAGAAGCGGTCAAAGACATCAGAACTTTCGTCTGATTCAGAAGGGGATTTCGTCATCATCTTGAATCGTACTCTTGGGCACCGGTGCCGAAGCTGGGAGCTGAGGCGACCGTTCTAGGTGTTTGCTGATCAGAAAATTATGAAACACTCCTGCGAGCTCAATGGCTAGGCGGCCATAAACTGGCGGGATGCTCACAACCGCCGCGCCCTGTCCGTGTCCTCCGAGCTTGTTCCGCAAAAAAGGTAACGCTTTCAACACTTGGTCGGCAAACCCAGCACGCACGCTTTCGGGCAAATCATCAAAGTAGCCGCGTCCGAGCAATTCCTTTATGAGTTTATCCGCGTTCGCATGTTCAAGGCCGTCTAGAATAACCTTCATCACGCTTTCGAAGCTGTGTCCCGCGAAATAGATTGCCTCTCTAACCTCGCTTGAACCGAGATATTGCCGTGCTTTGGCATACTCTTCTGCAGCGCCAACGAAACGATTTGCGGTCAAGCCGTCATGGGCTGTGGACGCAACACGAGCACCAACGAAATCTCCATCGAGCTTAAAAAACTCGCCGTCAGAAAGTCTCCACGGACAGTCATGTAGTTCGAAAATTTGGTTAACCTTTTTCCGAAACGCTTCTTTTTCAGCCACGTCCATCCATCGGCCCGCCAGTTCTATTGCATCAAACACAAACATACCTTCACCGTGCAACACGAGATGATGCATTGAAGAAACATATCCCGCATTCTGTCCGGCCACTGCGCCCGGTATCTGATCCCACCCGTGTTCAGTTAGCAGCTCCGACTCAGTCTCCTCAAGAATCGACGAATTTGATATCCAGCGGTCGCTTGGGTCGCGTTGAATGCCCAGCGACGAGTTGTTTGCGGCCAGCCAGCTCCATAGCTTGCGCCGAGCGGCCTCGGAGATTTCGACGCTAAACTTCCTTTGTTCTAAAGAACGGAAATAACGCTGGCTAAACAGCATGACCTCCCTCTCGAAACGCACTGTCGAAGAAAATTAGATGCCGCCCGGCAGTCATGGCGTCAGCCTGGAAATCGTACTGGGATGCACGTTGAACAGCCGGGCAATGCCCGCCGCCGTCTCGCCCTGCGCGCGCCGCGCCTTCGCCTCTTGCTGTTGGTGCGCCGTCAGCTTCGGCCTGCGCCCTAGCTTCACGCCCCGCGCCTTCGCGCGTTCCCGTCCCTCGCTCGTCCGGCTACGGATCAACTCCCGCTCGAACTCGGCCAATCCCCCCAGCACGGTCAGCATCAACCGCCCGTGCGGGGTGGTGGTGTCGGCCCAGGCGTCGCCAAGGGAGCGGAAGGCGGCACCCTTGGTGGAGATCGTCGCCAGCGTGTTGAGAAGGTCGCGGGTCGAACGGGCCAGACGGTCGAGTCGCGTGACCGTCACCACGTCGCCCGCGTCCAGCGAGTCGAGCAACCGGCGAAGCTGGGCGCGGTCGGTCTGCGCCCCGCTCGCCACTTCCCGAAAGACCTTCTCGCATCCGGCGGCGGCGAGTTGATGCGCTTGCGCGTCAACGCTCTGGCCGTCGGTCGAGACTCGGGCGTAGCCGTAGATCACTGGAACTCCCCGCGCGTGGCCATCGCGGTGGCGTTGCGTGCGCTATGCACCACACGGACGATCACCAGCTCGTCCGCCTGAGCAAGGTAATAGATCGCATAGGGGGACTGAAACGTCACGCGAAGGCCCGGTGCGAGGTCGTCGCGCGACGGGCCAGCGAAAGGAAAATGGCGCACCGGATCAAACGCAGCTTCGAGTTTGTCGAGAAATCGCGTCGCGACGGATTCCGAGGATTCGGCGGCGAGATAAGCCCAAATCTCGGCCAGGTCGGCTTCCGCCGCCTCGGTCAGACGGAGGATGAGCGGCTTTCCAATAGCTTCCTCCCTCGTTCGATGATGCGGCCCGCGTCGAAGTCACGGACGCGTCCGGCGGCCACGTCGGCAAGCCCCTTGTCGATGTCGGCTTTCAGCACCGCCAATTCCTGAATCTGCAACGCCCTCTTCGTCCGCCAGTCCCGCACCGCTTCGCGGATGACCTCGCTAGCCGAAGCATAGTCGCCCGCCTCGACCGCGCCCTTCACGTCGGCGGCCATGGGGGCGGGCAGGGTAATGGTCAGTCGCTCAATGTCGGACATCACAGCCTCCAATTCGTGAGGCTCATACTATATCATACTTTATCATATTTCAAGCGCGGCGGCAGGCCGCCTTTTTGCACGTATGTTTCGCACGAAAAAAGGGGCCTGTTTTCAAGGGGCTGGCTTTCGTGCGAAAGTCTTGAATTATGCACAACCGCTGCGAATGGCCTTACTAGTTCCGGCGTGCTCGGGTGCGGACAAATGAACCCGTTCATTTCACCGCCTTTTCGACCATGTCCAAAAGCTGCGGACAAACTTCCGGATTGTCGGCGGCGCAGTGCTTGAGAAAATCCGGCTTGCTGAGAAAAGCGCGTCTGTGTTTTTCTTGGGGAGGATAGGGGTTTAAGGATTTCACGCGCCCAGCCATGACCAGCGTGACAACAGGCTTTCCGGTAAACGAGTCCTCTGGCATCGTTTCGATAACGGCGGCATGCGCGACGAAGTCGAGCGTGACGTAGGCCTCTTCGGAAACCTCGCGCCGCACTGTGGCCTCGTCACTGTCGTCCTCCCACTCGGTGACGCCACGCAGAATCGCGAAGCCCTTTCCTTTTTTGAGCGCAAGAATTCGATTCTGTTCGTCGAGTGCCATGATGATAAAGCTGGAAACCATCGAGCCGTCGTAAGCATGCGAGGGCGGGTAAAACCGCAGCGTGACCTCGTGGCCCCTGGTTTGCGTTTTGAGAAGGAAAGGCGTTGTCATCGAAAGGACTCCTTGGCGGGGGGTGGGGTTGCAGTTGTTTCGCTTAAAAGAACCGGCGTCATTCCGGCGAAAGCCGGAATCCAGTGGCCTGCGTCCGCAGGCCGTATGACTCATGCGTCGCGCAGACGCGCGACACTGGATTCCGGCTTTCGCCGGAATGACGGCAACGTGTGAATCTCCTCTCAAAAAAAGCGTCGACAGGCTCTTAGGTCGTTTCCTCGTCGTGAAGTTCCGCGTCGACCAGCATGAGGGCGCGTTTGGCGATAAAGTCGTCGGCGTCGGCGGCGTAAAGTTTTTCCTGGTCGCGGCGCAGGCGGCGTTGTTGCAGCCGGTTGTGGAATGCGAGCAGCGTGGCGCGATCCTCCGGCAGACACGCGCTCTCTTGAGCGCGGAACGTGGCCTTGAATTCTTCGATCATGCGGTCGATTGCGCTGTCTTGATCGTCAGGCATCGGCCCCTTGAACGTAATTCGCCGAACTTCTTCCACGTCGAGACCGAATTTCGACAACGCGGAACATCCCAAAAACTCGACGCCATGATCGGCGAAAGTGCGCACGATCTTTTTCTGCGTTTCGAGCGTGGGCTTGTAGATGTCATTTTCGATGTTTTTGATCGTCTCGGGCGAAACGCCCACGACAGATCCGGTGTCGACCCGCGTCCAGTCCATGAGAGCACGGGCGGCGCGTAAAGAGGCCGGAGAGAACAGCATCAGAGAGTTTGGAGCTTCGTTCATCGCCGTTCCCCTCACGCGGCGACTTTTTGAGGCTTGGACATGCCGCGCATAAGGGCATTCCAACGCTCCTCAAGAGAATCCCCTGCGCGGACAAAACGACGCTCGTTGCGTTCGATCCGCTCCACGATCTCCTGAACAACGGATTCGCCGTACCGCCTAAAATAGGTGTCAAAATCGGACATGTTCCCTCCACGGAATGTTTTTTGTTTTGTGAAAGCATCACGAACATAGCTACTGAACGATGCAAAAGCAATAAAAAAGAACGATTAAATCGTACAAAAAGCATTTTTTGCACTTATTCTTGACACGAAGACCAGATACAGGTAACTAAGTGCCAAAAAATGGCATGTGTTTATGTTTGAGTCTGGTTTTATCAACACGCAAATTATGGTAAACGCCTATTATGATTTCTGGACTTCAAATCCGCGCGGCGCGTGGTCTGCTTGACTTGTCTGCGGACGAGCTTGGCAAAGGTGTTGGCTTACGTCGCGCTGCTATTCACAAATTAGAAAGCGGTGCAGTTCAGCCACGAGCAAAAAATTTGGCGGATATTGTAAAATTTCTTGAGGAAAGCGGTGTCGAGTTTATTGGTGAACGTGGCGTTGCACTCCGTCAGGAAAACTACCGCCTGCTTGAAGGACACGACTGCTATTTGCGCCTGCTGGACGAAGTTTATCAGTCATTGCGCGGCAAGCCAGCCGCCGAAGTTTTGTCAATCTGTACCGATGATGATTTGTCCCCGCCGGAAGTCGTGACAGCACTCCAGCGTTGGCATAAAGCGGGGATAAAATGCCGCTTTCTTTCCCATGAAAAAGCAACTCGATTTGATTTTCCTTTGGAAGAGTACCGGCTGATTCCCCACCGATTTTTCAGGGTCAGCGTCATGGTTGTTTTTGAAAACAAAGTAGCGACTGTACGCCTTGCGGGTGATGCGATTTTAGTTGTTAACGACAAAGATCAGGCCGACATGCTGCGCGGTTTGTTTAATTTGATCTGGGAAAAGTCAGCAAAGCCCGTCCCTGCAATTTTAGGAAAGACGGGTTCAAATAAGAAGAAAGAGAATAATTCATGATTATTTATAAGCCAGTCGTCTGCCAGAGCCAGAATTGGAGAGACCGAAAGGCCGCTACTTTAGGGGTGAGCGTCTCAAGTTCCAATTGGCAGGATGATAAATTTGAGTCGATTCTTGATTTTGCCGCCGCCCATTTTGAGGTTATACGGATTGACGTTACTGACGCGCTTTATAGGCATAATTTCATGGCGAAAGGCGTCCTTCCCGACCAAGCCTTAAAACAAGCAAACGCGCTCGGTGCTTTGTGGCTGACCCAACATCAGAACATCATAGATGCTTGCCGCGTTCAGCCAATGATCGTGCGGTGGGCTGAATGGTATGAACATCCCGATTATGCCGACACTTTGGCGGGATTTCAGCGCGCGCATCAAGTCAATGCTGTCCTGCGGAATGCGGTCTATGACGACGCAATGGAATTTTTCCGCCGCCAGCAACAGACCCCATCTCTCACGGAACTTGAGGGCAGCAAGAATTTCATGATTGAGGAAATGGCTGTCCTCACCCTGCAAGCGAGAGCCTTGCCAAGCCTGAAAATCTATCCTGGCAGGGAATGGACTTGCTTAAACGCCGTGCGGAGCGGCTTGGTCGCCGAAGCCCCGAAGGGGTTAGAGCTTGAGCAATACGCCCGAATAAAGCTCGAAAGGAGGGCCAACATACCAAGCTCGTCGGCTGCCCCCACCTCACAACCCACGCGACACCATGCCCGCCGCGCGGCTCACATGAACAGTTATGACGAATAACTTCGATTCGTTTGTGCCTATTCCGGAGCGACATGCCAAGCGTCGGGGAACGCCGATCGCATGGCTTCGCGCACGTCGCGGCTGGCGTTCCAAACAATCAGCGCGGACGGAAAGGGCGCAACCTCGCCCACGCCTCCGGCTGAAAAGCGTAACCGCCCACGCAATAAGAACACGTCGGCCTTTCCTGCGATCCATGTGTGCCACGCTGCCGTGTCGGGACGGGCAGGGATTAGAGCAATACACGGGAACGCCCGCCGCGCGGTCGCCTCGTCATGCGCCTTGCAAATCCAGTGTTTGAGAATGCGTCCGTAAGGCGGGTTGACGAAGATAGACCCAAACCATGAAAGGGCTAACCCGTCGTCCTCCGGCGTCTGGCCTGTGAAGTAGAGCCGCGCCCGTACGGGGGCACTCTTGCGGTCGGCGGTCGGGCTGCATGGGTCAAGATCGAAGCAACCGCCAACAACGGGATAGAGCTTCGTTAAAAGGTCTTGCGGTGTCATCCATGATTGGTGTGCGCTGCTGGTCGCGGTCGTGCGCCAGAAGGTCAACGGCTTTCCCTTCGGGTGTAAAAACAAGCCCGCGCCAAGAAATGCAGCCATGCGCTCCACGACGACCAAGTGCCCAAGCCTTCCCGCCTCGATGCCCGCGAGGGTCGGGGGACTTAGCGCAGTCATCACGGCTAGGCTACGGCGGGAGATGTCGCGCCGCTCCCGCAACAGGGCCAGACGCTCCCCAAGGGAGTCACCACGGGGAAGGCTGCGGCCCGCGATCTCCCGTTCCACGGCGTCGGCCAAGGCGATGAATCCGGCGAACGTGCCGCCCCCCCTGCTCGGCGTGGCGCACCGTGGGAAGGCAGCATCCCACGCGCCCCGCAAGGTCGGCTTGGGTCAAACCGACCGCGCGGCGAGCTTCCCGAAGCTCCGGCCCAAGCTCGGAATGGAAAAGGTTTTTGCTCATTCGGGCGGCGGAAGGGCGGCAAAAAGGAAACGGATTTTTATCATCGTCGGCACCTTCGGGCATAGCCACGCTTTATACCTAAAACCATCGGTCAAACCCCGCGCCACGTCGGGCGCGAATACTTATCGCGCTACTTTCGCGCGCACTCCACACGCCACAAGATATAGAATCCATCTCTCTCGTTCCTCTCCCATTTTTCCGCATCTCGCGCGGCGGATTCTGCTGGACTCGCCGCGCATGTTCCCGCGTAATTTCGCGGCGGCTATTGCGGATTCCCACTTCCGAGGAGGGGGCAACATGACAATACAGCACGCGACGAAAAGCCAGCCTCAACGCCGCATCGTCGGCCTTCTGGCGGGGGTTGGGGTGGGTGCGCTGCTCGCCTTAAATGCGTTTCTGGCGGCGGCTCAAGACTCGGTGCAGGATATTCAAGAACGCGCCAACGCAAGCAGGGGGGCAGCCGATGCCGAAGCCACCTCCATGAAATCCGAAGCCGCCCACTATGTCCCCGGACACATACGTTTTTTTAGTCCAAATCAACTGACTTGGAACGGACTACCCAAACCTGGAGCTTACCCGAGACCATTAAATGATAATGAAATTGAATACTATCTCGACAAAGCAAGCAAAGGCGTCCTCACCCTTTGGTATATCAGCAATGGCTATGCCCTCAATGAACACGGCGAGCGAACGAGCAAAGGCGACCTCATCGAATTATCCGGTGATTTGCTTACGGCTGCCATCACGAATCGAAAGCAAGAATTAGAGGCCTTGGCGCAAGCGCAAGTTACGGCAAACGCTCCCACAAGGCAGTCCGCAGAAGCGGCTGACGCTGTGGCGAAAGCAACTGATGACGCGGCAAAAGCAACAACTGACGTTGTCAGCGCAGGAATTTCTCTCGCTATGCTCGCTGGCATTGCCTACCTCATAAAGCCAGACCTCTTTGACCACAGCAGCCAAGCCGCCGACACCACCAGCCAACAAACGACTCAGAACAGGACACAAAGCGCGTCCTATAATCCACCCTCCAACACACAATCCGACCAAACCCAAGATGCGACACAAAGCACAACCTATCAAGACGGCGCGACCGACCGCAACAAATGGGAAACGTGGTTTAATGGCCTTTCCTCTGGTGATTATCGCTCCGGCGCATTTTACTGGACTTCACATAGAAGCGGTGACCAAAAAGGATCATGCTTTAATAAAAGCAGCGGAAGTTATGGAGATTTTACAAATGGATGCCTCTCTGCCAAGAAGTTTTTGGATCAAATAGACCAACGGCGAAGGGATAATGCCGAATACAAGGCCGGATGGAACAGCGTTAACCCGCCCGCTTCAAGTGCACAAAACTTTTGTTCCGTTATTGGGATAAAACCGGATGATACGGATGGAGGATTAACCATCCATGAATCCTCCGCTCGTGGGGCACGAACGGTCAGCGTTATTCCTTACAACGGGCGCGGAATCACGAATCTCGACTGTGCCTGTAATGGCGACGCTACAAATCAGCGATGCCATGTAAACTACAACGGCGTTGCGGGGTGGGTCTCTTCACAATTCCTCTTTCCTGATTAGCGCGTAAGCATTCACCTCGTGGCTTTGGTGGGACACATCGGAAATGTCGCTTCAGAATCCCGTCAAGAACTCGGCTCACGACCGCGCGAACGGCCTTCTGGCAAATGCTTCTGGCCTTGGTATCGAAACGGGAACGGGTTTTTGGGCGACAGTGCGGAGCGTGATATTAACTGTCACCTTGACGGGGGCGGCGGTGCTGTTTGGCGTTGACCAGTATTTTGATATTTCGATTAAAAATCAGGAGTTAAACGCGGTCTCGTTCGACTCTCAAGGCGTCCTTGCCGCAAACCACCTCACGCCCAAACAAGCCGCCGACAAACTCAACGCGGGAGAAACCATTTACACGAAGGACGGCAAGCCCCTTGTCGGGAAAAGTTTAACCGCGTTTCTCACGTACCTGACAGAGCAAGGAAAAGCGCAGGCCGAAATTACCGCTGCAACGGCGAAATCCGCGCCCATGAAGTGGTGACAAGGAAAGGGTAGAAATGGCCTATGGACTGGCTCCTAAGCTCGCCCCTCCACTTTTTCTCTATTCTTGGCGGTGCCGCCGTCGTTGTCAGTTTCGTCGCGGCTATCGTCCATGTCCTGCAACGGAACGCCCAAAAGCAAACCATAGAACTTCATCCGTCTCAGCCTATCGCGCCGACGACTCGCAACGATGCGGGGATTTATCTCGGCAACGAGAGCGGCGGAAGCTCCGACAGTTTCCGCTATGGCGGACCCGCACACATCACGACTATCGGACCCACCCGCACGGGCAAGGGTCGGCGGCTGCTCATTCCAAACCTTGCCCTTGAAACCGACCGCTCCATGGTGGTGATTGACATCAAGGGGGAACTGGCGGCCATAACGGGCGAATGGCGCGGGCGAAGTGGGGAAGTCGCCTACCTCAACCCCTTCGGCCTTTATGCCGATGACCCCCGCTACATGCTCAAGAGCGTGGGTTATAATCCCCTTCTCGCGCTCAATCCTCAAAGCCTGTCTTTCGTCGATGATGCAATGTCCTTGGCGGAAGACCTGATACCAACTGAAGCCAACACGCACCAACCCCATTTCCCGCAGTCCGCGCAAAACCTGCTCGCGGCTCTGATTATGTTCGTGCGGCTCGGCTTCGGCAAGGAAGAGGGGCGGTTTATTCCACTGGCACCAGATGGAAAAGTCGTCGTACCGGACGGGCATATCTTAGCCCCAACCTTCGGCGAAGTGCGGCGGCTGCTCGCCGCGCTGCCGTCAGAGGCATTTGTCATGCTGATAAAAGCCATGATGAAACATCCGCTTGACGCGATAAAAGCGAAGGCGGCGCAGTTTCAGGGAGGCGAAGCAAACCGCGAAGTCATGTCCATACTTTCCACGGCGCGAACACAAACCTCCTTTCTTGATAGTCCGGCCATTCGTGGCAATCTCGAACGACATGATTTTGTTTTTTCGGACTTGAAGAAAAAACCGATGACGGTTTTTTTGATTCTTCCGCCCTACCTTCTCCGAACTCATGCGAAATGGCTACGCCTTGTTATCGACAGTGCCATGAGGTCATTGCAAAACGATAAAGGACTTGACCGCAAGGCCGTGCTCTTCATGTTGGATGAGTTCGCCCAACTTGGCCGCATGGCGGCTATCGAAACCGCCGTCACGTTGGCGGCGGGATACGGAATCAAGATTTGGGCGGTCGTCCAAAACATCAACCAACTAAAATCCGTTTACAACGAAAACTGGGAAACCTTCGTTGACGGCGGCGTTACGACTGTTTTTCAGTGTCGCGATGTTGCCACGCCGGAATATATGTCAAACCTTTCGGGGTCGGTGATTATCGAAAACAAGAGCCGCACTTTCGCCCCGTCTGGCGAGTCCTCCGGCATATCGCAAGAGAGGCGCAAACGTCTGGTTGACACGCATTTTTATGCGTTACGGCAAGGCCAGATGTTTGTTTATGAGCCAACCCCTGACGGGCGGGTTCTTCGCCGCATCGTCGCGCCTGACTTTTCGGAATTGCCGGACGTGAAAAGCAAAACAATCCATCTTTGCGCCGCGCCGCTAGATGTGAAAACGAGCAGCCAATGATGTCGCCCGTTTTCAGCGTCTGCCATGGCTTCACATCTCAATTTCTTGTCTCTGCTCCTGCTGCTGCTCAATGCTTGACTGGTTGTGCTGCCGCTGTGCCTCTGCCCATTCGCTGAGACTCGCATACTGGTACGTCGGCGGGGATTCTGGTGCAGCTTCCGGCGCGGCGGCCTTGGCAATCTCGCCCACGCCCTCGCGCACGATGTCGGCGGTGTCGTCAATGATGCTCGGCTCGATGGCTGCGGCAATCACCGCGCCAAGAATGTCTATCGGCATGGGTTCGCCTCCTGTGGCTCTGTGGTTGTCCTCGCCGTGGCGGGGTGGGTCGCTTGGGGGGAGCGTCTGCCCCGACCCTGCAAGAGGTATCGGGGCAGGACGGGCGGTTAAAGCTGGCGGGTCTGCCCCTTGCGCCTTCTTTCCAACCTCGCGGACACGTTCCGAAGGCCGCGCGGGTGTCGGGTCATTTTTCCCTATTTCAGACATATGCCGCATGAGCCGTTCAATCACGACACCAAACGACATGGGCGACGATTCCGGCTGCTGCTTCGGCGGTTCCGTGGGCGCGGGACGGGTACGATCATACCGCGCTTGCCGCTCGGCGCGCCGATCGGCGGCTTCCTTGGCGCGAACCTGCGCGGCGGTCTGCCGCGCCGAAACCTCGGCAAGGCGGCGGGTCGCCTCCGCCTCCTTCGGCGGGGTAGGTGGCGGCGCGTGGTGCGGGTCGGACTTGTGCCCCGTCACTTCCTCGGCGGCGTGCTGGTGCTCCTCAATGCGCTGTTGCTGTTTCTCCTCTCGCTGCCGCGCGGCTTCCTCCGGTGTGGCGAACGCCAGCGACGCGCGGCGGTCGTCGTGCCGCGCCAGTTGCCGCGCCAGGTCTTCGGTGTCGCGGGTGATTTCCGTCGAGACAAAGAGCTTCACGTCGTCGCGGTGGCGCGTCAACGCGACATAAGCCGCCGCGTCTTTCCAGTGCTGCGAGTGGTATAAATAAACGTCGTCAAACGTCCGGCCTTGCCCTTTGTAAATCGTTCCGGCGTAGGCGTGGCGAAAGGACGGCATTTCGGCGGCGTCAAAGGTCAAACGCCGCTCGCTCTTGCCGTCCATGCGAAGCGTGATTTTTTGCCCGTTTATCTCCTCAATCGTCCCCATGGCTCCGTTGATGATGCCCTTGCGCTTGTCCGAGGTCGTAAAAACAACGCGGTCGTGTTTGGCAAAAGCGGCCTTGCCGTCCTTCGTCGTAAACTCGGAATCTTCTCCGAGTTCGCCGCGTTCTTTCCGCACCGAGCGAAGTTCGGCGTTAAGCTGCTGCACGTCGTCGTTTGTGTAGGCGAACACGAGCCGCGATTTCTCCGGCGCGGTCGCGGTGTCGGCCTTCCACTGCTCCACAAGCGCGGCCATGGATTCGGTTTGGTGGTTGCTGCGCGTGATGCAACCCAACTTGTCGAGCGCGGCCACGGCTTCGGCAAACTCACCCCGCGCCAACATTTCGGCGGCGGCCTTGTGGTCGCTGTCGCGCTGCCGCGTCACGAAGGAAAGCGCGGCGGCTCCGTGATGCTGCCGCAACTCGGCGAACAATCCGCCCCGCTCGATGCTCGCAAGCTGGCGGTCGTCACCAACAAGAATCAGCTTTGCCCCTGCTTCATGGGCACGGGCTAAAAGTTCGCCCATGATTTTCGTGCCAATCATGGCGGCTTCGTCCACCATGACGACGGTTTTTCTATCCCACTTGTCGCGGGCGTTCTTGAGCGCGAACAACGCGCTGTGAATCGTCCTTGCCTCGGTGAAGCCGTCGCGCTGCATGTCTTGGGCAACGGCATTTGTGGGAGCCAGTCCGACAACGCGGCAACCGTCGCCTTTGTAGGCGGCGCGTATTGCGCCCATGGTGTAGCTTTTGCCCGTCCCTGCCTTGCCGTCGATAATCGCCAAGGCTGCGTCAGTGGTCGCATGCTCAAAGGCGCGGCGTTGTTCGTCGCGCATGGTCGGGCACTTCGCCAAGGCTGCGGCGGCTGCGCGCGCGCCGAGCTGGTGGCGGTGACTGGTAGCAAGTGCGGCGGCGTATTCGAGGGCTTTCGTCTCGGCGGCGCGGACTCCGCGCGTCGTGAAGCGGTCAAGCTGCTTTCCGCTGTCGCGGTCGTGCAACTGGAGCACGTCGGCTTGCGCCAACAATTCCGCCTTAAACGCGGCGGCGGCTTCCTTCGCGGTCAATGCCTTCGCAAGTTCGCGGTCAAGTTCCTTCCCCGTAAACGTCGCTTGCCTCTGCGTCATCAGGTCAAGGACGGCGGCGGCGTTCTTCTCCTCAATAGCGGCTTGTAACTGGCTGCGCTTCTCCCGTTCGGGACACTGAATAAGCCCGTGTTCCCTCTCCCACTTCAAACACCAGTTTTGCCACTTCGGAAAATTAAACTGGTCGCTAAAAGCGCGTCCTGTTTCGGGGTTAATTCTGCTGGCAACAATGTGTAAATGCGCGTGGGGGGTGTCGCGGTGCGCCACGAACAACGCCCGCGCCTTCTCCATGCCAACCGCGCCCAAGGCTTCCCTTGCGGCTTGCTCCATTTCCTCTCGGCTTGGCGTCTCTCCGGTGCGCCACGAAAGAACAAGGTGCATCGCGTCTTTTTCGCATTTTTTCGTCTTGCTGGCTTGGTTCTCCGGTCGCGCCGAAAACTCCATAATCCGGCGCATTGTTTCCGCGTCGTCTCGGCTCTGCGGCGTCCAGCCTCCGACATCCTGCCCGCCAATCCATGCAACGCGGCTTTCGTCGTCGTTCGCGGCGGCGGGGCGAAGCTGGCGGGTTTCGCGGTCGCGGCCTTCGCCCAAGACGTAGCGAAAGCACCCCGACAAGCCCCTACCAAATCCACCCACGGCTATCATTCGGTGAGCCTCGCCACAACTTCACGCCAAAGCCTCAAGGCGTTTTGCAAGTCCTGCGGGTCGATTTGCTCGGTCGTGTTGGCGCGTCGCGCCAACTGGTTCAGGTTGTTGCCAATGGCGGAAAGTTCGAAAAGCCCTTTTTCCGTGAAGCTGTTTTTCGCCTTTATCCTGTAGCCAAGCAAGGCGGCACGCGCGAGATCAGCCAATCTTACACCGGAGGCGGCGGCGCGTTCGTCGAGTTCGGCTTTCTCGCTTGGCGTTATCCAAAACGAGAGGCTGACGCTTTGGCGTTCGCCTTGGTCGGTCTGTTTGCGCCGCGCCATGCGGGGAGCCTCCGGCAGGACAAGAGGGTAATTCGGCACGAATTACATATCTTGTTACTCTTCTGTCTTCTCTTCCTTCCTACCATAAAACCCACCTACCCAAAAAAGGAAAAAGGCGGGGTTCTAGGAAGAGGAAGGCGGAAGGTTTTTTTGAGGGTGGAAAGGATATCTTAACCAAAAAGGCAAGCGTCTATGATATAGGCGCAAAATGGACAAAGAACTTGAGGCTATGATTCGGCTCGACTTGCGGGACTTCCTCGAATTGCAGGAAGGCTTTACCTTGGACGCTGCCGAAAGCACGCGCGAAAGCTTCAAGATGCGGCGCGGCGGGGAGGTCTTGGTTCTCCGGCAACGGGATGACGGGGTGTGGGGGTATTTCAACCCGCACGACACCGCCGACAACGGAACGATTGTCCAGTACCTGCAACGGCGACGCGGCGGCGGTTTCACCCTCGGCCACGTCAAGAACCACTTACGGGGCAGGGTCGCGCGGCTCGGCGCGGTCACGCCTGGTCTGCCGCGTCCTGTCGTCCGTGCGCCGAAAGACTTGTCCCCTGTCGTCGAGCGGTGGAACGACGCGCGGCCAGTCTGGGGACTGCCCCATTACCTCGAAGCGCGTGGAATCGTGGCGGAAACAGTCGCGGCCTATGCCTCCACCCTTCGCATGGACAAAAAAGGCAACGTCCTGTTCGGCCATACCAACCAAGACGGCCAGATTGTCGGCTATGAAATCAAGGGCAAGGGGTTTGACGGCTTCGCCAAGGGTGGCGTCCGGCTGCTCTGTCGTTTGGGGGCAGTCGAGGGGGTGGAACCTGTCAAAATCGCGTTGACGGAATCCGGCGTCGATGCGCTCTCGCTGGCGCAACTTGTCGGACGGCGCGGCGAAGCCGCGCTCTTCTGCTCCACGGGCGGCGCGTTGTCTGTCCACACCCTCGAACAGGTCAAGCGGCTCGCCGTGAAACATCCGGCGGCGCAAATCTTGCTCGCTTTCGACAACGACAAAGACGGCGCGGCCTTTGCCGAACAGGTTGAACGCGCCTTGACGGGACGCGAGGGTGTCCGGCGGCTCCTGCCTCGGCTCAAGGACTGGAACGACGTTGTACGGAACCGCCAAACGGGCGGCTATGGGCCTCTGGAGCCACCTCGGCTAGGTGGGTAGCGGAAACAAACTAAACCAGCTCTACGGCCATCCTAGAGGCCTTTACGGGCCTAGGTGTTTGGGGTTCGAGTAGCAACAGATATTGCTGGCGAATTCGATGTTGCCTGGCTGTTTCCCTGCGCCAACAGTGCCAAGCCCTCGGCGGCATGGACCGAAAAGCGGGTTGGTTAGATGTTTCCGGCCACTCTCAGGGATTTCGCCAGCAGTATCCGTGCTACTCAGACCCCTGTTTGGTCAAGGATTCCTGCCAAGCCCCTTCCTCTTCCTAGCACCGGCTTTCGCCTCTCGATGATGGTTGCCGAGCTTTTTGGAAGGTCGAGTTATCCACAGGCTGCTTGCGCGGTTAGCCGTTAGAGTGAGTCTGTTAGAAAGACTGTTAGTATATATATGTGAGTGTTCCCGATGTACCGAGTCAGGTGTTCCCGATGTACCGAGTCAGGGCGTTCCCGATGTACCGAGTCAATCCACAGGCATGCTTTTTGGCCAGCAAAGTTATCCACAGGATGTAATGTAGGTTACAGAA
>Ga0302320_10012325_pt1 | contig 17978 bp, 19 predicted proteins | sample Bog_T0_3_FD_202130 | JGI IMG/M metagenome (GOLD analysis project Ga0302320, IMG submission 202130) | Peat permafrost microbial communities from Stordalen Mire near Abisko, Sweden - Bog_T0_3 | ecosystem: Environmental > Terrestrial > Soil > Wetlands > Peat | place: Sweden: Abisko, Stordalen Mire...
CGTTCCCCAAATTCCGGAATTCCTCATGGGGACAGGGCGTGACCGACAGCACGGCAAGAACGGCTGGCCAGATCGCGTATGACGCGGACCTGGCTGCCACGCCGACATACGCCGATGGCGGGAAGCAGCCCGCATGGCAGGAACTGTGGGAAGTCGCGCGCTGGTCGTGGGAGCGCAACCCAACGGAACGCAACGGGGCCGGAGAGCAGGATCGGTAGCACTCCAGCCCCTACGCAAAGGTGTTGGTCCTCGGTGTCAACCGATGAACACTCGGGTTTACGACTACGCCTTTTCAAATTGCGCGTTCCGGAAAAATCTCCGGGAGAGGCAACACGAAAGGCCGCGGTGGTTTCTCGATATTTTGGGCCGCCAAAGACTCGTTCAACACCCTTTTGTAGGGGCTGGCGGTAGCACCCCGGCGCTCCGCAACGGCGAGGGCCCTATCCCCAACCGTAGCGGAGCGGGGGGCGTTCATGGGCGCCGCAGGCATCGCATTGCGCGCGACGTGCCTGCCTCAAATGCCCTGCTGACACCGCCGTGGGTTTGGCGCAGACTTGCTGTTATCGGCACGCGCCGCCGCCGAACCACCCGAGGCCATCACAATGCCGGACGACACCGCCTTGCCGCCGCTCCCCGAATACGCAGGACAGGTGCGGGAGGCCGCGGACAGCATCATGGACACGGGAGGAGAGCCGCTCCTGCTCGGGTCCGAGATCCGGGCGGAAGTTGTCGAAGCCTTTCACAAGGCGGGGAATTCGGCGCTGTTCGCTGCCTGCGGCGTGGTCGGCGAAGCGCGCCAGCGGCGCTCGGTCGGTGTTTTCTACCAGCGGGCGGCCTACGATCTCCAGGAGCGGCGCGTGGCGGAGTTCATCGCCCGCCAGACCGGCATCGGCGCCGGCCTGGACCCGGTCGGGTTCCTGATCGCGTCGAACGCCTTCATGGCGGGTGAGCGGAAGCAGGCCATGCGGCGGATGGCCGCCCTCGAAGAGCAGATCCGCGCGGCCGGAAGCGAGCCCCTGTCCGTGCCCGCGGAGGACAGCCGCGCATCGGACGCCTACGCGGATGCGTTCGCATCCCTGCTGGACGGATGCGCGCTGGACGAGGAAACCGTCTACGCGGACGGGAAGGCTTCCCTTACGCTGAGGGTCGGCCTTCCGGCTGGCGTGATGGCGGACCCGTCCGCCGTCCTGGCACTGGAGGAGCGCGCCCACGCCGCCGTCCGGGCGGTGGATGCGTCACTGGCCGGGCGTGTCGCCCTGGCTTACGAAGCGGCCTGACCACCGGCCGCGGCCGGATGCCGCCAAAACAAAGGATTTTCCAAATGCTTCGTCGCCTCTATGCCAGGATCATCAGCCTGTCGGCTTCGCGCGGCGCACCATGGTGGCTCGCCGCGGTCTCCTTCGCCGAGAGCAGCGTGTTCCCGGTGCCGCCCGACGCGCTGCTGATTCCGATGGTGCTGGCCCGGCCCGACCGCGCATGGCGCCTGGCGACGGTCTGCACCATCGCCAGCGTCGCCGGCGGCGCGCTGGGTTACCTGATCGGCTACGCCGTGTTCGACCAGCTCGCCCGGCCGATGATCAGCTTCTACGGCTTCGCCAAACAGTTCTCGGCTTTCCAGGACCTCTACGCGAAGTGGGGCCTGTGGGTGATTCTGATCAAAGGGATGACGCCGATCCCATACAAGATTGTCACCATCGCCTCGGGCGCCGCCCATTTCAATTTCGCCGTGTTCATGGCCGCCAGCGTGGCCACGCGCTCGGCCCGGTTCTTTCTGGCCGCCGGCCTGCTGAAGGCATTCGGCCCCCCGGTCAGGGACTTCATCGAACGGCGGCTGACACTTCTGACCTCGGTTGCCGTGGCAGGCGTTGCCGGCGGTTTCCTTGTGCTAAGGTTTCTCTAACGGCACATGCAGCACCGGGGCGGACGTCCGCCCCGGACCCGGCGGGCTGCGCAGCCAATGGCGGAAACACGGCATGCAAGAGCGGAAGCAGGCGGCACCAGGCCGGATTGGGTGGATTGACGCGGCCAAGGGCATCGGAATTTGCCTGGTGGTCATCGGCCATGTGTTCCCTGCCGGAACGCTGGCGCGCACCCTGTTCCTGTTCCACATGCCGATGTTCTTCATCCTGGCCGGGCTGGTGTTCCACTCCCGTCCGGCGCTGGCGATGGCGAGGGCGCGGGCGCTCAGCCTGCTCGTCCCCTATGGCGCGTTTCTCGTGGCGATTGCCGCCCTGTTCCCTGCGGACTGGCGTTCGCTTGCCTGGGGCGGAGCCGCATTGTCGGGCCCATTCGGCGTGTTCTGGTTCCCGACCGCCCTGGTGGCTGCGCTCCTGCTCTACAACCAGTTCTGCCGATGGTTTGGGCACCGCACGCTGCGGCTGGCGACCGCCTGCGCCGCCTGTGTCGTGGCCGCGCAGTTCATCCCGGCCACGACGCCGCTCGCGCTCGGCGTGGCGCCGATGGCCGTCGGCTTCCTGTGGCTGGGGGACATGCTGCGTTCGCCGCCAGGCGGGTGGCGCCCATGGCTTGCCGTGGCTGGGGTCTTCGCCGCCTGCTGGGGACTCGCGGCAGCCCTCGGACTGGTCCAGGTCCCGGCCGTTGACATGAAGCACGCGCTTTACGGCCCGCTGCTGCTCGGACCGATGCTCTCCGCCGCCATCGCCGTGCTCGTCCTTGGCATTTTCCGGTCGCTTCCCGCGCGGGCCGCTGGGTTCCCGCCTGTCCGCATGCTCGGGGGCGCTGCGATGACCATCATGTTCCTGCACCAGCCAGTGCACTTCTGGCTCGGCGCGATCCCCGGCATCCCGGCACTTGTGACGGCTGCGGCTGCGGTCCTGCTGCCGCTTGGGCTCCATGCCGCGGCCAGCCGCTCGCGTCTGCTCCGGACTGTCTTCCTGGGCCGGCCGTGGATTGCCCGTGGGAAAGCCAGAGCCGGGCTGCTGGCGCGCGCCGGCACGGCCATCATCCGTGCCGCAGTCCGGCGCCGCCACGGCCGGGCAGATCCCGCAGGGCAGGCCGAAAGTCTGGCCAGCCCGCTCAGCGGCTGCAGCGCACGCCCAACAGGGCCGCACAGGGGATGATGTCCTGCTCGTCAATGCAGCGGGCGTTTATCTTGCGGAGCCCGCTGGCCCCTTCGCGCGGGAAGGAAACCGACCAGCCGAGCGGCCCCTTCGCCGGAAAGTTGACCCACAGGGTGTGGGCGGCGCCATGGTTCCAGCGGGCGCGCAGCGTGCCGTCCTTCGACGAGAAGATGTCCGGCGCGACCAGCCCCGGCGTGGCAGTCCAGAAGGCGCGGAAGCGCGCCACACTGCCGCCCGCCGGTGCCGCTTCCCCTTCGGAGCGGGCTTCTGGCGCCATCAGTGCCGTCAGGCGCTGCTCGATGGCTTCGCTGTCGGCCGCCCCCGTCCCGCGCCGCGGCGGTGGCTTGCCCAGGAATGCCTTGGGATCCGCCGCGCGCGCCGCGTCCTCAAGCGCCTCGGACGCACTGTCAAGGCCGCGCAGCGTCACCCGCACAACCTTGGATTCGGCAATCGGGCTGGAGGATGTCTTGTGGCCGCCGCGGCCGAAATCCTGCCACCCGACGGTCGCAAGCAGGGTGTCCCGGTCTACCCCGCGGACGCCGATGTCGTAGCGCCGCCAAGCGGCGCCGTCTCCGGCGCCGTCCGCAGGCCATGACAGCCTCCGGCCGACGCGGCTCAGGAAATACGGTTTCAGCTCTGACATGACGGCACCCGGTGCCAAAGGCGGCCCACAGCCAAGCTTAGCCTCGCCGGACGGCAATCGTTAAGGAAATTGTGACTCCCACGGTGTATCATGCGGGGCATGGAACAACGAAGCTCCCTGCCCCGCCGATCCGCGCTCGCCATGGCCTGTGCAACCATCATTTCCTTCCCGGCGCGCGCCGGTGTCCCCGTGTTCGGTGGCCGGGCCGCAGCGGATCCGCGCGCTGACGCGTGGTCGTCGGCCGCCCTGGCCGCACCGGACGGCTCGCCGCTCCGCCTCGCCGATATCCCGACCCCGCTCGTTTTCGTCAACCTGTGGGCCAGCTGGTGCCCCGCCTGCCTGGCCGAACTCGGTCCGCTGCAGTCCATGGCATCCACACTGGGCGGCGCCACTGTCAGCGTCATCATGGTCGGGCACCCGGCCAACGCCAAGGCTGATCTGGCTTATGCCAGAAGCCGCCAGCTTCCCTTTCCCGCTTTCGCCTTCGCGCCGGGAACCCCCGCCGCTGTGGTTGGCGGGGCGTTCGGCGCGGACGCCGGCGGACACTTTGCGGTGCCGCAGTCACTGGTGTTCGGCGGGTTCCCGCGCCGCCTGCTGCGGTCCGTGACCGGGCCAGCGGACTGGGACAGTCCGGAAGAAGCCGCCAGCCTGCTCGAAATGGCGGAGAGCATGCGGCGGGAAGGCTGAGACCGTCCGTTCCTGGCCAGACAGAAAACCGGGGCTGCCATTTTCCTTCAGGCCGGCAGCCCGTGCAACGGAGACAACCTGCAAATGGACAATATCCCGGGACGGACGATCATCGGCGTGGACGAAACCGGGCGCGGGAGCTGTTTCGGTCCGATCGTGACCTGCGCCGTCGCGTTCCCGCCCGGCGGCCTGCCGGACAGTCTCGCATCCCGCATCAGGGACTCGAAAGTCATGACGCCGGGGAGCCGGGAAGAGGTCGCGGCCATGCTGAGGGCCACAGTGAGCTTTGCCTTCGGTTGCGCCAGCGCGGCGGAAGTCGACGCCATCAATCCGCTGCGCGCGACCATGCTGGCCATGGCGGCCGCCGTCGCCCGGCTGCCACATTACGGTGACCCCTGGGTAATCGCAGACGGACCCCACATGCCATCCGTGCGGCTGCCAGGGGAGGCACTGATAAGGGCGGACGCTTCCATTCCCGAGGTCGGGGCCGCCAGCATCATCGCCAAGGTGTTCCGCGACGCCCTGGTCGTGCGGCTGGCGCGGCGCTACCCCGGCTACGGCCTGGAACGGCATGCCGGCTACGGGACGAAGGCGCACTTCGCCGCCGTCGCGTCCCTCGGCCCGACCCGGCACCACCGCCTGACGTTCCTGCGGCGGGTGCTGCCGCAAGCCGCGGTGCCAGCCTGATTCCAGCGCGGACAGAACCTGACGGACAGGCGTTCAGGCGGCCGCCGCGCTCCCCATCGCGTCCTGCGGCGCGCCTCCGGCACCACGGATGCGGCGTGGACTCCGGACTGCCCGCCGCCATGCTGACACCATCAGCAGCGTGTAGACGGCCGGCCCGACGGGCAGGCATTCCAGGCCACCCGCCATGCCGGCGGCGAATGACGCCATGAAGCAGAAGGCTGCCACCGCCTTTTCCCAGGGCAGCCAGCCGGTGCGCCGCGCGTCAGCGGCAAGCCAGCAGAGGCACACGGTCACGGCGAGCAGGTCGTAAAACATCACGACGGGAACCGCGAGCATCGTCCCGGCGATCAGGGAAACCGGGCGCGCGGCGCTGTTTCTGGTGGTCCGCCGCCAGATCAGCCAGACCGACGCGGCCGCGGCCATCGCGGACACCGCCTGGGCCCCGCCAGCCCAGGCAGCTTCGCCTCCCATCGACCGCACGGCGCCGAGAACGCTGGTGTAAAGCTGGTAAGGCACCAGCGCGCTGTAGTTTGCCGAGGCGTTGGCGGCGAACGAGCCAAGGTAGCCTGCCCAGACGTCCGGGCCGAACGCCGCTGCCGCGCCGGCGCACAGGAACACCGCCATGCAGGCGGTGGCGAAGGTGGCGCGCCACTCGCGGGCGGCGATCATGGCCACGGGCAGCAGCACGGCTAGGTGCGGCTTGTAGCAGAGGCAGCCCAGGACGGCTCCGGCCAGAACAGGCCGGCCGCGCGCCAGCAGTGCGGTGCCGCCGGCGAACAGCGCGGCCGTGAGCATTGCGTTCTGCCCCATGACCCCGCACTGCAGGAGTGCCGGGAAGGCGGCGCAGCATGCCACCGACCGCCATCCGGCGCCGGTCGCGCGCAGGGCGGACACGAACAGCGCCGCCTGGGCCGCAACCCAGGCGGCGAACGCGGCGCCGTAGGGGAGCAGCGCCAGCGGCGCGAAGACCAGCAGGGCCACTGGCGGATAAAGGAAAACGGTGTGCGGCGGCGTGCCACCCGACTGGAACGACCGCTCAGCCGCCAGGTGGGCCGCCATGTCATAGGCATCCGCCGGGGACGGCCCGTGCGCCAGCGCCCCCGCGGCATAAAAGGACATGAAGTCAGCCGCGGCGAAGTCCGCTCCTGTCAGGGATGTGAACCGGAGCCACGCATGCGCGGCGAGCAGGCCAAGCGCCGCCGCCAGCACCCGTCCGCCGTCCGCCCACGACGCTTCCCGCACGGCGGCCAGCGCACGGCCAGCCAAACTGGTTTCCACGCTGCGCGGCATGTGCTTTCTCCGGATGGCGGCCTCCACCCAAGGCTAGGCCATGGCCGGGCCGCCCGCCAGGGATATCCGCGCGCTTGCGCGGCCTCCCGGCGGCGTGTCATGATCCGGTGTATCCGGACCCACCGGCGTCAAAGGCAAACCGATGAAGACCCGCTTCCCGTTACCGCTCGCGGCCTGGTTTCTTTGCCTCGCCGCATCCGCGTCGGCACAGTCGCCTCCCCCGCCCCACCATCCGTCTTTGGTCCTGGTGAACCGCTCCGGACTGACGGTGACGGAAATACACGTCTCGCCGAGCCCGGTGCCGGTCTGGGGGCCGGACGTGCTTGGTTCGGCGGTCCTGGATGACGGGGCTTCCTTCGAGGCAAGACTCCCGTCGGTGACCTGCGTATGGGACGTGAAAGTCATCTTCCGCGGCGGCCTTGGCTACGAACGGCGGGATCTGGATACCTGCCGGAGCAATGACCTCGTCCTGATGGCGGTGCCGCAAAGCGACAAGGAGATCGGCGAACACCCAGCCCCCACGCCGCACCAGGGCACGCCCCAGGCCAGCCCCAAGCGGACGGAAAACCCCTTCAAGATCTGATGCGGACGTGCCGAAGGAGGAAACCTGTCGCATCGGCCACAGGTGGCTTCCGTTGCTATGGAGTTACGGCGGTGCTTCTGGATGGTATGTGGAGCTGATACATGTCGGTGTGCTATATTCCCGCAGGAAACATTACTGACGATTCCGCAGACATTCTGGTCAATACGGTAAATGAGGTTGGGGTGGCTGGAAAAGGCGTCGCCCTGGCCTTCAGGAACCGCTGGCCGGCAATCATGCGCCCGTACAAGGCCGCCTGCGCGTCCGGACGCCTCCGGGCCGGCGGCTGCCTCCTGTTTCCCCTCCCGGGTCCGGAGGACGCCATCCTGCCCCTGTTCGGCGCGCCCCGCCAACGCTTTTGGGCTGCGCTGGCCACCAAGGCCAACTGGAGGGACCCTTCCCGCATTGGCTGGATTGAGACAGGTCTGGCGGAACTGGCCCGCCTCGCCAGGGACGCCGGCGCGCGCAGCGTTGCCATCCCGCCGCCCGGCTGCGGCAACGGTGGCCTGGACTGGAAAACGGTGGAGCCATTGGTTCTCGATGCGCTCCGCGGCTTCGACCTGCGGATCTATGCTGCGGGGAATGGGGGATGACCGGCGTGCCACACGGCATCCCTGACGGCCTGTTCGGCCTTGGCCGCCACGGGAACGCGGCACTGGAAGCCTCATGGCTGGCCGCCGTCGGCACCGAATTCCGGCAGGACTACATGCAGGCCCTGAAGGCTTTCCTTGAAAGCGAGATCTCATCCGGGCACCCGGTCCATCCCATCCCGTCCCGGTATTTTGCGGCGTTGGACCGGACTCCCCTCGCCAGCGTGAGGGCGGTCATCATTGGCCAGGATCCCTATCACGGGCCAGGCCAGGCGCACGGGCTGTCTTTCTCGGTCCAGCGCGGCGTGGCGAAGCCGCCATCCCTGAGGAACATCTTCCGGGAGCTGGTGGCTGACACCGGGGTCACGGAGCCGGCCCATGGTTGCCTGGAGGCGTGGGCAGACCGCGGTGTGCTGCTGCTGAACAGCGTCCTGTCCGTCCGCGGCGGCAGCCCGGCGAGCCATGCCGGCAGGGGATGGGAGCGGTTCACCGACGCTGTCATCCGCGCCGTGAACGGACGCCGGGAGCCGGCGGCTTTCATCCTGTGGGGCAGGCACGCGAAGGAAAAGGCGGCGGCCGTCGACCGCTCACGGCATTTTGTCACAGCGTCGCCGCATCCGTCGCCCTTCTCGGCGCACACTGGATTCTTCGGCTCCAGGCCGTTTTCGAAGGCGAACGGATTCCTCCGGTCGAGCGGCTTTCCGGAGATCGATTGGAACCTCCCGCCATGAGCCGCGGCGCCGCATCGGTGGACGCGCCCATCCCCGCGAGAATCCCGCTCAGGAGCGGAGACGAATATGACGCGCTGACCGTCGGCGGCAGGCGGGTCTGCATCTTCCGGGCAGGCGACCGGAAGGCCGCGAAGCGGGGCTACATGCGGCGGCCGCCACGTGGCAAAGAAACTCCTGCGCGTGGCCGCCTCCGGTCCGATGACGCCGGAATAACGCCCGTGGCGGATCCGTCCGGCCAATAGCGGAACCCAGTTGGCAGGGCTGGGCACCTCCCGGGCGCGGCTGGTTTCCCGCGGCGGGACCTCGCCGCCTGAAGCCGTGTCCGGCCACCGTTCTTGACTTTCGGCCCCGTCCGCAGTCCTTTTGATGTGATGGCGGCTGGACGGAGGCGGTGATGTCGGACGCTTGCATGCCGACCGCGGAACAGGCGGCGGTGATCGAAGATGCCCGCGAACGGCCCGGCGAGAGCCGCAAGGTCGAGTCCGCCGCAGGCTCCGGCAAGACCACTCTGCTCGAGATGCTGGCGCGGGACCGTCCGGATCCGGTGGTCTATGTGGCGTTCAGCCGCCCCATCAAGCTTGCCGCCGAACAGCGCTTCCCTGCCCATGCCCGGGTCACGACGGCCCATGGCGCGGCCTACGGCGCGATGCGCATGCAGAGCCAGCGGACGCGGCTGGAGGCGAGGCTGTTCGGTGACCGCGTCGGCTCCATTGTCCGCCTTCCGCGGTGCAGGCTGCCGGAGGACGTGCTCGGGCAGGTCGTGCTGGAGACGGTTTCCCGCTTCTGCCACTCCGCCGACGCGGAACTGGCGCCGTCCCATGTCGCGGTTGACCCAGACGAGCCGGAGGACATCGGCATCGCGGCGCTGGATGGCGCCCGCCAGCTCTGGGAGCGGATGGCCGACAGGGATGACGACTGCCCCATAACGCACGACACCTATCTGAAGCTTTGGCAACTCGGCGAGCCGCGGATACGGGGCGTCGACTGGGCACTGTTCGACGAGGCGCAGGACGCCTCGCCGGTCATGTTGGACATCATGATGAGGCAGCCGTTCCCGGTTACCTGGGTCGGCGACGATGCGCAGTCGATCTACGCGTTCCGCGGCGCGGTCAACGCGATGCGGCGCATCCAGGCACCGTCGTTCCCGCTGTCGCAGTCATTCCGGTTCGGGCAGCCGGTGGCGGACATCGCCAACGCCATCCTGGCCTGCAAGCCGGACGGGCGCAGGCCGACCTGGCGCATTTCCGGAAATCCCGCCCGCGAAACGCAGGTCGGAACCTTTCCGCGCGGGCTGCGGCATGCCTTCCTGGCCCGCACAAACTCGGAGTGGTTCCAGCACGGGCTGCAGTTCCGGGGCCGTGTGCATGTCATCGGCGGCCTGGAGGAAGCAGCCCGCCTCCTGGACGGCGCATGGCGGCTCTGGCGCAACGGCGAGCGTCCCGCGCGGGTGCCGGCCATCGCGCGCTTCGCCTCGTGGCGGCAGCTATGCGAGCACGCCGAGCGCTTCGACGACCGTGAGCTGAAGTTCGCGCGCCGCATTGTCGAGCAGTTCCGCGAGAGCCTGCCGCAGGCCATAGCCGGGTTCCGTGCCCGCCACACCGAGCACGAGGACGACGCCGAACTGATTCTGTCCACGGCCCACAAGGCGAAGGGCCACCAGTTTCCCTACGTCCGGCTGGGTGACGGCTTCGCCAGTCCGGCCGACGGAGGATGGGACAAGCTGCCTGCCGAGGAGCGCGAGGCCGAGCTCAACCTGCTCTATGTCGCCGCGACCAGGGCGCAGTCCGGGCTGGAGCCCGGCCAGGCGGTCGCCGACTGCATCGCATTCGCCAGGGAGCAGGCGGCACCCGGAGAGACGCTTCCCCATCTGAAGCTGTCCCAGATCAGGGTCAGGGTCCCGCCGAAAGCCCTGGTCGCGGCGGCCAGGCCGCCGATGGCGGCTCCCGTTCCCGTGCCATCCCAGCCCGAACCCTGGCCAACGGCATCCGGTCCATGCCGGCGTGCCTGGACTGCCGACGAGGACGTGCAGGCGTTCGCGATGGCATCCCGGGGGCTCGCTGCCGGGGACATCGCAGAGTGGCTCGGCCGCAGCCCGGCAGCGGTCGCGGTGCGCCTTGCGTTGCTGCGTGCACCTGGCTCCGATACGGCGATGCTCGCCGAGGTGCTGACCGCCCTGGCACCGCCCGCCGTGGCGGCCATGCGGAAGCCGTTGCCGGTGACGGCCCGCCGCCCGCCGCCGCGCCCGGCACCGTCACGAGCGGGCAACGGCGACAGCGGGGAGGATCCGCGGCCTGCGGTGCGCCGCTGAACTCCGCGCCTTTGGGGCATGCTGGTCCATTGTTGCGGTATGGTATGCTAGCAGATACAGCATGCCATACCGCGACAATGAGGCTGGCCGATTCCTTTCCTGCTCCATCCGGCAAATTCAGTCACCAAGCAATCTCCCTGGTCGGCGGCCCTGGTTGCCCGCTTCGCCATCAAAGCCCTGCCTGACGCTTTGCGTTCGCTGGCGCCTGCTATTTTTCTTGCATGACATCAAGGCAAAGACAAGATTCGGCTTCTCCGCCCAGGCTGCAGGGATTATGCTTCCTGCCTTGTGAACGGACAAAGAAAACAGGCCATGCGAGAGCCAACAGACGAACCGCTGGCCGGAGCCACTCCCCGCTGGCGGCATGCCGTCCTCCGCAAACCATTGACGCCCCGGCAGATCGGCCGCCTGGGCGGCGCCGCTGTGGCGCTTCCGCTGCTGGGTGCCATGGCTGGCCTCGCCCTCGCCGGACTCTTCAATCTCCCGGCGAAAAGCCGTTCCCCTTCCCCTGCCGCCGCGGCACCCATGCCGGCACCGCCAAAGGCGCAAATGGCCCCGGCAGCGCCTCCGGACGGCGGCAAGTGCGGCGCGCCTGAGGTCCCAGCACCCGCCGCCGTCCCGCCACCAGTGTCGCCGGCGCCAGCAGAGCCGGCAGCGGGAGCATTGCCGACATCCCCTCCGCCGGATGTCTCTGTCACTGTCGAGGGGTATGTCCGCCCCGACCGATATTTCACGTGGCGTGCCGCAGTCGACACGGAGAGGGAATGTGTGGAGATCGGGCACGGGCTGATGGCCACCATTCCGGGCGGACAGGAACGGGCCAGCGCCCACTACACCTGCAAGGCTGGAGCGGAGACACTGCGTGAGCGGATGTGCACCCGCTATCCGTCGCGTGATGCGGCGCTGGGGAGCAAGGCGTCCGAGTTCCGGCAGACCGGTCCGGGGACGTCGGCCCCCTGGTGGGCGTGCCGTCCGTTCCGGATGCCATCCCCGGAAGCCGCCGCCGCCGAAACACCCCATCCGGAGCCATCTGCCGGGCCAGGCCAGCCGCAGGCTCTCCCGCCGCAAGGAATGGCACCAGGCCTGCCTTTGGCAGCGGCTGTGGCTGCCGCGGCGGAAGCGCATGACCGCCTGTCCGGGCAGCCCGCGGCCATGGCCGCTGCGGTCGCACGCCATCCCGGGCCGTCTGCCAAGCCAGCCCACGCGCAGGTCTTTCCCGCGCCAACGGCGGCACCAGGCATGCCCCCGACACCGGCAGCCGCCGCTGCTGCGGAAGCACTCGAACGTTTGTCGGCGCACCCCGGGGTGGCGCCTGCCGCCACGACCGCGGAAGCCGCGCCGGATGCGGCTCCCCAGGCACCCGCTGCCCGTCCATCCCATCCAGGCAAGCCCGGCCCGGCCGCAGCGCACCGCCACCACGGTGCAATGCCTGCATCCGGATCGGGTTAGCAAGAGCGACAGCGCGGCCCGCCCGGCCTTTGGCGGTCGGCGGGTCAGGTGGGCTGTCATCTTTCGATTGCGATGGCCACTGGCGACGTTGTTTCCCGGAGATCGGACTGTCTCCGGCAGCGCCAGCGATCCGGCGATGTCATCCGGCAGCCAATTCGTGATGTCCATCGTCATGCCCGCTGCAGGACCCGGGAATTGTCCTCCACTGCGGCGCCGTCGACCACCCGATGCCGACGGGAGCCAGGGCATTCGCGACAGCATTGCGGGACGGGCTGCTGACGGCCCCTGATGCCAGGGTGAATGACTGGGCGATCATGGTCCCGGTGCGCCGATGCCGCCGTGGGCCCGATGTTCGCATCCGGCAAGGGCTTCGCGAAACTCGATTACGACAACTTCACCCCGGCCTTCCTCCACACTGCGCAGCGCGGCACAACGTGGTCGATTTGCATGTCCTCGACCCGCAGCGGCGCCCGGGTCCAGAAATCCACGCGCCCGTGAAATTCCCAGATGATTTCCCTCAGCGCAGGGTCCGGCGTCGCCGCATCCGCCTCAGGTGGAAACTCGAATGCCGCGAGGACTTCCGCAATGGCGGCAAGTCCCCGCCTGCCGTCACCGATTGCCATGGCGCCGCAACCCATCCATCGCCGGGCGGCCTGGGTTTCCGCAGGCCACCCGGCGGTTACCGCCGTCCGGGCTGGCCCATGCAGGGCTCCGGTACCCCGTCAGGGCCAGCTTCATCCAGGCTGGCGTCTGCCGGCGGCGCGAAGGGCTCCTCCGCCAGCATGGGCGCCGGCCGTGGCGATGCCCGCCACTTGTCGAGGAAGTCGCCCAGATGCGGCCGGGACATCCTCTCCCGCTCGAGGACGTCGACCAGGCTCTGCATGCTGGCGTTGTGGCCGGCTGGTGTCGACAGTCCGGACAGGAGTGCCCACCGGACGTAAAGGGCGAACAGGTTCAGGACGTCCCCCTCGCAGTAAGCCCGCACCAGATCAAGACGCCCGTCGCGCACCATGGCGGCGACCTCCGATCCGTGGCCGCCGACCTTGCCGGGAAAGCCGCATGCCTTCGCCATCAGGTCGAGGCCTGCCATGCGCGCCGCTCCGTAGTCCGACATGACGTCGCCCAGGTCACAATGCCAGTCCGGGGAGTAACGCCTGGTGTAGCCGTTCCACTTGTCCCCCGCGGTATGCCAGTGCCCTGCCGCGAGAGCATGCACCGCCGCGCGGTATTTCAGCACCGGCAGGTCGAATTTCCGGCCGTTCCAGGTGACGATCCGCGGCTTGGCGCGCCCGACCCAGTCCCAGAAACCCCGCAGCAGCTGCGCCTCGGAGAAATCCTCACGGCCCCCGGAATGCACTCCAGAGACGCGGAACCACTCCGAACCGTTGTCGCCACGCACAATTTCCGCAACCACCATGCTGATGGCGACAACCCGGTGGCACGGCAGCGGCGGAAACTCGCCCTGTGGCAACTCCGGGGGGAGGATTTCCTCGTCCGGAACTGTTTCGATATCGACGCAGGCGGCCGTCTGATGCGCGAAGCTCACGGCGCCTTCCCCCTGTCTTCCGCGCTGTCTGAATTGCCCATGCCGTTCTCCGATCGTCCGTCCGGCGGTTGTCATAGGCCATCGGCAGGATTGCCGCAACGGACAGGCGCTCACCAGGCTGTGAGGCTGCCGCAATCCGTTGGCTGCCGCGGCACCGGGGACCCTGGCCATGCGGAGGCGGCGGGGTTCCTTTCGGCAGGGAAAAAAGGCCGTCAGCGGGGCCGCCGGACAATGGACGGGCGGCTTCCGTGCGGCCACGGGAGGCTGGCCCGTTGCATGCCGTTGCATGCGCCGGCTTTCCTTGGAGTCGCGGACATGCCTTGGCCTGGGCCGATAAACGCGCCGGAGGAAAACCGTGATTGAAGCCCCCCGTGCAGGGGGATTACCATGTCCTTGAGGCTGGCGATTTTGCCTGGCTTCGCGGACGGTGGCATCCATGGCGAAATCGCCTGCGGCGCGGGAATGCGACATCGGGCGCGGTGCAGTGGCATTGGCCGATGCGTGGTCCCACGACCATGCGAAGTTCGAATCCATGGTCGAGGCGGCGGTTGCCTCTGGCAGCGACGCGGACATCCAGCGTGGCATGGCTCTGATTTGTCCCAACGGGCGGGACGCCGCAATGTCCCACGCCTGCCGCCTCGCGGAGACGGTCGCCGCACCGGACAAGGGGATGTGGGGCAGGCTTCTGGTCATTCCGGTCATCGTGCACCCGGCTGACGGCAACGCGCCGGACGCGGGCGGCATCGGGGATGCCGTGCTTGCCAGCGGCATGGTGCCGCAGGGCGCGAGAATCCACGTCCTGTTGGGCTACTGGGATCTTGCCGCCACCGCGGCCCTCAGGTTTTCCGGCAGGCGGGCACTGCTCCGCGCCACGCTCTCCGGCGGGCCATGCCCGGTTCCGCCGGCGGCGCTGGAAGCCCCCGCAGCCCGTAGCGGCCGCGGCCTTCCCTGCTCGGTTGTCTGCGCGGTGACCGTGCCCGACCCGAGATCCGACATGCCACTGCTGGACGGTGACCTCGAGTTGTTGGACTTCCGCGGTCTGCTCACCGCCATCCTGAGGACCGGCGGCGGCCTCGTGGATGCTGCCATGCCTGTCCCGGCCTGCTGCCTTCCGGAGGTAATCCAACCGCACGGCAGATGGCTGGTCGAACGGCTTGGCGCGCGGCAGGAGATCAGGGACTTCCTTTCCGCCGCGGCGGACGCCTGCGGGAGAAAGCGGGTTGCCTGCTCGGTGCGGCGCACCGGCCACCGCCTGGCCGTCCGCACGCACGGGCCGTCCGGCGTCATCGACGAGCGCGAGCTGGATCCGTTCGATCTGCCAATCTCGCCCGGAGAATTCCTCCGCGAAACGGATCGGCTTTCCGCCTCATTCTGGATGGAAGCCGAGGATGACGGGCTCGCCGATTTCACCCGTGAACGTCCGCCCATGGCGCCGCCCCGGCGCGGGCAGCGTCTGCGGGCCATCGTTGGCGGACGGATCCAGCGCGAGATTGACGACGCCGCCGCCTGGCGGGATGGACTGCGAAAACGGATGGAGGGGGCCACGGCGCCAACGGGTGGCGGAGTGTAGCGGCGGAAATCAGGCGACCCGGCTGCGCCCCCAGGGAGGAAGCATTCCGGCAGGTCTTCGGGTCGGTTCAGGCTTCCCCACATGTCCGCCACCTGGGCAGCGGCATCGCATGCCAGCCGCGCTCCCGGCGCTGGGCTGGCATGCGACTGGCATGCGGCTGACTCTGGCGGAGTTCGATTGGCTGGCCTGATAGGATGGTCGTCGGGACCATGTTAGCAAGGAAACATGCCATGCGCACCGCCCTGCTCTCCGCCACCATGCTTGCCGGTCTCGCATCGGCCCCGGCGTTCGCCACAATCACGGTCACCACGGCGTACGGCGGGGATGTCGCCTACACTATGAGCGCCATCAGCCCGAACGGCACTTCCCAGGCAACGGGTGTGACATCGGTTGTGCTGCCGAACTTTAACGACGTCGGCAGCCCCGCGAGCGCTCCCGCCGCGCCCGCAACCGCCTGGACGGGATCGAACGGTTACATTATCGGCTACTCGGCGTCTGTCGGTGGCATGTATGACAATGGCGGCTCGTTCAGCGCCGCCAGCGCGAACAGCATCGACGAGTCATCCGTCAACCCCTCCGGAACCTACGTTGCCGCTTCGGGTCTGATGGCCACCTCCAATGGCTGGAGCGGCGTCAGCGACATCGTCTCCGCGTCATTGATCCTTCCGCAGGCGCAGAGCTATTTCGGCGGTCTTGTGAACACTTTTGCGAGCGCGCCCGAGCCCGACAAGGTCTCGTTCTATGATGGCTCCACGCTGCTTGCGGCAATCACCACGAACAACGTCGGCCCGGAGGTGAGCGGCAACCCGTGGCCCTGGTATTCCACATATCTGAATGTGGATTTCCTTAACGGTGTCACCTACAATAGAGTGGTGCTGTCCACATCGTCACCAACCTGGAACGCTGGCAACCTCGTCACGCTGACCGGCATCGAGACAGGCTCCTCGCCGATGTCCTACGTGCTTCCGACCGCGCTGGCGTCCAACAGCACTGTGGCCTCGCTGACGTCGACGACCGACTACACTCCGGCCGGGGCGCCGCTTCCCGTTCTTGGCGGTTCTCCCTTTGGCGCCCTGGCATTCCTGGGCGTGGCGGGGCGCTGGCTGCTCCGCCGCAAGCGGGCTGCGTAGCGGCTGCCGACGGCCGGTTACTTCAAGAAACGCCAAAACCGAGGAAACGCTCCGTGCAGGTCATCGTCCGGGACAATGATGTCGCCAAGGCCCTGAAAGAGTTGAAGCGCAAGCTGCAGCAGGCGGGGGTTTTCCGCGTCATGAAGGCGAAAGCGTTCTACGAGAAGCCTTCAACGCGGAAAGCACGCGAGCGCCGTGAGGCCATGAGCCGCGAGCGCAAACGGCAGCGCAAGCAGGTCGAGCGCGACGGCTTCTGAGCGGGCCGGTCCGCCAATATCAGCCGTTCCCGACGCTGCCTGCCTGGCTTCAGGGAGCCGTGCGCCAGCAATGGCAACGTAACCCCGATGGCGCCGTGCGGGAAATCCCATGGCGCCATCGGGGGCGCAACGGAGCAGCCTTTGCATGCCCCGGCGTCTGGCAGTCCCGCCAGCCTTACGCCGCCGCTGCTAGATCAAACAGCGCGCCGCCGTCGCGGTGGAGGTTTGTGCCGGACTTGTTCTCGATGGTGCCGAGACCGACGCTCAACGCTTCCCGGCGCTTGACCTCCGAGTAGCCCGGCGCGGTCATCGGGTAGTCGGCGGGCAGGCCGTAGCGCTCGCGGTAGGTCTCCGGCGTCAGATCGAAACGCCGGATGTAACGCTTCAGCATTTTCGACGGCTTGCCGTCCACGAGGCAGATGATGAACTGCCCGTCCGGAGTGATGCTGTCCCCGATAGCCACGAACGGCACCCACACCGGCGCTGCGGCCGGGACCTCTTCGGCCTTGGCGGTCACAACTTCACGGCGGGCCACCGCGGCGCGGACCGTCCGGGGCTTGGGTGCCGCCCTGGCCAGCCGCGCGGTCGGGACTGCCGGCGCCGTGGGCGGTGACATGGCGGTCGGGCACAGACTCCGGAGGACCGCTTCGAAGACGCCCATCGCGGTGTCCGGAGTGGTCCCGGGGTTTGCGGCGATGAACGTGCGTGCGACGCCCACGGCCTGCGAAACGGAAATGTCGATCGGGTGGCTGGTGGTCATGGACATAGCGGTTTGCCTTTATCCTTTCTGCGAGACCCCGTTGTTTGCGTCAGGGCCCGTTGTCTCGGCAGGAAAATAGGGCCAAAGCAGTCGGCGTCAACAGTTTGCTTGCAGGAATGCCGCCGGTAACGGGACGGTGAACGTCAGCCGGCGAGCAGCGCTGGCGGAGGGTGATTTATGCTACGTTTTGGCCAACCGGGAACAAAACCATCCCCATTCTCCAAGAAAATTTCCTTGGCGCGCCCAATTTCGGCCGCTTTGGCATGAACGGCGGCCGCTGGTCCCCGCCGGCGGCCGGGGCGACGGCAACCTGCCGCCATGGGCGATGGCGTGGCCATTCGCGCTGGCGATTCCGGCTGGGTGAACGCAGCGGTGCCCCCTGCGCAAGCCGCCGTGACCGCCGGATGTCCGTGCGGCCGGCGATACGTGCCTGGCGGCCGGCGACCCACGGCTACTCCGGCGGCCGACGCCGTCGTGCCAGTGCCCGGGTCGGCTGCCAGGAGCGGATTCCCTGCCATGCGGGATGCCACCGATTGCCCGCGGTTGTCACAAAACCTGCACAACAGGCCGGCTGATGTGCAGGAAACGCAACAGCGGCCCCGACGGTGATTCGGACATCGGGAGTCTTGCAACCAGCGGTGTTATGAAACCTCTGCACCCAGGCAAACCG
>Ga0302320_10012327_pt1 | contig 17977 bp, 23 predicted proteins | sample Bog_T0_3_FD_202130 | JGI IMG/M metagenome (GOLD analysis project Ga0302320, IMG submission 202130) | Peat permafrost microbial communities from Stordalen Mire near Abisko, Sweden - Bog_T0_3 | ecosystem: Environmental > Terrestrial > Soil > Wetlands > Peat | place: Sweden: Abisko, Stordalen Mire...
TTGGAGCATCATCGAGGCGCTCGCACTCGACGCCAAAGCCCTCGTCCTGAAATTCGCCACCGCCTGACCAATGCCGTAACGTATCATACGCGGCACGGAACTACGGTCCCAGCACCTGGGCAGTTACCCTTGATCTGCTCCAACTGCTCGGCCCCGTGCATGCGGGCATTACCGGCATGGCGGCGCAGCTCCGCTGCCGGGCGCAGCACGATCTTCGCTGCCATCCAGGGAAGCGTCATCGGCACCATCCAGGAAGGGGGTTGGGCGGTCGGCATGCGCTCGGCCGCAAGGTGCGAACCTCGCGGCCGGCTCAGGCGAGAAAATTGGCGGAAATCTGCGGCTCACAGCGCGGTTGGTGCGAACTGCGAACCATGCGCGGGCCTGACGCTGCCGGGGTCCGGCGCCTCCGCCCCCCGCATACAATATTCGCAGGAAGGACCCTAGTATTGAACTTCACGTTGCTTTGATCGTTACTTTAGCGTTGCTTTGTCTATTCTTCGTGCCCTGCCTGAGAGCCAATCTGTCGTCCCATTCCGGCGCCGCGTCCCGCCTGCCGCTGGTGCGCCGCGCTGTGGTCGCGCTGATCGCCACTATCGACACCCTACCCGAAGCGGATTCCGCACCGCAATCCGGTTTCGTCGCATCGCCGTTCGCAAGGTGGACATTGTCCACACAAACTCATAGAAGCGAGGCAGGAGGCCGACATGCCAGCACAAGCGAAGCGCACCACGACGACCAAGAGCCGCCGCAAGCCGGCGCCGAGCGCCACCACGGCCGGCGCCATCAACATCCGCGTCCGCGATGACGACCGGGCATTGATTGACCAGGGCGCCAGCCTCGCCGGCAAGTCGCGCTCGGAGTTCATGCTGGAGGCGGCACGGCACGCGGCGACCGAGGCCATCCTCGACCGCACCCTGTTCCGCATACAGCCATCGGTGTTCGCCAAGTTCGTGGCGATGCTCGACGCCAAGCCGCAGCCCAACGAGCGGCTGCGCAAGCTGATGCAGACCAAGGCGCCGTGGGAGTGACCGACGACGCGGCGGCCCTCACGCCGCCGGCAGCGTTGGACGACACGCACGAGTTGTCCCTGTTCGATTGCGGCGAGCCGTCGCTGAATGACTGGTTGCGCCGCCGTGCCAGGGGCAACCAGATGGCCGGCGCATCGCGCACATTCGTCGTGGCGCGTGGCGATGTCGTGGTGGGCTACTACTGCCTCGCTGCGGGCGCGGTGGCATCGGCTGTCGCTCCGGGGCGTGTCCGCCGCAACATGCCCGACCCGGTGCCGATGGCCGTGCTGGGGCGGCTGGCGGTGGACCGGACCGTGCAGGGCCGCGGGATCGGCCGCGGCCTGCTGCAGGACGCGGTGCGGCGCACGCTGCAGGCCAGTCAGGTGCTGGCGGTCCGGGGCCTGCTGGTGCAGGCGCTGAACGAGGACGCGCGGCGCTTCTATCTCGGCTGTGGCTTCATGGCATCGCCGGCCGAGCCGATGCTGCTGATGGCGACGATCGCCGACCTGACCGCCGCCATCGGCTGAGCAAGGCGGCTATCGCGTGGCGAGTGCGCGCAGCGTTGCGTCCCGCGTCGCCAGCAGCGCGGCGAGCGTCAACCCGGCCTGCTTGACCGCGGCAGGTTCGCTGCTGTCGGCGTCGGACACCTGCTCCTCGGCATCGGCGACGCCGGCGACGACCTGCTCGGCCAACTCGTCCAGGCGCTGCCTGGTCTCGGCAGGGTCGGCGCCCGGCGTGCCGTGCCATTCGGCCACGATCACCTCGACCTCGCGGGCCATGCGGGTCGGCTGGACACCCTTCGCTACCAGCGCCAGCAGCCGCTGCAATGCGGCATCGACCGGGCGGGCCGGTGCCGGTCTCCGTCCGGCAGCCTGTCTGCGTGGTGCCATGACCATGTCCTCCGGGCGGCGTTGCGGTTCATGTTCTTTATATGTTCTAGAAATGGGCCGGGCAAGCGCCATCACGCGGCACTCCGGCGCCGGGTCAGGCCGTAATGGCCCGCCAGGGTGCTCAGCGCCGCCACCAGCATGCCCTGGGCATGCGGCGGAGCTACACGTCGGCCACCCCAGCCCTGGCGCAGTGCCCATTCGCGGACCGAGGATTCGAGGCCGACGACATGCCAGACCACCGACCCGGCCGCGCTGTCGAAGCCGCCCAGCGCCATGATGGCGGCGACGACGCGCTCGCGCGACGCCATCTGGTGCTCGGTCAGCCCGTCGCCGGTGTTTCCGCTGATGCGCAGCACCGGCATGACGTGGATGCCGTCCAGCGCGGCGGTGCGGAACTTGGCGCGGAACATCACCGCCGCCTCGAACATCTCGGGCGAGATGGTGCCGTTGGCCAGCATCAGGCCCAGGGTGTCGACCGCACGGTGGTGCACGACCGACGCGCCCGTCGCCGGATCGGCATGGTGCACCGGCTCGCCAAGCCCGCCATGCTGCAGCCGCCATTTCGTCGGCTTCGACAGGTCCTCGCCCGCCTGCCTGGTTTTCCGCTTACTGGCCATGGGTCTGCCCTCCATTGCGCGGCCCCCAGCGCCGCGTGGCTTCGTTGGTGATCGCCTGGCGCAGCCAGGGGTCGGTGATGTCCTCGATGGCCAGTGACGCCACGCCCTGCTCGCGCCAGACGCAGCGGCGCAGGGCTTCCATCTCGTGCGTGGCCGCCGGGCTGCGTGTGCCGCGGTCGAGGCTGGACCGTGGCGGCCGGGGGGCACCGGGCAGGGTCATGGCAGAGCCCATCCGGGCGAAACAGGCCAAGTGCCATTCACCGCCGCCGGGACGCGCTGGCGGCTTGAGGAATTCGAATTCCTCAACGCCGCGCCTAGTGGGCTATCATGCTGATATATATAATATAAATATAAATCTCTCAAATCTCTCAATTCCTCAATGGGTACCTCCCCCATGCTTGCGTCCATACGCGTACCTGTGCCCCCGCGTGAGGAATTGAGGAATTTGAGGAATTCGACCAAGCCATTGGATTTCCTTGGTTTACGGCGGTGTGGGTGACGTTGAGAGATTGAATTCCTCAAGGCGCGAACTCCCCTGTGGATGTGCCAGCTGCCGCGCCGGCGAGGGTGTAGACGGTGGTGGGCTTGGTTGCGGTGACGGCCAGCGCGCGGACGACCATCTCGCTCTCGACCAGCGCCTCGATGATCTCGTCCCGCTCCCGACGCGCCAGAAACTGGGTCTTGCGGACCAGGTCGTTGCGCGTGAGTTGCCCGGCCGACCGGATGATCTCCAGCACCCGCTTGTGCTTGGCTTCGGTGTCGTTCTCGGCCACGTAGCGCTGAGCCTCGCGCATCAGCGTCCCGATGCAGTGCTCGGTCAGCTGCCTGGCCCAGGCGACGTCACGAGCCTCTGTGACCGGCTGCGCCGGATTGCGGCTGATGGCGGCGATGAGGGCCAGCTTCGCGGCGTTCTCGGCGTAGCGCCCGAACAGCGCCGTGGCATAGGTGCCGCGATGCGTCCGCAAGCGATCCGTGGCGTCGTTGCGCAGTTCGGCCATTGCCACATCGGCCTCGGGCGCCAGCGGCACCAAATAGGGTTGGGTTATTGCCGTTGCATCCATGATGCCCGCAAGGTTGCCGCCGTAGTCGTGGCCGGGCACGCCGGCGGCGATTGCCTTCAGGGCTGCGATCAGATCGTTCGGCACGACCTGTGCGGCCGGTGCATCAACGCGGGCCGGGTAGTCGTCATCGGTGAGGAACACCAGGAAGCGCGCCAACGACCCGTCTGACAGGGCACCGCCCTCGATGGCCTTCCAGAACGGGCCAGGCACCGTGACGCCGTAGAGGCAGGCACAGGGCTGCTCGATGGTGACCCGCGGCCGCGCCTTCTGGTCGGCGTATTCCGTGCCGATGTAGGGCTCGGCGGCCGAGGTGTAGAGCTTGGTCAGCTCCGACCAGATCGCCGCCTTGTGGAACGGCGCGCGCTGGTTCAGGACGATGCGCAGGAACTGGCCGAATTCGTCGACCTGGAACAGCCGGGAGGGATGAAGTTGGAGCGACGTGAGCAGACCGGCCGACGACGCGAGTTCCTCACCGCCCAGGTAGCGGTCGAGCCCGGCCAGATAGAGTGCCCGCTTCACGCAGCGCCGCGCATGGTCCTTGCCGCCACCGCTGTCGGCGATGCCGATGGCGTAGATGTTGCTGCGCAGGTCGGTCGGTGTGCGATACCGCCGCCCGGCCACCGCGCCGATCAGGCAGATCGCAGCGCCCAGTGCCAGGAATGGCTGCGGGCTGACCGCGGTGCTGTTCGCATAATCAACGAACAGCTTCAGGGCGCCGTCCACGTCGAGTAGCCCCGGCGGCACGCGGTAGGGCTTCGGTGGCGGCGCGGGAGGTGCCGGGGGAGCAGCAACCTTTGCCAGCAGCCCCGCCGCCGGATGCGGCTGCTTGGCCTGCTCTGCGGCGTTGCCGTTGAGGATGTAATCCGACGGCGGCACCCAGCCGCGGTTCCGTGCCAGCCAGTAGATCGAACCCGCGCCCTTGCCGGTCGGGCGCAGCTTGTCCCACCGGCGTTCCGGCGTGTCCGCTCGGCCGGATGCGCCCGACTTGGTCGATTGCCGCGACCAGTCGCACCAGAGGTCGCGGCCCTCCTCACCAAGCGCGGCCTTGATGGCGGCGCCGATGGCAATCCATTCGTTGCCGGGCAGGTCGTCGTTCGGCAGGAAGGCGAGTGCGGCCTCGATCGCCTCGCGCGTGCCCTTGGGGTCGCTCGGTCCCTTCCAGGTGTCCGCCGGCGCGCTGTCACCGATGAGGGTGTGTGGCCGTATCTCTTCGGGGATCATGGCATAGGCTTGGTCGAGCCAGGCCATGACCTGCGCTTCCGACACCGCCAGCAGTTTCGCCAGAGGCACGTCCAACAGGCTCTCCTCCGGCCACGCATAGGGCTGGCCGGTGTCCGGGTGGATGGCGTAGGCGACGAATTGCTGGCCGCGCGCGAGGACTTCGAGGGGATGTCGTTTGCGCCCCGCGAAGGCTTCGGTGGTGCGATAGACCAGCAGCCGCTTCGGTGCGCGGCCGATGCGCAGGCAGGGCGTGTCGCCGAGCATGCTCGTGGCCAGGCCGGCGAGTTGGATCGCAAGCTCCCCGTCCAGAATGTCGATGTCGATGCCCACCACCGCGCCGGTGGCGATGCCGACGCCGCAGCCGGGCCAGCGCCGCCAGATGTCCACCTCGAAGGGCTTCGTCGGCCGGTCGCAATGCCGGGTCCAGTCGGGATAGGGCGACCATTCCCCGCTGGTGAACCGTCCCGGCACCTTCGTGCCCGGCATGATGGGGATGATGGGGTAGCCGCTGTCGACGAGGCGCTCGCCGCACTGCGCCATGAAGGAGGCATCTGAATCCATGCCGGTCATCGCCGTGCCACCGCGATCGGCGGTGCCGGATGCCGGCCGGTATCGAGCCGCCGGACCAACTCGTCCTGGTAGGCGGTGATCACCACCTCCAGGAATGTCAGCCATTCGGTGTCGGTCAGCGTCGCCAGGTCGGTCTTGCCGATGCTGTCCAGGTATTCGCCGGCCATCGGGCTGGCCGCCTGGATCGCCGCGATCTCGTGTTCGTCCGGGTCAACCACGCCCCACCTCCGGCAGAGTGCATCCATGCAACGTATCGAGCAGGCCGGCTTCGGTGCCGGCACCAAGGGGCGCGGATCGAACCACCCGAAGCCGCGCGCAGTGCGGAGGCGACAGGCCGCGCATATCAAACGAACCTCACCGCGGCGATTTCGGTGTACTGGCCCGCGGGCCGCACCTGGATCGCGATGGGACGGTGCAGGTCGGGCAGATGTTGCAGCGCTTCCTCAACGGTCACCGGCGGCACGAGATTGCCGGCGCGGCGGCGCCACCAGCTCACCGCCTTGTCGCGGGGGAAGCCGGTGTGTTCGAAGCACACCCATTCGCTGTGCCGCGCCAGGCCGCACTCGTAGGTCACGCGCAACGACGCCGGCTTACCGGGCTTCTCGTGCCGGGCGTAGGTGATGCCGGTCACGTCGCACCAGATGCCTTGCTGCTGCGTCGACAGCAGCGCGTTGGAGGCCGCCTGCGGTGCTACCTTCACGACCGGCGGCGGGAATTCGTGGGCGCAGGCGATGCAGTGCCGCACGCTGGCATGATTGATGGTCTGGCATTCCGGGCAGACCTTGATCGGCGCCTCGCCCGGCTCCTCGCTCTTCTCCTTCTTGCGCCCATCCACCGTGTCGATCGGACCGTGCCGCGCCGTGTTGCCGGCGAAGTCCAGCACCAGGCAGTCATCCTTGCCCTCGGCCAGGCGGGTGCCGCGGCCGACCATCTGCACGTAGAGCCCGACGCTCTTGGTTGGCCTGAGCAGTGCGATCAGGTCGGTGCCGGGCGCGTCGAAGCCGGTGGTCAGAACGTTGGCGTTGGTGACGCAGCGCAGCCGCCCCGCCTTGAACGCCGCCAGGATGCCATCGCGCTCCGGACCCGGCGTGTCGCCGGTCGCTGTCTCCGCGGAGATGCCGTGCTCGCGGACAGCGTCGCGGACGTGGCGTGCGTGCGCGACGCCCGAGCAGAACACCAGCCAGGAGCCGCGGCCCTCGCCATGCTGCACGATCTCGGCGACAGCGGCGCGCGTCACTTCGTCGCGGTCGACTGCTTCCTCAAGGTCCTTGGCGATGAACTCGCCGCCGCGCGTGCCGACGCTGCCGACATCGAGTTGGGTCGTGGTCTGCTTGGGAACGACCGGGCAGAGGTAGCCCTGCTGGATCATCTGCAGCACCGGCACCTCGTAGGCGATGTCAGTGAACAGCCTGTCCTTGCCTTCATGCAGCATGCCGCTGTCCAGCCGGTAGGGTGTCGCGGTGAACCCCACCACCTTCAGCAGGCCGGCATTGATCTCGTTCAGCTGGGCGAGGAAGGAGCGATACATGCCGCTGTCGCTGCGGCCGAGCAGATGCGCCTCGTCGATCAGTACCAGGTCGCAGCGTTGCACCTGACGGGCATGGCGATGGATCGACTGGATGCCGGCGAACAGCACCTGCGCATGGATGTCACGGCGCGACAGGCCGGCGGAGTAGATGCCGGCCGGCGCGTCCGGCCAGGCCCGCAGCATCGCCATGAAGTCTTGCTGGATCAGCTCTTTCACATGGGTGAGGATCAGCACGCGGGTGTCGGACCAAGCGGCGATCGCCTCGCGGGTGAAACCGGCAATGCACAGGCTCTTGCCGGTGCCTGTTGGCATCACGACCAGCGGATTGCCGGCGTTGCCCGCGAAGTAGTCGTAGAGCGCCTCGATGGCGGCGCGCTGATAGGGGCGAAGTGCGAGCGTCATGCGGCCACTCCCATCGCCACGGCGTCGGCCTTGCTGAGCCACCGGCCGCCGGTGTTGCAGGAGGTGCAGATCAACTCGGCGATGTGCGGTCCTTTGCCCGACCCGACCCGGTAGATGGTGGCACGACACACCCGGCAGGGCAGGTGCGAAATGGTCGCGGGCCGCGCCGGCACCCCATCACGCCATTCGCTGCCGTCGCGCATGCGGTAGCTGACCCAGTCCTCGCCGGCGTCGACCTGTTCGCCCGGCACCAGGTTGGGAATGAAGAGATGCCTGTCGCAGCCGGCCTGTTGCTCGCGCAGACCGAGCAGAATGCGGTGGCGGGCGCAGGACCACGTCCCCGATGAGGCGGGAGAGGCGTGCAGGCAGGAACGGCAATGCCGCTCGACCGCGGCGCCGTCATGGCAGACGGCGTGGTGGTCGCAGAACCGGCACTGCCACCAGGCCGGATCCTCGCTGATGCGCGCCGGCGGGCGGGTGGCGTCGACGATGCGTTGTGCCTTGGCCAGGATGCGCAGCCCGGCCTCGGCATCGTGCCGGATGCGCTCCTGGTAAAGCTCGTCGGTGTCCTTGCAGACCGCCAGGTAGAAGGCCCGGTCAAGGCCGGCCAACTGCATGTAGGCCTGCATCTGCGCCCAGTGCAGCGGCTTCGACCGTTCGACACCCTCGGCGGCCAGCTTGGCAAAGGATTTGTGGCCGTGTGTCTTGAACTCGCAGACGTGCCAGGTGGAGGGTGCCTCCGCGAAGCCGATGGCGACGGCATCCATGCTGCCGCCGAAGTGGCCGGAGGCATCGCGCAGGTTCCATTGCCGGCCGGTCACCGGATCAAGGTCGAGCACCGTAACGCCGATGCGCCGCAGGTCAGCGACGAAGCGGCTCTCGGCCAAATTGCCGGTCTCGAACAACCGCAACAGCCGGCCGGTGTGCCGTGCCCGCGTGGTCCAGCGGAAGGAATACCAGAGGGCACGCTCGCATTCAGTGCCGATCAGCGACGCGCCGAGATGGGCGCGATAGCCGGTATCAGCGGCTGCCTCATAGGCCGCGTAGATGGCGGTGACAGTAGGGCTCGACGGAGGTGGAAGAGCAGCCATGGCCTGATCCCGACTGGAGGGAGGGAAGACCGGCGGACCTGTGGCCCGCCGGCAGGGTCCTCACGCGTTGCGTCGCCAGGGTGCTGTCGCCGCGGCACCGGCACGTGCGGCTGGTGGCGGCGCAGCAGGCGCAGCCGCCGCGGGACGGGGTGGCGCAGCGGCAGGCCGTGGTGCCGGAGCCGGCGCGCGGACACCTGCCTTCGCCGACGAGTAGCCCCCCACCTTGTTGCGTGCCTCGCGGTGCACGCCGTGCTTGTCGACGCCGGCAGGCTCGACCTTCAGCGTTACGATCAACGGCTTGAAGTGCAGCTGCTCGCTGTCGCTGACATGGACCTGCTCGACCGCATGGCAAATCGCCGACAGCTGCCGCTGCGCGATTTCGACCGTCTGCTCGCTGCGGTTCACCAGGTTCAGCTGGTCGAAGATCTTGCGCCGCGCGTAGGGTCCTTCCAGCACCTCGAAGACCAGCTTCAGCATCTGGCCGTCGCCAGCTTTGGTCGGCATCATCTCGCTCTCGATGAGCTGCGAGAGGTACTTGCCCGGCGGCAGCACTTCCAGCGGCACGGCAGGTGCGACCTCGGTCGCATCGAAGGTTCCGTTCAGGGATGCCATGGCTCAGCTCCTCGGTTCGGGGGTGGTGTTCGCGTAGAACGGGATGCAGGCCGCGAGTTCGGACCAGGCGAGCGGCAGCGTCTCCGGCATCCCGAAGCGGTTCTTCGCCAGGAAGGCCGGGCGCTCGGCGGTGTGCAGCAGGCGATCGCCGCCGCTGACCCCGCGGACCACCTTCTTGTTGAAGCCGACGTCGGACTTCAGCGTGCTGATGCGGTAGTTGGCGAACAGCACGGCATCGACATGCTCCTGCACCAGCGCCGAGGCGCGGCTGTGCAGCTTCGGCTGGTAGCGGTCGTAGGGTTCGGTCTCGGGGCTGTCGAAGCGCTTGATCTCGGCATGGGCGATCAGGATCACCCCCATGCCACGCTCGTCGCGCAGAGCGTTCAGGCCGTCCAGCAAGCTGCGCCAGGTATCAAGAGCGGCGAGATAGCCCTTGCCGTAGCCGAACGACTCGATGTCGGGCTGGTTGTGCATCTGCGCCGTGTGCTGCCAGATCAGCGGCTCCAGCCAGTCGAGGCTGTCCAGCACCACGGTCTGGTAGTCGTGCGGCTCGGTGTAGAGGCTGGCCAGCGCTTCCATCACCTCGTCGAAGCTGCGCAGCAGCCCGAAGGTCGGCACGCTGATGGTGCCAAGTCCGTCCTCCGTCTGGATGACGACGGGCCTCGGCGAGCCGGTCGCGCACAAGGTCTTGCCCACGCCGGCAACGCCGTAAAGCAGCAGCCGCGGTGGCGACAGTGCGGTGCTGCTCCGCAGCGAGGCGAGAGAGATTGCCATCAGTGCGCCTCCTTCTTTGGGGTGCGGACCTTGACCACGTCGACGACGATCTGGCCTCCGACGCGCGCGACAGCTTCGGTGAAGCCGTCGAGGACTGGCTCGAAGGCGGCGACATCCTTGGCGCGGGCGAGGGCGTCGCCGGCGAGCGGGATGGCAACCTGGATGCGCAGTTCGTGCGCCATCACGCGGCGCCTTTCTGTTCGAGGGTGTAGGAGGGCCGGCCGGCGACGACGGTGCGTGCTGGCACGAACAGCGCTTGCAGCTTCGGCGGCCAGGCGTTGAACCGGGTCTCGGGGACGCGGAACTCGATCGTGATGTAGTCGGCGGGGTCCTCGCCCCAGCCGCGGATGGTGGTGACCGCCTCGGTCAGCCGCGCCTGGTCCCACTCCACCCGCTTGGGCAGATCGGCGACGACGTGGAAACCATCGTCGTCCAGGCGGACCCGGCCGGTGTCCTTGCCTTCGGCGCGCCGCGCCCAGGCGGCGCGTCCGCCGTAGCGCTCGTGCAGCGCGTCGCTCAGGATTTCGCCGAGACGCTTGGCGTCGGCCTTCAGGTCGCCGACCTCGTCCAGCAGCATAGCGAGGTGATCGACCGGCAGGCGTGCCGCCTGCATTGCGGTCATTTCCCGAAGCTGCGCCAGGGTCGTTCGGTTGTTCAGCATGTCGTCTCCAAGGGCTGAGGGGATGTGACCGGCGCCGCGGGTCACGCGGTCTCGCGCGCGATGGCGTCGATCGGTGGCAACAGGCCGTGCTCGGCATGCCGCCGGCGCTCGCGGCGGTCTGCATCCGCATCCGCGTTGGCGCGCGCGCTGCGGCCGGCCAGTTCCAGCCAGATGTGCAGCGGCACGACGACGAGCGGTGCGACGCGGTCGCGCCAGAGGAACAGCGCGTCGTTGCCGCCGAGCCAGCGCTCCAGAGTGCGGAATCCGTTGCCGCCGGCGCGGGCTTTCACCTCGGCTTTCACCGGCTCGGCGCCGCGCACATACAGATCGACATCGGCGCCGTTGCCGCGATAGCGCGCGGCGCCCGACAGCGGCACGCGCTCGGCGCGCAGGCCGGACTTGAGGTGGATCTCGACCAGTGCCCGCTCGCGGCGCAGGCCCTTGTCGCGGGACGCCTTGCCCATAACGTTGTCCTCACGCCGCCCGCGGGGAAGAGGCATCGCCCGGCATCGCTTCGCCGCGGCGGCGGCGCGGCTGGTGGCGGGCAATGCGCAGGTAGCGGAGAGCGATGGCGGCCTCGATCCAATCCGCCAGACGCTTGGCCGCAACGGACGCGTTGCGCGCGTCGCTGTGGAGGCTTGCGAGATGCTCGACCGGAAGGCCGATCACCTCGTGGATCGGCATGTGCCGTACACCGGCGAGCGTAGGGCGGTTCGGCTGGTTGGTCGCCATTACGCAGCCTCCTTGAGCAAACGAGCGAGGACGCGCGGGTCGGCGCGGCGCGGGCGACGGCGGGCGACGATCAGGTACTCGTAGTCCTCGTCGCCGTGCCGGCGCTGCAGCAGGTGGGCGAGGTCCGCGTCGGCAAGTTTCCAGGCCCGGCCAGCGAGCCGCATGAGCGCCACGCGGTCGGGTTCAGGCAGCATCTGCGTCAGCGGCGAGATGTCGCGCGCAAGGAAGCCGCGGTGATACGTGATGCAGTCGCCGGGCGCGGCAGCGCCGAGCCACTTGCACAGCGCCACATCGGTGAGTGGCGCCGCCGCGGTCGGGATGTCGGGGATGCAGGTGTCCATACTGTTCTACTACTCACGCTCTCGACGATCTGTTTCACGCTGCCGAGGACACGCCTGCGGCGAGCAACTGCAGCCGCGCTTCCTGCACCCGGCGGAAGGCGGTGGTGCGCGAGAGGCCGGCCTGGGCGGGGGCGTTCGCGTCGCCGCGCGCGAGAGCCGCGAGCAGCGGCATGTCGTCCGGGGACAGGGCCTGACCGGCCCGCTCCAGGTCGAGGCGGCGTTCCAACATGGCGATGCGATCTGTCGGCTGCCCGACCCAGGCGCCGTAGCCGGCGTCCTCGGCCAGCGCGGCGCCGACGGTCAGTCCCTCGCCGCCGGGGAGCGGGTCGTCGAGCGAGACGTCGGCGCGGCTGGCCCGCTCGCGCCGGTGCCACAGTGCCAGGCGCGCTGCCCGGTGCTTGAAACAGGTCGCCGCGAAGCCGCGCAGATCACCGCGCTCGGCGGCGTAGTCGGGAAGGCGCGCGAGCAGGTCCGTCAGCAGGTCCTGGCGGAGGTCCTCTGCCTCATGCGCCGGAAGATGGAGCGAGCGGCACAGGCGGCGGGCGTGCTTATCGGCGAGGCGATGCAGCGGTTCGAGATCGGTGAGCGACAGGGAGGGTGGCATCGGCGGCTCCGGTCATCGGTGGTGATGACGGGAACCTGCCGGATCAGCGGCGGCCGAGGGTGGGAGCAGCGTGGGACGATCGTGGGAGCAGCGTGGGAAGCCAGTCGGCGCGGCCTCAGCCCCGCAGATCGATCTCCGCCGGCTGCAGCGTCAAACGATAGCGGCTCGGGTTCTTGCGGTTTTCAACCAAGCCGCTGGCGGTAGCCCGATCGATGCCGGCGGCGATCATGGCCTCACGTAGCTGGCGGACGATATCCCGGACCTGGCGACTATCCGGCATCGTGAGCCCCCTCCAGATGGCGTCCTCGATCTCCCGGACCTGAACGTCGTTGCGGCCTGTCCTGGCGCGGTCGGCCAACAGAACGAGAAGGCGGAACGGCTGGTCGGCGAGGGAACACACCATGCCATCGAGGGTGACGGCCTGGGCAGCGCGGTCGATCCCCAGCCGCGGCTGCAGGGCCGGACCGGGCACAAGCTTCGCGGCGACCAACGCGAACCCGTCCTCTGCCAGGGCCGCGCGGACGGCGATGGCATGCATGTCGGCGCCATGAAGGCGCATAAAGTCGGCGGCGGCCGTGTCGTCCGGCAATAGAATCGTCTTGTCGGATGCCGGCACCAGGGCGCGCAGAAGGGAGAGCAGCCGGGTGTTCGCAGCCTGTGCGGGATCGACCACCACCACGATCGCGCGCCCGGTGGCGGTGCGCCCCAGATCCCAAATTCCATCCGCCACCAGCACTGGCTCGCCGGCCAGGCCCGATGCCTCGGCGATCGTGGTGATCAGTGCGGTGGTGTCGATTCGAAAGCTGCGGATGTCATCCGGCAGCAGGATGGTGTCGCGGGCATGGTCCTCCGGACACTCGGCGACCAGCCCGCCATCAATCTCGACAATCGCCCGGTCACCACAGCTGCCGTCGCAGGCACTGCAAACCGCCCAGGAGTCCGCCGGCGGCCGCTCGACCAGCACACGACGCGCCAGCAGCCAGTCGAACGCCCGGCCAAAATGCCGTCGCGCTTCCCGACCCAACAGTACCGCCCCCGGGCGGCCGTCAGTCCGCCGCAGCAGCAGCTTCGCCAGGCTGTCGGACACAGCAGAAGCCATTGCGGTTCAGCAGTTCCATGACGCGTTGCTCGAACCGCTGGCGCTTGAACAGCGCGACCGAAGGCGGCTTGATCTTGACGGTCACCGGCACCGGGCGGCCTCGCGCGGAGGCGAGCTGGATCCGCATGACGATGTGACCGATGCGGTAAACGCCGCTCCGAAACGACAGCTGGCCGGCGAAGGCCGCGACGCACTCCAGCGCATCGCCGCGGAAGCCCTTGGTCGCATGCGACGCAACGACGATCGGCGGACCACCGGCCGGATCGGGACCGAAGCGATCGATCTGCACCTCCACAATCTGCGCGCGGAGGATGCCGAGGGGATCATAGGACCGGTCGACCTCGAACCTCAGGCCGGCGCGCTCAATCGGCTCCAAGGTGTAGAGGTCCTGGCAGTCCTCCCCGGCGAAGAAACCCGACCTGCCGAGCATATGCGTCGCGAAGATTTCTGCCAGCTCCGCGCGCCGTGCCTTGGGCACGCCACCGACCCCGAGCCGCCCTGTGCCGACATTGTAGGCCAACACAGCGTATTCGAGGCTGCGGTAGCTGATGACATCCTCCCGGTCGCCATCGACCACCGGGACGATCGACACCGGCGCGCCGTGGGTGACCACAATGGTCAACTGGCCATTGTCATCGTACCACCCCACGCGGCAGTAGGCGCCGCGGTGGTCACGGCGGAACATCTCCGCGGCCGCGGCTTCAAGCCTGCCCTTCGATGTCGCATCGAGGCGCGGCTCGACACCCTCGTCGTTACCGACGTACTCAGCAACCGATGACCGTGCTTCCCTCGCCAGCAGGTCCGAAGCCGCATCGAACACGCGGCGATAATCAAGGAACACCAGGATCGCGAAATGCTTCGGATCGAGTGCGATTTGCTCGCCGTCTTCGCTCGGGTCGCCAATCTGGACGTCATAGCGGGCGGCACGCTCCTGCAGGAGCCGCATGCCGTTCTCGGTGCCCAGTTCAGCGATGCGATGAAGGTCAGCGACGAGGCCTTGCGGCAGTTGGTCCTCTGGTCCTTCGAAGAAGGTCTGTAGTGCCGCACGAGCAGCGGCGTCTTCCTGATCAAAGATGGTCAGCGCGAATTCTACCCTATCGGCAGGCTGCCGCTCGAACAGGCGCCTGAGTAGATGAAGGTCAACGGTCTTGAGGAAACGAGGATTGACGAATTTCTTGAGGTCCCGAGCCAAGCTGCCCCCGCACGATGTTCACCCTACGTTCTATCGGCCTGGTTGAGTGCGCGTCGAATGAAACTTTGGAGTCGCACGGGTCGTGGAACAAGCCGTCGGTGCCGTGAGTAGATATAGGGTGTGACACACCCATTCCACATCGTCTCATCCGCCAACACCCACCTCCCGCCACACCTCCGCGAGGTCTGCTCGATCCTGGCCCGCGGCCTGGTGCGGCTGCGCAGCCGCGCTGCTGAGCAGACCGCTCGGCAGGCCGTGGACCATGGAGAACGTCGCCTCGACTTCCTGCCCACCCAACGCGGTCATGCGAAACCGACACGGAGAAATGCATGACCAGGACCTGCAAGACCAACGCCGCCTCCGCCGCGCCGGCGATCGCCGCCATCCCGGCGGACACTGTGCTGCCGCGCCTCGCGGCGCTGAAATCCGCCGCCACGCCGGCCCTGAAGCAGCATTGGCGCGAACTGTTCGGCGCCGAGCCGCCGCCCTACAACCGCCGCTTCCTGGAAAGCCGGCTGGCCTACCGTATCCAGGAACTGGCTTACGGCGGCCTCAAGCCCGAAACGATAGAGCGGCTTGAGGCGCTCGGCGAGCAGCTGGACGGCGGCAACATCACCATCCGCCGCATCCGCCACGACGCCAAGCCGATCGCCGGCACCCGGCTGATCCGGGAATACCAGGGCGTCGAGCACACCGTAACGGTGCTGCAGGACGGCTACGAATGGGAGGGCCGCCCTTACAAGTCGCTGTCCGCCATTGCGCGCGCGATCACTGGCACGCGGTGGAACGGGTTAGTCTTCTTCGGGTTGCGCAATAATAGGGGCCAGGCATGAAGCGAAAGGCCAATGCCAGCGAAGTCATGCCGGCCACGGTGCGCAAGCTGCGCTGCGCGGTCTATACCCGGAAATCCACCGAGGAGGGACTCGACAAGGAATTCAACAGCCTCGACGCCCAGCGCGAGTCCTGCGAGGCCTACATCGCCAGCCAGCGCGCCGAAGGTTGGGTTCTGCTGCGCGACCAATATGATGACGGCGGCTTCTCCGGCGGCACCCTCGAACGCCCGGCGCTGCGCCGGCTGCTCGCTGACATCGAGGCTGGTCGCGTGGACGTGGTGGTTATCTACAAGCTGGACCGGCTCAGTCGCTCGCTCATGGATTTCGCCAGACTGGTGGAGGTGTTCGACGCCCACAACGTCACCTTCGTGTCGGTAACGCAGTCATTCTCGACCACCACGTCCATGGGCCGGCTGACGCTGAACATCCTGCTGAGCTTCGCCCAGTTCGAGCGCGAGGTCATCGGCGAGCGCATCCGCGACAAGGTGGCGGCCTCTCGCGCGCGGGGCATGTGGATGGGCGGCCACGTCTCGCTCGGCTACGACGTGCGCGACCGGAAGCTGGTGGTGAACGACGCCGAGGCGGCCGTCGTGCGCCGGGTCTTCGAGGGCTTCGCCGAGGTCGGCTCGGCCACCAAGCTGGTCCAGGTGCTGCGCGCCGAGGGCGTCACCACGAAGCGCGGGCGGCCGTTCACCAAGGGCGACCTCTACAAGCTGATCGCCAACCGCATCTATTTGGGCGAGGCAGTACATAAGGGTACGTCGCACCCTGGCGAGCACGCGGCGATTGTTCCCCAGCCGCTGTGGGACCGAGTCCATGCCGTCCTGCAGGTGAGCCCGCGCGTCCGCGCCGCCCGGACGCGCAATCAGACGCCGGCGTTGCTGCGGGGGCTGATCTTCGGTCCGGTCGGCCGCGCCATGTCGCCGGCGCATAGCAGGAGTCGCCAAAAACAGTATCGTTACTATGTCAGTCAGGCCGTGCTGAAGGGGATAAAGGAGGACTGCCCGCTCCGGCGCATCCCGGCCGCCGAGATCGAGACGGCGGTGGTCGACCAGGTCCGCGCGCTGCTCCGCCAGCCCGAGGTTGTGGTCGGAACGTGGCGCGCGGCCCGCGCCGACGCCGGCGACCTCACCGAGGCGGAGACGCGTGCCGCCCTGGAGCGGCTGGACCCGCTGTGGGACGAATTGTTCCCCGCCGAGCAGGCCCGCATTGTGCAGTCGCTGGTGGAACGAGTGGACATCGGGGTGGATGGCGCCACCGTCCGGCTTCGGATGGACGGGCTGGCAGGCTTGGCGCGCGACCTCGGCGGAATTGGCGCCGAGTCGCGGAGGGCAGCGGCATGAACACCATGACGGTCACGGTGCCGCTGGCCATCCGCCGGCGCGGCGGGCGCAAGGTGGTGATCGCGCCCGATGGCGCCGCCTGGGCACCGCCACGGGCGCAGGTGGACAGTACGATGGTGAAGGCGCTGGCGCGGGCGTTCCGGTGGCGGCGGATGCTGGAGAGCGGCCGCTACGGGACGATCACGGAACTGGCGGAGGCCGAGAAGGTCAACCAGTCCTACCTGTGCCGGGTGCTGCGGTTGACGCTGTTGGCCCCCGACATCGTTGAAGCGGTCCTGGACGGGCGCCGGCCGGAGACGATGCTACCGAAGCTGATGGAGCCGTTCCCGCCTGATTGGGCGTGCCAGAGAGAGGCACTTTCAGACGCATAGATGGCATGCCGACGCATGGGTAATATGCAACGTTTACGAACCATTTGGAAGCGCATCGACGGCAGGTACTGACCCAGCAGAAATCGCGTGCTCGGCCAGAATTTCCTGGGAGTCCCGACGACTACGGTAGCCTTTCCCTCCCGCGCAAACCGTATGAGGGGCATGGCTCGCTTTGGCGCTCGTTGAACCGCACTTGTGTGGCGCCGGCGAAAACATAGTCAGGTGCAGCTTTCCGCGTCGGCGCCGGCCAGGAACTTCCGCTCCGGCGGCGATCCGGATCGCTGGAACCAAACATCAATCGCCATCCCTCGGGTGAGCAAGCAGAACGGCACAGTTTCTCTCAGTCGATGGCCTTATGCGCCCCGCAGTTTCTGGCTGATTTCGCCAGGCCGTGGTGCGCAGTTTCTGTTGCCCATGCCCCAGGACGATGGCATTAAATGGAGGCCTTCCGACGGGGGGCGACTCGGGACGAGGGTAGTATCTATGGCGCTGCTAATTGCCGCTTGCACCAACCGGAAGCGGGTCGTGCCGCGGCCGGAGATGTGCGGGCGTGCCCTCGAACGTGGGTCCATCGAGGCGGTGAGCAGCGAATGGCTAACCCGCGTTTCCGCTGCTCCACCCGAAGCGGAAGCGGCTTCGCTCTACAGCGGCCGATCCGTTACCGAAATTCGCGCAGCCGTCCGCTCGGCAGGGGCGGAATTGGCGTTTCTGTCGGCGGGTCTTGGCGTGGTCTGCGCGACGACCGCCGTACCTAGCTACAGCCTCACCGTCTCCGGGGACGGACCTGATGCGGTGCTCAGGCGAGTTACGTCGGCATGTAGCGCCCTGGATTGGTGGTTGCGCCTGGAACAGGACTCGCCGTTCGGCACAAATCTGGCTGAACTGGCCAAGGCCAACAGCACCCTAGTGGCCCGAGTCGCTCAAAATGAGGGGTAAAGCCGCTTGAGCTTGATGCGGGCATCGGCGGTGGTGAATTGCCAATCTGCCTTTGTGTGACGCTTGTTGCGGTCCGCCTGCCAAGCGGCGAC
>Ga0302320_10012329_pt1 | contig 17975 bp, 17 predicted proteins | sample Bog_T0_3_FD_202130 | JGI IMG/M metagenome (GOLD analysis project Ga0302320, IMG submission 202130) | Peat permafrost microbial communities from Stordalen Mire near Abisko, Sweden - Bog_T0_3 | ecosystem: Environmental > Terrestrial > Soil > Wetlands > Peat | place: Sweden: Abisko, Stordalen Mire...
AAAAGGAGCGCAGGCGCTCCGGAAATCAGAGAGAGAGCTCTTCTTCTGGAAATCCTCACGAGGTTGCTGCCTCCATGGCATTACTTTCCAACCGAAAGTAGAAGTCTTAGCCCGGGAGCATTCCCTCGCCGTAAAGTCGGAGGACTTGGCGCGAACCCCGTGGGGCTCGGGATCGCGGGCGGATTTCTCTTGCGCGCCGAAAACACGGACAATTCATCCGAGGGTTCCGGGCTGCGCCACGCGGGGTTGGCGACCGCGAGTTGTGGTGCTCGGCGCCCTACTTCGTTCGAACAGCGTGCGAGAGGAGTCTAACACAGCTCCCGCGAGAGGATACAGATCTTGAACCTCAAGACTAAAAGGCATTGTGACGGCGATCCGGAGCGTCTAACGTAGACGGTCACAGTGCCGGTGGCTGTCAGCGGCCAGTTCCCAAAATCCCAGCGAAGCTAAAGGTCCAAGATCCGGCTCGACGACTAGTCGTTCATCTGGTGATTGGCGACTGTGGCGACCGTTTGGGTGCATTTCCTCAGGGTGATACGAGTCACATCTAAATTCGTGCCCACAAATGCAGAATAGCGTCGCTACAGGAGGTCCGCCTTCATGGCCACCGCTACGACTCCGACCACAAAGATCATGCTCACGTTGCCTGGGGATTCGGTCCGCCAGATTCAATGGCGGTTTTCCGACCGCTTTGACCTCCAGATGCTCGTTCAATCCAGCCGCTCCGTTGCTCGCGGAACCGTTGCCAGGCTCGTGGCGGCGGGCGAGCGCAACACCCATGAGTGGACGCCGGGCAAGCAGGAGATGATGGAGGCCTTTGATCGGGCGGGAGTGACCGCCGCATTCATGGAGCCGGAAGAAGGTGGATTCATCTGCGGACCCAAGAACCTGGCGCTGGCCCTATCGGCCTTTGAACTGGCCTGGGTAGACGGCGGTGCGGCCACCGCAAGCATGGCCAACTTTCTGGCGCTGTCTCCCTTGCATGAGCGCGGCACCAGGGAACAAGCGACCCATTACAAGAAGCTCGCGGCGCCTCCTCTTCCAGGCGAGGACCGCAAGCCTTGGCGCGGAGCCTTTGCGCTGACGGAGCCAATCCCCTATGTCGGCGTCGATACGGGAATGTTGAGCGGCAAAGTCAGCATCGAAGAATGGCAGAACGGGCAGGAGCCGTGGCTGCATGTGGAGAAGCGTGGCCGGTTCATCACGAATATCGCGTTCGCCAACTTTGTGGCCGCGGCTGTTGGTTCCGGGGATCCGCGCATCAAAGGCAGTTGCGTGGTTATCCTGGAGGACGGTGACGAGGGCACCTTCGATCGCGGAACGCCGACGAAGAAGCTGGTGCACCAACTTTCGTCCACGGGAGATCCGGTGTTCAGCCTGAAGGTTCCGGCCAATCGCATTGTGGGCGGATACACGGTGAAGGACGGCGTGCTGGTGCCAAACTTCAATCACAGTGAGGTGATTGAGGCGGTATTCCGGCGGACGCGCGTGCCGGTGGGGCTGATGACTTCCGCGAAATTGTTGTCCTCGATTGAGCCGATCATTCGCTATCAGCGGCAGCGGTTCCGCGGTGCGGAAGGATCGAAGCCGGGGTCGGTTCGCTCCGAGCAGGGGATCCAGCAGCGCGAGGACGCACTGCATCGGCTGGTGGATATATGGGCCACTGGTGAAGCAGGCGCTTCAATGGGCTTTGCCGCCGCACGGCTCTTCGACACGCTGGAGCCGCTGGAAAAGCAGAAGGCCGCGTCGATGAATGAGCGCGGAATCCAGGGCGGGCGCATGGCGATCAAGGCGCTGAAAGAGAGCGAGCGGAAGGCGATCGACCTGCTCGACCGTACACACGGCCACACGCATCGCCTGGAGCTTGAGGCTGCACTCGAAGCCGATCTGCTGGTGGACTTTGTGATCAAGGATGCCGAGGCAAACGTGATTTGTCCGGCAACCAAGCTGTGGAATACGGGCCACGGAGGCAACCTGCTGCGTGAAGCGCTCAGCCTGATGGGTGGATACGGGATTACCGAAGATTGCCCTGGATTCCTTGGCAACAAATGGATGGACTCGGCTTTGGAAGCCATCTATGAGGGGCCGGAAGCAGTCCAGCGCCGCCAGTTGACGATCACGATGACGAACGAGGTTTTCCTTGCGCAATTCCGCGCCTGGACGGCAGAGATGCGTCACATTGCATCTCATCGCCCAGGAACCGGCGCGTGCACGCTGGCATCCGCGATGAACCTATGGCTTTGGACGCTAAGGTATCTGCAGAACACAAATGACCCCAACGGCAACAAGCTGTATCACGGGCAGCGCCAGGGCGTAACCTTCGCATTGGCCGACGCGCTGTGTTGGCTATTGGCCTCGCGCTATCAGATTCTTGATGTTCTGGAACTTGAGACCCGGGGCCCGCTCGATCCTGTCGTGGCGGAAGGGCTTCCGGGCACGCTGCAGTTCCTTTCGGACCTTTGCCACACGCAGGCCGCGCAGGCTGCCGGCGAGGCGTCCCGCATCTGCGGTGAACTTGTATTCGGATATAACCGTCACCCGTCATGGATGGACGACGATCACAAGTTTTGCTTCCTGGCGAGCGAGCTTGAAGAGTACGAAGTGACCATGCCGGGCATCACCGCCATGGCGGTGGATGTGTTGGACGAGAACGGGCGTCACCCCGAAAAAGCAGGACCATGCGCTGACTGTGCCGGATCGAGCGAGTTCCTTCGGCTGCAGAACAAACTCACCATGTGCCTAAGCGGCGCACGCCTGGCCAAGGATCGCGCCGCCGAAACGGTGAGCAAGGTCATGATCCCGGAGGCGCTGGACTATCCCTCATGAGCGGCGACACCACGAATACCGGTTCACCGGCAACTGACTTTGCGCGTCAAACGATGGAAGTCGATATTGCCTGCGTCGGTTTTGGTCCGGCGACAGGCGGTTTCCTTACCACCATCAGCCGCGCGTGGGCAGAGAATCCAGCCGATCCCGCATTCGAGAGTAAGGTTGCGCCGGGGATGCCGCTGCAGGTGGTCTGCTACGAGCGCGCGGACGATATCGCCTCGGGCGTGAGCGGCGTGGTTACGCGCGCTCAGGGCATCCGGGCCAGCTTCACGGAGCTGAATCCAGCCGAAATCCCTATGGCTACCGAGGTTTCGAGTGAGCGCGTCCTCTATCTTCTCGACCCCCTCGGAGCGAGCCGCCGATCATACACGCTGCGGATTGCCGATCGTGTATTGCGCGCGTTAGGACCCATCGCGAAAGTGCGCGACCATTCCTTCGAACTGCCGTGGACTCCAGCATTCCTCAAAAAGCATGGCGGGTTGGTCATGTCTATCGGTCAATTCAATCAGTGGGTCGGCTCCCTGTTGATGACTTCGGGACTGGTTCAAATCTGGCCGGGCACGCCCGTCAGCGAACCGCTCTTTGAGCCGACCGCCGCGGGCAGAGCCGTGCGGGGGATCCGCCTGACCGATCAGGGTGTGGACAAAAAAGGGAACCCGGCTGGAGGCTTTATGCCGGGAATGGACGTCCGTGCGCTTCTTACGGTGGTTGGAGACGGGCCGGTTGGCTCGGTGTCGCAGTCCATTGACAGGGAGTTCGGCACACCGCCCGCGCATTCTCATGATGAATGGGCACTGGGGATGAAGTTCGTGATTGAGTTGCCCGAGGATGCTGTTGCGGACTCGCCGCTAAATTCCGGCGCAGTGTGGCATACCTTTGGCTTCCCCGAGCCGGAGGTCTTCGGATTCCTTTACGTCCATCCTGCCCGGCTGGTTTCCGTAGGCATCTTCATCCCTTCGTGGATGACAGATCCCTCGCGCACAGCCTATCGCTATCTCCAGCACTATATCCAGCATCCAGCTTTGTGGCGCTATCTCAAGGATGGGACATTGCGATCCTGGGGTGCGAAGTCCATAGACGAGTCAGGCAAGCTGGGTGAGCCCCATTTGACCGGCGACGGCTATGCCCGCATTGGCGAGAACTCGGGAAGTACAAATGTGCTTACCGGCTCGGGAGTCGACGAGGCATGGACTACAGGAACACAGCTGGGCGAGGCGGCTATCGAACTGCTCCGCGCCGGTCTTCCATTCACACAAAGGAATCTGAATGAGACCTATGTGAAATTGCGTCGCGCCAGCTGGGTGGAACAAGGCGCGCGCGAAGCACAGAATTCGCGGAATGGTTTTCGTGCCGGGATCGTGAAAGGCATGATCGGGATGGCGCTGACGGGGCTCACCGGCGGCAGGTTGTCGCTAAAGGCGTCGAAGCGATCGGCCGGCGAGCGGGTGGTTCGCGTTGAAGAATCCCTCACGCGCAAGAAAGCTGCCGAGTTGATCGTTGCAGATGGACGCCCCTTGCACGATGCACTGCTCTCAGCGCGCGGTTGGCCAGAGATTCATTTCGATGGTCGCCTTCTCATAAGCCACCAGGACGCGCTGTTGATGGGAGGCAAGGTGCAGGCCGTACCGGGTTCTGCCGATCACGTGGTCTTTCCCGACGCGGGCCTTTGCATCGTGTGTGATGAAAAGACCTGCATCGCAATGTGCTCAGGCCAGGCCATTACGCTCGCCGACGATGGAGCACCTACCTTTGAACGTGAGAAATGTGTGCATTGCGGCGCCTGCTTGTGGAACTGCGCTCATCCTCCGCCGGACTCGCTCTCTCCTATTGAATTCCGGGGTGGCGCCGGTGGGCTGCATTCGGCAGAAAACTGAACGATCGCTGCCAGCTTCTTGTTACCAGGAGACTTATGCAAACTGCATTCCACATTGTCGTGTGCGCGGGTATTGTTCCCGATCCCCTGCAATCGCTTGAGCCAATTACTACGACCGCTGGTCCGGGCCTGAAAAACGAGATGGTTTTGCCGGCAGTGCTTGATCCGTGGGCTGCCAGCGCGCTCTACGAAGCCGCTGCACTTGCGGCAAAGGCTCCGGGCGGAAGACTCTGGCTCGTTTCTCTTGGCCCTAAGGCAAAGCTGCAACAAGTCATGATGACTGTGGCCCAGAAGGTCTTATTCGAACTGGCGCCGATTGATGGACCCATTGGTGGCTTTCCCGATGCGCACGCGACTGCGGCTATTCTTGCGGACATGATCGCTGCCTTGCCTGGCCTTGATCGCGAACGGTTGCTTCTTTTTGGTGGATGGGAGTCAGCTGCGCGTGGTGCAGGCGTGACCCTTCAACTGGTTGGCGAGCGTCTCGGCATTTCCGATCAGTTCCAGGGAGTGGATCAGATCGATTTGCATGACGACGGTAGCTTTGAGGTGCTGGAACGCGTTGAAGGGGGCAAGTACCAGGTCTCGGTCTGCGCTGGTGCGCCAGCGGTTTTGGGGTGGGCGACGGGGAATCTCGCCGAACCGCGCAACAATCCCCAGCTAGGCATGGCCAACATGCGGACGATCATGCCCGCACTGCAAAAGGCCCCTGCCTCAAAGCTCGAAGCAAACGGTCTGAGCTACATCTCCGCCGCACTGCCGAAACAGCAGCGCACAACGCGCGTGGTGAAGGACATGACGCCGGATCAGATCGCAGCCGAATTGGCCGAATGGATTGGAACAGAATAATGGAATCGATACTTGTACTCACGCATGCGGATGAAACCGGAATCGCCCTCACCAAGGCCTCGCTTGAAGCTGTGTCGGCGGGCCTCGAATTGACCAGCCGGCTTGGCGTATCTCTTACAATCGGCATCGTAGCCGTTGATGCTCAATCCGCGGCTGCGGCAGTATCATCGTCGGGCGCGCGGTTGCTCGGTGTGTCAGGAGAACCGTTTAGGCACGCTCTCTATGCCACCGACGCTGCTGCGTGCGAAGCACTGTGCCGAGCCGCACAAGCAACCATTGTGCTCGCGCCCGGGAGTTCGCGCTTCGCACGCGTAGCCGCTGGCGTGGCTCATCGCTTGGGCGGTTTCATCGACACGCACATTGGGTCGATTGGTGGAACCGTCAATATCGAGGCCGGCCGCTGGTTCTATCGGCAACGGGTCGAGGCAGTATTGAGCCGCGACAGAAGACCGTGGTTCCTGCTCATCGACCCAGGCATACGCTCGGCATTTGCCGGTGAGCCGGGACCAGCGCAGATTGAGCAAGTCCCCGCTAACCTGCCGCAACTCCGCACCACGGTGAGCGGTTTCCGCGCTCCCTCGCTCGGTACGCAGACCATCCGGCCCGATGCCAGGCTGCTGTTTGTTGCCGGAGCAGGCTGGACAAAAAAACAGCCCGACGGTCAGACCCACGTTCCTGAGGCTGGCGATCTGATTCTTGGCTTTCTGCGCGTTGCGGGGGCTTCACTCGGGAGCAGCAAATCGCTCGTTGATCAGGGCGGCGAGGGACAATCCGTCCTGCCGTTCCTCACTCATCTGAACCAGATCGGGCAAACCGGCGCCACGCCTCACCATCCCAAGGGCCTCGCGACCTGCTGCCATGGCGAAGAGCCGCATGTAGTAGGCTGGCGGTTTATCGGGGACCGCCGCGCCGTGAGCCTCGATCCTACTTGTGGCTGGACACGCGGTAAAGCAGATGTTGTCTACATTGCTGACGCATTTCAGGTGATGGCGAAGCTGAACGAATTGATGGGCAGCGGAAGTGCGTGAGAAATCGTACCGTCCACCATGAAGGGCGGGGACGAGTCGGCATGGCGACAGGAATCACATGCGCTCCGGCCCGCACTCGGTCCGAGGAGGCTCGCGGAGCATGGGGCGTTTGTCATTCTTAATCGGGGTAAAGCTCTCCAGGCGGGCTCTTGACTTGCCTCGTTGGAATCTGCGCCCCAACTTCGAAGACGGCCCAACTGGAGTCGGAGGAACTTTCACGCAGGAGCGGGCGTATGATCTGATGACGTGCAGGCGCGACTGAACGGAGGACGTATGAATCGAGTCGTGCGCAGTGCTCGTCGGTCGCAACGACGATCCGCAGTCTAACCAAAGCGACTCACTCATAGAGCTGAGCCGTAACGTGCTGAGCGGGCTTCCCGGGGCTTGTGCCGTCGCCAGGAAATGAACTCATCCATCTGCTTTGGTGTCCGTTTGCGCATTGTCTTGTTCATTGCCATCGGTACGGCCTCCCTTCGCCGTGGCAAAGAGCATGATCCTCATCGCAACCTCGGTCTACGGCACCCTGCGGCGTTTTTCGTTCCCAATCCTGGTGCGCTGAGAGGCTGGTCGAAGAGTCGACACCGGCATTGATATGTCGGCAAGCATTTAGTTATTGCTTACTAAATTGAAATGGGGGGGCTACGGAGTTTTCGGGGAGTACTCGGTTGACGATAGGGTCGGAAGTACAAGCGCAACGAATTAGCCGATGAAGCTAGATCAGTCAGCCAGGAGGAATTGACTCTCAGCCCAGAGGATTGAGTCGAGATAGCACTTGTTTAGTTGTTGCGGCTTGAGCCCATTCGATCGAGCAATTGACTCGCAGCCAGCCCAATCCCCTGCCTCGTTCGCTTTCAGCCACGCAAGCATGCAACCTTCCCGATTGACGGTTCCTTCGAGCGCGTCTCTGATCTCTTTGCGCAGGGGAAGGGCTGGCGTAAGTTCCTCCATCGGAATCGAGAGCATGGAGGGCAGAAGGCTTAGCATCCCAAGCAGATATTGCTCGGTATAGCTGAACCCGCAGAGTCCGCTCGTCACCTCGCAGAACCTTCCACGAACCATCGACATCCGGAGAATCTCCTGAGGTCGTCCAGAATTCAGCTCAGTAACGATTGCAAGTATCGCGACTCGCCGAAAGGTATCTTCGCCTAGAATCATAAGCGCTGAACGAATCGATTTCACTTCCTCGCGAATCCGATAGCCGGCCGAATTCACGAGCCTCAAGAGTCGGTAAGTGAGAGATTGATCGCGTTTCACAGTGAGGCTTAATTCGAGTAAGTCTACAGGGTCGGTATGCAGCATTCTCAGAATCTCAAAGTGGCAAAGCCGATTGGAAGGGACCTTGCGGTTCTTCACCAATTCCGGGCGGCAGAAATAGTAACCCTGGAAAAGCGTGAAACCCTCGCGACAGGCCTGCTCATACTCAGCAAGCGTCTCCACTTTTTCCGCCAACATCTGAATGCCCTTCCCCTTGAGGCGCTTCATCAGTTCGCGTCGCTTCTGAGGTCCGGTAAGGTTGAAGTCTACCTTGATGTAATCGGCCATTTCCACCAACGGGGCAAACTCCGGCGCCCAGACAAAATCATCGAGTGCCAATCTAAATCCAAGCGTCTTTAGCCTTCCGCAAGCCGCAATCAAGTTGGGCAGAGGCTCCACTGTCTCCAGAATCTCAAGTACCACCGTGTCCGTCGGCAACACATTGACCAAATCCTCGGTCAGCGTTTCCGCCGTGCAATTGATGAAAGCCAGGGACCCACCGGTAAACTTGTCCACTCCAAAGATGACCGTATTATCCAAGATGGTCCGTGAAGCAAGCTCGCCATCCGCGCGGAACGCCGTCTCGGCGCCCACTCGATAAAGCAATTCATAGCCATAAACCCGACCATGCAGATCGAGAATGGGTTGACGCGCCACATAGCGCGAGCCACCCAACAACTCGATCGTGCTGTTTTGGTTAGGCGCGGTCATAGGCTAACAGCAGAACGTTCCTCGCGGTGCATTCGTTAACTGTGATGCCGGATGGGCGCACTCGTCAAATCAGGTACCTGGACTCCGGCATGAGACTGGTAGATGCCCGGCCGCGAAGGATCAGTTTCGCTATAAGAGTCTAGTACAGGCGCGCGGGAAGTATGCAAGCTCGCTGGACTGTCACGCCATCGCTACCTTCCTTGGACAACTCGTCGAAGTCTCAGTCTAAGATGATTGCTCCTTCGGAACGGAGGTGAACGAACCGTCTTGCGTGTTGGCCATTCGGAAAGTAAAGACAGGCCGTTCGGAAGAACGGCCTGCTGCTAGAGATGCGGCCTACTTGGCGGTGACGCGCATCGCGATGCGGCGATTCTGCTGCCGACCGACATCGGTAGAATTGTCCGCTACCGGATGGTCCTGGCCGTAGCCCTTGGCATCAAGGCGAGAGGCATCCACACCCTTGGCAATTAGCGCCTTCATTACAGTGTCAGCGCGGTCCTGAGACAACCTGAGGTTAGCTGTGTTGCTTCCGGTGTTGTCCGTGTAGCCTCCGATACGCATATGCACGTTGGGATAAGCCCTGAGAATGGCCGAAACAGTGTCAAGCTGTGCGTCCGACGCGGACTGCAAGGTGGCCTTGCCGGTATCAAACTGCAAGCGGTCAAAGTTGAACCAAGTCGTGTCGTCGACGGGAGCGCTGGAATCGAGGAAGCCAATGAGCTTGTTCTCGATACCGAGTTTGGGAATGTTAATGGCCGTTCCGTTAGGCAGGTTGCGCGCAAACAGGTCGCCGAGTGCCGAGAAGGCTGACGAGGCTGCCGTACTAACCGATCCTGCGACAGTAGAGACTCCGTCGGATGGAGTGCCCACGGCATTCTGTACCGGACTGCGCTGATTGAAATACCAGAAAGCCGCAGCAACAAGGAGCGCGCCGACGACAAAGAGGATGGGCCAACTCTTCATGTTCCCCTGGCTAGTCGGCACTGCTGGAACAGAGGTTGAACTTTTTTTGGTGGCCGGCGAACCCAGCGAGGAAATCGCGGCGGCAACACCGCCAGGCCCCGCCAATCCAGCCAAGCTGCTCGGGAGCGCCGAGATAATCGTGCTCTTCTGCGAGACAAGCAGATCGGTGAGTGACGATGCGGTCACGCCACCAGGCAATGCCTCCGAGATGCCGCCCATGGTGAGCGGCGCAGCCATAGCAAGCACAGAAGATGCGGATGCTGGACTGATCCCGGCATGTGAACTGATGGCATTCGCAATCGATGAAGCATTGTTGCCAAGCACGGCCCCTACAATACTCTCTCCGCTTTCAGCGAAACGTGAGGCGCCCGAGTTGCTGGTGATGGATGTTAAGTTCTGGAGCATGCTTGGGTTGAATGCGCCTGAGCTGAAGAGCGATGTAATGGCGCTCATTCCGCTGCCTCCGCTGGTTACTTTGCGGACGACGCCAGAAAGCAAGACCGGGATGCCAGCGCTGAATGCCTTCTGGATGCCATCGGGGGATTCGCCAAGGTTACTGGCGATGGAAGATATGGTGTCTGGAGTGAGCGAGCCTTTTACAAGGCTCAAGACATCAATTGCCATTGTGACGTACCTTTCAAAGTGAATTTTTACTGGGAGATGTTTCCGTGCACTGAATTCACAAGCTTTCCCTGCTCAGAGATGTTTAGAGGCCTCTCTTTTTTCGCAACCGAGTGGCCGAGGCGTTATGCACCAATTTGGATTGAGCAGAGTCCAGGAATTATGCCTGTAGTTCGGATCAAGCAGCCTACTGCTGCGGTTCGAGATTCACTCCCGACATACGATGGGCTCCAATCCCCAGTGCCTTCGCGGCAGCGCTGGAGATGTCCGCCACGCGGCCAGCTTGGCGGGGACCACGATCCGTGACGGTAAGCACGACACTCTTGCCATTTTTCTTATTTGTCACCTTCACTTTGGATCCAAAGGGAAGGGATTTATGTGCCATTGTGAGCGCGGAGGGACGATATACTTTTCCACTCGCGGTCGGATGCCCGGCAAGCCGCTTGGTGTACACAGCGGCAAGCCCTGTCTCAGACGCACCGGTGGCTTTGGCCATTGGAGAAAGCGCGAGGAGGGCCACTGCTGCGACCACGATCGACGCAGCCCGAATTGCTTTCAAAGCAGTGATCATTGTCATTCATAATCCTTTCGTTTGAAGCGTTTTGCTTATTCGCGAACTGCAAGCTTGTTGTTTGCTGCATCCAACAGCGCCTATCAATCTGTCTCTCGATAAGGAAGTTCAGGCATTAGGGCCTGGCAAGGGTTAAGCCGAGCCCCGTGGTGAGAACTACATCGTTTCCTTTAGTTCCTGTAGGTGGGAATGACGTGTAGTTGTCGCTCAGGTTGGTAACCCAGCTGAACATTTTTCCCAGCTTGGTGCTGAAACCGGTGTTGAGCGTAGCCTGGTACTTGCTCAAAGAGCTGAGGTCGGGAAAAACGTAAGCCTGTTCCGTGAACAAGCTTCCGGCACCAATCTTGCGGCTATAGGTCTCACCCAAGTCGAGAGCCGGGAAGCTGTTGGTCTTGCTGACCGCCGCGGTCGATGCGGAGTAGCTTTCCCGCGTCCAAACCACACCGCCCAGCACATCCAGAGTTTGCCTAGCCGTCGCGCTCGCATGCCAGCCAAAACCGCCTCCGAGGGTGGCCCGCAGATTGAGGTGCTGGAGGGCATCCGAGTAGAAATCGCCCGTGCCAAAGGCGAACAGCTTGGGGTTCAAATTGTGGTCGTAGCGAATGCCGCCTCCGGTCGCATTAGCGCTGGTAGAAGGGGTAGCATTGCCATTCGTGCTGTAAAGTGTGTTGGCGTAAAGGGAAGTCTTGTCGGTTTGTGTGGGTCGAACGGCAGTGAAGCCGGCGCCGAAGGTGGATGTGTTTGCATTGCCACGGGCTAAAGCCAGACTCACATTGGCGGCTCCAGCCCAGGCACGCGACCAACCGGGATGGAGAGAGGCCTCAAAGGCTTCCTGATCCGCCGCACTGCGCAATACCGTGACGTCTGCAGTGGCTAGAGTCGACAGGCCGGAACTCGCTGTCACAACAAGCCCAGCGTCTGTGCGCTCTATAGCTGTAACTGTCAGATTGCCATTAGATGTTGGCAGAACCATCGGTTGGCTGATTGTTAGATTTACAACCTGGTCCCATGCGATCACGACCGCATCAGCGTAGTTTGTCTTGAAAGAGAGCTTGCCACCGTCAAGTTTGATGGCGGTTCCAGTAACCCTATCCCCGTTCCTCAGTACAACCGTGTCCGCGTGAAGGAATGGCATGGAGGTGAGAATGAGGAGTGCTGTTGCGAAGATGTTGCGTCTCGAACGCATTGGAAGAGTCAACGACATTGGGATGGTCTCCTTTTGTTGCCCGGTAGGAAATTGGAGGCCCTGTAGAGAGCCTCGTTTGTCTTGTGATTGAGGGGCTCTCGCAGGACCACGATTGGGAACTGACCAGGGAATCTAAGCAACTCTTCGATTCCCTGGTAGTTGGAATGTGCCTACGGCGATTGGAATGCGTTGGCCGGCCAATCGACTTCGCCCTTACGCGAGGCATTCTCGGAATGAGTTGCATTGGAGGATGAATCGAAGATCCTTAGGAGATAACCCTGAGAGTCAATTCCTGGCCCACCTGGATCTTGTTTGGATCATCGATCCCGTTCGCCTCGGCGATAGCGGTATACTTACTCGCCTCGCCATAAAAACGTTTGGCAATTTTGGAGAGATTGTCACCGGATTTGATCGTGTAAGCTTGGGTATCGCCACCTGAGGTCGCCATTTCGTGGTGCAAGTCGGTGTAGGTCGCATCGGTCGCCTTGATCACGTCCCACACGCGATTGGCAACCACGACCGATGGCACGGTGGCCTTCAAGTGCAACTGTTCTCCGTCAAGAGACGGCTCTTCCAAAGTGGCTCCCAAATCTGAAAATCCCTGAATCTCCTCGATCACTGGGGCGTACTTCTGCTTCAATGCTTCTAAATCTGCCATCTTCTTCTCCAGTTAACCTTCACGGGCTTTGGTGTGATGAGTGCAAGGGCAAGCCGAGTAGTGTGACTCGGCACGACACACGAGAGAACTGCGGGCAAGTCGAACTACTTCCTCGATGGGTGGTCGCCTGTCTTCTTCCTTGAACCCGACGACCGCCCCCATACTCGGACCTAAAGTCTCTGAGGTTTACTTCTTGGCAATTCGCGCGCCGGCCGCTTTAGCATCGGCTTCGGTCATGAACTTTCCGTTTTTGGTGGTGCCGTATTCCTTGTCGCCCGAGCCGTGATAGACCTTGGTATTCAAGTTCAACCAGACCAAACCCTTTGCCTTCGCATCAGCAATGTCGCCGGGGCTCGGGGGAGGAGGCTTGGGTGCTGCAGCCTTAGGTGTAGCAGAGGGTTTGGCACTCGGCGCTGCAGGCGGGGCCACAGCGGAGGTTGCGGCTGGGATCGCCGGTGCTGCAGGCTTGGCAGCTGGCGCTGAAGGGCTCACCGCGGCCTTGGCGGCTGGTGCCGGAGTTGGGGAGGCAGCGTCTGCCTTGGCTTTCTTCTTGGATTTGGTCGTTTTGATTGTCGTTTGTGGTGGAGTGTTTGTTGCCGGCGCGGTTTGAGTTTGGGCGATTACGAGGCTCGCCGAGAGCACCGAGCCGAGAGCAAGCAAATGCAGAGCTTTCATTTGAGTGGACCGTTCCTTTCCTTGGGTTGATGTCCGTTGAAGTGTGAATGTCCAACGCTTAATGACTTGAGCACTTCCCTGCCCGAGACAGATCAATTTGCATTGCTAGGCGACGGGCTGCGCGCAGTGCGCACACCGACGGGCGGCAAGTGGAATGTCGCTCAGGCACTCGTGGCAGGTCTTGGTCGCAGGTTGAGCGTCCGGCACAGGCTTCATGAACCGAGCCATAAGCGCATTCGCCGGCAACACGATGAAGAAGTACACCGAGGCCGCTACCATGAGAAATGCGATCACCGCATTCAGGAAACTGCCGACCATGATGTGGTCAAACGCGATCGCACTGAAGTCAGGCTTACCGGCAAGATTGCCGATGATCGGCGTAAGTACGTCTTTTACGAGCGAGGTAACGACCGTCCCGAAGGCACCGCCCATAATGACACCAACGGCCAAATCGAGAACATTCCCACGCAGAATAAAGTCCCTGAATCCCTTCAACATCTTTTTCTTCCTTTCACTTCAGTGAGTACTTCGATTGGTCCGATCTCGGATGGTATCGACAAAGGCCGAATCGATACCAACGTGAACAACGAGCCGCCCCCGATCGGCCTCCCGATGGCAGGCTGCAAGAGGTTGTTGACCTATTTCCTATTCGTTGCCAGAGAGTGCGCTATTGCTCGCTCGTAGCTCCAACGGAAGCCTTCCTGATCCTCTTCCCGGAATTGGTCGGGAACCCTTGGATTGCGGCATTCGTCACGGCTGTTGGAGTGGCTTCGCGATACTGCTCACGGATTTCCGGCGGGAAGCTGGCATTGCGATGCTCATCGCGGTTGTTCACGTCCGGGGCGCGACGGTTGTCTAGATCCTTGTGGGCGTCTTTGATTCCGTCGTGGAAGCCGCGGCGCTGCATCTCATTAAATTCTTGGGGCGGCTTGTCCCAGTTGCTCTCCTGTGCGCCTTCCGATAACGGGGAAGGTGCTCCAAAGACAGGTGAATTTGCCGCAAAGAGCGCGGCCGTGCAGAACAATGCGAGCGAGGGGAGGGCGAAACTTTTCATGCTCATCAACTCTTATCTCCGTTCAATTGAGAAGCCTTCACACCGTAATACGAATTCAGAATTCATGGCACGCAAGAGGCCGCAGCAGCTTGATTCTCACGACCAACTTGGGACCGATATCCGGATTTGCGCACTGCTTCGACAGAAATACAGCTCCGCGGAGCGCCGACCTGCAGCCTCACATTCCGTTGTCACATGAGGAGACCAATGGTCTAACGCAAAAGTCACATGAATCAGCGAATTTATTTTGCATGCCAAGTCCAGGCAATTGATGTGACTTTTTCATGGAGATTCTGGTCCATCATTCCGGGAGATCTATTGAATGGTGTAGGATGCTCCAAACTACATGATTTCTTCTGTGAACGATGGACTAAGCAGGACGGATCCGGACGGGGACCTCGTCGAGGAGGCACTCCAAGCTCCGGAGGGGGATCTGCGCGCTTTCGACCAACTCGTAGTCAGGCACTATCGGCGAATCGTGGCCAATTGCCGCTACATTACAAGAGACCCCAATCATTCCGAAGATCTCGCCCAGGAGGTTTTGACCAAAGCATTCTTCAGCCTGAACAGGTTTGAGGGTAGGTCAACTTTCCGACACTGGATGCAGCAGATTAAGATAAACCACTGTCTGAACTATGTGAAGAAGCAGAAAGGCAAGAGCAGCATCAGCCTTGAGGAACCGGCGGCAGCAGAACTCGAACAACTCAAGGTTCCGGCGGTCGCGCATGAGCAGATGGAGGCGATGAGCAACCGCGAATACATAGGACGCATTCTGGATTCCATGTCCGAGACGTTAAGGGTGCCCCTGATTCTCTGCGATATGGACGAGCTTTCCTATGAGGAGATCGCACAAAGCTTGGGAATCAGTCTATCCGCTACGAAGATGCGGATAAAGCGCGCAAGAGAAGAGTTCCGAACCCTCTACAAGAACCGACAAGCAGAGAATTCAGGATCGAAAAGCGCATGAGCGAGGACGCAAAACAAACATGGGCGGGAGACGAGTCAGGAATTGACGTAGGTGAACCGGTGCGGGAATTGGCCGGCTTCGAGCATGAAGCCTCCGACGCGTTCCTAGCCATTGTTCGCAGCAAGATTCAACGTCGAAGTACCGTATCTCAGTTCGCATTCTTCACCTGGAATGTCCCCAAGGTGATCTTAGCGGAAGTCTGGAATGCTCTCATCCAGATCATCGGGACTCAGAATGAGAAAAAGGAAGGAAAGTCTTGAAAGAAAAGCTCCTCGAATCATTTGGGAATCTGATGAACTCCATCATCGGCGCAGCACCGAAGGTCATGGTAGGGATTCTGCTGCTTGTGGCGGGGCTTGCATTTGCAAAATTGATCGAGGTTTTGCTGCGGCTCATCCTTGTTCGCGTACGCTTTGATAGCTTGATTGAAAAGGCGGGAGTAGACAAGGCGCTGCAGAGGATTGGGTTGCGTGAGAAGCTGAATATCTTCATTCCCCGATTGGCCTACTTTCTGGTGATTTTCCTAATCGCCAAGACCGCGACCGACGCACTTGGGCTGGTCGCAATATCGAATGCCATTGGTGCATTCTTCGAATACCTTCCCAACATTATCGCGGCGCTCTTGCTCTTGATCCTCGGCAGCACGGTCGGCCAATTCGCAGGACAAATGGTTACCCAATCGGCTGAGAACTCTGGTTTGGACTTTGCCAGTACGCTTGGCAAACTCGTCTCTGGCCTGATCATGTTCGTTGTCACCATGATGGCCATCGCGCAATTGAAGATCGACACGGAGATGGTCCGAATCGTAACGAGCTTCATTCTGGGCGGGGCAGCGATCGCCTTCGGATTGTCTTTCGGCTTGGGAACTCGCGATATTATTCGCAACATCGTCGCCGGATTTTACGTCCGCAAATTTCTCGCAGTCGGAAAATACCTTGAAGTTGCCGGGCAGCACGGAGTGCTCCGTGCCATCACAGCTACCCACACGATTCTTGAATCCGAGGGCCACGACATCAGTGTCTCCAATTCGACTCTTCTTGATCAGGTTAGCAAGCAGTGAGAGCGGATTCAATCTCGGATCATACGGCTTGTTTTGAGGTGGACCTGCATTGGGATGAAGACATTCACTGCTTGTAATCGCAGGTCTTGCCGCATGGCGTCGGAGGTGAGGCCATTTTGATCGGACACACGCGCGTCCGATCTCTTATCCAGTGTGCTGAATTCAGCACATTGCGCAGGTGAGGTTTGCATAGTCCGTTCCGGTTGTATGGCCGTCGAAGCGGAAATTGCCCCCGGTTTCGTCATCACTTCAACACTGCATGGGAGTTCAATCCGTGCGTCCAGGTTCGAGCCGTCTTACCTCTTAAAGACGGGACATCGAACCTATTCCAGTCCCACGGTTTGAAACGGCAGTCCCGTGGCAGGCCAGGAGCCAGGCTGCGCTTCCAGGTTGGGAGCGATGGATACGCCAACCGCGGTTGTTGCAGTTACAGTGGTATTCCAGCCGTCCAAGACGACGAGCGCGTCGTCACCCTGCAGATCACTGAGGTTCGCCTGGATGTTAATCGTTGCCGATTCATTGGGGGCGAGTGAAACATAGTTGTTGTCGTAGTAAACCGGCAGCACGCGCTCACCCGATGTTTGGCGACGCAACTGCACATGCGCCATGAGGGCAATGTTCGTGGTTTCGTTGAGAAGCGTTACCGTGAGATTGCACATTCCGTTCGCATCCTGGCGTTCGACGGTCGCCTGCAGCGGAACGGCAGGCAGCGTATTGAGGGCGGTCAGATCGTCAGGATTGGTTGGCAAGGACTCCCAATAAAAATTATGGGAGATAAGATTGCCGTTGGAGTCCTGTAATTGAAGTTCGATGAAGTAGACGCTTGAAAGCGTGGATGGGAGCTGGACAGGGCCAAGATCGAGCGCGGCTTCAGGCTCTGCACTCACGGGGACGGTTTGCTGACTCGCCAGAGTGCCGTCGAGGTTATAGATGGCGACAACCGCTTGGGCGTCATCGAGTGCCGTAGGCAGGTTATTGATGATCTGCAGATCGCCGTCGGCTTCATTGAATTGGACGTGAACCAACTCCGCGGCACTGCGCACCGCGAACAACGATGAATTAGGCTCCAGGTCGTAGTGATAAAGCTGCCACACAAAGCTAGGCTGCGCCGGGTTACTCATCCAGGTTATAACAGCCGTGGCGGGGTTAAAGAGCTTCGCATTTCGGCCTTCATACATGGCGCGAAAGGCCTCGTAGTTCATGAGTTGACCCTTGCGAGCAAAGTCGGCAAGATTGGCGATCGGACCGTAACGGCTGGCGAGAATGCCGGGATACAGATTGCCCTGCTGCGCGCCCTTGGCAAAGTCGTGTTCGGCCCAATCGTCGGTAATCATTGTCCAGTCTTTCTCGGGCATCATGCCCTGAATCGACTCGAAGGTCGGGATCGACACGCTGCCGGTTTCGGTCTTGAAGTAATCGTCGGTGATGAGGTAATACTGGCTGGGCGGGCGCCAGTGGTAGGGGCCATCGGAACGAACTCCGTTCCCGGAATTGGAATTAGCCTGGTAGTAGCGCGTAGGTTCCAGTTCCGTCATGAGCGCGCGAAGTTGATTGTCGATTGCCTTAGGTGGAAAGCCCTCGTTGCGCGCGCACCATATGGCGATGGAAGGATGATTGCGGAAACGCAAAATCTTGTCGCGCACATTGGCGATGTAAGTTTCGGCGTCGTCGGGATT
>Ga0302320_10012332_pt1 | contig 17973 bp, 15 predicted proteins | sample Bog_T0_3_FD_202130 | JGI IMG/M metagenome (GOLD analysis project Ga0302320, IMG submission 202130) | Peat permafrost microbial communities from Stordalen Mire near Abisko, Sweden - Bog_T0_3 | ecosystem: Environmental > Terrestrial > Soil > Wetlands > Peat | place: Sweden: Abisko, Stordalen Mire...
CCGCGCGGGCGCGGCCCCGTTTAAGCCGTAACTTGGTTTGACAGAAGAACAGCGGGTAAGGCCATTCCGCGCCCGCGCGGGCGCGGCTCCATAGGCAGAAGTAATTTCTCTCATGATGAAATTATAGGTTTGCATTATATAAATGATGCCAAACGAAGCTGCATGAGTACAAGCGAACGGCTGTTAAGAGCGGTTCAGTTCAACACTATCACGGCCCTGCGCAACCGGCTGGGGAGCGAGCAATTTATAGAATGGCTGATCACCCCATGCCACAGGGACGGGATCACACCGGTGGAGGCACTGGAATCCGGGCTGTGGCAGGAGGTCGCGGAGCTTGCTGAGGACGCCATGTCAGAGGGGGTTGCACAATTCTAGTGTACAGCATCGGCTGGCTTTATGGATAATTCACTTTTGAATGCGAAAAATCAAAAACGGAAGCCCCGGATGACGAATGTCTATGAAACGCAAAAGACTAACCATGGAACAGGCCAAAATTAACCTGGCCCAATCGGCAGGCGCGCGCCAGCACGAGTCGAACGCACGATTTTTGCGCTTCACCTCGACCAACTTAGTCAAGCATCCCTGGAGGACTTGGCGGCCTTGAGCGAATATGTCCGGGAAGGAACCTGGAAATCGCTTCGTGGCCGCGACCGCCGCCTGTTTTTGCTGCTGAGGGCCAATGTTGCAAAGTATAAGGAACAAACCACGAGGCTGGCAACGCTGACGATGGGCAAAAGGGAATCAAAGGCTGCCATGGATGATTACAAAGCGGAGCTTGAGCAGCGTCTGCGTGCCCACTTCGATAAACGGTGCTTGGTGACACGTCGGGCCAATCAAATATTCGTGGACATCACCGGCGTGTTCTCTAAAAAAGAATTAGACCGCCTGGCGCTGGGTGTGAAACGGGTTTGGGAATGGGAGGCGGCGTAAGCGGCTTCGGTTTGTGACCCCAGGCCCAACCTACATTCCGCAGTCATCGAGCCTGACAGCGTTTGGGAGGAGGGGTGCGTCGGTTCCTCGTCAAAAGCTTACGCTCAAAAATACTTTAACATGTCGGGGCGGTGGTCGTTTTTTCAGCCCACACCCCTATAACCGCGTCCCTCAAGGCGTCCGTGGCACATCCTTGGCGAGCGCCGCTCCGACAAACAAACCGATGCCACAACAAACTGAAAACTTCGCAGAACGATGGAACGTCATCGCCAATCCCGGCGCCGAACACACGGAACAGGCCTTCACGGATTTCATCCGCGGCTCCGGCCGGGGGCGCAAGGTGTTGAACTGCGCGGTCCCCCTGGCGCGGGCCCAGGCCCTCACCGATTTCCAGATGCCCTCTGGGTTGACCGCCGGCGACTGTATCACCACCTCCGTCACCGGCAATTTCCCTGACTCGCTCCGGGATTGGAAATACCAACCAAAGTTTTGCGCGGAGCCGCAACTCCCGCAGTTGGCACCACTGCCGCCGGAAGCCGCCACCCTCCAGGGTCTCCCTTGGTTTGAATCCCCCTCGCAATCCACCGGGCTCGGGATCAACGCCCGCCATGTCCGTTATCACCATAGCCTCTGGCAGGAACTCAAGCCCAAGGTGCTGCAAGGCATCCATACAACCCTCGTCCTCGCCCTGCCGCAGATTGGGTTCGCCCTCGCGCCCCACATTCAACTTGAGAAAGTGTTTCTGTTCCTCGGTTCGCTGGCTCGAGGCCTGGGCCCGGTCCAGTTGTTCCCGGCGCGTTACCTTTATCCAAACGCCCCATTGGGCGGCCTGTCCAACATGCCGGCTCCAATATTCGCCGACATCCTGCCCACCACGGGCGGGTTTTCCTACCCATGCGTTGACTGCGAACCCGACCCCTGGCGCGTTCTCGCCCGCTTCGGCAACGGGGATCGCTATTACGGATACCCCTTCCGAGCGGCCAACGACTCCATGCAGGACTTCACTCTGCACGACCATGAGGATAGGTCCATGCTCTTGCCCAGCGGCCAGCGGGTCGTCGCGCGTCACAGCGAGACTTGCGCTTACGCCACCTTGGACCCGGCATTGAAAGAGGAGTTGGGGCTGGACCGCGAGGGATTTGAAGACGCCACCTGTCTGCTCCGGGGTGCCGTCACCCACGATGGGCTGCCCTTCCAGCTTCCGGTGGCCATGCAGCCCTTGGTCTTCGCCATCGTGCTGACCCATTGGAGAATGGAACTGGACCGGCCCGGCGATCTCAGCTCCTACACCGTTTTCACCAAGCACGCCGCCATCCGGGGATTCAATTATTTCCAGCGCGTCGAGCCTTATTACTCCAATTTCATGCGGCTCATCCAAAACATTTCTGCCGACCCTAACTTCCGCACTTACCCGCTCGCCAACCACCTGACGCACTCCTGGCTGGGCGGAAACCTGCGTCTGTCCGACCACCTCAGCCAGTCGGAGTGTGATCTCGGCCCGGAGCTGATGCGGTCCTACTACTACCAGCAACTGGACTGGCAGGCCGGAGTGGTCAACCTCATGAACCACGCGGCCTTCCGGGCCAAGAGCGACCGGACCGGGACGATCTCTCGCACGGGCCAGGAGATCGAGAACCTCCTGGGAATGGATGGCCTCGCCTTCCACCAAATGCACCGGTTGCTGCGGTTCGATTCGCATCTGTTTCCCAAACCGACCAAGCGCGCTTCCTTCTGGCCGAACGGGCACCCTGCGTTCGTCGAACTCGACCAGAAGTTCCAAACGGAAGGGTTGCCCAGGCTCTAAGCGCTCGATTCTTAGCCGGCTGGCTGAGCATTGCCTTCGCCAGAGCAACCCGCGTCTGCTCGCCCGAGGACAGCAGCCCGCACTTCACATTCCGAAACTTTTCGAGAACGAAATGGCAAATCACAGTATTGATGAAGCTGGGTTTGTTAGTGCCAATTAGTGCCAAAAAACTTGCAACAAGGTGCGATTTCGTGCAACAACGCGAAAAAAAGGACTTGCGTAAGTTGCACGGCGTTGCAAGGTTACGCAAGGCGCGGAAGAAAAGTGGTGGGTTCGATTCCCTTCACCCGCTCCACCGTTCTGGCTCAACAGGTTACGTCAAAAACATCAAAAAAGTAACAACAATAGTAACAACAATCCGGTTTTTGTGAGGGGTGTTCGCCGAGGTGAAAAATACCTACTTCTAATTGACATCGCACGACTTAACTGCGCCCCGACGCAATGGTATTGACACGATCCACTACGCACATCATTCTGTCCGTTGCTTGCTCCCTACGGGCGTCCGTCAACGCCTTGGGTGGCGAGGCCGACTTTGGTGATGTTCAACTGGCGCAGCAAATCGAGCACATTAATGATGTTCTGATAACCCACGTTGTCGGCGGCTTTGACGACGACCGCCGGGTCCGGTTCGACCGTTTTTAACTGGTCCAGTTTTTGGCGGAGAGCCGGTATTATGAGCGGTTCGTCGTTGAGGAAAGTGCGACCCTGCGCGTCAACTAGAATGCGATTGATTTTCGGTTCCGGCTCATTCGGATGGCGGGGCGGAATTTGGGCGGAGGGCAGTGCCATTTCCAAATTGTTCATCATTTGTGGCGTCGTGATGATGAAGATCACCAGCAGCACGAACACTAGGTCCAGCAGCGGAGTGATGTTCAGTTCTGTCAAACTGACGTGATGGGTGTGGCCGCGTTTTTTCATTGGTTTTGCAACAGGGGTTCGGTGCTGTCGGCCACGTCGAATCGCACGAGAACACGGGACGGAAATCCCGGGGGGGGCGGACGATCCAAACTCTGGGTGGCGGCGAGAGCTTTTTTCACCGAATCGTCCCAGCGCGTATCGCCGGAGGATTTTTTCCAGACCGGGTCGCTGACTCTTCCATCACGGTCCACCGAGACCTCCACCTCCGCGACATAAGCGTCATCCGCCATGCCGCCCGGGCGATGCCATTGGGAGAGGAAGGTGTGTTCGACCGAGCTTTTGTATAGTTCCACCGGATCGGAACTGGTTTGGACGGTTTGGCCGCCCCCAAAGACCAACGCGGGCATTTCGGCGGGAGGAGGCGCAACCGCGACCGGCGGAGCGACAGCGGAACGGGGCGGGGCGGGCACGACCTCTTTGGGAGGCGTCGCATTGGCAGTTTCGACCTTGGGCGTTTCCACCGTCTTGGGCGGTTCGACTTTTGGGGGTTCGACCTTGGGCTTATCCGGTTCCTTCGGTTTTTCCGGCGGCTTTTCCTTGACCATCTGAATTGTGATTTTCTGTAGTTTGTCTCCGAGGAGACCCTGGCGCGCGGCGAAAAAGATCAATACCGCCACGATCGCGATGTGAAAGAACAGCGAGATAAGGAGACTCAGCCTCGTCGAATTGTCCGGTTTGTCTGATTGGGTTTGCGGGACCATGGCAGGAAATGTCAACGCGCGGGTTCGGTGGCGAGGTCAATCTTGGCGACGTTGGCTTGCTGGCAGGCGTCGAGCACGGCGCGAACGGCGCCGTAGGTGGTCCGCCCATCGCCGCGCAGAATGACGCTGAGGTCCGGGTCGTCCGCGCGTAAGCCGGCCAGGACCGGCTGAAGCGTGGCCAGTTCGACCGGTTTCTTATTGACGTAAATCCGGCCGTCGGCGTCCACCGTGATATAGTTGGCCTTGCGAGGCGGGTCTTTCTCGTGTTTGGCAGCCGTTGGCAGTTTCAAATCCGAGTCGTGAACCAGCGGGGTGGTCGTGATGATGAAAATGACCAGCAGCACAAACGCCAGATCAAGCAGCGGCGTGATGTTCAACTCGGTCAGCGAATGATGGGCGCTATGAGAGTACTTTTTCATGACGCCACCAACTCGCGGGGTTTTCTGTTTTCTTCCGCCCGCTGGATGGCGCCGGCGATCTTGTCTTCGATGTCACGATTGTCCACATAGACATGTTCGATCTGGGTGACGTAACGCGTGGCGAAGCCGTCCAGTTCCTGGGTGATGGTGCGGATGGTGGTGACCATGAAATTGTAGGCGAACATGGCCGGGATGGCGACGAGCAGGCCGGTGACGGTGGCGATCAAAGCGCCGGCCACACCGGGGGCCATGGCGGTGAGCGAGGCGGAACTGGCCCGCGCTATTCCGGCGAACGTTTCCATCACGCCCCAAACCGTTCCGAGCAAACCGATGAACGGACCGCCCGCGACGGCGGTGGATAGGATAATCATGCCTTTCTCCAGCGAAATGGCGGAAGCGCCGACCGCCTCCTCGACCGCGACTTTGACGGCTTCGAAGGAAGCAACGCTGATGCGAGTCTGGCCGTTCACCAAGACCGGATTTTTGTTGAGATGATATTCGAGTTCTTCCGCGCCACGGAGATAAAGCTGGAAGGCGGGCGCGCCGGGGAAGCGTTCGCCCTTGCGCTTGATGTCCAGCGGATCACGACTGGCGGTGTAGGAGTCGGAGAAGCGCCGGGTCCACTTCCGGGCGAGGTGCAACTGCCGGAATTTGGTGATGATGATCGTCCAGCTAAACATGGAAAGGACGAACAAGACGAGAATGGTGGCCTTGCCTTCGGTGGTCGCTTTCTCGAAAGCGAACTGGAGCGCGCCGTCGGCGAGGATGGGAGTGGTATGTAGTAGTATCATGGCGAGGGTGAGGATCTGGTTTTTGGCGGCAGCACGACGGTGACCCGTCCGGTCTTCTGCGCGAGCGTGATGGCCTGGGCTTTCTTCTTCTTGTCATCGTCGGCGTCCGATGGATCGCCGGCTTTGGCCAAAGTGGTGCTGGCGTCGTCGGCAGCCTTGGTGTCGTCTTTGGCCACGCTGGAAGCGGGCACCCCGACAGCGGCCTGGGTGGCGTCGCCGGTGGTGGAGACCGTTTGCGCGATGAGGCTGGCGGTGATGGTCCCGCCGCTGACGTTAACGATGCCGCCGCTGATCACCGTCCCGCCAACGCTGCCGGTCGCGCTGATGCTGATGCCGCCAACCCCGAAGGCGGTGACATTGACGCTGGATTGAGAATTCACATTGATGGTGCCGGTGCTGACCAGAATGCCGTTGATCTTGCCGCCGGCGTCGAGCCGGAGATCGCCGCCGATGATGCCGGAATCGGTGGCGTTGATGTCATGGCCGGCGGTGAGGTCAATGGAGGCGTTGGCCGAATTTGCGCCGTTGAGCGCGATTTGAACAATGCCCCCGGCGCTGGCGTTGATGCTGCCCTGCGGCGCATCCACCGTAATATTGCCAAGGACACCTCGCGAACCGGGCAGCGTGGTGGAGAGGATCCCGCTGCCGGCGATGGTGGCGGGAATTGAAATTAATTGGCCCGTCGTCGGGTCCAATTCGACGCCGGTCATGCTGATGAAGCCGACTCCGCCGTTGCCGGCGTTGACGTCGCCGGTGGCGGAATGGATGTCAATATTGCCGCCGTTGTAGGCCGCGATCCTGGAACTGTCCACGTTGATGTCGTCCTGTGCGTTGACGGTGATGCTGCCGCCGCTGGTGGTGAAAATGCCCTTGGGCGCATTGGGATCGCCCAGAGTGGTCAGGACGCCACCGACATTGAGCGTGCCGCCCACATTCAAGTCAATACTCCCGCGCAAGCTCCCGTTGGCGATGGCGGATGAAGTCATTTCGAGAGACCCGGCGTCATTGATCGTGAGATTTGCTCCGTACGGGCTGATAGCCGCGAGAGCCGAATTGGGCGGGAGTACGGAAACGCCTCCTGAAACGCCGAGGTCAATGTAGGGTGCGGTGATGGTGAACTTGCCCGGTCCGCCCAAGGCCAGTCCTGAGTCGCCCAGCGTGGCGGTCTGGGTGGCGACGTAGAGTTGCTGGACGGCGGCTTGCTGGGCGGTCGTGAGGGTGAGCGGCGCGGTTTCGGGCTGGCCATTGGCTCCCAACACCGGCTGCCCGCCGCTCAAGACGGCCTCGGTCGGATTGAGGAGAAAAGCCAGTTCGCTGGCGGACATTTGGCCCACGAAGGTGAGGACACCGGTGGTCGCATCGTAAAGCAATTTGCCGGCCAGTTCGGGATCGCCGCTGAGCGTTGGGCTAAAGAGCGCGGCCGGCAACGGGGTGGGCAGCGCCACGGTCGAAAGGTCGCCGCGATAAGTCAGAGTGCCGTCAACAGTGATGGTCGTGTTTTGAGATGGGGACAAGTTCTGTCCGAGAAAAACAAAGTTGTAGGAGTTGCCCGCAACGGCGATCTGGGCAAAGGTCGGGACCGTCAAGCTGAAGGAATTGATGCTCCCGGAAACATTCACGATGACCGGATTGGGATCATCCAAATGCAGGGGCACGAGGGCATGGCCGGCCGCAAACGTTTCATAGCCCGGCAAGCCGCTGTCGGACATGGTGATGCCCGCCAGAGTGCCCTGCTGATAAGCGCCGATGAGATTGCCATTGCCAGTGGTGGTGATCTGGAGCGACCCCTGGCTGGACGGGTAGAGAATGATCGGGTTATTGACAGTAATGCCGCCGGCCCCGGCGGTGAGGGAAAGGGCGGGAGGATAGATGGGCGGCATGTCCTCATTCTCGTTGTTAAGCCGAGGCAGATTGGCCCCCGTCAACGTAATGGCATTGCCCGCCCACAAACTTGCGGCCGCGTTGGGCGCGTAATTGAAGAGGAACTGGCTCCGGGCCGGCACAGTGGGATTGTCGGTGTTCCCAGGGAACAGCCCGGACGGAACCGAGACGGTGTTGTCATTAAATGTGCCGCTGGGATTGCGGACTTCGGCGAGAAAAATATCGTGCGCGGCCCAGAGATTCCACGAGCCGCTGATCAAACTTAGGTTGACAGGATGAATGGAGGAGCCGATATCGGCACCGGGCTCAAGAACCTGGGTGACTTGCCCGTTTTGCACCTGAACACCCGCCAGAAGGGTGCCGATGCCATTGGCCACTGTGAAGTTGCCCAGGATCTGGTTGCCGGCGCCAACGGTCACGTTACCAGGCTGGCTGCCGTAGGTGCCGGACGCGCCCGGCGTTTGCCCCGCCGGCACGGTGGGCGTGCTGACAACGTCGTTGCCCGCTTGCAGAATCATGTTGCCGCCGGCTCCTGTGGTGATTCCACCCAAGGTGGGGTTGACGGCGTAACCGAGGACGGAGAAGGTATAGCCGCCGTTGCCACTGCCAGCGTTGATATTGCCCGCCAGAGCCTGAAGATCAATGTTGCCCCCGCCCGACGTGTGGATGAAACCCGATCCGACCAGAATGTCCTGCCCCGCAGTCATGGTGATGGAGCCAGCGGAGGTTTGCACCGACCCGCCGGCTGTGCCGGTACTGCTGCCGCTCAGGTAAATTGAGCCTGTGCCGGATTGGACAGAACCGGATGCAAAGTTGACCCCCGCCTGAAGATTCACCGACCAATTGTTAGCGTCCACAATCTTGGAGTTGTTGCCGAAGATGATGTTGCCGCCGGCTTCCAAGGTCAGAGCGCCGGTTCGCACGCCGGTGCTGGTGCTGAGGTTCCAGGTGGTGGCGGCGGCAAGGGTGATATTGCCGGTGGCTTCCAAGATGATTTGCGAAAAGTCCCGGTTGGCAAACGCCGTGTTCACGTTCAATGCCAGGTTGCCGGAGCCGCTGGCGGAACCCACCGTTCCGGTGCCGGCGCTCCCGCTGCCAGTCGTGCCCAAGGTGATGTTCGCTGGATCAAGCAGGAATTGTCCGGCGGTGTAGCCGCTGACCGCCGCCGCGTCCAAAGTCGAGTTCAACGAAAGGATATTCGGCGCGCTGATTTCGATGTTTCCCCCGTTGCCGCCTTGAGCGCCGCCCGTCGTGACGATCCGGCTGCCTGCACTGTCGTTGAAACTGCCGCCAGATTCGAGCTTAACACTGCCGCCGGTACTGCCGGACGAAACGGCGTCGCCTTGCGCCAGAATCTGCGAATTGGGGCCGAGACTCAATTGATCCGAAGCGAAGAGTTCGATGACGCCGTGGTCGTTGCGGACGGAATTGGCCTGGATCAAACCGTCCTGATTCACCACTTGCGCCTGGAGGGCAATGGTCCCGGCGTCCGCGACAATCTGGCCCGAATTGTTGACCGAACCTGAAGGCAATTTCACGGTGGCGCTCAACCCGCGGCCATCGGCCCGTTCGCTCACCAGCACCTCCTTGCCGGCGTAAAGACCGACGTCACCGCCGGGCGCCGTCAGCGTGCCGGAATTGTCCACGTTTTCCGCGATCAGGAAAAGGGAGTGGCCTCGCCCGGTGGAAATCTGGCCGTAATTGACGATGCTCGCCAGCGGGGGCGTTCCGGAGAATTGCCAACTCGAGCCTATGCCGAAATCAGGCGCGAGCGGGGCGGTGGTGGCGATGAAATCGCCGCCGACTTTGACAAAGGAGTTCGGGCCGAAGTAAAAACCCTGGGAGTTGGCCAGGATGACAGTGCCATTGGCCGTCAAGTTTCCCAGAATCTGGGATGGCCGATTGTCACCAATAATGTTGAACACGATGGAGTCGGACGACGGCTGGACAAAATGGGTGGTCTCACCGGTGTTGATATTGAACGTGTTCCAGGTGAGCACGGCCAGAGGACTTGTGTTGATGGTGAGGACTGAGCCGTTGATTTGGCTCGTAGCGCTGCCGGAGCGGACCGTCAGGCCGCCGGGATTGGCCAGGGCGCTGCAAACCGCCAGCCACGAACAATAAAATGGGAAGAATGCGGCTTTCATCAAAACTGTGTTCCCACGCTGAAATAGGCCTGGACGGAACCAACGGTGGTGGTCGGGGTGCGAAGCAAGGCCCATCCCATTGATAAGCGTGCTTCGAAATGCTCCCCGGCGGTCAGGAAAACGCCGAAACCGGTCCCACATTGATGGTCGGTTAATGATCCGGGCCGGTCGAGTTGATAGCCTTCGCCATAATCGGTAAAAATCGAAGGGCGGACGAAGGCGGGGACCGCCCCGTGCTCGAGGGGGAATGCGCCGACGTTGTAGGGGCGGGAGCGCAAATCCAGCATCAGCTTCCAGCCGTTGTCGCTGTAGTTTTCGCCTTCCTGATAGCCGCGCACGCCGCTCGTGCCGCCGAGGGGGAATTGTTCGTTGCTGATCAACGGAGCCGTCGCCCAATGCACCGCGCCGCGCGCCAGCACGGACCAGTCGTCCGGCAGTTTCTGCTCGCGGATGAGGCTGGCGGAAACGCTGGTGTAGTTGCCCCCCGCGTCCTTCGAGCCCGCCACGGCTTGAAAATTCGTTCGCGCCGAAGCGAACGGCGCGAGGAAAATATATTGCGAATAGTTAAAGGTCCAACTGCCCGACTTGTCTTCGCGGCTGCCGGACCAACCCACGGACAGCGGTTCGTAACTCAACTGGTGACTGGTGTTCGCTGGAAACGGCTTGGTGATGTTCGATACCGTGGTCACGCCGCCGGAGTTGTTGGTCGTAATGAAAGAGTAAATATTCGTGCTGAATCCCAACGCCCGGTAGCTCTTGAAATCAATTCCGAAGGAAAAGGTGGAATGAACGCCCGCAAATTCCTTTACCGGGACATTGTACTTGCCGCCAATATTTTCCGTGATCGTCAAGTCCTGTTCGGCCGACTGGGAGGTAATCTGGGCGATCGGGCTCGAAGCCACCTCCGTTGTGGGGCTGTAACGCAGGGAGGTGTCCGAAGTGGACCGCGAGGCATAAACGATCAGCTCCGGGCTGCCGCTGGGCGGGGGCAAATTGAAACGGTGGGTAATCTGGTCGTAGCCGAAATCCACCGGCAGTCTCTCGTAATCTTCGCGCAGCGCCGGTCCGGAGCCAAACGGAATCCGGTAGAAGGAACTGTAACTGTCAATCATCGGAAAATCGTAGAATCGCAGCGGAAAATTATCGGGCTTGGCCGTCTGGGGGGAAGCATTGTACTGGAAGCCGATCTGGTGGTTGAGCTGCCAGAGGTTGTTATATTGCAGGGCGGAGTCAACGCGCAGCAAAGGAGTAAACGGCGTGGATTTGTCGTTAAACTCAATATGGCCGTGGAGCGGCAGCCGGTCCTTGACGTTGAGATTGAGATCCGTGTATCCGGGCTCCAAGCCGGGGGAGATGACGGGGTAAATCTGACGATCCGGATTCAAGTTGGCCCGGTCCAACTCCGGTTGCAGCCACTTGGTGTTGATCAGGATGTTGGTGGTGAGGCTCGGCAGCGCCCGCCGGATGTTATTGGAGGTAAAGTAGCGGTTGCTGACAATGTTGATGCTCTCCAGTTTTCCTTCGATCACCTTGACCTCGACGATGCCGTTGGTCAGGCGTTGTTGCGGCAGGGTGACGCTGATGGTGGCAAAGCCGAGGTTGCGGTAGAGCAATTGCAATTCGCCCAATCCTTCGCGCAAGCGCGAAAGACTGACATTGGTTCCGGTGTAGTTGGTGAGAAAATCGAATTTCTCCGGCTCAAAAACGGTGTTCCCATCAACGTGGTATCCCGCCACGTTGAACGCAGCCTCGGCGGCAGGCGCGGCGTTGGTGCCGGGCGCCTGCTGCGCGCGGGCGCCGGCGACAATTACGATTGTAAGCATCGCGGCCAAAACTGACTTGAACTTCATTTGTTGTGGTTGTCCTCTCGACAAATGGAACTGGACGGCGGCGGGCTTGCAGGAGTTGAAGCCCGCCGCTCTCTCAGCTCACGCTACGGCGTATATATCACCCCGTAGTATCCGGTGCTGCCGGCAGCGCTATGGCTCAGAGATTGGTTGCTTCCCGTGCCGGAAACGGGACCGTTGACGACCGTCCACGCGGAAATTGGATTATCCAGCGTGTCGCTATAGACCAGGGAATAAGAACCAACAGCCAGAGTGGTAAAGGTGACCGTGTCCACGTTCCCCACCCGGGTGATCCCCACAATGGCCGGCGCCGGCTGCCCGACGATAAAGGTGAGATTCCCGGCGGAATCAATGTAGAAACTGCCCACCTGCGTAGCGGTCGGTTGCGGGTTTGAATGCGGCTGAATCGCCCAAAACCCGAACAGTCCCGGAATGACTTGTTCGACCGTGAAGTTCACGTTCCCGCCGAGTTGGGCCAGATCAAACTCGTTCTGGCCCGCGCCCGAGACGATGTAGTCATAAGACGCCACCCCGCCCGGACTGAGGGAGTAAGGAAACGTCTGGGTCGGCAGGTACGATGCCGGCCGGTTGCCTACCGAACTGATCACGCTCCACAAATCGCCCTGCCAGACGGTGGGAGTGACATCGGTAATTACGGCCATGGGATTGCCGCTGCTCAACCAAGCGGTCCGGTTCGCATTCGTCACGCTGGTGCTGGCGGCAATAATGACGCTCACCCCGGTCAGGTCCGTTCCGAAAACGCCGGTCGCCACCGTGGGATCCCATCCGGTAACGACCACAGTGTAGCCGTTGGGATGATTGGTGAACTGGCTGATGTTTCCGAGATCGTATTCCACGTCGTTAAGACCGGTTTCTCGAAAGATGAGCAGGACATCGCCGTCGTGATAGGTGGTGTTGCCTCTGGCCAGCGGCGTTGAGGCCAACACCAGGCTGGCGAGAGCCAATCGCAAGATATTCTTCATCTAGTTCGCGGGAGTTGAAGGTGGGGTGCGATTAATAATTGTTGGAGAGAATCTTCCCGCCGTCGGAGGTTTGATTGCGGTACCATTGCATGCCGCTCAGGGGCGCGTAGTTCCCGACAAACAGGCTGCTGGTCGCCTGATAAGTGGAGTTCGTGATCGCGCCGATCAAGGCGTTGATGATCACCAATTGGTTCGCGCTCGGCGCGTTCTGGCCGCTGGTTTGATAATAATAGTTCTCGTAAAACCAGAGCGGATAGGTGCCGTTTTCCACATTGGCGATGGAATAGGGCACGCCTTCATAAGCCAGCGGAGTATAGGATGTGCCAACGTCCGATGCCGCCAACGTGCCGATCGTGTTGGTCAGAACGTTCAATAGCGCCTTGACCGCCGTCCCGCTGTTCTGTCCCGGATCGGTGGCGTTCGGGTCTTGGATGGCCTGCCCGGAAGAGTTGGTGATGAAACTGGAAATGGTGCCGCTGAAATTGATGTTCGCGTCAATTTCGGTGCGAACCGCCGACTCAAGATTGCGCCCCACAAAATAAACCGTGTCGCTGGTGCTGCTCCCGCCCAGGGCCGCCGAAGGGAAGAGGCCGGCGTTGGCTTCCAGGAATTGGGCCTGGCGAGCGGTCAAATTGGTCACCGCGGCCAGATTGGCCGAGCGGGACGACTTGATGACATAAGCGTAAGGCGCGACCAGCGTCGGTCCAACCCGTGTCAGCGCGCCGCCGTTCACGGCCACCGCGCCCGGTGAAGTGGAAGAAACCGCCACCGTCGGCACCTTCGTGCCGCCGGTCGCCAAGGTCTCCGGGTTCACCCCAACGTCTTGCAGTCCTTGCACCGCGCCCAGGAGGGACACGTCAATGGTGATGTTGCCCAGGCCCGAGCCAGGTCCGGACGCTATCGTGCCGACAAAACTGCGGACCGTCGTGTTGGTGGACGAGATGGTATAACTGGTGATGCCGCCCGACAGGATGTTGGTGATACGGTCGTAGATAATATTCTGGCTGGCGTTGCCGCCCGCGATAAAAATTTCCTCGTCAGCGCGGAGAGAAGGATTCGAGGCGAGACTGAACAGTGCCAGGCCCGCCATCAGCGATTGGTTGATAAAATGACTTTTCATAGTTTCTGGTTTGATAGATTTGGTTTCTGGGGGACTTCAGGACCTCCGGAGAACCGGTTGGCCCGTTAAAAATTGTCGGGTATAGCCACTCTCTGGTGAGGCAGGCAAATTCATGGGAAAATCGCTTCGCGGAGGGCGGCGCGGTTCAGTTCGGCTCCGCCAAAATCAATTTTGTCGCTGCTGACGTCTATGTCGGCGAACAACCAGGACGACAAGTATCGCTCGCTGGAGGATGGAACGATCGCCACAATGGTTTTGCTGTCGTTCTCCGGTCTTTTGGCCACTTGCAGCGCCGCCCAGACGATCGCCCCGCTGGAAATGCCCACCGGAATTCCGTCCAACCGGCTGATTTCCTTGGCGACCGGGCCGGAATCCTCCTCGTGGACAGTGATGACTTCGTCAACAATTTTTACGTTGAGGTTGTCGGGAATGAACCCCGCCCCAATTCCCTGCAATTTGTGCGGGCCGGGCTTTCCACCCGACAAGACGGCTGACTTGGCCGGCTCAACCGCAATGGCTTTGAAAGTCGGCCGGCGTTTTTTGATTACTTCCGCGACTCCGGTGATCGTCCCGCCGGTGCCAACTCCGGCCACCACAAAATCCACCTGGCCGTCGGTGTCCCGCCAAATCTCTTCGGCGGTGGTGCGGCGGTGGATGTCCGGATTGGCGGGATTGGAAAACTGCTGGAGGATGATGCTTTCGGGAATCTGTTCGTAAAGCTCCTGGGCCTTGGCAATCGCGCCCTGCATTCCCTTGGCGCCTTCCGTCAAGACCACTTTTGCGCCAAGAATCTTGAGCAATTTGCGGCGCTCTATGCTCATCGTTTCCGGCATGGTCAGGATGAGCTTCAGTCCGCGGGCTGCCGCCACGAAGGCCAGCGCAATGCCGGTATTCCCGCTGGTCGGTTCGATCAGGACCGTGCCCTGGTCTATCGCACCGGTTTTGAGCGCATCCTCGATCATGGCCACGCCGATGCGATCCTTCACGCTGGAGAGCGGGTTGAAGAATTCCAGTTTCAGCAGCACGTCCGCCAGCGCGCCATGCTTCCTGGCGGTGCGGTGGAGGCGGACCAAAGGCGTGTTCCCAATGGTCCCGGTGATGTCATCGAAAATCCGGCTCATAATGGCAATCGCTTAGAGGTTTCGCGCGTAGGCGATGAATTTGCGGTACTCCGTCAAGATCGTTTGCAGCGCCGCGACAAAGGCCGACTCTGTCAAGAACGTCGGCTGATGCTTGGGCGTTTCCAGAACAATCTCGAATGGCCGGGGGCGGACCAACGGCGGCGCGCTGAGGATGCCGTCGTAGGACTCCTCAAGAATGGCGTTATTGGCCGGAAACCCGTCAATCCGGGTCCGCTGATCCAGCGGCAGGAACCCGTCCGCTGCCCGTAGCGCCGGTTGCAGCAGGTCCTTGGTTAAAGTCGAACCGCTCGCGATTCCATAGAACCCGTCGCAGGTGTCATCCGTGTGCAACGAAATAATCCCGTGGAACGAACGGGAAACCAACTCTGCCTGCAAAAGTCCCACTTCGGGCTGCGTGGATTTTTTCCAGAACTCGCGATTCAGGTCTTTGCCCAATCGCGAATGGCGCGTGTTGTCCTCGTAGCCGGTCGGATTGGAGACCGGATAAACCGACAGGCAATACCCCGCCGCCGCTTCCGGGTAACGCTCCAGAAATTGCAGGAACCGAACCAGGGCGTGGGCTCCTTCCGGCTCGTCCCCGTGAATCGTCGCGAAAATGCCGATCCGAATGGGCACGTCACCACTCTTGGGGCCGATGAATAGATAACGCGGGAGAGAGTAAGACTCGCCGTTGACCTCGAATGTAGCGTCGCGATTTACGCTCAGATTGGGTGAATCCGTGGCAATTTGATCCAGCGGCGCCAGCAGATTCGCCAGCGACCGACGCTTACGCACTCCCGAAGTTCCAACGCTGCCACCGGTTTGTGGCCCGATCACACTCAAAACATTCCTCATAAACTCTTGTTGTCTTCTTCATGGGAACCTCCGGTGGACCGGTCAGCATCCGTCAGTTAACGTTTTAATTTTGTTCAGCCGTCGCTTTGTTCTGGTTTGTCAAAGCGCAGCTTTTCGACTCGTTCGACCTGAACCACACGCGAATCGTGAACGGTGATTTGCACCGTCCCAAACTTCAGCGAGGCGACATGCTCGCGCACGAGCTGCAGCCAGGCCGGAAGTTTCTCTGCGGCCTTCGCCTTTTCCCCTTCATTTCTCGCAATGTTGTTCATTTGAACGCCATCAGAATACATCAAATCCATACTATGTCAATAGATATTGATATGTATTTGCTTTATATTTGTAACAAGTTTATATAAAGCCATTTAGGAATCTCCAATCTGAGCGTTTGATAAAAATTAATTCGATACTACTCGATTTTTGTTAGGCTATTGCAGCGTTTGCGGTACATCCTACATTCCGAACGGAAAGGTGGATCACGGCGATGAACTGCTGTGCAGCGGAAGAGGTCCTTGATCCGTTGGGAGCTTCAACGATGAACAGCCCGTGCCAGGGCGCGCACCTTGAGCACTCGTTCGCCCGCCGCACGCAACGTCGGCGTTTTTTTAGCGAAGTGGAACCGGATGAGATGCTTTACCGGTTCGCGAAAGAAACTCGAGCCCGGCACGGCGGCGACCCCGACTTCGCGAGCCAGCCATTCGCAAAATGCGGTGTCGTCGTTCCAGCCAAACTCCGAGACGTCAACCATCACGTAGTAGGCGCCCTGCGGCCGCGTGTAGGTTAACCCAGCCTGATCGAGGCAGTTTAAAAAAATGTCGCGTTTCTCTGCATACATCGCTTGCAGTTCCTGGTAATAGACCGCCGGCATTTCCAATCCCGCGATCGCCGCTTCTTGCAACGGAGCGGCCGCACCCACTGTAAGGAAGTCATGGACTTTTCGCGCCGAATTGATCACATCTGGAGACGCTATGACGTAGCCCAACCTCCAGCCGGTGATCGAATAGGTCTTGGACAAAGAACCGCATGAAATCGTCCGCTCGAACATTCCGGGCAGCGCCGCAAAATAGACATGCCGGTGCGGCGCGTAGAGAATGTGCTCATAGACTTCATCGGTGATGACGAACGCGTCGTATTCCTCTGCCAAATTCGCGACAAAAAGCAACTCTTCCTTGGTAAAAACCTTGCCCGACGGATTCGAGGGATTGCAGAGCACCAAGGCCTTGGGCTTTTGCGCGAAAGCCCGGCGCAATTCGTCCGGATCGAAGGCGAAGTCTGGCGGATGCAAGGCAACGTAAATCGGCTCGGCCCCGGAGAGGATGGTGTCGGCGACGTAGTTCTCGTAGAACGGAGAAAAGATGATGACTTTGTCGCCGGGATTGCACGCGGTCATCATCGCCACCATCATGGCCTCTGTGCTCCCGCAGGTGACGACAAAATGCGCATCGGGATCAAGCGGCAGGCCCATGAATCTCGATTGCTTTTGCGCCAGGGCCTGCCGAAAATTCGGCGCGCCCCATGTGACGGCGTATTGGTGCGGTCCATGCCGGACGGCGTGCTCGGCGGCCTTCAACAAGGCCTCCGGCGGATCGAAGTCGGGAAACCCCTGGGAAAGATTGATCGCGCCATGAGCATTGGCCACGCGGGTCATCCGCCGGATGATGGATTCACCGAAGACGCTGGTTCGTTGGCTGGTTTTTGGCAATGGAGTTATGGGCGCTGCGGGTTGACGGCCTGTCAGGCAAGGACTGATTCAACGGGCAAATTGGGATTGAGGCTGTGCTCCTTCAACCACGCCAGGTTGAAGAGTTTGGACTGATATTTCATGCCAGAATCGCACAGCAACGTGACGATGGTCTGGCCGGCGCCGCGCTCTTTGGCCAAGGCCACGGCCCCCGCGATGTTGATGCCAGAGGAGAGCCCGACGAACAAACCTTCTTCCCGCAGGAGTTGGTAAACAATGGTCAGGGCTGTCTGATCCTTGATGCGGTAAGCTCGATCAATGACGATGCCTTCGAGGTTTTTTGTCACCCGGCACTGGCCGATGCCTTCGGCGTAGGAATCGCCGTCCTTGGTATCAGTGTTGCCGTGGGTGAACCAAGACCACATCGCCGCGCCGTAAGGATCGGCGCAAACTGTGGCGATCTTGGGGTTTCGTTCTTTCAAGTACAAAGCCGTTCCGGCGAGCGTGCCTCCCGTGCCGACGGAGGAGACAAAGCCGGTAACTTCTCCGCTGGTTTGGTCCCAGATTTCCGGGCCGGTGGTTTTGTAATGCGCCAGCCGGTTGGCCACGTTATCGAACTGGTTGGCCCAGAACCAGCCCTTTTCCGCGGCCAGCCGTTGGGCGACATGATTGTAATTCCCGGGATCGCTGTAGGGCTTTTCCGGCACGGTGATGACCTCCGCCCCAAGGGTGCGCAACAGAGAGATTTTCTCCGTTGATTGAGTCTCGGGTATGA
>Ga0302320_10012335_pt1 | contig 17972 bp, 19 predicted proteins | sample Bog_T0_3_FD_202130 | JGI IMG/M metagenome (GOLD analysis project Ga0302320, IMG submission 202130) | Peat permafrost microbial communities from Stordalen Mire near Abisko, Sweden - Bog_T0_3 | ecosystem: Environmental > Terrestrial > Soil > Wetlands > Peat | place: Sweden: Abisko, Stordalen Mire...
TTTTGGGTCATGCAAACCGGAGCAACACACTCCGCTATATCGAGTTTCTGGATGGTTCTCTCGATCAGGCCGTGATGGAAATGTCCGTATCTTGAATCCCTTCATTACCGTGGCAATAGTTAGGATCACCGGTATTCAAAAAGGCGTCATACGCGGGACCTGGCAGAAAGACGCGGGCAACGCCGTTTATCCCCTCGATGGCTCCATCCACCCACGGCCGGTTCATTTTCCATGCGCAGCGGTTGATCCAGAGACGAGCTTCACGATTGTCCAGGCCTGCGATTATCACATCGGCCCAGCCAAAGAGCCCCAGTCCGACTTCCGATGTCACATTTGCGTTGATCGCGTGAACCGTGGCGTCGTGGGCAAGCTCCATCGTGGCGGTCGCTGCCGTCTCCGCCTTTGATTTACCGACATCCCCAGAGCGGAAGAGAACACTTCGTGAAAGATTGGAGTATTCAATGAGGTCGAGATCAACAATCACGATCCGACGGAAACCCAGGAGGGCGAGATTTTTGAGGATCTCGTTGCCGAGCGCCCCTGCTCCGATGACAACGATATTCGTCTCGCGCAACCGGTCCTGATTCCACCATGTAATGAGCCGGAAACGGCTGAAACGGTCTTCTTCAAGATCCCCTGACGCAACCACCACCTGCTCTCGTTCGGTGCCGTGCATTGATTACCCTGCTGTGATTTCTGGCTGGAGGCGCAGGATGTCCCCAGATTTCACGCCGGCTTGAGCGAGTGTCTGGGCGTCCTGAATCTGTTTGCCGGAGTTCTTGTGGTGGAACTTGTAGCTCATCGGGGCACCATCGGGGCCATTGCGAGGGAGTTTCAGTTTATCCACGAGCACCGAAATTAGTTTGTTCGCGGGAGCATCATCTGGGAAATCTCCGATCCAACCGTGGTTCTTGAAAAAGCTCATAATGAGGGACGCTGAAAGGCGAAGGGGCGAGGGCGAGCCTCCCGCTTGTCGTCTTGGAGAGGGTATCTGGCGAGAAGCCCGCTCCACAGGGCTCGAAACATGATTTTTCACATCACCTATTCGCAGTGAGGGAGAAAATCTCTCGGTGAAAGCGGCATTTTTTTAAAAAGTCTTTCCAGAAGCGCATTGAGCCAGTGTGAAAAGTGTGTATTCTTCTTGTATGAATGCGACACTTACAGAATTGCGACGGGAGACGAGCCGGGTTCTCCGCCCGGTGATTCATGGGGCAAAGACAGTGACGCTGACCGAGCATGGGCAGGAGGTCGCGATAATCTCCCCAAAATCCTCGCCGGATCGCAAGCGTGCGTTGGAGTTGCTTACGGCCATCGGTCCTGTCGAGTTGCCGTCCCGTAAGTGATGCAATTCCTTTTGGATAGCAATGTGGTTTCCGAGCTTTGGAAGCCGCGCCCTTCGGAAAATGTTGTCTCGTGGATTTCGGCTTCCGAGTGGCTGGTTCCGGTGGTGGTCATTGCCGAAATCCAGGAAGGTGCGGAGGCGGCTCCTTCTACTGCGCGCCGCACGGAAATAAATCGGCGACTTGATGACTTCCTAAAGGAATCAGCCGGGCTCACCGTGGATTGGGATGCCGAGACGGCACGCACTTGGGCGCGGCTCAGGCACTCGCCTGAGGTCAGACGGAAACCCCAATCGCTCTGGGACAGCCTGATTGATGCAATGGCTGTGCGATATGGTATGAAAATCGCCTCGCGTAACCATGGGGACTTTCGACACGGTGTTGTCTTCGACCCTTGGACCGGGAAGGAGCATCAGCCGAAGGGATAGTCGTTTTTCTCGAATCCGACCGACTCGGCGTCCTCGCCCTGTGTTTAGCACATCTGAGCTAAAAAGGTGTGCGAGTCTCTTCCTTCGGGGAGGGGCGGAAAAAGATCTGACCTTGTGCAGGTGGGTCTTTTTTTAGATATCAGGGCATTTCAGTATGTCACAGCCTTTCCTGGTGTTCGATAAGCCTGGTGATTCTAGTATATCCTATCAATAACTGGCCTCAATCTCCTCCCGGAGAGCCTGAGCATCCCTTCGTAAACGCATCGCTGAATCGCCAGCCAAGCTTTTCTCAAGGTCGGAAAGCTGATCGAGGAATCGAAATTCAGAGCAGACCCGTTCGATCATTCTTGGGACATCGGGCTTGAGATCCTTGCGAAGGAGATGCTGTAAATCTTTCAAATCATACTCATTCTCCGACACGATACGCTGCCGGAATCGTCCAAAATCCAACCCCTCCCGTCCGCTATGCCAGAGCTTCAAAACCGCAAGCGAACGAACGATCTCCTTTCTGAGAGGACGATGGGAAATTTCAGCCAAATCGTAAAGATCACGGATTTTGGAACGCTGGCTGGCTGCACGGATTTTTTCAGCAATCACTTCCTCCATGGCAAGAGAGGGAATTGATGCGGGTATAAAATCCAACAAACGGAAATAACCTTGCTCGATTTGGGGAGCTTCAAGAACGGGCAGGATGGGGCTTTCCCTCATGCTCACCTGAATCTTGATTTTGACTCCGGTTGCGTTCCCCTCATGGGCACAGACAGGATTGGCGGCACATCCCTCTTCCGTAAGATACCAGTCCTTGTCTCGATCAAAACGGAAGGTGATTCCGTGATAGGATCGCTCCAGCGTTTCCAGTAACTTCAAGGTGAGATCATCAAGGCTGATCTTTGTGCGGCAGGTGAAGTCAAGATCCGTGGAAACTCTTCCCCGTGGGCCAAAGACCATTTTGCGAAGGAAGGTTCCTCCCTTGAAGGCCAGATGTTCCGTCAGCCCTTCTTCGTGGAAAAGTTGCAGGAGATGAGTGAGCAAGACATCGATTTCGATATTGCCGATGTCTCGCACTCCTGATTGAGCGGCGCTTTGGCGAAGTTGTTGGGTGGTCAGCATGAGATAGAACCTTTCTGCCTTGGCACATCTGCGAGCAGATCAGATGCAGCAGCATGAACGAAAATCCCCCAGGCCGAAACATAGCCAATGTCATCCGTCTTGCGCTCGGTCCGGCCAAAGGTTGTGCGTGAAGAACGGGGAATAGCATCCCTGAGACGCTGACTGATTTCAGGGGGCCATTTCCAGCCCACGAGATCGGCGAGGAAACCAAGCCGTTGCATGGTGGCAGTAGATTTCATCTGGATGGCCTCATCGAGCAATTCCGCTGGATCAACTACTGTGGAAGCTCCATAGACGATACGGGTGGTTTCAGCAGGTCCACCGGCAAGATCCGGCCTATCGACGCAATCCAGAACCGTTTTGCTGGGAGTGGAAATCGTGGCCTGACGCCCGTACACATCATACTTCTTAAAACCAAAAAACTTCCGTGGGACAAGTTTCACAAAATGAACCTCATTCCCCTCAACTACTCGGATAGGGGATTGCTGGAGCGTGGCCACGGTAAGCATCATCGGCTTCTGCGTGGTGAATCCATGAAAGGAGGCGGCAGCCCACCACCCCACATAGGAAGATTCCATGATGGCAGATGCAAGGGCGATGGGGTTGTTTTCGCCCAGATTTTCTGGTCCGTATTCCGGGGGTAAGAACAGGTAGCGCCCACCCTTGAGCCCCGTGAGCCAGCCTTTGCGTCGGAGGTTATAGATGACCTTCCTTGCAGTCCCCTGATCCTTCAGGAGGGAAATGACATCTGATGCCGTCACGACATCCCGTCCCTGCTCGCGAAACGACAAGACTACCTTGGCCTCGTTGGGGCCAAGCGTTCGTTGAGTTGTCTCTATGTCATATTGAGCCTTCAAGGTATCAAATGATATACAAATAGATCTTTCTCGTCAAAAAGGCAATAGCTTCTATCGGGGCAACAGTGATGACATCAAAAGGGGCTCCATGGGCGAAATCCGTATGGAGGAGCCTGATTAGAAAGTGCCTGGCTATTCCCCTATGAGGTGAATTATGAAGCGTATTCTAATCGCTCGGTGGATGATGAGGATCTGAAACCGATTTGGAGAGAGGTGCTATTCCAGTCTCCTCAGTTCCATGTGTTTACCCAATCTGGGACACGCTCACTGCACGGGAGTCGGCTTTACGGCGGAGTTGTACAAGAAGTGAAACACCTCGCACTTCTACAATGCCTCGGCTGGCAACAGTGATCTCATCAGTCAGAATATCTTCTGGAGCGCAGGGGTTAAGTTTTAGGGAATACGGGATTAATTCTTCTCGTAAACATTGGGCCTCACCTCATTCCAGCCGGTAGGTTTCAACGCTTCAGTCAATGCTTTTCTTAACCGTTTTCGGCGACTCGCTGTTGTCTGCTTGTATGTTTCTGGGATAATCTGCCCTATTTTCAAATAAACTAGGGATGGACTTTTCCTCACAATCACTTCCTCCTCCCGCTGATTGACGATGGCATCAGCAAGCTTTTCAGCAATCGGTTGGACCTTGAGGGGGCGATCAATTGGCCGTAGTTGACGGGTGCTGTTTTTGATAATATACGCCTCTCGCGTGTCCAAGTTGATCTGCCAGTAATGAAGATCAGCCCGACTCGATCCATATACTGTTCTCCCATGGCGCTCCAAAATGAAAGATAGAAGTGGAGCCTCCCAACGCAGACTTTCTGCCCGATGAACTTTTGATGCAAAGGTGGATTCTTCCCCGCAACCGGAAAATAATGGCCATGCAGCCTCCAACGCATTCAAGACTGCTGGCACATACTCTTCAGAAACCGCACCTGGGTGGAGCTTCAGCAATGCCCTCTTCAGATGTTCAACGGCATCTTCCACCGATTCTTCTCTTCCAGACATATCGCTCTGGAACTTTGAATAAGCCAACCATTCTCCACCGGTTGCAGATTGAACCTGAGTTTCGTCAGCAATAATTCCGGCGCGTCTCAGGGTCGTGAGGGTCTCAATATCAAATGGTCCCACGGCTTGCTTGCCGTCATAGTAATACCAAGCAGTAGAGGAGTTATCGGGATTAGTGATTTCAGTCATGAGAGTTTTTTAGTTTAGGGTTAACGGAAAATGAGCAGCTCTGAAACTGGCAGTTATCGTGTTGGTTACTGGTGTAGATGGAATCAGTATTTCAAGCGCATAGTGATTGGAATCCAGTCTCCCTACAGGCGAGGTAAAGGTCAGAAGGTTGAAAAGCGAAGGGGCGAGGGGACCCTCCCGGTTGTCGTCTTGGAGAGGGGTATCTGGCGAGACGCGCGATTCACAGGGCTCGAAGCATGATTTTTTCATATCACCTATTCGCAGGGAGGGAGGAAATCTCTCGGTGAAAGCGCATTTTTTTAAAAAGTCTTTCCAGAAGCGCATTGAGCCAGTGTAAAAGTGTATAACCATGGGGGACTTTCGCCACGGCGGTGTCCTCGCCCCTGGGCCGGGGAGGAGCATCAGCCGAAGGGATAGGCATGTGTCCCAATCCGACAGGCTCGGCGTCCTCGCCATGTGTTTAACCCCTTCGTGGGGTGATAATATGATCCATCCCATATGATCTCCGATTCCAGAATATAGGAGCGTCTAAAAATTAGCCATCGTTCTAACGTCACCCGATCTGTGAGGCTGTCAATGAATGACGAGCCTTCCCTCTTCGTTCTCATCTTCGTCGAGACTGTCCTCGCCGACGAGAGCTCTGCCAAAGAGAGCGATAGCCTTCCTGGCATTGACCCCGTCGGGGAGATAGAAGGCCAGTTCCATGTCTTCAAGTTTTCTGCGAAAAGGGGTCACGTCAGGATCGTAGGGCTCATGTTCTGGGGTTCATTTATTGCCGCATCGGGACTGTGGACCAACTTAAAGGTAATCCTGTTTGGGGCGTCAATATGCGGAGGAGCCTGGGTTGGGGTTCGCATACACAGCATTGTCGGAGCTATGCTCACTGAGCCAGCTCCGCCAACGACCCCGCCTGTCAGTCCCGCGAATCAGATCATCCAGTGCCCGCGCTGCACTCAAAAACTGCGATTGCCGTCAGTATTAGGACGAGTTCGGATTACGTGTACATCTTGTAAGCATGGTTTTTTTCACAACTCGACCGGCACCTAATTGGGTGTCCATGACGGACATCAGCCGTCATTCGGATTTATGGCGGCACTGAAGTTTCTGGAACGTGGGAGAGTGGGGGATTCCGGGTCCTTCGTGGGGATGTCGAGTACTTTGATACTTATTTTTCCTGAGCAGAGGGTGTTCCTTTCAAGAGCGATCCTGTTAAAGACAAAACAAAATCATTTAGCTCACAATCAATCGTGCTAAGTGCAGATGCACTCTCATCGAGTGCCTTACGGCGTTTGGCTACGGCTGACTCTCCGTCCTGAAGTTGCTTCAACACCACCTCCACCTGGTCATGCACCGCTTGGATTTCCTTCTGCATTCCGGCATCTATATCATCCTGAAGCTTTTTTGTTAGGTTGAAACAAGATGCGGCCATTTTCTCAGCCGATTCTGCTGATTCTGCCAGCATCTTTTCGACAAGGTTTTCGGTAACAGTCTTTTTGATTTTTTGAGTTATTGAACTGGTACGAAATAACATCTGGAGCCCATCAGCCGTCAACAGCGCTGGTATGAGAATCCATGGATTTAATCCAACAAAAAATGCCGTCACTACAACTACACTTAAGTTTAGTGCGACGTTAATCGCCATTTGCTTAATTCCCAAGGTGCCGCCTACCAATGCCGATCCCATTCCACCTCCATAAAATCCGCCCACTGCAGCCAGAATTCTTTCCCATGGCTCAGGTTCCTTGAATCCAACATCGGAAGTTTGAAAACCGGACAAGTCAGTTTTAATTTCATCGACCAAAGCTAAAAACTCCTGCATTGAATGAGAAACCTCTGATGACATCTCCTCTATCTTCTGCTTGATCAGAGGCTCGAACTCCCTTTTGCGCCACTCATTATTGAGGACTTCAATTCTTGATAGCAGCCAAGTAGTAACCTCCTTAGTTAAGGTTTCCGCCTGTTTCTTGAAGCCAATGGGAAGCAGGCTGTCTTCAGTCTTTTTGTAGAGGGAGATGGCGTTCTTAGGCTGATATGATCCCGCCAGTTTCGGGAGCTCCCCGCAAATTTCACGATTATGAATGCTGGCAAGCCGGCGAACATCATCCTTGAGACTGATTCGGCAAAGCTCGATTTTGCGAAGAATTTGGGTGCGTTTTCTTTGGGCATCCTCGAGTCGTGGTTTTGCATCCTCATACTGTTGCTGTACGGCACTGAGACTTTGCTCCAACATAGACCGCTGTTGAGGGATTTCCCGATTCAACGCCGTCTTGATTATTCGACTTAGCTCCCTCGCAGGCTGAAAGAGTTTAACTCGTCCCCTGTCCTCGACTAGAAACCGTTCAAGTTTCTGCTCAAGCGGCAGAAGCCCGGAGTTCGCGACCTTGGCATCATCAGCATCCATCCTGCCCACCAGCGCATTTAACGCTGACAGGAAGAACAGGCCGTGTTCCCCGAAGGTTGTTTTAGAGGCCAGTTTCGTTCGGCCAAAACTAACTAACCTTTCACGATCCGCCGCTCGTATCTCATCAAACCGGTTACAGACAAAAAGTAATTCTTCGTGCCCGGTAGCGATCAGAGTATTATCGATCACATCCATTTCAGATTGGCTGGCGAGGGCGTGGCACGAAATAACGAAGACTACCGCGTCAACTGTCGCAAGGTAATCAGAGGTTACTTTTGTTCGGGTGTTATGCTCATTCAACCCAGGCGAATCGATAATTTCTACCCCGTTCGAGCAAATCTTTAAGGGCCAGAATAACTCGACCTTTGAGTACGGAGACTCGGCCACGGATTCGGCCTGATCTTTAGTGGGATCAGGAATTACGACATAGGCTTCTAACTGCTCCACTGGAATTTGGAGTGGGGGCACGGCTTGGTCGGAGTATTTCCGAATGTGCTCGTGCGCCCTTTCAGGCATTGCGGAGGGGAGTTGGGCAGGAATCGGGTTTAGAAAATGTAGCAACGCCCGCTTTTCTTCTCCCCATTTGACTTCATTGATCACTGCGGTGCATGGCGTGGCAAAAGCTGGCAGGATTTCCTCGCCAAGCAGGGCATTAATAAAAGTGCTTTTTCCCCGCTTAAATTCACCAAGAACCATTACCTTGAAGGAATCTGTGGCAACCCTCTCTTGGAGCAGTCGAATGGTATCCACCCAGCCTTGGATGGAAAGAGCTTCGATGGGCCTGAATGATTCTTGCAGCAACCTAGCTACAGTTGCCTTATTGACTTGGAAAGTTTCGTAGTTATTTGAGCTCATTAATTTATTAGATGGTAAAATAGATTATTTTATTTTTTTGATCGCGGCTTCTAAGTCATCAATTTCAGAAGTTAACTGCTTTAATGCGTTGGATGCAGTATCCCCATCGGGACCTTGATTAACCGCGTCTTCTGCCGCTTGAATTGCTTTGAGTTGGGTCTCAAACCACAAAGCCTCTTGCTTATACAGGCATTGAACTAAGCTGGAATAATAGGTACAAACCTGAGGTTTTAAATCGGTTAGCACTGTGACAAAGACGCTGCCCATAGCTCCATCCAGAGCTGTCCGAAGAGTCCCTTTCTGTTCGGCAATCTTACCTTTCATTATTTTTCCGAAGGCGAGGCCGCTTAAAGCCGAACCGAGTAGTGCCCCTACGCGCAAGATCAGCCCACCGGGGAAAAACAGGCTTGCCGCTGTAAGGCCAGTAAAGCCAATTTGAATTAATTTCTGGGTTTTGCTAAGATCCTGAAGGTTCCGATTTTCGCCGCCGGTCTCAATCCCCTTGGCATCAATTGGGATTGCTAGTTCACCAGATGCTTGAAATTTTAACTCCTGTTCGAACTGATCTGTCGCCTTTTTCGTCAAGTATTTGGCATGGCCATTCAGCCGCCTGATTAACTCGATGCTGATACTCTTATTTAGGCCAGCCAGTTCTCTCCGGAGCAGAAAGGGTAGTTTTTCTTCCCACCAGGTGCGCAAGTCTGCAGAACCCTCCGCTTGGAAAGCTAGATTTTCCACGAGCGCAGCTTTGCTTTTGTTGAGGGCCGCTTCAAGCCATAGCAAGCTACGAAGCTCAAGTTGTTTCGATTCAATCCGGAGTTCTTCCCAATCCAACTTGCGTCTTTTTACCAAGACTTCGGCCTTCTGCTTTTGCTGTTTGCGATCCTCGGCAGTGAGGCCTTTGGCCTGTCGTTCAGCAGCTAAGAAACCGCGAGCAATCACCAGCGTTGACGAAAGCTGAGCCAGTATCTGCTGATATTGCAGTTGAGTCCGGTCACTCCCGCGAGCCCATTCTCTGAGCTTGGCTATGATTTGTGCCGGGCCAATGACTTCTAGGTTGTGACCAGAAGGCGCAAACTCGGCTTCATTCGCGAGCCATAACTCCGCTTCTGGGGCCCACTCGGCCAACTTGGATCTTGTAAACTGAATCACGCGCAGACGGTCGGCCGCTTCTACTTGGTCGAGCCTCGCGAGTGCCACTGCAATTCGCGGGATTCGTTTAGAGCGGATATGCTCTTCAATAAAGGACCGCTCAGTAAGGCTAAGCGCGATTGTTGCATTCACAACCACCACCGCTGCTTCACAGTTTGCAATTGCATCGCCGACACTCGCAGCTTGAGGTCCCATCAAGGCATTGACTCCAGGAGTGTCGATCAGTTCTATCATGGACTCCTGCAACATGGAATTTGGGATGGTGATATCGACCACTCCCCCGGGCGTTTCCACTTGATGTTTTGCCAACTGCTCCCATGTTTCAGTAGATATTGAAAAGGGCACCCTGGCACCATCAGGTTTGAGATAAAGTAAAGCGGGGGTATCGCCAGCTCTGATGCGAGTTAGCATCGCAGTGGTCGGCATGTCCCCGATTGGGACGATATCTGCCCCAAGGATATTATTGATTAGCGTGCTTTTTCCACGCGAGAATTCACCCACCACCGCGACGGTATAGGAAGATCGGGATAGCATGCCGTATATTCGCCTCCACTGGGCAAGCAAACTTTCTTGTCCTGTCTTGCCGATAACATCCCGTGCAGTTCGAAGAAGGTCTGATATCTCCCGGAGTTCAATGGAAGTTGCGCTGCCCTCTGAGTCTTCAAAAAACTGCGGTTCCTCTGCTTCGGGTTGCTTCTTGACGCCAGCCGCAATCGCAGCGCCTTGGGCTTGCATTTCGGCCTTCCAAGGACAACGAGCTAACAGTTCGTTGTATAGCCTATCCAAGGGGGCGAGTGGCGGAGTAATTGCCCTGTTTTCGGCTATGGCTTTATCCATCTCCATGCAAAAGGCAGGGGTAGCAAGATACTGTTGCTCGAAAGGCGAAGCCAAGTTTTTGAAAAATGAGGGCGTCTTTAGCACGCCAAGCAATTCGCGTGATGGTAGGTGCCAACAGACCAAGGTCCAAGGCATTTGAAGCTTACCAGCGAGGTCGGGACAACTCAGGAAAGCAAACAGCAAGGCCTCGCCGGGTTTCCCTGGAATTGGAGTACAGGTTGGCAGCAACGGGGTGGCCTCCAATGTAACCCATTCGCGTAAGACGGGTGCAGCATGGATGGTTCTCAACAACTCCCAGCTCCCGTCGGCTGATTCTGATTTGGGGCTTCGGTCTAATTGTTCAAGAATATGGCGAATTTCAGGCTGCATGTTGGGCTCCGTTAAGGTGAGTTACGACGGCGAAGTTGGAGTATTCATTCCAAGCATTACGGAAATCATCAACGGGAATCCGAGAACCCCTCCCGTCAGGGGTGCCCGTGTCATTCAGAACCACTTCCACTTTCCCCTGGTCATTAAGCTCAAAGCCGGTGACCCATACTGCGTGGCCAGCCGGAGCTTGGTGGAGTGGGCTGCCATCAGCGCCGTGTTGGGGGTTCCAAATCTCGTTCGGATTTAATCCAACGATTACCTTGTCGCCGTGGTTTACCGCATCATAAATCTCAGTGAAGGTGAAATCCGTATGTCTCTCGATTGGGACATTAAACTCTTGTAACAGGTTCCCAACATCTTCTCGAGGGGTTCCTGATTGCGGTGAGTACCACCCTTTCTCCTCGGCAATATGAGCCAAGTCAGCTTCATTGAAATGGCGATCAGGAAATATCGACTCAAGCACGCATGTTTGGGCTGCAACAGCGCACGATTCGTCTCCCTCTTGCAGGTGATAATACTGGGCTTCCTGCTCAGGATTGCCGCCAATGGTTACCACATGCTCGGGCGTTATCGTATGCCAGATGTCATGTACCAGGTTATGCCACCAATCTACTAGCCCACCGAGTTCCTGATCGGCGTGCGGGGTTAATCTTTCAGCAATTCCGGGAGGTTCTCCTTCGCTCGAGTGATGATCGGATGCGGAATCGAATCCGTCCGCTGACGGGTGTTCGCCTGTAGGTTCCGGGTGGAACTCCGAAAAACCGTATTCCAACTCCGGAGGATTATACTCCAAATAGCCCTCCTCTGAACCGGCCTCATGGAAGACGGCCCCATTATGATCATGGAAGACACCCTCATTATGATCAGGTTCCTGATGAAATGCATCTAAGGGAATCGTGTGAAAAAGTTCAAACATAGGAGTCTTTGGTAGGTTATTAAAGTGAAAGTAAATGCCGCCTGACCTGCTCAATGTTTTGACGGCGGAGCGTGAGTTCGCTCATGACTGCATCCGTCCGGTTGGTGCGGTTCTGCAGTTCTGCTTCTTGTCGCTGATGTTCGGCAATCATTGCGGCCACTGTCTCGCTGTAACAATCAATATATTGGTCAATCAGCTCGCAGATTTGCTCGCGTACGGTCAAGGCCAGTTCCTGTTCTGCTTGTTTGGCAGGCTTATCAAAAGCGTCGATGGAGGAGTTGATTGTATTCTGAACCTCACGCCCAATCGTAGTCTTCAACTCTGGAAGGGTTGGGCCAAACAGAAAATTCCAAAATTGCAGGATTGGATTGTCAGGCAACTGTTCGTCAACACGTGTTAGAAAGTTTTGGAGAGGGGGGGGGCGAATAGATTGCGGTTTCTGGGGCGAACGCAACTCCACCTTGTTGGGCGTTGGTTTCGAGAGCAGTTAAATTTTGGTAAATTTTCGTAAATTCACTTCCGATGTACTGATTTTCGGTGGCTTCCAACCCCCCCAACTGATTGGCCGTCAATTGCAAAGCGCATTGGTACCAGACCACACACTCGCTTAGCCACGCCTTGGGTCGAGTAAGGGCCACGGTGCGTAACTGGTCTTTGTCGGCTGCGGAAGTGATTTCGCTCTGAATGCCCTGTAACACTTTTGCCCGATTTTTATCACGGGCAGTGGCGTAAGTCCGCAGTATGTCGCGAACTTCTAGGTCAAATCGATTCATGCTCACCTGTTTCTGTTCATCGGCGAATCGTTCCAAATCTCTGATTCGTGAGCGCTCAAGGTGCTCTTTCCTCTTTTTTAATTCGGCCTGCTTTTCTACCAGCATGTTTGAGAGCGTTTCCATGAGTTCCGCCATATAACTCAGCAAGCTTTCCAATAAAATTTGGAATCGGTTTCGCTTTAGATGAGCGTGGATACCAGCTTCAGTCTCCTCGAACTGCTTTATAAAAGCTTCCGCCTCTTCCTGGGTGAATTTACCTTCAGTAATATCGGACAATGTGACTGATGCAAGTTGGTCAATTACAAATCTGGGACTGGCTGCCAAGACGGTGACTTGATCGAGGCCAAGCTCGCGTTTGAGAGTACTGGTAACGAACGATACTTGCCGATCACGTTCTTTTGTTCGGAGCAGATCTAGCTTGGTGACCAGAAAGATGTAGCGATGTAGCCGATCAGCCATCGTTCCACGCAAAAAATCCAGCAAGCTTTGGGAACAAGGAGCATCTGCAGGAATGAGTACGAGCGCGGAATGGCAAATTTCCCTCACGGCTGCACGCGTTACTTCCAGGTGCCTCGGGTTGTCTGCGTTAGTGCCTGGGGTATCAAGAATATACAACCCGTCTCGCAAGGGCTCTAAGGGGTAACCGAGATTTACCTGTAGGACATTGATGGCAACGGATTCGGTCGCAGTATACTTGCGTAGGAAATCATTTAGGGCGTCTTTTTTGTCGACCGGCTTGGGTTCATCTGCTGGCAGGCGGGGTGGAACCACCGGGGTCGGTTCTTCCTTATTAAAAAGAGCAGCCAGATTTCGCCTAAACCTCGCCAACCAATTCTCAGTCAACACTACTGGTGGAGGGTGGGGCACAGGCGGTGCTATGGAAGTGGGTGCCCATCGGGCGGGGGTGGATTGATCCTTGAACAGCACCTCCGCCGTTATCGTTGAACTCCAATAAATAAAGGTTACAGCACACGTCGTTGCTTGTTGGACCGACGTTTCCAGGAGATCTGAGCGCAAGAGCGCATTAACCAAAGTCGTTTTGCCGCTCGAAAACTCACCGATGATCCCCAGCATCAAACGTTGATCGTTTTTTTGATCCTCGAGTTGCTCGAATCTCGAAGCAATATTGGTCTTCTGCCAGTTGTTCTCATTGATCACAGCACCCAGAAATTCGCAGTGGCCGTCCAAGTCCACAAATTCCTGTAATGCCTCAAAGGAATCGAATTTGCCATTTGCTCCAACAACACCGTATTCGGCACTCATTTCTTTATATCCTCTCTTAAATCCAACAGGTAATCCTCCGGCTTTGCCGGAGGACTCCCAGAGTTTGACAGTTCCGGGAATGGCAGGAGCAGAGATAGGGTGAACTCATGGGAGGAGGTTGCGGCGAAGTAAGAAGGGCGGAATCTGCACTTTGTGAGGGGTTTTGGAGAGAAAAGGGGCAGGTACTGTGAAGGACGGAGAGAATGAGAAATTTCAAAGACTGGGATCACCAAGAGTGATGTGGAGCATTATGCCCGAAGGGCTCTGCGGCTTTGAGCCGCTCACGCTATCCCAAGCCTCCGGCTTTGCCGGAGGTCTCTGACATCCGCTTTTCCACATTTTCCACGATCCGGCGGAATTCCGGTCGCTTCTCGCTGATCTCGTGGTGTCGATAGGCCTTGGCGAGTTCGTGAGTGATCTCCGCTTCCTCTCCGGGGGAGAGTTTTTCTTGAGGGTGTTTAAAAAGAGGATTTTTCATATTCCTCTTGGTATTCGGTGCTCGCGGCGATTTCTCTCAGGCGAGTCATGACTTTGTAGATGGTATTGTCGATGACGCCCCGGCGGACCCCAAGTTCGGCGGCGGCGGTGTCAGGCGAAATGCCTTTGAGTTTGACCATCTCAAAGATCTCAAATTGCCTGAGCGGGATCTGTTCCCGAAGATCCTCGATGAGGGTGGCCAGGAGTGCCTGTTGGAATGACCGTTCCTCCTCGGGAGATTCGGCAGGAAGGGATTCGCCGAGTTCCTCCCAGTCGGCTAGGGAATCGTGATTCAGCGGTTTTTCCTTCCTGAGCATGTCCACGATTCGGGCATTGGTGAGGAGACGCAGGTAAGTGCGCAGGCGTCCGCGCTCGGGATCGAAGCGGTCGCGTTTAAAAAAGTCTACGACCACGGTGGCAACGATATCTTCAAGGGCCTCCTGTGGTGGCGTGGCATTACCGGTGTGGTGGCGGTAGATCCCAGCCGCCATCGCAGTGAGCGGGTCGTGGTAGAGCTCCAAGAAGCGCTTCCATGACACCTGCCATCCGACATGGTCTCCCTCATCGCGTAACCGCGCGAGAGCAAACTCAGGGATGTGTCTGGAAGAGACATTGAGGGAGGGGATTCAGCAGAATGTTTATCGGGTTTCTGGTGCAGATGGAATCAGTATTTCAATCGCACAGCGCTATGGTATGAAAATCGCCTCCCGCAACCATGGGCACTTTCGCCACAGCGATGTCTTCGACCACTGGACCGGGAAGGAGCATCAACCGAGGGATAGTCGTTTGTCCCAAATCCGACCGACTCGGCGTCCTCGCCCTGTAGTTACGGAAGGGGACGCTTCGCTGGGAGGTCGGTGGTTCCATGCTCAACCCGAAAGGCATCTCTTCTACCCGCCGGCTCTGCCGGTCCCGTGGCACATGGGGCATTGGAACGATCCCTGCCAGCCAGTGCCATTGCAGAAGATGCATTTGAACTGGGAGCAGGTTAAGACAGGGCTTCTGGTGAACTTTTTCATTTTCATGGTGTGTTGATGGAGTTGACTCCCGCTTTTCTCTGCCTTGTCACAGTCGCCCATGGCACTATGCCGCGAGCGGGGCGGTTGACCCCACCGGGAATCATGCCCCAGGCAAAGAAAGCGAAATCTCGGGCCGGAATTTTGAAAAGCGGAGATCCTTCACACCTCGGATTCGTGGGAATCTGGGGAATCTCTCGGAATGTTTTTGCTACTGGATCAATTCCATGACCTTGTCATTGAATGCCCTGACGGTTTTCTGGGCCTCTGCCAATATTTTGTAGCGTTCAAGATCCAAACAGACACCAGAGTAAAACGGCTTCACAATATTTTTTTCAAGAAGGGAAAGAGCTTTAGTGATTTTCTCCGCCTGTACGATCCGGAACTTCTGCGAATCACCTATGTCCTGATTGAGCTGCTCTATCTTCTTGTCAATCAATGGAGCCACATCCCAGTCATATTTGACTCTTTCATCGGTTGTTTTTGGAAGTGAACGGATCCCTTCTTTGATTGTGTCGATCGGATTCCATGCTTGGTCTAATTCGTCGTTCGTGGGATTGGGTGGTAGCTTATCAAGGGCTTTTTCGAGTTCCTTCTGAATCTTATCCAATCGCCCGGAGACCGATGTGAGCGGAATGGACGAGTCCTGTGAAAGTTTATGCAGGGATTCAACAGTGGCATCCACCGCCTTGGCGAGGAGTTCAGGCTGCGCAATCAACGACTTTCTCGCAGCATCCAACGCTCCATCAAGTTGCTGCAAATCTTTGAGATACATCTCCGGTATTTTTCCGTTTTCGGCGGGAGCGGCGTAAGGTGTGACCTCAGGTGTGGACTGGTTCGTCTGTGGGGCGTTTTTTGGCAGGATTCCCCGTTCCGTAAGGTACCGAGCATAATCGGGAAACTCTTCGGCATATCCAGAGCGGAGTTTATCGGCGAGGCCCGCCCGTGCCGGGTCGTCGTCAAGGGTGGAAGCGGAGTGGATATCCTTCTCGGCTCCATCGAAATTCCCCTGACGGAGCCTTAACCGGGCGCGTGCCGTGTAGTGGAGGGTGATCGGCGACGACTCTTCGATGATGCGAGTAACCTCGGCCTCTGCCCCCGGAAGGTCACCAAGGGCATCCCAGAGTTTCATCCGCTCGCCGAAGCTAGCCAGATCGAGCCGCTTGCCCAATAAACCTCGCCGCAATTCCTCATGGGCTTCCTCCGGGCGGTCGAGTTTATACAAGCACTGCGCCCTGAGGGTCGAGTAATAGGGGAATGTGTTTGAGACGGGGTAGGCGGTATTGAGCTGCTTGAGCATCTCCAAGGCGGCCTGGTAGTTTTTTTCGTCAAAGTAGAGAGCGGCCAATGAGGCCGTCGCTTTGTAGTCGGCCAGTTGCTTGTCGGTGAGACCGCCTGGATTGCTGGGATCTGACTGTTGAGCAGTGGAAGGGGGGCGCGACCAGAGGTTTCCTGGTATCTGATGAATGCCTGAGCGCCGCCACGACGACACCGATCAAAACAAAACAGGCAAGACCTGCCAGCAGTAGGCGTCGGTGAGATCCGGCTGGCCTTCCCGGACTCCCGGGATCGGTATTCCCATGCATCGCATTAGCCACGGCATCAAATGTGCCAAATCGTTCTGCCGGCCGTTCGTCCACTGCCCGGCGGATGATCCGGTGAATTCGCTGCCACTCCTGTTTCTCGGGAGCAGAGAGCGACCCTTCACCCTGCGGAGGCCAACGGAAAGCCGCACGGCCCATCTTGTCCGGAGGGTTGCCGGTCAGAAGCGAATACAGAGTCGTTGCGACTCCGAACATGTCCGGTTGACCTCCACTCTCCACAAACCAGCTCGGCGCGGAAAAGCCAGGCGTGCCACGCCGGGTGATGTTGCATGAATCTTCCCCCAGCAGGCTGATGTCCCCGAGGCAGGGCGTGCCATTGAGGAAAAGAATGTTCTCCGGCTTCACATCCCGGTGAACCAGTCCGGCGTCGGAAAGAAGCTGGAGCGCCTGAAGAATCGGAGAGATGCAGCCCTTGATTTCCTCGCTCGTGAACCATGCTGGCTCTCCCCGGCGGCCCTCGATGATGGCGGCCAATGTCATCGGTCGCCACGCCGGATCCATTGGGTCAACCGCGCCGTACCCGTCAGCCAGCGGCATGATATAAAACAGTCCGTTGCTGCTGCGGTTCACATGCTCAATGGGCATGATCGAGGGCGAGCGGAGCTGACCTGCCGCCGTGCGATACCGGCAGAGCGCATCGAATTCCTTCTCTATCCGACCTGGATCAATCGCCGCGATGAACTTCAGTGCCCGGAAGTCGCCCAGTGCCTCCGACTGGCAGAGCCAGACCGCCCCGAACCCACCCGACCCGATCAGGCGGATGACGCGGTAGCCGTCGAGGGATTGACCGGGTTGAAGCATTCACCGTTTGTATCTCTCCACTCACAGTCCTGCCAAGAACTCCGCAGAACATTTTCCGGCCTGTGGAAAAATCTTCCGAGAGATTTTCCCAGTTCCAGCGAATACAAGCTGATGACACGAAGCAAAACTCTCGTCGCTCTCGCCTTAATCGTTCTCACTGGCTGCGCCTGTCCATTCAATCAGTCGCAAACCAAGGCATACCCCCAGAATCAGGCTATCCAGCAGATCACTGATCGTGCCGTGGATTCGGCAATGCAATCCCTCCATCCCAAGAGAATGATGGTGATCGTTGCAGAGCCCAAGACAGGAAAGATTCTGGCAATGAGCGGCAGGATGCGGGGAATCAATCTAAACACGGATGATCCGATTGCCAAGATCGACGAACCAGCTTCAACCTTCATGCCGGTGGTCGTAGTCGCTGCATTACAGGAAGGTAGAGCCTGTCCGAAAAGGGTGGATTTTTCTGAAGGAGTAAAGAGTGGGGGAATTTTTGTTTCCTGAGAGCCCGAGAACGAGAGCGGGTTTGCTTGGGATTCTTCCAGGAGCATCATTTTGCAACGATTTGGATGCGATTTCCCGGTG
>Ga0302320_10012336_pt1 | contig 17971 bp, 14 predicted proteins | sample Bog_T0_3_FD_202130 | JGI IMG/M metagenome (GOLD analysis project Ga0302320, IMG submission 202130) | Peat permafrost microbial communities from Stordalen Mire near Abisko, Sweden - Bog_T0_3 | ecosystem: Environmental > Terrestrial > Soil > Wetlands > Peat | place: Sweden: Abisko, Stordalen Mire...
AGAGACAGAGATTTGCGTACCCCGGTTCCCGAGGCAGGTACCACTTCGCCTCACGGCACGCGGAAGGCACTCTGGGCGCACTCAAATCCCTATGGCTCGGGCTTCTCGTTCGCGCGCCATTCCACGGCACCAAATCGGCTGCTTCCGAGAAGGTTGTAGACGAGGCTGAAAGTGCCTTCCGACTGGTTCGCGGAGGGTGAGTTGGCATAACGGCCGTGGCGGTGCGACTCGACATATTCGAGCCCAATCGCCTGGTGCGAGAATATCCGAAACGTCAGGCCCACGTCGCCGCGAAAAATCTGCTCCGATCCGGTGCTGTCGTCAGAGCCCGTCCCGCTAATATAGTAATCGCGCGCCGTGAAATCGAGCATCGTCCGGCGGCCAAATATGAAGCGCAGGGCGACCAGTTCCTGGAGCGTGCCTCCATAGTGGTAGTCCCGCTCTCCTTCGTCCTGCGGAATGGTGCCCCCGGCTCCGAAACCTACGCCGGCCAGGGCCGATCCCTGCATGGCCACATGGTGCGAAAGCCACCATTGATTGGTTGTTCCGAGCGAGAGAGCGGTCGATGAGATGTGAAATATGGGTGGAGAGATGTAATCGTAACTGCCGTAGAGCCCCCAAATCCCCCGGTAATTATCCCCGATCTTGTAGTCGGTTCCGTAAAGGAGGCCGCGAACCATGATATCCTGGATAAAGTTGTTCGTCTGCGCACTGGTCTGCGCTGCGAATTCGAACGAGAAGTAGTCGAATGGACGGTCGTATTCATAGTCGTTCTTTCCCGGGAGCCCGTAGATCATGGAAAAGTCCATGACAGCCTCTGTCTGCTGCTTGTTGGTATAAGCGGATCCTTCGGCCAGAAGGAGGTTGTTCGTCTTGACGAGGTCCGTGCTGACGCCCCACCGCAAGCGAAGGAAGATCGCCGGGTCATAGCTCGGAAACACCGCCTTGAACCGATTCCCAAACACGAGACGGGTAATACCGAGCGGCGGAGAAATCACCGCAGCGCCAGCCTCGCGCCAAAATCCGGGATGTTCGCCGCCTCCCTCAAGCAGGAGGCTCGCCATCCGAAACATCGATTCACCCAGGAGGGGCCCGGCTTCGCCCGTCATGATCTGGTCATTGATCGACGGCAGGTCGGTTTCCCCGGCCATTTTCCATATAAAGCTCCCTGCATTGCTGTAAAAAAATGACTTCCAAAATGAATCCCCTGTTGAACGCGAAAACCCGAACAGCATCGCTCCCTGAAGGGGATGACCGAATTGGTTGACCTCGAAGGGATCCGTATCCCAGACCCAGTGCTGTTGGTACAGGTGCACCCACGTGCTCTTGGGCGTCGAATCGTAGACGTCGTGCGGGATCGTGATCCGGTCATAGATACTGAGCGCGGCGAGAAAGCCCGTCCCCTCCACCGCCGGAACCCCGTAACTATTCCCTTCGCCGGTTTGCCAGTTCAAGACGGCGCCTTGCCCGGTGGGCTGCGCCGCAGCCGTGAGCATATTGGGCGGGACCGTCGTTTGGGCGGCGGCGACCGCTCCGGTGAGGAGGAACAGGAGGGCGACACGCCGAGACGAGGGAAGTTCAGGCAAATGCAAGGTGGAAAGGGCGCCAGAAGAACCTCCGATGTTGGGACAGCGCCTAACGTACAATATAAGCCCAGTGGGCGCGTCGCTATGGGGTGCTTGCCCCATTTGGACTGGGATCTTTCCCCTTTCCCTCGATCGCTCTGCGAACTTAGGAATGGTTTTCGCTGCTTTAGCCCGCGGATCCTTCCTTGAAACAGCGAATCCGGTTAAATCATCTTCTCGCAGCCGAATTGTGAGCCAGCTTCCTAAAAGGCCCAAACCTCATCATGCTTATCCCCGCATAGGACATGTTTTGGGGCAAAAATTACGGGTATCCGGAATAATCCCTAGGACTGCGCGGGCAAATGGCCAGCAATGGAGCGGAAGGATGATGGGGAGTTGGAGGGACTCCGGATCATATTCCCCTTGGGTCCAAGTATTCCCACGGGGTTGATTCTGTTTTCGGGGCCTAGCCGCAAGCTGGCGCGCAATCGCTCGGAGCCGAAGAAAGCCGACAGCGAAGTGTCGACCTAGCCGCCGACGCGGGTTAGTCCACGTGGCGATGTACGCGACTTGGAACATTATTACGTTCATCTCGTACTTCGCCTCCTTTTGCAGCTGGGGCCGCCTGGTGTGCGGGGACAAAGGAAAGGCTGGATGGATGCCGGCCGTCGGGATTGCGTGCTGCTCCATCGTGGCGACCCTCGGCTTCGAGTGCGGGTTGCCCGTGACCGCGTCGGGAGTGCTCATCTTCACGGTGGCCTGGGTACACGCGCTTTTTTGGCTCCTCAGGCGGCACAGGTCGCCAGGGGCGCCCTCGGCCGCCACCTTGGGGATCTGCGTTGCTGTCGCACTGCTGCTGGTAGCGCCGATGGCGATAGGAGGCCCCCAGTTCTCTCTCTTCCAAAGGAATATCTACGACCAGTTCAACTACCTCGCCTGCGCTGTTGTTCGAACCACCGAGACGCACCGGAGCATCGCGGCTGCGATCCAGCCCGATTTCCTCAGGAACTCGCTCCTGCCAATCGCCCACACGATGGAGGGCGCGCGGCCTGCAGTCGTCGACCTCTACGCGACCCTCGAGGGCTTGGTCGCCGGGAATCTTTACCGGTGCCACTACGGATTCCTCTGCGCCTTTGCTATGGGCAGCTTCCTCGCGGTGGCCGAGGGCCTGCGTTCGCTGTGCGGCGCCGCCTCGTGGCGGGCGCACCTCGCGGCCGCGGCCTACGTCACCGGCTTCTGGGGCCAGCTCCAGCTGGACCTGAACGCTTGGAGCTGGGCCGCAGCGACGCCCCTCACCGCCGCCGCCATCGGCATGATCATCGACATGCACCCGTTCTCGGCAAGCGCGGAACGCCAGGCGGTCGATCGGCGGGGTGCCCTGGCGCTGGGAATCTGCGTGGCCGGACAAATCTACCTTTATCCCGAGATGTTTGCATTCCTTGCGCCGGCCGTGCTGTCCATCCTCGTGGTCCTGGTGTATGTCGACCCGGCACGAAGGCATTCGGCCGCGGGCTTCTTGCTTGCGGCAGCGGCGGCGGTGCTGCTCACCCTCCCGCAGCTGGGTGCGATCCTCAGGTTCACCGTCCACCAGGTGACATTTTCGAGCAAGGCCAACTTCTCGCCGCTCGACTGGATGTGGCAGATGGTCGTCGGAGGCCCGCTCTCCGGCGCGGGGTTGGCCGAGTCCGCGTCCCGGTGGTTCGCGGGGTCCCTCGGGCTCGGGTGGCTTCTCTGGGCGACCGGGACTCGCTGGGCGACTTTCGCCCTCTCGATCGCGGTCGTGGCCTGCACCTGGACATGCCTCGGGCGGTTGCGGCCATTCCGGCGCCAGGCGACCTTTGCCGCGCTTGTCCTGGGAGTCCTCGCGGCCCAGATAGCTGCCTGCGTGGCTTTGGGCTACCCTTGGATTGCGGCCAAGGGCGTCAGCTACGTTTCCGTGCTCGCACTCCCCGTCTTCCTCGCACCCGCGGCGACGGGCCGGGTCGAATGGGCTCGGGTGCCTTCGTGGGCCCTCCTTTGCCTTCAGCTCACCCTGGGGCTGCTTCGCCCCGCCGCCGCGGGCGGCCCCGACGGCACCCGTCGTTGGTTTCCCAATTACCCGGAGAACATGGACCCCGTCCTGAAGGCGGACCGATCCTGGGATGTCGGGGAGGGGCCAAGGCTTCTTGCCGCGAGCCGGTGCGCGACGATCGACGTGCCGGATCTTTGGCTCGAGACGTACGCGGCCATTTGCGTTCAGTCCCAAGGACTGCGCTTCTTCAAGACGCTTCCGGTTTACATCTATCCCGGAATCTCAGAGGACAGCTATGGAAGGATGGCGCCCCAGGGCGATTTCGACGCCATTGTTTATCTCAACTATGATCGCAACAGGAGGCACACCGGCCTTGGGTTCGCCCGACGCGACGGGGCGGTCTATGGTGTAAGGTCCGGGCCAAGGATCGTGCGCATTCAGGCCGTGTCCGGCCTTGACACCCTGAACGGGCTCCTTGCCTGGCGGATGCAGATCAGCGCGGGCCAGGCTGGAGCCCGCATCACCATGGTGGACGCTGACTCCAGACCGATGGCCCTGGAGCTGGGCGTCGTCGCCCCGACCTCGGTGCGCGGGAACCTTGCGCTCACGATCGAAACCAAGGAAGGAACCCACGCGTCTTTCGCGGTCGCTGGATACGGCGACAAGACGATACAGGGCCTTCGGGTGCCGCTGAAAGTCGCGCCTGGCTCGGGTGAAATATCGCTCTCATTGAGCGCTGCCGACGGCAACGGTCCCAATGCCCCTCCGATTGAGCTGGTGAATCCCCAACTGGTCTTTGACGGAACTCCCTCCCGGTGACATCCTCCCAATCGGCTGGGCTATCGCCAGGGTGCGGGAGGGCCCCTCCGAATCGAAAACGCTCTTCATGAGCAACTGATCCGGGGTTTCGGTGAGCCGTGAAGGCAGTCGGTACCGGTTCGGCAACACTCACGAGGGCATCGAGAACGTCGTGGCCGATCCAGCAATGGCAGGCCGCTTCCCGTTCTCCCCGGCGGACATGAGCGTCGTCCGAAGCGGCGAGATTCGACAGTCGCCGCGGGATGATCGAGAGCAATAGACGGGTTCCGGAGCCACCTGCCCTCCACTTCCGATCTCAATTACCTCCATGTCGCCGATCCTTGATCAGATATAGGCGTCGGACTCCGGGTGCCTGCCGTGCACGTCCACGTTGCGCTTCTTCGAGTTCACCTCGGGAAACGTTTCTTCGAGGTATGCGCAGAGGTCCTCCGCGGATTCCTCCGTCCGGAAGGAAACGCGCAGGGCTATGGACCACAGAGTCTCCACCTTGCCTTTGCCCGCCGCGGCCCATGCCTCCTCGCCCGAGCAAAGGAGTCCCCTATGCTTTGCGGCTTGTGCCTCCTGATTAGCTAGCGACTTGGCGCCCTCAGAGAGCATGGCGCACATGCAAGGGGATTGGGTTCATGGCACCGATATCGGCCCTACACTCCGGCTCTTAAGGGTGAAATCGATGTCTCGTCCCCGCGTCCTATGAGGAAAACTGTTTGTTCTGTGAGAGTTACGCCAATATCTTATGCCACCGGAACCACGCCTTATGGCGGCCCGAAAAGCCTGCTGGAATAAAAAACTTCGAGCGACCGAGAGCCGCCAGACGCCCGACGCCGGCCGCTCAGCCAGGGGCATTTCATTCCCTGGGATGGGCGTCAGGGCATTGCGCATTGACACGCGCCAAGGCTCTCACGCCTTGTTTTGAACCCTACCCCATCACCCCCGACCACGCTACCCCATGCAAGAGCCCGCCTCAACCGCGCCCGACAGAGCGACCGCCCAAAGGGACCGCGTGCCCCTTTCCCAGAAACTCGGCTATGGCCTGGGGTCCTTCCAAGACATGTGGGGCCACTGGCTCTACCCGGCGCTCGTGTACCTCGTGTTCAACATCTACCTCGGCGTCCCGCCGAAGTGGATCGCGCGCGCGCTCCTCTTCAAGCTCGTGTTCGAGGCCGTGTGGGACTCGGTGTTCGGATGGTGGTCCGACAACGTCAGGACCCGGTTCGGGCGGCGCCGGCCGTTCCTGCTTGTGGGTGGCGTCCTCGCCGGGTGCATCCTTCCCCTCCTTTTCCAGGTCCGGCCAGGCTGGACCGATCTCCAGTATTTCGGGTTCATGGTGTCGACCCTGGCGCTTCTGGTCCCGATCATGAGTTGTTTTTACATGCCCTTCCAGAGCCTCGGGGCCGAGCTCACGCCGGACTACCACGAGCGCACCTCGGTAAACGCCACGCGAAACGCCGTACAAAAGATCCCGGAGCTGGCCATGTTCGCCGCAGGAGCGTTCTGCACAGCGGGTGTCTGGGTGGCTGCAACCTGGCACGACGTCCCCTCGAGGCTGGTGACGCTCCTTGGCCAGACCGTCGGCTGGTTTGGCAACGTCGCAGCAAGCCTTGCAACGCTCGACTTCGCGCGTTTCGGCGCACTGATGAAGACGATCTTCGGTTGGGCACCCGCCGTTGAAGGCGCAAAGCCCAACATCCTTATCGGCGCCCAGGCCTATACGACCGTCCTGGGCACGATCCTCATCGTTACGGGAATCCTCCTCTTTGCGCTCACCCGTGAGCGCTACTATGATAAGGTCGTCGCAGGCCGCCAGGGCAAGATCTCGATCAAGGACACCCTCTGGAAGGCGCTCTCGTGCAAGCCGTTCAGGGCAAACCTGTTCATGGCGCTCTCCTACGGAATCGGCACAAGCATGATCAGCACGCTCGGCTACTACTGCACCATCTACTACGTGTGCCGGGGCAACGTCGCCATCGGCAACAGCTGGAATTTCTGGATGGGTCTGGCGAGCATGCTGCTCGGCTTTTGCGGCATCCCCGTCTACACGAAGCTCTCGCGAATACTAGGAAAGAAGAAGGCAATGATCGCCGTCCAGATCTGCGCGATCGCTGTCAGCCTCTCGTCATGGTGGCTTTACACGCCGGCGATCGACTGGCTCCAGGTGCTCTACAGCGGTTTCACGGCATTCACCGGCGCGGGTTTCTGGATCCTCTACCTCTCGATGACAGCCGACGTGATCGACGCGGACGAGCTTGAGACCAACAAGAGGCGAGAGGGCGCGTTCTCGGCCTGCGGATCCTGGATCCTGAAGCTTGGAGTCGCGATCGGCAGCTGGGCCTCGGGCGAGATCCTGTCGCAGACCGGTTTCGACGCGACGCTTGGCGGCAACCAGACGGCCCACGCGATCTTCACCATGCGCCTGCTTTTCGCGACGATACCCGTCGTGGGCTCCATCTTGGCCCTCATCTTCGTCATAAAGTTCCCGCTTACGCCGGAGCGCATGGAAGAGATAAGGGTCAGTCTCGAGGCCCGCCGCGGAAAGGTGTAGGGGGGGGCACGCCGGCCCGACCGCTTGGCAGCGCCAGGGCCCGTCCATCCTGAAAGGAGTGCCAGGGCGCGCCCAACAGGGACACTGGGCGCATGAAGACTCGAGAATGCGGCGCTGGCGGGTCGCCGTTTCCTAAGGCGCTCGTCGGGCTTTGGCGCGAATTCCTCCGGCCGCTCGGCCTCCTTTTCCTCGTGATTGCCCCGCTTAAATCCGCGGTGGTGGACTGGAACTGGGTGCCCACGGGATCGATGAAGCCGACGATCATGGTCGGCGACCTGGTCCTCGTGAACAAACTGGCCTACGACCTGAAGATTCCCTTTGCCACCTGGCATGTCGCCTCATGGTCCGAGCCCGCCCGCGGGGACATCGTCGTTTTCTTCTCGCCGGCGGACGGGTCGCGGCTTGTGAAGCGCGTGGTGGGCCTGCCCGGCGACACCGTTGAGCTCAGGCGCGAGGCGCTCTACATAAACGGAATCCGACAGGGCTATGCGCTTGCCGACCCTTTGCCCTATTCAGGGGAGGTCACGGAGGATCCCCACCCCATGGTCGTGATAGAGCACCTCGGCGGCAGGGACCACCTGGTCGCGCTCCTTCCCTCGCGACCGGCGCTCCGCTCCTTTGGGCCCCTTAGGGTGCCCGCAGGCTGCTATTTCATGATGGGGGATTCCAGGGACAACAGCTTCGACTCCCGCTATTTTGGCACCGTGCCCCGCGCAAGCATCGTTGGCCGGGCGACGGCCGTAATCGTCTCGTTTGACCCCACGCGCTGCCTCCTGCCCCGCTTTTCCAGGTTCCTAAGCCCCTTCTCCTCCGGGGAAGGCCGACCTTCCCGGTAGGCGGCCCATGCGATCCGCCACCAGCGGTCGCGGACCCTAGAAAGAAACCTCAACGGGCTCGGTAACGAGCAGCACCGACTGATCGTGTCTGCCCGACTTGTAGGCCACCCGGATGGCGTCAATTGCGGCGCGGTTGGCCTCCGTGTCCTCGTAAAGGATCACAAGCACCTTGGAAAGAAGGCGGCTCGACACCACCGAGCCGCGGGGGCGCCACTGCCCATAGGCGTCAAACACCGTGAGCCCGTCCGGAAACCTGGGCGTCACCTCCTTGTCGACAAAAGCCTGCCACTGGATCTCGCGCAGGCCCGCCTCGGGGTCGTCGGCCTGGCCGATGCCGAAGTAGAGCTCGCCCCTTAGCCAATGGGCCGCTTCCGGCCGCGCCGGGTCGCCCTTCAGGGTGGCCGTGGCTTTGGCCGGACTGTCGGCCAAGCAAATGGGCGACGTGAGCGCGAGCGCAAGGAGCGCTGTCAGGAGGATTGCGGGTCTATGTTTCATGTTTTGAATCGCCGGTCTTAGCAGGCCCCGGTTAGAGGCGCGCCTTGCGGGCTGAGATGATCTCGGTGTTCATCCCGGCCCAATGCAGGCCCCCGTGGTACCGGCCGTGCTCCATCTTGACACAGCGGTCGACCACGACCTTCAAGCCGGCCCGTGCCGCGAGCTCGGCCGCCGCGATGTTCACAAGCCTTAGCTGGAGCCAGAGCGCCTTGGCCTTGATCGCCACGGCCTGCTGGGCGACGGCGAGGCACTCGGAGGCGGGACGGAACACGTCGACCAGATCGACCGGCTCGGGGATGCTGGCAAGGTCGGGGTAGCAGATTTCGCCGAGAATCCGCTCGGCCTTGGGATTAACGGGAATCACGCGGTAGCCCTCCTTCTTAAGGTAGCTCGCCACAAACCAGCTTGCTCGCTGGGGATCGCTTGAGAGGCCCACGATCGCTATCGTGTGGGAATCGCGCAGCAGCTCCTGGATCACCCGCGGGTCCTGGTAGAGCGCTTGCTCCGGAGGCGTCAGCGCCGAGTTAAGCGTTATTGCGCAAGAAGTGCCCGGTCCAGGTCCCATAGGAGGTCCTCCACGTTTTCCAGGCCGATCGAGAGTCGGATCAATTCGGGAGTCACCCCGCCCTTCGAGAGCTCCTCGTCGGAAAGCTGCTGGTGGGTGGTCGAGGCGGGGTGAATGACCAGGCTTCTCACGTCGCCAATGTTGGCCAAGTGCGAGAAAAGCTCGAGCCCTTCGATGAACTTGCGGCCTGCGGCCCTGCCCTCGGCGGCTGTCGCGGCCTTCAGGCCAAAGGAGAAGACGGCGCCGGCACCCTTGGGCAGGTACTTTGCCGCTAGGGCATGGTCGGGATGGCTGGGGAGCCCGGCATAGGCGACCCAGGCCACAGCCTTGTGGCCCTCCAGGAAGCGCGCCACGCGAAGCGCCGAGGCCGACTGCCGCTCCATGCGCAGCGAGAGCGTCTCAAGGCCCTGGATCAGCAGGAACGCGTTGAACGGGGACAGGCAGGCGCCGGTGTCGCGCAGCGTCTCGGCCCTCGCCTTCATGAGGAAGCCGTAGTGCCCAAAGGTGTCGAAGAACCGGAGGTCGTGGTAGGCCGGCGAGGGCGCCGCGATGGTCGGGTACCGGCTGAAGTCGAATTTCCCGGAGTCAAGGAGCACGCCGCCGATCGCCGTTCCGTGACCCCCGATGAACTTCGTGGCCGAATGCACGATGAGCGTCGCCCCGTGCTCCACGGGCCTGCAAAGCGCGGGGGTTGCCATGGTATTGTCGACGATCAGCGGAATCCCCCGGGACGAGGCGAGTGAGGCGATGCGGCCAATGTCGAGGATCGCTCCCCTGGGATTTCCAATCGTCTCACCGTAAAGGGCCTTGGTCTTCGGCGTGATCGCGGATTCCCATTCATCGATTTTCGAGGGCTCGACGAAGCGGACGCCGATCGAGAATTTCTTAAGGGTGTGGACAAGCTGGGTGATCGAGCCCCCGTAGAGCTGGGACGAGGCCACGATCTCGTCCCCGGGCGAGAGGAGCGTGAGGAAGGTGACGAGCTGGGCGGCCATGCCGCTGGCCGTTGCAACGGCGCCGGTCGCCCCCTCCAGGGACGCCATCCGCTCCTCGAAGGCGGCGGTCGTCGGGTTGCTGATCCGGGTGTAGATGTTGCCATACTGCTTCAGCTCAAAGAGCTGCGCGGCCTGCTCGGCGTCATCGAAGACAAACGACGTCGTCTGGTAGATGGGAACAGCCCGGGCCCCCGTTACGGCGTCAGGGACGTGGCCCGCATGGACCATGCGCGTCTCAAATCCGAAGGAACGGGGTTCGGTATCCTGGCTCACCTCCGCAAGGCAATAGTCTCCCTAGGGGGTTTGCAAAGGAAGATCGGGTCATACGTTTCCTTTCTGCTTCCGGTACAAGCGCCTGGGTGTAGCGTGGCCACGAATGACAGAAGGATCCATTGAGGTGGTTTATCGCGTTCGGACTACACAGGAGGCCCTGGCCGCGAGGACCGAGGCCCTCCTGCTGGAGCAGACCGTCGAGCTGCCGCGCGCCGCGCTCAGGTCCACCTTTGCGCGGGAGCGTCTCGTGGGACGGGTCCTTGGGACGCTCGAGGTGGGACCGGGCGACTATCGGGTCACGCTGGCCCAGCCCGAGTTGGCCGTCGCAGGCGACCCCGCACAGCTCTTGAACGTCCTTTTCGGCAACTGCTCGCTCCAGCCCGACGTCCTGCTGGAGGACCTGCGCCTGCCGCCGGGACTCGTAACGATCCTAGGAGGGCCCCGGTTCGGGATCGCGGGCATCAGGAGGCTTCTCGGGATCCAGGGGAGGGCACTCACCTGCTCGGTGCTTAAGCCCGTAGGCCTCTCGGTTGCTGAAACGGGCTCCCTTTGCCGGACCCTCGCAAGCTCGGGCCTGGACATCGTGAAGGATGACCACGGGCAAGCAGACCCGTCGTTCTGCCCGTTTGGCGCGCGGGTGAGAGCGTGCCTGGACGCAACCCTTGATGCGGCCCAGGGGACCGGCCGACGCACCCTCTATGTCCCCAATGTCACCGGCACTCCGAAAACCGTAGCCGAGCAGGTCAGGGTCGCCCGCGATCTGGGTGTCCAGGCCATCATGGTTTCGCCGATGCTGATCGGTCTTCCCCTCCTTGCGGAGCTGGCGGGGGGCATTGGGATGCCGATCCTGGCCCACCCCGCCTTTGGCGGCTCCCTTAGGATCTCGCCCCAGGCCCTCTTGGGCAGGCTCTTCCCGCTTTTTGGGGCCGACGCTGTCATCTACCCCAATTTTGGAGGCAGGTTCAGCTTCAGCCGGGACGAGTGCGGTGCGATCGCCGGGGCGCTGCGCGCCCCGCAGGGCCCCACCCTCCCCGCTTTTCCCGTGCCTGCGGGCGGGATGCGGATGGAGAACCTCCAGGAGGTCCTCGGGTTCTATGGGAGGGACACGGTGCTCCTGGTGGGCGGCAGCTTGCTAGACGCCCCGGACGCGGCCACGCTTTCCGCGCGCAGCCGGCAATTGGTGGAGGCCGCGGCAAGCCACTCCTACCGTCCATGAGCAAGAAAACCCACATCGCCCGGACCGAGCCCTTCAGGTGGGCGGGTGTGCCCGTGCTCGCCTACAAGGAGGAAGGGGGAACCCACTTCAAGGGGATCACGCGCCAGGTGCTCTTTGACGATGGCGAACACTTTGACACGCAGCTGCGATACTTCGAGATTGCGCCGGGCGGTCACTCGACGCTCGAGCGCCATGAGCACGCGCATTCGGTGATGGTGGTCCGGGGCTCCGGCGGCGCCCTGGTGGGAGAAACCGTGGTCGACCTTGGCACCCAGGACCTGATCCGTGTCCCGCCCCTGACGTGGCACCAATTCAGGGCAACCGGAACCGAGCCCCTCGGGTTCCTTTGCCTGGTGAAGCGCGAACGCGACAAACCGGTGCTGCCGACCGAACGTGACCTCGCCGCCTTGCGCGCAAACCCGCGCGCGGCCGCCTTCATCCGGGTCTAAGGCCCCGAGACGACCATGAGCCTACCCGATCCGGTGCACCCCGCCACGGCTGCCGCTCAGGCGCTCGGGTTCACCGACCCGGCGACGGGGGCCTTTGTGCCGCCGATCCAGCCCGCGACGACCTACGAGCGCGACAGCGAGAACCGCCTGATCTCCGGCCGGCTTTATTCGCGGGCTGATAACCCGAACTACGACCAGCCGGAGGCCCTGATCACCCACCTTGAGGGCGGAGCGGCAACCGCCGTGTTCAGCTCAGGGATGAGCGCGGCGACCGCGGCCTTCATGGCCCTTAGGCCGGGAGACCATGTCCTTGTTCCCAGCGTGATCTACTGGGCCTTCCGGAACTGGCTTCTTGGTTGGGCGACCTCGTGGGGCCTGCAGGTCGAGTCGGTGGACATGACGGACCCCGCGAAGGTGGCGTCGGCGATACGAAAGGGGAAGACCCGGCTTGTCTGGGTGGAGACGCCCGCGAACCCGACCCTGGACGTGAGCGACATCGCGGCGCTCGCGGAGGTCGCGCACGGCGCCGGGGCGATCCTCGGCGTCGACTCGACCTTCGCGACCCCTGTCCTCACGCAGCCGATTTCGCTGGGAGCGGACCTGGTGATGCACTCTGCCACCAAGTACCTGAACGGCCATTCCGACGTAATCGCCGGCTCGCTCACAACCCGGGAGGAGAACGAGTACTGGCACGCCATCAAGGCGGTGCGGTCCCAGACAGGGACCGTGCTGGGACCGTTCGAGGCGTGGCTCCTCCTCAGGGGCATGCGCACCCTCTACGTGCGGGTACATGCGCAGAGCCGAAGCGCCCTGCAGATCGCCGAGCATTTCTGCATCCACTCCGGACTCGAGGCCGTGCTCTATCCAGGTCTTCCCGAATTTCCCGGGCACGCCACGGCCTCACGCCAGATGAAGGGGGGATATGGGGGTATGCTTTCCATCCGGGTGAAGGGGGGCGCCCCGGGTGCCATGGCCTTCATCAGCAGGCTTCGCCTTTGGAAGCGCGCGACCTCCCTTGGGGGCGTGGAAAGCCTGGTCGAGCATCGCGCAAGCGTCGAGGGGCCCCAGAGCTCGACGCCCGGGGACCTGCTGCGGATGTCGGTGGGACTCGAGGACACCGGGGACCTGGTCCAGGACATGGAGCAGGCGCTGCCGTAGCTCCCGAGGCCGCCTACTGGGCGATCTCGCCCGGGGTGATGCCCTTCTCCAGGTCGAATGTCTGGCCCACCGCCCCGACCACCGCATGCGCCCGGTCGAGCTCCATGTACTCCCTTAGCTTGAAGACCGCCTCGATCCCCGTGCAGTGCGCACCGATCAGGTTGTCTATCCCCGCCTTGGTCACCCGGCCCGCTGCGACACGCAGGGCCTCGTCGGAGGCCGCAAAGAGGTGGATTCCGCCGATCAGGGCATGGATGCGCGCGGGGCGCACCGTTAGCCGGGAATAGGTCACGATGTTGGCGACACCTGCGTGGCCGCATCCGGTGACGATGACGAGCCCCTTGTCCGTGTCCAAGACGAGCGACATGTCCTCGGGGATATTGTCCTCCACCGTGCCTGCAGGCGTCGTGACCCTCTCGCTCCCGCTCCAGTTCCTCTCATCGTAGCCGCGCGGTACCGGACCGGTGAGCCAAATGCCAGGATAGAGCTGAACGGGGCGGTCGTGGACCACGAAGACGCCCCCGGTCGCCTCGTACTGGGTTTTGATAAGGATCATTGGGTTCACCTCGACGCGTGGGATGGACGAGGTACGGGGGTAAAAGATCCCGAGCCCCACGTGCGCGCGCGCCAGCGCCCCCGGGGATTTCCCAAGGACCGCCTTGCGCAGCGTCAGGAGGCCGCCCACGTGGTCCGAATGGTTGTGGCTAAGGATCACCTCGGGGATCGAGTCCAGGTCCACGCCGAGGTAGGCAGCGTTCTTAAGCACGACGTCGGAGTGAAGCCCCGTGTCGAAGAGGATGTTGTGGCCGTCCGCCTGCACGAGCGCCGAGAAGCCCCATTCGCCGAGCGCACCGCCATCGGCGAGCATCGTGGACAGGATGGTGATCCTTGCGCAATGTACGCGCCCGTGCGGCTCCTCCGGATCGGCTCCCCGCACGCAGGGTGCGAGCGTTGCCATCAGGATCAGGCCAAGTACGTGGGGTGCGAGGCGGCGCATGGGACGAAGCGTGGAGGCGGCCGAGGCCCGGTAAAATTAAATTCGAAGACGCTGCCCTACCAGCCCCCGGCCTCGCGGAGCGGCCCCAGGAGGTCGAGAGCGATCTGCTCCTGCTGGAACGCCACCAGGTGGCTGTTGGTCGGCGTTCCTGGGAAAAAGCCCGTCCTGGCAACACCGACACGCAGATCCCCGACCTTGTGGCGCCGATCGGCCACCTCGCGGATCGTTTCAAGAAGCCTGTCCCGGGAGGCCCGCGATCGGCCGTCGGAGCCGTCCGATTGGAATCCGCTTTCGGTGAGGAGGATGTAGGCGCTCGGGTGAACGGCGCGGACCCGCGCCACAAAGACGGCATAGGCGTCGGTAAACCGCGCGACATCGAGCGGTCCGCCGTCAAAATCCGTGCCGTCATTGATCACGATCACGTCGGGCTGGTAGCGCGAGTGGTCCCAAACACTCCCCTCCTTGTCCGGAAGTGCGCGCTCGAAGAACACGGGGGCCGTGGCCACGTCGGACTTTCCCGCCCAGTCGCGCGTGATGCCGCGGCCGCCATAACTGACCAGGTGCACCTGCGCGTTGAGCCATCGGGCAAGCACCATGGCGTACGACCGCGCGGCGTTGGTCGTGCGGGGCGTTGAGTCGTTTTCGGGGGGGAACCGCTCGTCGTACTCCCCGCAGGTGAGCGAGTCCCCGATGAACAGGAGCTTCCTCGCCGGAAAGGCGGGGGGAGGAACGAGCTCACACCCTTCTGGCAGGAGGAGCCCATCCAGGGAGGCGGTACCCATCCACGACTCGGTCCTGCGCACGAGTTCCACCACCCACCCTACGGCCGGGGCGGCGCCGGTCGGAAGCGCGACCTCATTTGGGCCCGCCTTCAGGTGGATCAATACCGGATCCCACCCGTTGCACGAGAGGTTGAAAAAGCAATTGGGGGAATCGCCCGTCATCCGGATCGAGGGCGCAGGACCCCGGTAGGCAAAGCGGATGGTGACGCCCGGAAACCCCATCCGCGCTCCGCCCTCCGAGAGCTCGAGCCTTCCCATGTAGGCGATCCGGGGGTCGGTCGGCGCCACGAGCACCCCGGGACGCGCCGGCGACTCGGTGGCGCCCGCGCCTGGCCCGAGGAGAAACGCGCAGGCGAGCGCGAGTCCGCGCAGGAACGAGGGATGTGGCCGGGGCTTGCGGGGCATGACGGGGGTTTCTCCGGGGTGGCAGGGAGCCGCCACCGTTGGACCGAAGACGGCGCAAATCAAACCGGATCGCTACTCAAGAATCTTCCGCAGCTCGGTGAGCTGGCGGCGAAGGTCGTCCACCTCGTCCTTTAGCGCCTGCGATTGCGCCTCGAGCTTCTCGAGGCGCTCGTTCTCAAAGCGCACCGCGAGCACGGCGGGCTCGGCAGCCGGGACGGCCCCCATGAGCTCCAGCGAGACCGGCCCCGAGAGCAGGTGCGCGAAGCGCTGTTCCTTCATGCCCGCCATGCGGGGAAGCTTCGCCACGAGGGGATCCTCGGGCCTTGAGGCCAGGAGGGCCAGGCAGCCCTCCGCGTCCTCAAGGCTGGGGAACTCGTGCATCCGCGAGGTCCGCGTGCGGACCTCACCCACCGTCTGGGGCCCCCTCAAGAGCAGGACGCACAGGACCGCCGCCGCAGGCCTATCCAGGCCGAACGATTCCACGACGCGGTGGCCGTACCGGGCGACCCTGCTGTCCGCCCCCTGGAACATATAGGCGAGCTTCTTCTCCCTTAGCGAATCCAGGCCCCTGACCACGATCTCCTCCGAGAACGACACCACGGGATCCCGGTTCGAGCTCTGGTTGCAGGCATTCGTGAGCGCGTTAAGCGAGAGCGGGTAATAGTCCGGGGTGGTCAGGTCCTTCTCAACCAGGGTGCCCAGCACCCTGGCCTCGACCGGATTCAGCGTTTCCATGCGGGCGTCTTTGCGGCCTGGTCCGGTTCAGGGGACGGACGGGCGTGGGGAGGCGGGCATGGCCTTCACCTCAAGGGAGGCAGCCTGAAGGCCCTCGGAGGCGGCCTTTAGGGTCACGCTTCCCGACTCCCCGGTCGATTGCACGATCACCTGGGCAAAGCCGTTAAAAACGCTGCGGCTCCAGTGGAGGGCGGGCGGATCCTCCATAAGGCGGAGCACGACCCCCTTGCTGATGCCGGCGCCCTCCGGGCCGTAGTTCTCGACCGGGACGGCGATCACGTTCTCGCCGGGGTGAAGGAGCGCCTTCACGTCGTACACCGCAGCCGAGTGCCCGTCGACGCCGCCCCCGACCTTGTGGCCGTTGACGTAGACCCCGACCCCGCCCGCAATCCTCGAGAACACGACTTCGACCGCCGGGGACGCCAGATCCTTGGCCTCCACCTTGAAACGCGTCCTGTAGAAGGCCCTTTCTCGCAGGGCGAGGGCGCCGACGTCGGCGCGGACGTCAACAGGGTCCCAGGCCGAATCGTCAAACTCCATTGAGTCCTCGGGCGCCATCTCCTGGTTGGAACGGGCGACCTTCTTCATCCGCCAGCCATCAATCGGGAGCGTGTGCGAGGAGGCCACGGCCATCAGCGTGTCCGGCTCGTGGCAACTCGGGTCGCCGTTGCCGACGCCGATGATCCGGCCCGGGCCCTCGACCTCAAACGCGACGCCGTTTCCGGCTACGGGGACCACCCGGCCCTGGGCGTCGACAACAGAGACGGTGAAGAGAGAAACGTCCTCGCGGTTCGCCCAGAATGCCGGCTTGTCGGCCTTCAGCTGAACGGCCGCGGCGGCGCCCGTAGTCTCAACCTTCGTCTCCGCTACCACACCGCCCGCCCGGAAGGCGCGTGCCATGAGGGCCCCGGGCTCGTAGACGACCTTCCACTTGGACTCGGAGTTCCGCTTCACGGCCTGCCGGCCCAGGCTCCGTCCGTTTAGGAACAGCTCGACCTCGTCGCAGTTGCTCTGGGTGCGGACATCGATCTCCTGACCCTCTTTACCCGGCCAGTTCCAGTGGGGAAGCACGTGGACCATCGGGCTCTCGGTCCATGCCGCCTGGTAGAACCAAAAATTGTCCTTCGCAAACCCGCAGGTGTCCATGATCCCGAAGTGGGAACTGATGCAGGGCCATCCGTAGGGCGTCGGCTCGCCGCGGTAGTCGAAACCGGTCCACACGAACCCTCCGGACATCCACGGCCGCGTCGCGAAATAGGTGAGCCACGTCTCGGCCGTTTGGGCCCACTCGGGAGCGTTGTCGTCGTAGGCGCTCACGTAGCCCCGGACCGGGTCGTTAGCATAGATGCCTCGCGTGGACACCGTGCTGCCCTGCTCGCTCCCAACGTTCGGCTGCAGCGGGTGCTCCTTGTGGTAGGCGTCCATGTCGGGGCCGACATGGTAGCTCCATCCGCGCACCTCGATGGCCTCGTTCACGCCCGGGTAGTCGTTGCCCACGGCCGCGTTGCAGGTCACCGGGCGGCTCGGGTCAAGGCGCTTCACCAATTCCTGCATGGTCGCGACCGTCCGGCGGCCTGACTGCGTGCCCTGGACCGTGAACTCCTCGTTCCCGAGGGACCAGAGTCCCACGCAGGCGTGGTTCCGGTCGCGCCGGACCTGCTCGTCGAGCATCGCGAGGTGGAGGGAGTCGCTTCCGAGGAGCCTGTTCTCGTCCATGACGATCATGCCCAGCCTGTCGCACGCATCGAGCAGCTCGGGGGTCGGCGGATTGTGCGAGCTCCTGTAGGCATTGCAGCCCATGTCCTTAAGGCGGGCGATCCGGTAGTACTGCACGCCGTCGGGCAATGCAGAGCCCACGCCGGCATGGTCCTGGTGGTTGGAGGTGCCCTTGAGCGTGTACGGCTCCCCGTTCAGCAGGAAGCCGCGGTCGGCGTCAAAGGCGAACGTGCGGATGCCAAACGCGGTCTCGACGCGGTCCACGACCTTGCCGCCGCTTGAGACCGTGGTGACGAGCTTGTACAGGGAGGGCGACTCCGGCGACCAAAGACGCGGCGACTCGACCTGGGCCGTCTGTTCCACTTCGGCCCTGGACTTGGGGCCCACGGTCTGGGAACGACTGGCCTTGGCGAGC
>Ga0302320_10012337_pt1 | contig 17971 bp, 10 predicted proteins | sample Bog_T0_3_FD_202130 | JGI IMG/M metagenome (GOLD analysis project Ga0302320, IMG submission 202130) | Peat permafrost microbial communities from Stordalen Mire near Abisko, Sweden - Bog_T0_3 | ecosystem: Environmental > Terrestrial > Soil > Wetlands > Peat | place: Sweden: Abisko, Stordalen Mire...
CTCCAGAATCGTTCGCGCAAGAACCGCGCCTATCGCCTGGGGCAGGCCTACTTGACCTTGATTGGATAACGAGGCGAGCAGAGGCTATTAGACGTAAGCCTTGTTGTTCGGTCGCTGGCAGAAAAAGCCGCGTTTCAATACCATTCAGGTAATGTCCCTTTGCTCATTCGATAATGGGCGCTTTCATAAATTCCGTTCTTACGTTTATTGTTCGGAGGCTTTGCTTTAACTAAGTCAGGAAGATTATGAGGAAAGCCAATTAGTTTCTGGAACAACGGCTCATCAGTTTTAGCGACGGATCGTAAAATGCCAATCAACAGTTTTCGCGTCTCTGTGGCGTCGTAACTATCAAGCCTTAGGACGCGAATTATCAAGTCACCAACGTTATTCCCATCGCAAGCTTCGATTTCTCCTAGACGGGCGGCGTCCATGTGGACATGCAAGACCTTACCTAAGGCAATGTCGCACGGATTCGGAAGCGTTTGTTTGCCCTTTACAAGATTTAGTCGGCTATCAAGTAAAAGGAGATTATCATAGTCACACACTAGGTCTGAACGTTCTTTTTGAGGAACGAGGTGGTCAATATGAAATCTTGTTTGCGGCCAAGCTTCGCGCATTAGGGAGAACACGCACCGATACGAAAATTCGTCTCGCAGCCAGTCGCGATAGCTTTCGTAGTCTGTATATCCTTCGGGGCCGTGCTTCCGAATGTGGGCTTCTTGGGGATATGCAAATACCCACTCAACTAGAGCAAGGCGATCACTTTCGCTGGTTAGGTTGAAGTGTTCCATTTCCCTTTCGCTTTGAATTGGCCGATCATGTCGTTAAGTTCTTTTATGGGGTATGGCTCTTTAAGTCTCACCAACATATCAGCTAGATATTGTAAATGGTCGAGTTCGCCTCGTTCTTCGACGGTCAAAGTGTTTCTTGCAAGTTCTTTTCTTATCAAATCGCAGCGGCGTCCATTGATTTCATCATAGTCACATTGAATAGCAATAAAATCCTTGAGGGACATTATCTCTTTGAACGTAGTCGGAAAATATAAATTAAAACCGATTGGAGCAGGTCGCGTCCAACCCTGGAACTGGTTCAAAAGTTGGTTTTGAACATGAGCCGAAAGCCCATAAGCATCGAGGACAGCCGCATCTAATCGAAGAAAGGCTTCCGTTATATTGTCCTCATCTTTCTGGTTTAATATATCTGTCGCAGACAGTTGATCCTGAAGGTTGATTGCGAGACGATGTAAGTGACCGTCTGGCCGAAGAAACTTGATCGGCGGCATTGGGAGTTTTTCCAAAGTCGCGATACGATTGTTGCGATCAAGATCGCGCTCAAAACAAAAAGCGTTAGCTAAAGGCGAACAAAGAATTGCTGCTATCGCGAATTCTGAAATACCTTGATTAGGCCAGATGGCAAAGTATGCTTTGGTAAAAGCTAAACCTTTAGAATCAGCCCAAGCGGCAATTCGCCAAGGAGATTTACGTTCAAAACGGCAGGCGTTGCAAACAACTTTTCTTTCGGACCAAGGATTTCGCCAAGCCTTGTCTCTGGGATGATGATGTTGTGGGAGAATGGACAAATAGCGAAAATGTTGCAGGCTGAACTGGCTTAAATTTCCTGACATTTTTTCGGCCCCTAGCAGAAATCCTTTGCGTGGAACATCAGATGCAACATCCGTGCGAGGAGCGGTTCGGGGCTTTCCATCATCTCGTGGATTCCAATGGAGCCCTTGTCTAATTTTCCCAATCATCCCAAGCGTTTGAAGGCTCGTTATTTGGTCGAAAACAGAACCCTTGGGCGGAATCCACAAAGAAAAATCGTTGTTAATGTTTGATACATCTACGTTTGCAGAACGCGAGAGTGAAACCTTAAAGTCAGAAAGAAATTCCTCGGCTTTTCCTTGAGGCACTTCGGCGTAACTAATTGAAACATGACGCCCTTGCTCGCGGCGACCACTAGCTATCAAGGCTATAGTTTCATTATCCGCGTAACGAAAGACGGGTGGAAGCTCGACAATCGAGACTTGATCGTATCGTTTAGCGATTTGTCGGTTGGCCTCTTGATAATAAGGGCCGGTGAGAAAGCTTTGCGGAAGCACAAGGCCGAGCATCTGTGGCGGCTGATGCATTAGGCGATGTAGTAATTCAGCGGGAGGACGATCTTTTGTTGCGTTTACACGTTTGCGTTCAGAGGAAGGGAATGGTTCGTATGGTGGATTTGCTAAGACAACAGAAGCCAACTTTAGGCTCCGTTCCCATTCCTGCCAGGTGAACACATCGGCCTGGTGAAGCTGCCAACTGTTATCATTCGGATAATCTGAAAGCGTCAATACCAGGCGACAAACTTCAATTGCCAAAGGGTCTTTCTCAACACCTACAAGCATATCACGAAAGTAGCGGTGCCGCTGCTTGGGTGTCAGATTGGGGTCCAGGTCTCGACTAAGCCTATCCAATGCACAGGCAAGAAAAATCCCGTGCCCACAAAATGGCTCGAAAATGAAACGCCTATCTATCGGAACAGTGTCCCACGGCAAGTGTTCAACGATATAATCTGCCAGTCCTCGCGGGGTGCTGTGGACGCCGAGTTCCTTGCGCGTTTTGTCATTGATAAACGCACTTTCGTATGTATCAGCCAGGTCTGGAACCGACAGATTTTGAAAATGCAACGAGCCAAATATACTTGACCAAACCGTATCCAAGACACGTTTGTCTAAAAATGATTTTGGAAGTTTCTGCAACAAGCCAGAACCAGAATGCAGTTCAGCCTTGCGTAGAATTTGCAGCGGGTCCGACAGTCCCTCCCATCCGTGGGCATCCGCACGGTCCATGAAAATTTTCGCCGTCACGAATCGGAACAAAAACGGAAACAAATGAGTTACGGCCGGTTCTTGATTAAAAAGCTTTTTGTAGCACGCTGCGGTATCTTGAAAAGCGCGCTCAAGCAGGTCTTTGAGTTTTGATCGAAAATAATCCTCCAGAACCGGCATCAGTCCGGTATCATAGAAATCGAGTTGTCGGTTGGGCTGAAAGTCGGAAGCATTCTTCAAACGGCCTAAGGCGTCAGGATTCCATGTGGCGCGCTTCGAGCGGAAGATTCGATCAAGGGAATCGAATCCAAAAGGCCGACCGTCGGGCCGCGCTTCCTGTGGTGCGATTGCCCAAGGTTGAATTTCGGATTCCCGGACTTCAAAAATTAACGGCGCGCCCAAGGCACGATGGCTGTGAACCCAGCGTTCTCCCGTTTGTGTTCGATCACTAAAAACAAGGCCTACGCAAGCGTTACGATATGTGCAAGGATAACCGGAAAAAGCGGCGAGTGGAACCTGATGAACAACTGATTTCCTATCTGAAAAATCGGCAAAACCATAGTCAGCAGCAATCAACCGGGGTTCATAACCGATTGTTTGCAGCGCTTGCTTGAACGTTTTAAGTGTTTCCCGTCTGTTCAATGTTAAACCTTTTATTACATACACAAAATAATGTCAGTTCAATTTATTTCGAGCATTTTCGATAGAATTTTGCCAAGAGGGGTTGGACAAAGGCTGTCCAACCGACGAATTTTCTACAACTGGGATCGCAGCACTTGGCAGTTGGGAAAGAAGAAAGCAGTTGTTCACGGATTTCGCCTCTTCGGAACATTTGCAACCGCTCGGTTGAGCAATTGCGATGCCTCCAAACCAACGCTAATTGCAAGAATTGGGATTTCAAAATCGGCTACGCATCTGATTTGGGATTCAATCTTTGCGAGCGTTTCCCTGCTGATGTCCCATCCATGAACATTCAGTTTTGCGGCCAATTGGGGTTGCGAAAGACCTTGCTTTTCGCGCAATTCACGCACAATTGGACCGACAATGTTTCGCGGTTTTTTCACGTTCGGAATTCAGAACTTGACAATGCCATAAAATGCGCGACCTTACGTTCTGAATTCGGAACGATTTCGGATTCGCAAATGAAGGCATGTTATGTTTATTCGGCGTTTAGGACAAAATGAGCGCAACCTGTGTGAAGGCGGTCACCGTTGCCCACAAATTCTCGAAATGGCTGACGGCGACTTCGCGGCAGTCGGTGCGGACATGACGGATGAGGCGATTGCCGCAATGCCTCCCGGCCCTGGGGTTGGCCCGAAAGAACGTGTGATTCGGATTCCGCGCCAAGTGATGATTGCGGCGCGGGCGGAAATGCCTGCCGCTTAATGTCTGCTTGCCGCCGCCCTGAATCTCGTTTTAGAAACGGGATATGGTGGCACTTTCAACTTGGGTCGAGGGAAACTGGTTCAACCTCATTCAGACTGTCGGGATTGTTGGGAGCTTGATTCTGGCAATGGCAGCGGCAAAGCGTGAGGCCAAAACCCGCGAGATTGAGAATCTTTTGACGATCTCTGGTCATCATCGCGAGCTTTGGGGCGGAGCACGTCAAAAAGAGGAACTGGAAAGAATATTTCGGGAAGATGACCGGTTTTTGAATTTGCCCATCACTGTGGCAGAAGAGGAATTTTTGAATCTTGTCACGGCTCATTATCTTACCAGTTGGCGTATCAGCAAAATCGGTGGAATTATCACTTTGAAAGAATTGGCGGATGACGTGCGGGAATTTTTCTCCCTCCCCTTGCCTCGCGCGGTTTGGGAAAAAACGAAAAAAAACCGCAACCGGCGGTTTGTGCGGTTTGTCGAGCGTGCGTTGAAATGACCAAGAAAAGGGTTAACCCTGCAATACCCGCTTTAACATCTTCTCGACGTATTGAGCCTTGTCCTCGTTTTGAAACAAGACGTGGCGGATATCAAAAGCGGCTTTTGACATTCTCTTGCCAGTGTCGGGCGTAAGCCAGTGCTCAACCTGCTCAAACCGCGTGTTGGCTATGATGAATGAATTCAAAATAACATCGGGGTCGGCAAGGCGTTGTTCCAACTTTTTGATGGTCTTGTAAAATGAGATTTTGGGATCGTCTGCGCCGTCCAGATTGCGGATGCCCTTCGGGTCAATGAATGAAACGTATTGCTTGCCGCCAACAAGCAGCCAAAGGATAAAATCGGGATAGAAGTTGCCAGCCTCAAAAAATCCAATTCCCCGTGCTCGGCTTAAATTCCGCAACAGATACAACTCTTTGCCTTCAAAAAAGCCCCGGTCGTTTTCATAAAACGTTTTCAGATCGGTAACAAAATCACGTTCGCCTTCATTCAAGGCAACCGGGCGGACATCAACAAGATTGCTGTTGAGATAAATAAGTGGTTGGTAAAGGTGCGGCCCGAAACAGATGGATCGGAATGTGCCCCATTCGATTTGTTTCAAAACGCGGTTTGTAACCGCTTCTTTGACCTCGTTCAGCTTGGCAATGATTTCCTTGGCTGACTGGTCAATCAGGAACCGGTATTCGGGAACGAAGTTTTCATCGTTTTCATCGAGAATTTCATAGCGGAGTTTCGGCGCTTCCCAGGCGGCTTTCTTGGCCTTGAAAAACACGTCGCAGTATTTTTTCAAAAGGGACACGGCAATTTCCTGCCAGCGGAAAACCCTGTCGAAGCGGCCGATTTCCAATTCCTGCGGTGGGATGTAAAGGACATACCAGCTTGGGTCTTGCAGCAAAGCGCGGCAGGCGTCGGGTGTCAGGTTCAAATTGAACCATGCCCGCTCATTTTTGAACTCTTGCAACTGGCGGTCCACCTCGCTCCAGTCGAAAAACGCCAAGTGTTTTGGGGTCAGTTTGCCTTCGTTGCGCGGCGCAACGTCCGCCGTGGATGCAAGGTCTGGTGCAATGCGGCTCTGGATTTTTGGATACCAGTCGAGCGCGATGATCCGGCCTTGCAAATCGGCATCCGGTGGGCCAAGCACCGGTTTTGGGCCGGTGCGCTTGAAATCCATTTCCGGGGGCAAGCGCAAGGTTTTGAGTTTTTGAGTGCCAAGATTTTTGAACGTGGGCAGGATGAATTCAATGCGGTCGTCGTTGGACGGCAGTCCTTCCTCCTCAAGATATTCTTTGAACTGCTGCATGAACTGGGCGCGGACGCCAAAAACATTGAGCGTTTCGAGCAGATTGATATGTTCCGGCTTGTGGCCCCGGACTTCATCCACAAAACCACTGCGTTTCAACCCGAAATTATAGCCCTTCAACCGGACGCCGCGCCCGAACAACTGGATGATTTGGGAGCCTTCCGTCTGGCCGACATTCATCAACCCCATTGTGCTGACGCGCCAACTGCTCCAGCCTTCCGTGAATTTTTTGGAACCGATGAGCAAATTGATTTTGGATTCGGCTTCATTGATGCCGGCGAACAACGATTCGGAAAACGGTCGGTCGGAAACCTTCAACATTTCGGGATGCTTGTCGCAAAGGTCGCGTAGCTTGGGTGCGTCGCCGACATTGATGACGCCAAAGGGTTCGTTGTTCTCGCCAACGCGGAGTGCAATTTCGCCGTCGCTGCCGGTCAGGTGGTCAACGTGCAACGCTGCTACGGTCGCCGCGTTGAAAATATTTTTCAGGATGTCTTTAAATAGTTCGGCGGGGGAGAGGCCCGTTTCGACCAGGAACGGATAGGCGCGGCTGAAAATGTCGTTGCCGTTGGTGTTCAACAGGCCGGTGTTGCCGGACAATAGCCGTTGGATTCGGGCGACCGAATCCTTGCCGCCGTGGATGAAATCCGCAAGGAATAGCAAGACATCAACAACGTCGGAAACATCCTGCCTGCCTTCCTTGCGAACGGCGGTGACTTTGCTGCCGACGAGAATCCACAACGGACGCTCGATCAAGAATGGCCGGAACGTTTTTTCCTGTTGCTCGAACAGAAGAAGCTGCTGGTAATAGGCCAGCAGGCAGGCGGTGAGATAGAGGCGGCGTGTTTCCTCATCATGGTCATCGGCCAGATTTAGAATCCGATAATCTTTGCCAAAGCCGTCGTGGTAAAAGTATTTGTAGGAATAATCGAACAGCACGCACTTGGCGTATTCCTCGGTAAGTTCCGGCTTGTTGGCGGCTTTGAGTGCCTGGCTGAAGGTGGCGGAATACTCGAAAGAAAAACCGTTTTCACACAAACGGTCGCGGTTGTTTTTCCATTTGAAGCCGCCTGCGCCGCGATGTCCTTCGTCCACCAGCACCAGGTTGTTGCCTTCAAAGGCGTCCACTGCAACGGTTTTATCACCGCTGTCTTCCTGCAATTTAGTGATTTCCAAAATTTCAACCGAATGTCCGGCGAATAGGCCAGTGCTGTCCTTTGAAAACATCTCGGCATCAATGTCGCTGGCGTGCAATTCCTCCAAATGCTGGCGTGAAAGTCCTTCGTTTGGCGTCAGCAAAATGATGCGGTTCAACTCGCGCTCTCTTCCGTGCAATTTCAGGTAGTGGCGATATTGGAGAATGTTGACGTGCATGAGCAATGTCTTGCCGGACCCGGTCGCGCTCCAAAAGGCGAGCTTTCGCAAATCATCCGGTGTGTAGGGCGCAATCTGGTCACGCTCGGCTTTATCAACATTGAACTCGGCAACTTGGGCATTGAGATCGCTCAACAACTGGTTTGGGGCACGAAAATAACGGTCCAGGTAAATCTCCGCGAATAAAAGTCCGAGGTATTGAAAATACTTCCATCGGATCGGTTCGCTGCGGCGGGCGCTGATGGTCTGCGTGTGACGGACAATGTTCTGGTCGTAGGCCAGCAGCAAATCACGATTCAACTGCTGACGTGGAAACAGGCGCGCGGCGATAACGTGATGGAAACGCGAGACGTTGTTTTCGTCCACACCTTCAAGGCTGGTGTCATGCAAACCCTCGGTGAGCGGGATGAATGAATCCGCCTCAAACAGGCGTAGAATCCATTGATTCAAAACCAGCCGCTCGTCAAAACGCATCGCGGGCGCTTGGGGGCGTCGGGTGCGACGGTTGGTAGTTGTGGCGGCGGGCATAGACAATTTAGACATCCTGCACGTCAAACATCAGCCGTTTGAACTCGTCTTCGATGCGGCGGACTTTCCAGGTCTCGTCGGCGCGTTTGAGGTTTTCAAGGTTGTTGTCACCGTTGACGTAGATGCCAGCGAACTCCATATCCTTGGTGTTGTAGTTTTGTTTCTTGAAAAAATCATCAAGTTCTTCGTTGGATTTCTCAGCCACATTGCGCCAGATGACCAGTATCTTTTCCCCGGCGGGATTCAGGCCGATGACGACCTTGAAGCCGCGAATGGTGTCCGTGTGGCTCACGCGCAGGCCGAGCAGATAATTGAACGTCTCCACCAAATCCACGTTCACGGCGCGCGATTCGCCCACGCTGCCGGTGGCGATTTTTAGCTGATAGTAGAACGGGTTGGCGAACGCGGCCACATTCAGCAATGACGCGCTGCCGGCGCTTTCCACGTCCAGTTGGTAGCGGAGCAGATAATCCTCGCGCAACGGCGCGTGCTGGCGCAACAGATCGTCCTGCGAATCCGTGCGTTTCAATTCCAGATTGTTCAAGGCGTCCTCGTAGGATTCGAGGCGGATATATTTGAACAGGTGGCTGGAACCTTCCCGCGAGACCGGTTTGCCGTCCTTCCAATCTTTGGAGTAAATGACTTTCTGGATGCGCGGTTTCGTGATCGTGTTGAAATACTCTCCCACCTCGACCAAAATGTATTTCCGTTTTTTTGATGGATATTCGCGATTAAGGCTGATGACAGCGTGACCGGTTGTTCCACTGCCACCGAAGAAATCAATTATTGTCGCACGGTCGTAATCATAAGTAACTGCATCAATAGCCGTGGCTACTGTAAATAAGGATTTTGGGTAGGAAAACAATCCAGACTTTCCAAAAATATCCGTCAAAAGATTTGTGCCGCAAGCAGTGGCGTTAAACTTTGTGCTCAGCCATACACTTTGCAAAAGGTTTCTGGCTTTTTCGTCGTTGTATAAACGAATGATTACCAGATTGGGCGTGCAACGCAGTTCATTACGCGCCAATGCGTCCACAGATCCTTCATAACTTAGTGACCAAACACGCTCGGAGTTGTCCTCGCCAAATGGATAAATTCTTTCCCAACCTTCTTTCGTTTTATTTCGTGGGTAGTCCTTATCGTCAAGCTGTGGCGGCTTTTCCACCCCTTTAATCTGAAGTGACGTGGGATCAACCAAAACAGCGAAAAAACTATTTTCGCGGCCTATTCTATAATTATTTTCACCCGTTCCGCTGCGACGAAAATTACGTTCGCGGACTCCGCTTTCTCGTTCGTTGCCACGCAAAACATCAAGTCCACCCGGTAAGACAAACAAATTATATTCGTGTGTGCGCGATACATTCGAGCGCCCTGTTCCAGATCCCGGATAATGATTTACAACAACTTTTTGCAGGTCGTATGTTGGAAACGCATGGTTCACCAGCATACATAAATTTGCGAGTTCGTAATCATCAATCGCAATACTTGCAACTCCGTCCGCCGTTAGAAGTGAGAATCCGATAGCCAATCTGTCTGCCATCATGCTTAACCACGATGAATCACGGTAATCATTTTTATACAAAATTGGCGATGCGTCAGTGTTGTATGGCGGATCAATATAAATACATTCAACGCGCTTGTTGTAGCGTTTTTGAAGGAAGTTAAGAGCCTGAAAATTATCGCTGTGGATCAGCAAGCCGTCCGTGGCTTCGTCCAGCGTGGCCGCGCCGCCCAAAACTTTGTTGTCCGCCAGCAGCTTTTCCTTGAACTCCGCCGGAAAGAATTTCGTGTCCAGCACCAGAAACGGATTCGCTTTTAGAAATTTCGCATCGCGGCCTTGTTTTTTCTGGTTGAACAAATCGGGCGCGATTTCGGAGATGGCAAACAGCTTTTCCCATTCCTGCCATTGCGCGTCGTTGGCGGCAATCTCCGGGTAAAGCGCTTCCGCCACGCGGTCGAGCGTCACGCAATAATTCGTCTCCACCACGAATTTCTTTTTGAGCCAGAGTTTTTTCTGGAAGTTTTCCAACTGCTCCAAAAAATCAATGATCTTGCGGGCGATGGCGCGGATGGCCTTGATCTTGGCGAGGTATTGCCCCACGCGCGGCGCGTCCTCGGCCTCGATGTCGTCGAGGTGCATGATCTCGTTCTTGATGTAGAAATCGAGTTCGCGCCGGAGAAAGACGCCGATGTCTTTGTGGATAAAATAATCGAAGCTGTTGCGGGCGGTGTAATCGCCCAGATGTTTTTCCAACAGCGTGCGGTTGGGATTCTTTTCCGTGGGCGCAAGCCGCGCCAAGGCGGCTTTCCACGCGGCGAAGCCGGGGACATTCAGAATCGTCTCGGTGGCGAGCGGGTTTAGCTCGGCCTGCTTGCGCCTGTCGGGATCGGGCCGGTATTCAAACCGGATGACGAGGTCGCCGTCGGTTTCCACCAGCGGATCGGCGGCGCACAGGATGAAACGGCGTTCCTGCCCGGCGGCGGATTTTTTGTTGTCCGCCTCAGTGTCCGCCTCGACGAGTTTGAAATGGACGCGCATGCCGTCGGCCAACTTGAACGTGTAGTCGCGCAGAAATTCGCTGGTCTTGATGTAGTATTGGTCGGCGTTGGCCCAATGCAACTTCACTTCCTCGCCTTCGTAGGAAATGGCATAGACGCCGGCCTTGTAGCGGCGCAACGCCAGAAAATCACCGCCGGAATAATAGCGCCGGAAGAAATTGGCGAGATCGGAAAGGACTTCGTTTTCCAGCGCGGACACGTCCACCGTGGCGGCAAGCTGGGCGCGAAGTTCCTTCACCTTGGGCGATTGCTCGGCCTGCTCGGCAGAAAATCCGGCAGCACGGGCGGCAGCGATGGCCTTGGTAATTTCCGTTTCTAGCCCTGCGCGGTCGCCAGACTGGATTGTTGCAAGTTCGGCGCGGACTTGTGGCAACAGGTCATTATCGAGGAAACGAGTCACCTCCGTTCGTTTCGCGTTCATTACGCGGTAAATGCCGAAATCGAGGTCGGCCTGATCGAGCATGAAAAGCTCGGCGAGGAGGTTTTTTAGTTTATCGAGGTTCGTTTCAGGCATATCGGAAATATATTTCTAAACAATTTTCCAGCGAATTGAAAACAAAAGCTCACTGTTCGTGTGTTGGCAAAGGCGTTTCTCCAGCCGGTCAATGAGCAGGTCGCGCTTGGCTTTGATGTTGTCTTCCACGTCAAAAATGCGCTGGCGCTGGGTGCGTTGTGTTTTTTCCAGTTCGCGGATTTGAGTTTGGAGCGCGTGCTGCTCGTCAACGGTGGTGGCGAGCCGCGTCTGGCGATTGAGGGTTTTGATTTGCGCCTTGATGTCCGCCAGTTCCTTTTCAGCGGCAAGCACCATGTCATCAGCCCAATTTTCCAATCGCTCGCGCTCCTGGTGGAAAACTTTACTGTTGGTTTCCAGCGAACGTGCAATGGCGGCTTTCGTGTGGCGTTTCGCTTCCTGCTCTAAACGGTCAGGCGCCGTGGCGTCAGCGGGCATCGGCTGAACCGTGGCGGTGCAACGGAAGAGTTTTTCGCATGTCTCATGGTCGAGCGAGTTGCCGTTGTCGCTGATGGCGGAGAAAAGCAAATGTTCCTCGCGCTCGAAAGATTGAATGGCGAGTTTTTGAAGAAGCAGCCAGCCGGACTGCCCTTTCAAGGCTTCCACGGTAGCGATACGCGTCGGGTGGGCGGTTAGGTTGAAAACAACGGTGGCAACCGGCGTGGGGCATTGGCGGCCGGTTTCCAGAACATATTCGCCCAGCGGATGCGACAGCCGGTAGAGAAATTCGCCGGAAACATTCGGCTGCGTTTTGGAAATGAGGCGATAGTGCCCGGCGTGGAGGTCAGGGCGCGGGAGTGTGTGGAGGTCGAACGCGAACGCATCGTCGTCAAACGAGGCGTTATTGCGGAGCATATACCCGGTGAGTGCCCAAAAGAGACGGCTCACCCGGTCGAGTTGTTCGCGGGTGCGGTCGAGTTGGAATTTCAGACGGGCGTGAACGTCCTCGTCGAAATGTTCCAGAAGGTTGCGCTGCGTCTGGCCGAGTCGGGCGCGAATGCTTTCGTCCATCTCCTTCTGAAGTTTTTGGAAAGCAGCAGCAATTTCGTCGCGGGTGCGGCAGGTCTGGTATATGGCAAGGATGCGTTTCTCGAAGTCCACGCCGGATTCAATCGAGCCAAGCACTTCGTCGGATGCGCCAAAGACCCCGTTGAACAAGTTGAATTTTTCAGCGAGCAATTCTAGCACGCGCCGGTCTGCGTCGTTGCGTTCGTTGAGAAAATTGATGACGACAACATCGTGCTTCTGGCCGTAACGATGGCAGCGGCCAATGCGTTGTTCAATGCGCTGTGGATTCCAGGGCAGGTCGTAATTGATGACAAGCGAGCAGAATTGCAGATTGACACCTTCGGCGGCGGCTTCGGTGGCAATCATGATGCTGGCATAGTCGCGGAAGTTTTCGATGATAGCGGTGCGGATGTCCACGGGGCGTGAGCCGGAAACTCGGCCAGTGCCGGCGTTTGTCGTGACCCAGCCTTCATAGACGGCTTTGGATTCGGCGTCGGCATTTGTGCCGTTGAAAAGGACGATTTTCCCCGCGTAGCCGTTCGTCTCAAGGAATGAACGAAGATATTCCTGGGTGCGCCGGGATTCGGTGAAGATGAGCGCCTTTTGGTTCGCGCCCATTTTCTGCATTTCGGCAAATCCGATTTCGAGGGCGTTGAGCAGCGAGCGCGATTTGGTGTCAATGCCGATGCCTCGCGCCCATTCGATGTAGCCGTCGAGTTCGGTAATCTCGGCCTGGAGCTTGGCGGGATCGGGCTTGGGTTTTCCCGTGAGTGTGCTGTCCGGGGGCGGGCCTTGGGGATAGTCCGGCAGATCAAGCATTTCATCGAGGTAATCAGCTTCCAATTCCTCGGCGCTGATGAGATTTTCGGCAATATCATCTTCAACAGGCAAGCCATCGCGGATTTTTTGAAGGCGGTCCTTCATGGTTTCCAGCGTGCCCGCAATGGCATGACTGGATGAGGCAAGCAGCTTGCGGAGAATCAGCGTGGTGAGCGACCGCTGTTGGACGGGGATGGAGAACGTGTCTTCCCGGAGCAGGAACGCGGAGACAGCTTCGTAAAGTTTATGTTCGTCGTCCGTTGGTCGGAATGGCCGCGTGATGGGACGGCGTTGCGTGTATTGGATGTATTCGGCGACTTGATTGCGGAGTGTGCGTTTTGTGAACACAGCGAGCCGTTCGCGGAGTTCATTGAGGTCGCTGTCCTGCCGCATGAATTGCGAGCGAAACGAAGACACGTCACCGAAAAGGTGATCGTCAATAATTGTCGAGAGGCCGAAAAGCTCTAGCAGCGAGTTTTGCAATGGCGTGGCGGTGAGCAGGAGTTTGCGGCGTTCTTCAAGTGCCCAGCGTAGCCGCTGCCCCATTTGGTTGCTGGGGCGATAGGCGTTGCGGAGCTTGTGCGCTTCGTCAATAACAACCAAGTCCCAGGCGACGGCCCGGACATCGCCTTGCATGGCACTCGCGAAATTGATGGACGTAATGACGATGCGATCTGCCAAAAAAGGCGCGGGATTGCCTTCACGTTGCGCCCGACGATAGGAGGCGGCGTCGAGGATTGTGGTGGGCAGGTTGAACTTTTCCTCCAACTCAAGGCTCCATTGTTTGCGGATGGAGGCGGGACAAATGATTAGCAGGCGGCGGCGGCGTTCTGCCCAAAGCTGGCAGAGAACCAGTCCGGCTTCGATGGTTTTGCCCAGGCCGACTTCATCGGCCAGCAACACACCCTTGCTGAGGGGGGATTTCAGGGCGAACAGGGCGGCGTCAATCTGGTGGGGGTTCAGGTCAACAGTGGCGTTAAAAAGTGAAGCGGAAAGGCGGTCAACATCGGCTGACGGTCGTTGGAGTGTTAGTTCGTGGGCAAAGTAACGTGAATGATACGCAGTAATTTCGCCCTCTAATTTGGAACTTGATGCTGGATTCTGCTGGCTCACGGGGAAATGTTCTAAACCGAATGAGGCGGCGGGGCAATCGGAAAGACAAACTGCGTGGAATTTCCTGGGTGATTTCCTTAAAGTCGCGGTGATTTGTGACGTTGTTTGAACCGAAAGCGATTCCATGATTCCAATTTTGTGTTTATTGGTCGGCCTGATCATCGGGACAATTGTGGGGCGACAATTGCTGCTCCGGCATAATTTGGGCGAGGCGTTGGTGGCAAATACCTTGGAAAGACTCAACGGCCTGCATGTGCTAATCAACAATGTCACCCTGCCAACGGAAAACGGGACAACGCAAATTGACCACATTCTCATAACGGAAGCAGGTATTTTCATCATCGAAACGAAACACTACACGGGATGGATTTTTGGCGATCCCCGCGATCACAAATGGACGCAAGTGATTTACCGGAAGAAAAGCCATTTTCAGAATCCGCTCATGCAAAATTACGGTCATATCAAAACGGTGCAAGCATTGTTCAAGCTGCCGGAAAGCGCCTTCGTGGGCGTGGTGGTTTTCACCGGCGATGCGGAGTTCAAAACCGATTTGGGGCCAAACGTGATTTTGCTGGATCAACTGCGAGGTTTCATCGAGCAGCGGCGGGAAAAGGTTTTGGATGAGCGCCAGATGGCGTATGTGGTGGGCCGGATTGAAATGAAACGCCTGGGCCGTTCAAAAGAGACGGACGAATACCACTTGAACTACGTTCGGAGCAGAATCAGCCGGCGTTGAGCAGCTTCCTGGGTGAAGCGTTCGGGGTAGCCGGCGCTTTGCACATTCCGCACATGCGTAGCTGGTGTGGCGAGTCATTCTTGGCACTGTTCAACAGTTTGGACACGCGGTAGCATTGGAAAATGAGTGCCATCTACGCATATCAAAACAATGACGCCTACGCTGGCTTGCAGTTTTTTGCTTATGACCTAAACGACATCTTGGCCAAGAAACGCCCTAAAACCGCAGAAGTCGAAGGGGCAATCATGGAACTTGACGCCATAATAAAAAATCCGGCGAATGCTGATTCGTCCTGTGAAAATATGATTCTTTACAGGGGTTGCACGTTTCAGGCGGGAAATCCAGCTATCAGGGACGGTGTTTTTTGCTTTCGTCAGTATTTGTCAACAAGCACAAGTTTATTACAAGCGCTCCATTCTGCCTCTAGTTGCGATTCAATTTACGGTGAGACTAAGGTGCTGAAGATTATTTATCCTCGGAACAAACCCTATCTGAAAATGCGTGAAACCAGTGAAAATGAAATCCTTTTGCCACGCGATTGCACCTTTACTTCTGCTGCGTGGAATCTTACTGCCGATGAGCAAATGATTTGGGGTCTTTGCAGTTCCATTAAATTGCAGCCTAAAGTAAATCGCCTTCAACTTTTAGCATAAAATGCACGTCCTGCCGTTCACGCAATCAGCCTGGCGAGCAGCCCTGAAAACCGGTTTTCCGTCCGGTTGTTCTTCACAGACATTGCCAGCGCCTTGCGCTGGCCGATGAGCACAACGAGCTTTTTGCCGCGCGTGATGCCGGTATAAACCAAGTTGCGCTGTAAAAGCAGGTATTGCTGCATTGCCAGTGGGGTGACAACCACGGGGAATTCCGATCCCTGGGACTTGTGGATGGTGATGGCGTAGGCCAGCGAGATTTCATCGAGTTCGCCGTAGTCATAAACAACCTCGCGCTGGTCAAACCGGATGGTGACTTCCTTTTCCACCGGGTCAATTTTCACAATCTGGCCGATGTCGCCGTTAAACACGTCCTTGTCATAGTCGTTTTCGGTCTGGATGACCTTGTCACGAGGCCGGAACTGCCAGCCGAATTTTTCAACGGCCGGCTCGTCGGCGCGGGCGGGATTCAATTCATTTTGAAGCCGGATGTTGAGTTCGCGGATGCCGAGTGAACCGCGATTCATCGGGCAAAGCACCTGAATATCCCGGATGGGGTCAAACCGGAATTTGGCGGGGATACGGGTCTTCACCATATCCACAAGGGTTACGGCAATTTGCTCCGGTTCCTCCCGTTCAATGAAGAAGAAATCCGATTCATCGCCTTTGGGTGAAAACTCCGGCATGGTGCCTTCATTGATCCGGTGGGCATTGATGATGATGCGGCTGTTCGCGGCCTGCCGGAAAACTTCTGTCAGGCGCACGACCGGCACGATCTTGGATTCAATCAGGTGTCGCAACACCATGCCCGGACCAACGGACGGCAACTGGTCAATGTCGCCGACCAAAAGCAGGCTGGCCTTGGGCGGCAGGGCGCGGAGCAAGTTGGCCATGAGCGAGACATCCACCATCGAGGTTTCATCCACAACCAGAAGATCACAGTCGAGGGGATTGCCTTCGTTGCGCCCAAAGCTGCCGGTGGCCGGCTGGACTTCCAAAAGCCGGTGGATGGTCTTGGCTTCAACACCGGTTGTTTCCGACAGGCGCTTGGCGGCCCTTCCGGTGGGCGCGCACAGCAAACACTTCACTTTCTTTGCCCGTAAAATCAAAAGGATGGCATTTACGAGCGTCGTCTTGCCGACACCGGGACCGCCGGTGATGATGAGCGCCCGGCTACTAAGCGCCAATTTGAGCGCGTCGCGCTGGCTGGGGGCAAGTTCCTTGCCGGTCTTTCCCTGACACCAGACAACCGCCTTTTCAAAATCAATGGCGGGGAAAGCGGGCGGCAAACTGGCAAGGCTCCTGATCCGTCCGGCGATGATTTCCTCGGCCCGTTTCAGGTGCGGGAGGAAAACGAGTTCCTGCCCGCCGATTGTTTCCCTGACCAAATCCTTTCCTGCCAGCGTGCGTTCAAGCGCCGCGTTCACGATTTTCTCCTCAACCGACAGGAGCTTGCCCGCTTTGTCGCGGAGCAATTCCACGGGCAGGGCGCAATGACCCTCGCCGGTCGCCTCAATCAGAACATGGCTTAAGCCGGCACAGGCGCGGATAAGGGAGTCCGCCGGGATGCCGATTTTCTGTGCGATCTGATCGGCGGTCTTGAAGCCGATGCCGTGAATGTCCTTGGCGAGCGAATACGGGTTGCCCCTGACTTTTTCAATGGCGTCCTGGCCGTAGGTTTTGAAAATCCGCACGGCCCGGCTGGTGCTGACTCCGTTGCTATGCAGGAACACCATGATTTGCCGTATGACTTTCTGTTCCGCCCAAGCGTCCTTGATGCGCTTGCGGCGTTTGGGGCCGATGCCGTCAATTTCCTCCAGCCGTGCCGACTCGCGTTCAATGATGTCAAAAATCTTCTCGCTGAACTTCTCCACCAGTTTTTTGGCATAAACCGGCCCGATGCCCTTGACCATGCCGCTACCGAGATATTTCTCAATGCCTTCCCTGGTGGTGGGCGCGGTGCTGTTTAGCATTTCGGCGCGGAACTGAAGCCCGAATTCCCGGTCCTGCACCCAGCGGCCTTCCGCCGTCACCCATTCCCCAGCGCTTACGGATGGCAGGGAACCGACAACGGTGATGTTGTCCCGGTGGCCCTTGGCTTTGACCTTCAGCACTGCGTAGCCATTTTCCTCATTGAAGAAAGTGACACGCTCAATCAGCCCGGAAAGACTTTCGGCGTGTTTGGCTGGCGCTTGGTTTTGCAACGCGAACATTCTGCGCGGGGGCAACGCCATTGGCAAGCGGGTGGGCGTGATTGGGCAATGTAAATCCTTCATGCTTGCACAAGGAGTTGCGTTGCCCGGTCAAACAGATTGATAGCAGTGCCGCCTTTCATGGCAAAGTGCGGGTGCATGAGAATGCCTGCGGTCAATTTTGAAACAAAAACAGGTGTGTTTTTGTTTCACTGAAGGACAGACGCAACTAGACGGGGTTCTAGCGCGTCCATTGCACCCCGTATTGCACCCCGCGCGCATGAAAGCAGGGCCAAAACAGGCCAAAGGGGTCATTTTGGAAAATTCGGATGTCGAGGCTAGGCCGTTGAGAATCAAGCAGGTCCAGAGGAGTCCAAGAGACGTTAAAAGAACCTGAATCTAGCGCGTCTGCCAATTCCGCCACGTGGGCTTGATTATCAAGTGCTTGCAAACATGGTTTAATCCAATTTCCCATTGCACCCCAGAAGCACAAACCA